>Ga0079037_100001512_pt1 | contig 12213 bp, 3 predicted proteins | sample Mud3Dept4metaG_FD_71479 | JGI IMG/M metagenome (GOLD analysis project Ga0079037, IMG submission 71479) | Freshwater wetland microbial communities from Ohio, USA, analyzing the effect of biotic and abiotic controls - Mud 3 Core 4 Depth 4 metaG | ecosystem: Environmental > Aquatic > Freshwater >... | reverse complement strand
GAGCTCGAACCCGACCGTCCCGTCGCCGAGCACCCTGAACGCCGCCCCGAGGCCCTGCGCGAGCCCCTCCTGGAGCACCACGGGCCGCGAGTCCCTCAGCACGCCCGCCCCGGTCGCGAGCAACAGCTCGCCGGTGGCGATGTCCACCGACAGCGCCTCGAGCCCGTCGTAGCGCATCAGGACGCCGGCGGGGTCGACATCCCCGTCGAGGAGGAGCTCGTACTTGAGCATGCCGTCCCTGAACAGGAACCTCAGGTCGACCCCGTCCAGGACGTCCTCGTAGCGCACCGCGCCGAAGCCCCGCGCGGAGCGGACCCACCGGCCGGGGTCGTCGCCGAGGAAGAAGCTCGTCGGGTGTGAGGGGGCGCCCTCGCCCACGGGCTCGACGGGGCGGCCCCCCGCCACGTAGAGCCGGAAGACCGCGGTCCTCCCCCCTCCGGCCTGCCTGAGCGCGAACGCCGCGCCATCTGGCGTGAGGGCGACCGAGAGGGGATCGCCATGGGCACAGAACCTCACCTGGGGGTCGTCGACCTGGCCCAGGTTCTCGACGAACGGCCCCTCCAGCGCCATCAGGGCCCCCCATGGGGCAGACGGCGGGAGCGCCAAGGCCTGCTGGGTGGGCCGTCCTGCGTCCGGGTCGCCCGCGGGAGCGACCGTCCAGCCCATGAGGCTGTCCATTGCCCCCAGGCACGTGCACACGACGACGAGCACAACGTACGCTCTACACCCCACGATGCTCCCTCCCAATGTCCCGTCGTTATCTATGAATGAGGGTGTTCTTATCTGTTTCTGTGCGACCGCCTCGCAGGGGGCCCCGGCCACGCCAGGCCCCGGGGACGGACGGGCCACGCACCCTGGGCCGCGCCGACCGGCACTTTGATATCCTAGGCACGCGCCTAGTTGATGGCGTCGGGGCCGTGCCCTCATGGGGCTGTTCCTCAGTGCGTTTGTAATCCAGGGCCTGCCCGACCCGGTCCCCTGCGTGGCGTTCAGGGCCCGCGGGGAGGGAGGCGGGCTGCAGAGCGTCCACGAGATGCTCTCCGACATGGGCGTGCTCAGCCGCAGGCTGGGAGCCCCCACGGCCCTGTTCGACCACCCCGACCTGGGCCAGGTCGTGCTCGCCATGGCGCCCGTGCCGTTCCACTCCCAGCCCGGCGTGCACGGCCGCGAGTACCTGACCGCGGGCGAGCTCGCGCTCTCGGGCGGGACGCCCGAAGAGCGCCGCACCGTCGTGCGGCTCGTGCACCAGGGCCTGCGCGACTACATGTCGTCGCGGTCGGACTTCTTCCAGGTGGGGCAGAACTCCTACGCCAACTCCAGGCCCGCGGCCGAGGACGGAGAGTGGGCCGTGCACAGGCGCGTGACCTTCCGGGTTGACTACCCCGGGCCCGTCGTGCTCGCCGTCGACGTGGGGCAGATGCACGTCCGGCGCGAGCCCCTCGCATCTGGGCCCCGCGCGCGCGCGCCCCCGGGCGCCCTCGCGGTCCTGTCCACCCCGGACGGCGCGTGGATGTGCACCGTGGAGCGCGTGGTCGAGGAGGTCACGGCCGGTGACCCCGTGGTCGTCGGCCCGGGGGGGCGGCGCGAGACGCTGCCCGAGCACTACGCGCGCACCGGCATGGGCGCGACCGCGGCCGCGGTGGCGGCCGAGGACCACGTGGCCTACCTCCGGCGGCTGCAGCACGGCCGCCCTGGCCCCGAGGAGCCCCACGCGGCCTCCCTCGTGCACGAGGTCGCGAGGGGCGGGGAGAGGCCGCCGTTCGACCCCCCGCCGAGCGCGAGGTGGAGGATCATCCAGGGCATGGCCAGCCAGCTGGGGAGGGCGCGCCTGGGCGCGCACGACGTGCGCGTCGACGTCGAGCGGCCCTGGCAGCCCTCGGTGCAGGGCGTGGCCTCGGACGGCGCCGAGGCGCTGAGGGGCGCCCTCCGGTCCTCCCCCACCGAGGAGAGGCTCGCGAGGTGGGACGCCGAGCGCAGGACCGCGCTCAAGGGCCTCGAGGTGGGCGACGAGGCGCCCCGGCTCGGGGCCGCGGTGCTCGCCCACCAGGAGGGCGTGGGCCAGGGCGCGGCCGCCACGCTCTGGTCGGACGTGAGGTACAACCTGTTCCGGTACCTTGGCACCAAGGCCGACCCGAGGCCGCTGCGGACGCTCGAGTTCGCCAGGGCCGCGGAGCTGGGCGCGCTCCTCGCGACGGTCTCCCCGCGGCCCTCGGCCGTGGTCGCGGTCGCGGACGACCCCTTCGCGGCCTACGCGTCCGCGAAGGCCGCCCTCCCGTCGGCCGCGGTCCAGACCATGGCGTCGCGCACGCTCGCCTCCCGCCCCGCCGGGGCGGGCGAGAAGGGCGACGCCTCCTACTTCAACTCCGTGCTGTGGCTCGCCACCGCCCTCGAGCGCGAGGCGGGGCGCATGCCTTGGGCCATCGAGGGGCGGCCCTCGCAGGAGGTGCACGTGGGGCTCTCTCTCATGGGCCGGTCGATGGAGCTTGACGAGGAGGGGGCCCGGACGGGGGTCGTGGCCGCCGTCGATGGCCGTGCGGGGGGCGCTCTCTCGGTCGGCGGCGTTGTGCCCCTGCCCTCGGGGCGGTTCGAGGGCGAGCGCGTGCTCGCCGCGCTCGCGTCCGCGCTCGGCCCCTGCGCGCGGCGCGCGCCTCCCGCGACGGTGTGCTTCCACCGCGAGGGGTCGCTCGGCAAGCCCGAGCGCCTGGGGCTCGAGGCCATGGTGGCCGGGCTCGAGGCCGCGGGGACGGTGGCCAAGGGCGCCCGGGCCACGTTCGTGGAGCTCTCGCTCGACCATCCCTACCGCATCATGCTCGGGGGGCAGACGGGCCCCGCCACGTGCCGCGCCGGCAGCTGGGCGCTGGTGGACGACCGCACCGCGCTGCTGGCGACGTCCGGCTATCCCTCGAAGACGCGCGGCACGCCCGAGGTGCTGATGCTCACCGCGCGCGGGGGCCTGCCGCCCACGGACGCCGCGCGCGACGCGCAGCTGCTGGGCGCGCTCGACTGGGGCGGCCGCGAGGTGCGGTGGCCCCTCACGGTCTGGGGCCCGAGGGCGGAGATGGGCGTCGGGCGCGCGCGACCGTGGGGATGACTTCACCGGCGCCTCGGCCGGCGCGGGGCGCGCGCGCCCGCCGTCCCCCCCTCGGCCGCCTGGGCGTCGCGCAGGGCCGCGGTGGCCTCCTCGGGGACGAGGGGCAGGGACTGGGGGGGCGCGGCCGCGGCGCGCGCGGGGGCGGCGCTCCCGCCCGCGCCGGCCGGCACCGCCTCCTCGATGGCTGCCTCGTCGCACTCCCACGACCACGCGCGGAGCATCTCGAGGACCATCCCCGCGAAGTAGACCGCGCCGGCGACCGCGAACCCGAGCATGTGCATGGGGCCGAACTCGAGCGGCTGCCGGCGCACGGGGTCGTAGAGCATCACGAACAGCAGCATGGCGCTGCCGAAGCCCGCGAGCACGAGCCCCAGACGGTTGCAGACCAGGTCGTAGAACGCCTTGTAGCCCAGCGTCGAGCGCAGCCCGCCCTCGGCGACGTCGCGCTTGCGCAGGGCCCTCCTCACGCGCTCGTTCCCGCGACCTGCGCGCCTCTCCTCCCTCGTGGGCGGCCTGACCTCGACCTCGACCGTGCGCGTCTCGAAGCGGCGCTCGCGGTAGAGCTGCGTCCCGATGACCTCGCGCTCGACGTCGACCTCGACCAGCTGGTGGGCGGCCGCCCTCCCACCCTCCCGCGTCGGGGGTGCCTCGGGGGCGGGCGGGCCCTCGCGCACGACCACGAGCGGCTCCATCGTCCGCTCGGGCACGATGGGCCCGGGCCTCCCCCCCGCGCCGCGCGTGCGCCTCACGCGGCGCTTCCTGAGCTTCCTGGACGGGGCACCGGCTGGTGGGGCGACCTTCGGGACGCCATCCTCACCGCTGGTCTCATCCTGGGGCATGCGGCCTCCGGGCCTGTCCTACCGACCTACCCCGTGCCGCCCGCGGGCAAAAACCTTGCGTCGCAACAGGACGGGCCGGCCCGTAGGCCCTGAGTGGGCTGGCGGTGCTGCGGATGACGGCTGGCCGGGGGGCCATGGACGGTGGGCTCATGCCGCGGTCGGGCGCGGGTCTTCGTCCTCGTCATCGTCCTCGAGGTCGAGCTCCTCGAGCAGCTCGTCGAGCGCGGCCTTCACCCTGGAGGCCTGCGTGCTCGCCGGCTGCTCGACGGGCCGCCTCGCAGCGGGCGCGGGCGCGGGCGCGGACGAGGGCGAGGGCGCGGGCGCTGCCGCGGTCACGGGCTCGTGCAGGGTCACGGTCGGCCTCTCGGGCGGCCTGACGGGGGGCGCGGCCTCCGTCTCTGGCGGCTTGCTGAAGAACCTGCTCCTGATGTGCGGCCGCGACACGTCCTGGGGCGCGTTGTGGGGCACCGGCCTCGGGGCCTGGGCCGCGACCGGCCTGGGCCTGGTCTCAGGGGCCTTGACGGTCACGGCCGTGGTCGATGGCACGGGCACGGGCCGGGGGACCGGCCGGGCGGGGGCCTCCGTCTTGGGGACCGGCCGGGGCGCGGGGGCGACGCGGTGCTCGACCGCGGGGACCCTTCCGACGGGTGCGGGCACCGGCCGCTTCGGCGCCTCCTGCTCGGCGACCGGCGCAGGGGCCGGGGCGGCGGTAGGGACGACCGTCGCGATTGTCGGGACAGGCGTGGGCGTCGGCGCCAGTGCTACGTGGACAGGATGGGGCGTCTCGACGGCGGGGGCGGGCGGCTCTAAAGCTGGCTTTGGCGCCTCGGCCGCGGACCTGCTCCGCTCCTTCGCCAGCCTTATGCGCTCCATGGCCATCTCGTGCCATGACCGCTCGGTGGCGCCCTTCGGGGCCTCGGCGACCGTGATGGGCGGGGTGGGCTTGGCGACAGGCACGGTCGCGGGTGGGGCGGCTGTTGGTGCGACCACGACGCTCTTGGGCGCCTCGACGCGCGCCTCCGCCCTGGCAGGAGAAGGCGGGACGGGCGTGGAGAGGGCGGCCGTGGGCTTCGCGTCGAAGAACCGCCTCGGCCTGGGCCTGGGCGGCTCGATGACGGGCTCTGGCGTGGGCGGGGCGACCGCCGGTGCGACCATCGGGGCCGCGGCCACCGGGGCGGTGGCGGCGGTGGCGGGGAGGGCGGCGGCGACGGGCGCCTCGGGGACGTGCGCCGGCACGGGCTCGGGGGCCGGGGGAGGCTCGACGCCTGTGGGCGTCTCGCAGTCAGGGCACAGGATCCACTCGGGCTCGAGCGCGGAGCCGCACTTGGAGCACAACGGCCCGGCAGGCGCGGCGGGAGGAGGGGTCGGGGAGACCTCGGCCGCGGCGATGACCGGCCCGGGCTCGATGGCCGGGGCGGCCAGGTCCTTGGGCGCGTACTCGCCGTTGCTGCCCACGTCGACCACGCTGGCCGTCGCGGGGTCGGGGACCGAGTAGACGGGCAGCGGGGCGAACTCCAGCTTGAGCTCTGGCGCGGCCCTCGGGGCGACGGCCTCGTAGGGGATGGCCGAGGAGGCGGTGTCGTAGGCCGGCTCACGGGCCGGTGCGTAGACCGGCTCTGGCGGCGGGATGTAGACCGGCTCCGGCAGCGGTGCGTAGACGGGCTCGGGCGGCGGCGGGGGCGGGACGTAGGCCGGCGGCTCGGCCGCGGGTGCGTAAGCGCCCTCGGCAGGTCCGTAGAGCCTTGCGTACGATGGGTCGTAGACGGGCGCCGTGGGCGCGAACTCCGGCTCCGTCCGGGTGTAGGATCGCGCCTGCGGCTCGTACGAGGGCTCGGACGGTGCCGCGGCCTGGGGCTCCTGGACGGTCCCGAGGTCGACCATGACGGGCTCGGTCGCGCTCGCCGAGGCCGGCGTGTACATGGTCTCGACCGCGCCGAGCGGGGGCGCGGCCATATATCCGTTGCCGTTGCCGTTGGCGTGGCCGTTACCGTTGGCGTTGCCGTGGCCGTTGCCGTTCCCGTTGTGGGGGCGGCGGCGCCCGTCGCGGCGCGCCGCCACCTGCTGCGGGGCCCGCCTGAGCATCGCGGCCGTGGCGAGGAGCGCCACGAGCGCGACCAGCAGCGGGACGAGCGTCATCATGTCCACCGGCAGGCCCTGCCTCGCCTCCACCGACGTGGGCTCGGTGCGCTCGACCGTGAGCTGGTGGGTGGCCACGTTCCCGGCCTCGTCCTCGGAGGTGATGGTGAAGGTGCTCGTGCCGAGGGAGAGGTGCACGGGCACGCTGAAGGTGCCGTCGACCACGGGCACGGGCACGCCGTCGATGCGGACGATGGCGCCGTCCGTGGAGCCGTTCACGAGGATGTACTCGTCCTCGGTCGTCGGCGGCGGGGCGTCCACGCGCAGGTCGGGCGGGCTGGGGTCCCATGTGATGGAGAGGACGACCGTGCGCTCGTTGAGCGCGGCGTCCTTGGCCATGAGCTCGACGGTGTTCGGGCCCGCCTGGAGCTGGAACGTGTGGTTGAACGACCCGTCCGCCTCGAGCCGGGCGCGGTCGTTGCCCACCCACAGCTCGCTCGCGGTCGCGGCCGTGCCCTGGACCATCAGCCTCCCGTCGCGCGTGGTCCACGTGGTCGCGGGCGGGCTGGTGAGCGCGATGAGCGGGGCCGTGGTGTCGCGCACGACCCTGACGACCTGGGTGCTCGAGCGCCCGTTGGGGTCCACGACGTCCACGGTGATGCGGTTCTCGCCCTCGACCAGGACCACGGTCGCGGTGAACCGCCCCACCTGCTCGACGCGCTGGCCGTTGACGTAGACCGACGCGTCCAGGTCCTCCTGGCCGAGCGAGCCCTCGAGCACGACCTGGGTCGCGGCGGTGAGCGCGCCGTCGGCGGGGGAGCCTATCTGGAAGCTGGGGGGCTGGTCGTCGAGCGTGACCCGCACGTAGGACGAGTTGACGTTGCCCGCGCGGTCCTCGGCGGCGACGATTAGCAGGTTCTCCCTGCCCGTGAGCACGCGCGTGGTGCGGAACCATCCTGCGCCGTCGAGCGCGACCGGCTCGTCGTTGACGGTGACCGTCGCGTCGAGCTCGGTGCGGCCCTCGACCGCGACCAGCGGCGAGGCCGCGACCGACCCGTCCACGGGCGAGGAGACGAACAGGGCCGGTGCGACGGTGTCGAGCCAGACGTGCAGCACCTCGATTGCCGCGTTGCCCGAGCCGTCCACGGCCTCGACGACGATGATGTTGAGCCCCTGCCTCAGCGTCATGCGCTCGAACATCACGCCCTGGCGGTTCGGGACGGGGACGCCGTCGAGGAAGAGCTCGGCCGTCCTCTCAGTCGTGGCCTCCACGACGATGTAGGAGTCGCGCACCGAGGAGCGGTCGAGCGGGCGTATGACCTCCAGGTCCGGGCCCAGGAGGTCGACCTGGAAGTCGACCCGGGTGATGTTGACGTTGCCGGACCGGTCCATCGCCTTGGCGTAGAGGCGCGCGGGGCCGTGCTCGAGCCCGGTGAACCGGACCGACCACACGTCCCCGGCCTCGACCGGGGACCATGTCTGGCCGTCCATGCTCGCCCAGGCGCCCGCGAGGCCCGAGCCCATCTCGGTCAGGAACCCCTTCACTGTGAGGTCCTGCGTGTTGACCAGCGCGCCCGCGTAGGGCTTCTCGACCGATATGGCGGGCAGCGCCCAGTCCACCACGGAGACTTCGGATTGCATGTCGTCGTCGAGCGGGAGCGTGGCGTGCGTGGTGAGGCCCGAGGCCGTGATCTCCAGGTCGTAGGGCGAGATGCGGTCGGGGTGGCCCTCGACCACCATCCAGGCGGGGAAGAGCTCCGGCACCGTCGTGCCCTCGGGGCTCGCGATGCGGCTGGTGTAGTAGGAGCCGGTGCTGCGCCGGAAGACGACGAGGGCGTCGGGGCAGGGGAGGCCGCTCTGCGCGCCGGTGGCGTTGGCCCATGTGAGGTTGAGCCCCAGCAGGTAGTAGACCTCGATGCGGCCCGCCGCGTCGGTCGAGCCCGACATGTAGGGCACGCGCGTCGAGATGGTCGTGATGGTGCCGTCGGACGCCGTGAGCGCGCGCCGGCCCGTGAGCGTGCTGTTGGTGACCACGAGGTCCATGTGGTCGGTCGCTATGGCGGTCTCGGTGACCTGCCATGTCACGTTGTCCATGAAGACCTTCAGCCGCTTGCCGTCGGTGCGCGGCTTGGCCTCGAGGAGGAGGCCGTTCTCGGCCCCCGTGATGGAGTTCACGCCCACCGTGGGGAGGCTCGTGAACCCGCGCAGCGCTATGGCGAAGCCCTTGCAGTCCCGCAGCTCGTTCCCCTCGACCGTGAACTTGTTGCCGAGCAGGTCGACGGCGTTGCCGCCCAGGCCGAGGAGCCGGTTGTTGCGCACCACGAGCGCGGCGGGGCCCGCGGAGCCCGTCGACACGACGCCCGCGCATGAGCTGTCCTCGGCTAGGTTGTCGGTGATGGTGATCTGGGCGCTCGCGTCGTCCTGGATGCGCACGAACGCGCTCTGGGTCGAGCCGGTGCCGTTCCCCATGGTGTTCTCCGAGATCTGGAACTTGGCCCCCGAGGACGAGGACGCGATGGAGAACGCCGAGCCGCCGATGGCCTCGAACGTGTTGCGCTTGGCCACGAGCGTGCCCTTGCCGTAGACGCGGTTGGCCGCCAGGCCGTTGCCCGTGCCCCCGCGCACGACGTTGTCGACGAACAGGAGCGACCCGTCGCCCTGGTAGCTGTCGATGACGGCCACGCCGTCGCCGCTGGACGTGCCCACGTCGCAGTCCTCGAACACGTTCTCGTAGATCTGCACCCAGTCGCTGTACTTCGGGCCCACGTTGGGGCTCGGCCCCGGCGTGCCCAGGCCGTAGAACCGGAGCAGCGCCCTGTGGGTCTCCTTGTGGAACGTGTTGGCGTAGGCGACGAACTGCGAGAAGTACACCATGTCGACGCACGTGGAGCCGCCCCCGCCGCCGTTGCCCTCGAAGACGTTGCCGGTGATGAGCGCCTCGCCCTTGTTGCCGGACATGCCCTCGAGGTAGACCGCCTTGTCGGCGCCGTTGTTGCGCACGTGGCTGTTGAGGACGCGCGCGACCATGTCGAACTCCGAGTACCACGACCAGCCACCGGCCTTGCCCGTGAGGCCCCCGCCGACGTTGTCCTCGATGACGGACTGGTCGACCCACCAGCCGCCCTTGCGGTAGAAGGTGTACTGCCAGTCGTAGCCGTACATCTGCCAGTTGCAGTTGCCAGCCAGGCCCGTGTTGTTGTGGAGGCGCGTGCGCGTGAGCCGGAGCTCGTTGGTGAGCGTCATCGTGCCGTGGTAGTACATGTACCCAGAGGACCCGAGCTCGAGGCCGTTGCGGCCGTTCTTGCCGACCGCCGAGTCTTGGAGGTCGAAAACCTGCTTGTAGTCCACGCCAACGCGGTCGCCGTAGTAGAGCTGCTCGTAGAGCGTGCACCAGATGCCGTCCTTGCCGTTGGACTCGACGGCCGAGCGCACGAGCTTGACGGTGTTGGACCACAGCAGCTTCCCGCGCGCGCTGTAGGCGTAGTGCCAGTCGTAGGTCCAGATGCCGTAGTCCTTGTTGGACTTGACGCTCGTGTCGGTGAGCGCGAGGGTGTAGGTGCGGCCCTTGTCGCCGGTGCCGGTGCCGTAGTAGACCGTCTTCGGGCGGTCGATGTGGATGCCGTCCCTGCCGTTGCTGCTGACCTCGCAGTTGGTGAGCGACACGGCGTGCTTGACGGTGATGGTGGGGGCGGCGCCCTGCTGGCAGTTGTAGGTGTCCTGGATGGACAGGCCGTGCGCCGTGTTGCTGTTGAGCTTCGTGCTCGCGAGCTCGACGTTGAGGGTGACCTTGTGGGTGCCGCTGACGCTCGTGGGCTTGATGTAGTGCCCGATGTGGATGCCCGAGCCGCCGTTGCTCTTGGAGAATCCGCCCGTGACCTTGAGGTCGAAAAGCGAGTCGAGCGCGCCCGAGCCGGAGTTGTCCTTGAGGTCCGCGTGCAGCAGGATGCCGTGGCTGCTGCTGCCCGAGATGTTCACGTTGCTGATGACGGTCGTGAAGTCCAAGTCGAGGTCTCCGGTGAGCGTCTTGTTCCACGTCATGAGGACGCCGTTCGTCCTGCCCGTGATGGTGGTGTCGGCGACCACGACGTTCCAGCCGTCCATGGCCATCAGCGACACGTCCTCGGGGCCAACGACGGATGACACGCCCACATCGACCGAGTACAGCTCGCAGCCCGTGATGCGCGCGTCGTGCCCGTGCAGCTCTATCGCGGGGCCGTCGCAGTCGTGGATGCGGCAGCCCTCGACGAGCAGCCCGTCGTTCCAGGCCTGGACGCCCCCAACGGCGCGGGAGACGTCGCATCGCGACAGGCGCGCGCGGCCGAGGACGGAGAAGGTGAAGCCCGACGCCCCGTCGGCCGCGGTGATGGTGCACCCTTCGGCGAGCAGCTCGCCGCCCCGCCGGACGTCGAGGGCCTGGCCGGAGGCGCCCGAGAAGACGAGCGTGCAGCCGTGCAGCTCGAGCGTCGCGCCAGGGAGGACGACGAGGTCGCCGCCCAGGGCGATGGTGCGCCCCTCGACGGTCGTGTCGGCGACGACCTCCCAGTCGGACGCGCCGTCGGTGGGCGGGGGCGAGGGCGCCCCGAGCGCGAGGTGGGACGCGACCGCGAGCGCGGCCAGCGCCAGCAGCACCCCGAGCACGAGGAGCATCGGCGTGTCTCTGCCCAGGCCGCGCCGGCGGACGTGCCTCGCGTGCGTCACTGGGGGCCACCCCCGTTCGTGCGGCCGTTGCCGTTGTGCGGCCGGCGGCCGTTGTGCCGGGTGGCCTTGAGCATGAGCGACCGGAACCTGACGACGAGCGCGAACATGCAGACCACGACCGCGATGTAGAGCACAGGCACCAGCAGCCCCTTGGCGTCGATGCCGGCCCCGCCCTCCGCGGGCCTCTGGTAGGCGACCTCGTACCTGACGGACGCCCCGTTGCCGAGGTCGTCCTCGGAGACGACCTCCACGGTGGTCGGGCCGTCGCTCGAGAGCCTCACCTCGAACGTCGCCGTGCCCTCCGAGCCGAGTATGAGGAACACGCCGCCCGCGGTCACCCTCGCGCCGGGCTCCGACACGACCTGCAGCACGAGCATCGGCTCGCGGCAGAAGTACGTGCCACCGCTTCCCTCCTCGAGAGAGGGGGCGAGGACCCGCAGGAACGGGGAGGTCGTGTCGAGCACGACCTCCGCCGAGGCCACGGCCTCGTGGCCCACGGCATCGATGGCGCGCAGCCGCAGCGCGTTGGTGCCCTCGAGCAGCACGACCTCGAGGCTGAACGAGCCGTTGGCGGCGAGCGGGACGACCACGTCGCCGAGCAGCAGCGTGGACGCGCCCTCGGTCGTGCCGGTCATGTTGACGCGGCCGACGCGCGTCGACCGCGGCAGCGTGTCGAGCGAGATGGTGGGCGGGAGGGTGTCGACCACGACGGAGCGCCTCACGACCGCCAGGTTGCCCGCCGCGTCGCGCGCCTCCACGGTGATCGTCGACGCGCCCTCCGGCAGCACCAGCAGCTCGTCGATGAGGCCCTGCTTGATGGTGACCGGACGCCCGTTCACCAGCACTGTGCAGCCGTCCTGGGCCGTGCCCAGGACGCGCAGCTCGCGCTGCGCGAGCACCGCGCCCTCGGCGGGCTCCTCCAGGTTGACCCAGGGCACCGACGTGGCGAGCCGCAGCCGGAGCGTGAGCGTGGCCACGTTCTGCGCGGGGTCGGTCGCGGTGAGCACGACGGTGTTCAGGCCCTCGACGAGGCGCACGACGGCCTCGAAGGACTGGTTGACCACCTCGACGGCGGCGCCGTTGACGGTGAGCGCGCAGCCGGTCTCGACGATGCCCGTGAGGGTCTGGGGGCTGGCCTTCACCCAGTCCCCGTCCTCGTGGCTCTGGACGTCGAGGAACGGCTCGACCGTGTCGAGCGTGGCCATGAACCTGACCGTGGCGACGTTGCTCAGCCGGTCCATCGCGACGACGGTCACGGTGTTGGGCCCCTCCTCGAGGTGCACCGCGGCCATGAACAGGCCGCGCGTGCTCGTGACGTTGATGCCGTTTATGGACACCGTCGCCCCGTCCTCCGTCTCGCCCATGACCGTTATGGGCGAGGACCTGACGAGCACGTCCCCGGCTGGCTCGGTGACGGTGAGCGCCGGTGGCTGGTTGTCTATCTCGATGTGGATGACCTCGCGCGCGACGTTGCCCGCACGGTCCTCGACCTCGACGTCGAGCACGTGG
>Ga0079037_100001511_pt1 | contig 12214 bp, 8 predicted proteins | sample Mud3Dept4metaG_FD_71479 | JGI IMG/M metagenome (GOLD analysis project Ga0079037, IMG submission 71479) | Freshwater wetland microbial communities from Ohio, USA, analyzing the effect of biotic and abiotic controls - Mud 3 Core 4 Depth 4 metaG | ecosystem: Environmental > Aquatic > Freshwater >... | reverse complement strand
GCAGGGCGTGACGCGCGCGGCGTACACCAGACCCGGGCTGCTGGGCGCTCGTGCGCGCGAGGCGGCCGTTGTGCGCGATGATTGAACCGGGAGGAGTCTCCGTGCGCACCGTGTCGATTGCCTCGCACGCGCTGGCCGCCTCGCTCGGCGTCCTGCTGGTTCTCGGCCCTGCGGGTGGCGCCGTCCGGTCCGACCAGAAGGCGCTCGACCCGCTCGTGGCGCGGTTTCTCGACCGGCAGTCGTCGCAGCTGACCGAGTACCGGGCGCAGCGCCGCCTCGAGGCACACAACCTCCGGTTCAACAAGACCGGGTGGCTCGAGGCCACCACCTGGCTCGACCCTGCCAGGGGATTCGGGTTCTCGGTCACCGGGGAGGGCGGCTCCGGCCTGATCAGAGACAAGGTGTTGCGACCAGCCCTCGAGGCCGAGGCGCGCGCCCTCCGGACCGGCGAGGCCGCGCAGTCCGTGCTGACGACCGACAATTACACGTTCACCCCGGAAGGCCCGGGACCCGATGGGTTGGAGGTCGTGCGTCTCACCGCGCGGCGCAACGAGAAGTTCCTCGTCAATGGCCGCCTGCTGCTGCGCCCGCCCGACCTCGACCTCGTGCAGATGGAAGGTCGCCCGGCGAAGAGCCCGTCGTTCTGGACGACGTCGGTGGAGATCGTGCGGCGTTACGAGCGGATGAACGGCGTGCGCGTGCCGGTGCGCTTCGACTCGACCGCCTCGGTGCGGTTCGTCGGCCGCTCGACCTTCTCGATCACCTATGAGTACACCTCGGTGAACGGCGGGCCGGTGACGCTGCCGCCCGCATCGCGCGAGGGACCAGAGGCCGCCCGGCACTGATTCGTTGACATCGATAGGATACTTGCTTCTTTGTCCGTTCTTGGTGCGTGGTTCCTGGTTCGTGGTCCGTTCCTGGTGCCTGGTTCCGGGTGCGTTCGCCAGCGTCGGGCCTGCCCAGTCATCCCACTGCCGGTGCGCTGTCGTGGAGCACCCTCTCGACGGCGCCGCACCGTGAACGACGCACCACGGACGGACCAAGAACGACGAACCACGAACCACGAACCGGGTCTGACGGATTGAGGTCACGTTGCAGGGGCGGCGAGTGAACGTGGGGCCTCGGGTCCGCAGGACGCGAGGCCGCAATCCTGCCACCACGCTGGTCTTGGAGGCTCCCGATGACCCGACCCAACGTGTTCTCGCGATCCGTCCCGTTCGTGGTGGCCGCAGGGCTCGTGCTGCTGCTGGGCCTCGCGGTCGGCCACTTCGCCCCGATGGCGATCGAGTGGTGGTTCTGATGCCGCCCGTCACTCCCCGGGTCAGGCCGCACGTGACGGCCTGCCCCGGCCGTTTCACAGCACCTGTCTGATGAGTTGCTGGAGCAACCGCAGCCGGTAATCGCCCTCCGGCGGGTTGTGGTAGCCGATCGCCCGTTCGGCCGGCGTGAGGTCGCGGGCCGGTTTCATCGGCTCGAACTGCGTCCCCTCGTGCCATTCGTTGAAGGTGTTGACGTAGACCAGGAAGAATCCTCGTGCCGCATTCGTGAGGCGAGGGTCGGCCTGCAGGCGGAGGGTCTCGGCAAACGACGACTCGATGCGCGACGCCGACAGTCGCATCGCTTCTTCGCGGGTCCCCTCCGCTGCCCAATCCAGCTCGCGCCCGCCCGGCTCGAAGGGCGTCGGCCGGTAGCACGAGTCGGGCTCGACCTCGCGGGGCCGCACGCTGTCGAAGCCCGCGTTCACCTGGAAGGAGAAGAGGAGCCCGCGGTCGCTCGCCGCGGAGGCGAGCGGCGCCCACGACTCGGGGGCGACGAAATCGTCGTAGTTCGCCACGCCGTCGAAGCCGGCGTTCCGCGTGCGCACCATGTCGAGGGAGTCGGCGAGCAGCGTCACATGGTCGAAGTCGCGCGCGAACTCGCGGCGCACGGCGTCGGTCTGCTGCCGCCACGTCGCGTCCTCGACGTAGCCGGCCACGGGGCTCGTCACGCCGTGGCAGTCCGTACCGACAAGCGGCAGGATCGTGCCGAACAGCTTGAACACGGGCCCCGAGCGCCGGCGGGCGTCCTCGAGCAGCAGCAATGCGTCCCACCCCCGACGGTCCCCGTACTCCCGCACCAGGTACCGCACGTCGTCGAGCAGCCGCGCCGCGCGGTGTTCGTACGGCTCGAGATGGAAGGTCACCTGGACGTCGTGGTCCCGCATCGCGTCCATCACGCCGTGCACCGCGCGGTCCTCGAAGGAGTCGCGCCCCCACCAGCTCAGGTTCACGGCCCCGACACCCGCCTCGGCGATCCACCGCGCGTGCTGCTCGAGCACGCGCCGGTCGCGCGAGTCGTACGGGCCGAGCAGCGGGTAGGAGGTGGCGGCGATGTCGACCGGCGGGACACGCCACGGGTCGTTCCAGTGGAACCACGGGTTGGTGCCGTACCAAGGGTAGTACTCGAAGACGAAGTGCCGCCGGAGATCGGCGAACCGCTCGCGCAGCGGGAGCGTGGCCGACGGAAGCTCCTGCCGCCGCCGGGGCTCCCGTGAGGCAGGGAACTCGGCGCCCGGTCCGCGAAACTGGGGTACGGCCCAGGCGGAGGCGGGGCACGCTGCGGCCGACAGCGTGGCGAGTACGCGCAGGACCTCTCGGCGGGACGGCACAGCGCGGCAGCGCCATGCCACATTGCGATGCCCGGCCATGACCGGCCGATCTTACGCGCGCTCGTCGCGAAAGAAAAACGGCGCGGGAAGCCGAGGCTCCCCGCGCCGTTGCGTCGGTCACGACGTCGGCCTACGCGGCCGTCACGGCCCTACTGCCTGGCGATCTGGAACCGCATCCCGACCCAGAACATGTAGTTGCTGTCGAGGTCGCTGAAGCCGTCCAGGAACCCGCGCGCCTCGGCCGCGAGGAACGCCCGGTTGCCTGTCGTCGAGGCCCACACCGGCACGCCGAAGTGGAGCAGGAGCGAACCGGTGTCCGAGTCGCCGTGGTTGAAGTCCCACCACCCGAGGCCGGCGCCCACGTACCCGCCGTTGTCGAACAGGTAGTTGAACTCCGACTCCACGAAGAGGCTCGACTGGTCACCTTCGTCGAAGTTGATCGCGAAGCCGATGGCCGGCGCGACCTCGAAGTTCGGAGCCACGCGGAAGCCCATGCCGCCCTTGATGCCGAGCAGCGGCGCGCAGAAGCCGCCGAATTCGACCTCGTCGCCGATCCCTTCCGTGTCTTCGCGCTGACGGCGCTCCTTGCCGAAGTAGCCGCCGAGGAAGAAGTTGCTCTTCGACTCCTGCTTGCCGACGACGAACGTCGTGTCGCAGGTGCTCTTGGCGGCCTTCGCGTTCTCTGGCTCCGTGCTGGCGCGCAGCGTGTAGGTGCCGGGCGCCGGCTTCTTCACCATCACGTCTGCCTTGAAGGGCGGCCCGACGGTCACCGAGTTCTCCACCTTGTTGTCGTACATCATCGGCACCGCCGTGCCGGCGGGCCCGATGATCTCGAAGGTCATCGACTTGGCCGGCGAGGCGCCCGTCGCGCTGCCCGCGCCGTCGATCGACACCTTCCAGCCACCCTTCCAGATCATCGCCGTGGCGACGACGCCGCAGCTCGCCGGGGCCGGCGGGGGTTCGACCACGGCCTTGGGCGCCGGGCACTCCTCGACGCTCACCTCGCGGCGGCCGTCGCAGATCGGCACGTCGCGACCGTACTCGTCGGTCGCCTTGAAGCCGTAGCGGCCGGCGGCCACGGGCCCGCTCCACTTGAAGCCCTGCGCGCCCATCAGGTCGCCGAGCTTCGCGCCGTTGCGCGAGACCTCGACCTTCGTGATCTTCTTGCCGTCAATCGAGGCGCCGGTGGCGCGGATCGCCAGGGTCTTGGCGTTGCAGTCGCGGTCCACCGCGATGCGCACGCACTCGGGCAGCGCCTTGTCGGTGACGCTCACGAGGGCCATGTTGCCGCAGGCCTCGGGGACGACGAAGTTGTAGATCTTGGGGCCGTCCTCGATGGAGAACGTGAAGCCCTCGAAGGGCGCCTTGCCGCCCCAGCGAATCTTCTGCAGCGTGTCGGGCTTGCCCTTCGTCTTGAGCGCCATCCACTCCATCGTTCCGCCGATGGGGAAGCTGCTCTCCTGCACCTCGCCCTTCGCGAGGATGTCCAGCACCTTCTGGGTGTGTGCGGTCAGCCCCTGCTGGTCCATCACCGCCGCGATGTTCTTCTGCACGGTCTTGTTGGCCGCCATCCGCTTCAGCGCGTTGATGTCGCGCACGGGACCGTAGAACGCCCGGGAGCCCCCGAGGCGGGTCGCCGTCCGGTAGCCGTCGGCGCCCTGCACGAAGGTCATCTCGCCTTCGATGGCGGCCCGCCCGGCTTCCTCGGCCAGCGCTGGCGCCACACCGGCAAGGCCGAGGGCGAGCGTGAAGACCAGGCCGATCTTCAGAATTTTCAAAGACATATGCTTCTCCATCCTCCCGCAGCCGGCCCCGCATGGACCGCGCCGATACTCTCCCGCTGCACACTGGGCACACGGGTGATGATCCGCCAGAGTATAGCCCGGAACCGCCGGCCCGGCGCAAGAAAAGCCCCGAGCGGTCGCCGGCCCGACAAATGCCCCTTACCGTCCCCCAAACCAACTAGGTATCGGCATCGACCGCATCGTCTGGAACCCGGGCCCCGCCTGGAGGATCTTGGGGATGGAGTTCACCGTGATCGACGCGGTGGCCACATCACCGTGGAAGCCGCCCGCCACCTTCGAGTGGATGGCCGGGCTGCCCTCGATCCGCACGGCGTCGTAGGTCTCCGGCGAGCCGAGGTAGGCCTCCATGTGCAGGGTGATGAGCGCCCTGCCGTCCTGGTAGCCGATGCCGTCCTGGATGATCCCGCAGACCCGGCCGGCCGGGACGGTCAGGAACTGGCTCGACACCTCGCGCTCGGCGATCTTCGGCTGGATCTCGTCGGTGATCGTGTCGAGTTTCCACCCCATGGCGTCGGCAATCATCGACACCGACTCGGTGAGCCCGACGTGCCGCACCGTGCCCGCGTCCACCTTGGCCTGGAACTCCGCGGCCGTGAGGCCCGCACCGATCTTCTGCTGGAACGGCAGGCGGCGGATGCTGGCGTCCTGGATCCGATCCACCCGGATGGCGTCCACGCGCTCGCAGATGCCGGTGAGGGCGATGGGCAGCGCGTCCATCGCGTAGCCGGGGTTCACGCCGGTGCCGAGCACGGCCACCCTGGCCTTCTTCGCGAGGGCGTCGATCCGCGCCGCCAGGCGCCGGTTGCGCTTCGCCGGATAGGCCATCTCCTCGGTCGTCGAGACGATGGGCACCTTGCGCGCGAGGATCGCCTCGATCTGGGGCATGACCTTGCCGAGCGCCGACGAGGTGCAGAGCACGGCCACGTCGGGCTTGGTGGCCTTGATGGCCGCCGTGATGTCGCTCATCACCGAGACGCGCAGCTTCTTGCCGAGGCCTGCGACCTCGCCGAGGTCCTTCCCGGCCTTCGCGGGGTCGATGTCGACGGCGCCGACGATCTTCAGGCCACGGCGGACGGCACACTGCCTGACGACGCCCAGACCGATGGGGCCGAGGCCGATGTGGAGGGTACGAATGGGCATGAGTGCGAACTCCTGACGCGGGCGAATCGCCCGGATGCAAACCGCCCGGGATTGTAGCGCCGCAACCCAGTCCGGAGAAACCGGCGCGGTTGGCTCTACAATCTCGGCGTCTGGAGGTCCGCATGCCCGGGAAGCCCGTCTCGGGACCGATGCTCGTCGCGGTCCTGCTCGCCGTCCTCGCGACCGACCCCGCCGGCCAGGTGGTGGTGCCCGGCTCGATGGCGCCCTCCGCGCTCGCCCCGGCGGCACTCGAGGAGGCGCCCGCGCTGTCGCCCCGGACCGCCAGCTACTCGATCGACGCGGCGCTCGACCCGGCCCGGCGGCAGATCACGGGCCGCGAGGTGATCACGTGGCGCAACGCCTCGCCCGGGGCCACCGGCGAGGTGCGGCTGCACCTCTACTGGAACGCGTGGCGCAACACGCAGTCGACGTGGCTGCGGGGGGCCGCCCTGGCCGCGCGCGAACAGCTCTCGCTCCTCCGCTTCCTGCGCGACCACGAATGGGGCTGGACGCAGGTGACCGCGGTGCGCCTGCTCGGCGCGGGCGCGGCGCCGCCGCTCGACCTCGGCGCCGCGCGCGCGTTCATCGCGCCCGACGACGGGAACCTGTTCGACCGGACGGTGCTGCAGGTGCGGCTGCCGGCGCCCGTGGCTCCCGGCGAGACCATCAACCTCGAGGTGGAGTGGAGTGCGCAGGTGCCGCGACCCTTCGCCCGCACGGGCGGCATCGGCCGTTACTTCTTCCTCGCGCACTGGTTCCCCAAGGTCGGCGTGCTCGAGCCGGGCGGCTGGAACGCGCACCAGTTCCACGTGGGCACCGAGTTCTACGCCGATTACGGCGTGTACGACGTCCGGCTGCGCGTGCCGGCGGGGTGGGTGGTGGGCGCCACGGGCCGCGAACAGTCGCGCCGCGACAACGGCGACGGCACCCTCACCCACCGGTACCTGCAGGCCGACGTCCACGACTTCACGTGGACCACGAGCCCCGACTACCTGGTGCGCGAGGCGCGCTTCGAGCACCAGGGCCTGCCCCCGGTGGACATGCGGTTGCTGCTGCAACCTGAACACGCCCGACAGGCCGAGCGGTACTTCGCCGCCACGCGGGCGGCCCTGCGCTACTACGGCGAGTGGTACGGCGTCTACCCCTACGGGCACGTGACGATCGTCGACCCGGCCTGGCAGAGCCGCGCCGGCGGCATGGAGTACCCGACGCTGTTCACCGGCGGCACACGGTGGCTCGCGCCGGCCGGCGTCGCGCAGCCCGAGGGCGTGACCGTCCACGAGGCGGGGCATCAATTCTGGTACGGGATCGTGGGCAACAACGAGGTCGAGCACGCCTGGCTCGACGAGGGGCTCAACACCTTCTCGACGGCCCGCGTCGTCGAGGCCGCGGCCCTGCCGAACCATCACGGCGAGCGCTTCTTCGGTGGGTTCGTGCCGTGGGTGTACGGCGACATCACCTCGAGCCGCGCCACCACCGGCAACGGCCTGTGGGGCTACAAGGCCGCCGCCGAGACCGACGTGCCGGCCACGCCGTCGTGGCAGTACCACCCGGCGACAGGCTCGTCGATCACCTACAGCAAGACCGCGCTGTGGCTGCACACGCTCGAGCGCTACCTGGGCTGGCCGGTGCTCCAGCGCGGCCTGGCGCTGCACTTCGCGCGCAGCCGCTTCGGGCACCCGACGCCCGACGACTTCTTCCGCGCGATCAACGACGCCGCCGGCCGCGACCTCACCTGGTTCTTCGACGAGGTGTACCGCGGCTCGAACGAGTTCGACTACGGCGTGGAACGCCTGACCTCGGAGGCGGCGCGGACGCTCGGCGTCGTGGAGGATGCGAGCGGCGGGCTCGGCAAGGCCCCCGCGGCGGGCGCCAGCGGACCCATCGCGTACCTCACGACGGTGGTCGTCCGACGCTACGGCGAGGCGCGCTTTCCGGTGGAGGTGGAGGTGCGCTTCGAGGACGGCAGCACCGCGCGCGAGCGGTGGGACGGGCGCGACCGCTGGCGGGCCTTCACCTTCGAGCGGCCGCTCCGGGCGCGCGCGGCGGTCGTGGACCCCGACCGGGTGCTGCTGCTCGACGTTCGCCCGGCCAACAACAGCGCGAGCCTCTCGCCGGCGGCCCCCGCGGCGGCCCGCAAATGGTCGCTCGCCTGGCTCGTGTGGCTCCAGGACCTGCTGCTCACGTATGGGTTCTTCGTGTGAGTGACCGACAGACTGTAGAGACCGGCAGACCGAAGAGGCCCTGACATGAACGTGTCCGTGAGTGCCGCGTATCGTGACGGTCTGGGCCGCGTCGCCCGGGCGCCGCTCGTCGTCCTCGGGGCGTGGCTCGTCACGCTGTTGGTGGGGCTGCCGCTCGCGCTCGCGCTGCGCGGCATGATCGCGCACCACCTCGGCGCCTCGCTCGCGGCCGAGGAGGCCGCGGCGGGCGTCAACTGGGACTGGTGGCAGGAGTTCCTCGCGCAGGCGACCGGTCTCGGCGCGACGCTCCGGCCGGCGATCATCGGCGGCGCCGCGCCGGTCGCCAACATCAGCGACCTGCTCGACAACCGCCCGCTCGCCACGGTGCTCGCCGGCGCCGTCGGCGCGTGGCTCGTGATCTGGTCGTTCCTCTCGGGCGGCGTCCTCGACCGCTATGCCCGGAACCGGGCGGTCGGATCCTCCGGGTTCTTCGCCGCCGCGGGCGTCCACTTCTTCCGGTTCCTGCGCCTCGGGGCCATCGCGCTGCTCGCCTACTGGGCGCTGTTCGCCTGGGTCCATCCGGCCCTCTTCGACGCCGCGTACCCGTGGCTGACCCGCGACACGACCGTGGAGCGCCACGCCGTCGCCCTGCGCATGGGCCTCTACGCGCTCTTCGGCGCGCTGCTCGTCGCGATCAACGTGCTCGTCGACTACGCGCGCATCCGGATCGTCGTCGAGGACCGCCATGGCGCGATCGGGGCGCTCGCCGCCGCGGTGCGCTTCGTGCGGGGGAACCCGGGTGCCGTGATCGGCCTGTACGCCGTCAACGCCGTCGGCGTCCTGCTGGTCGTGGCGGCCTATGTCACGCTCGCGCCGGGCGCCCGGGGCGGCGGGTGGCGGGTCTGGACGGTGCTCGCCATCGGCCAGCTCTACATCCTGGCGCGCCTGTTCGTGAAGCTGCAGTTCTACGCCTCGCAAACCGCCTTGTTCCAGCAGGCGCTGGCCGTGCCGGGGTACGCGGCCGCGCCGCTGGCGCAGTGGCCCGACCCGCCGGCGGCCGAGGCGCTGCGCGGCCCGGCCGCGGATCCGGTGCGGACGGAGCCCTGAGGCACCACGGTGTTTGCCGCCGCGTTCGGCGCGCTCGTCCTCCTCGCGGGCCTCGCCCTCGTCTTGGCCGTGCCGGTCGTGTCGCTCGTGCGCGCCACCCGCGCGGCGCGCGAGGTGGCGCACCTCCGCGCCGCCGTGGACGACCTGCGCCGGCAGATCGCCTCGCTCGACGCCACGGCCGCTCCATCCCGCCGGGTTCCCGCGGAGGCCCAGCGCGAGATCGGACCGTCGCGTCTGGAGGTGGGGCCAGCGCCGCCCCCCGGCGGCGCCGATGGCGCGGCGCCCTCCAGCAACGGGAGCGGCGAGGTCCGGGGCGGCACGGGCGGAGCGGCGTCCTCACGTGACATGGGCGTCGGGGTCCCACCGCCGGCCGCCGTGCCGGACGCCGCCGCCGCAGGACCCCCGCCCGCCCGTCCGTCGTCCTCGCCGCCAGGCCCGTCCCCGCTCCGCCCACTGCCGCCCTCGGCGCTCGAGACGCGCATCGGCGCACGCTGGCTCCTCTACGCGGCGCTGGGGTCGCTGCTGCTCGGCGCCACGTTCTTCGTGAAATACGCGTTCGACAACGCCTGGGTGACGCCGCTCGCGCGCGTGCTCATCGGCGCGGCTGGCGGCGCCGCGCTCATCGGCCTGGGCCGGCAGGTGGGGCGCCGGGGCCTCGCCTTCTTCGGCGACATGCTCACGGCCGGCGGGCTGGCGATCCTGTACGTGGCCGTCTACGCGGCCTTTCACTTCTACGAGCTCGTCGGACCGACGCTGGCCTTTGCGCTGATGGCGGCCGTGACAGGGCTCGCGGCGGGGCTCGCCGACGCGCACCGCTCGCAGGGACTCGCGCTCGTGGCGCTCGCCGGTGGATTCGCGACGCCGTTCCTCCTGTCCACGGGCCGCGACGATCACGTTCAGCTCTTCACCTACGACGCGGTCCTCGTGGCCGGCACGCTCTGGCTCGCCCGACGCCGGCAGTGGCCGGCGCTGCACGTCGTCAGCTTCACACTGACGTGGCTGTCCGTGCTGGCCTGGCTGGTGACCAGCTACCGGCCATCGCACTGGGCGAGCACCTTCGCGTTCCTCACGCTGTTTTGCGGACTGTTCCTCGCCATCCTGGCGAGCTCCCGGCGGCCGCCGCGACGCGTTGCGGCGCGCGCCGCGGTGGCCGTGCTCTCCTTCGGCCCGGTGCTCTACCACTTCGCCGCGCTGGCCGTGCTGTGGCCGCACGCGACGTGGACGGCGGCGTACCTCATCGCCTTCAGCGCCGCCGGCATCGCGATCGCCGCCCCGCTCGGAGCCGGGTGGCTGCGGCTGCTGGTGCTCGGGCTCGCCGCCGTCCCGATGGCCGGCTGGATTGCCGCGCACGGCGGCGCGTCGTGGCTCGTGGCGGGCACGACGGTGGTCGTGGCCATCTACGGCCTGCACCTGCTCGCCACGCTGCGCACCACCGCGGCCGCCGGCGCGCGGCCCGCGGCCGCCGACGTCGCGCTCGTCCACGCCGAGGGGGCATGGCTCTTCGGCGGCCTTTACAGTTTGTATACAGACCATGCGGCGGCCTGGATGGGCACGCTCGCGGCCGCGCTGGCGGTCTGGAACGCGCTCCTCGCCGCCGCCATCGCGCGGCCGGCCCGGGACGCCGCGTCGGGGGACCACGAGGCCGGTGCCGGCACCCACACCGAGCCGGCCGCGACACTCCCCGACCCGGCCCCGTCGGGCGGCGGTGCGCCGCCGGAGGTCTGGCTGCACTTCGCCGCGCTCGCCTTCGCCTTCGCCGCCACGGCGCTGTGGCTCGAGCTGGACCCGCGCGTGGTCACCGCCGGCTGGGCCGCGGAGGGTGCGGCGCTCGCCTGGCTCGGCCACGCCGCACGGCGCGACTGGCTCCGCCTGGGCGGGGCGATGGTCCTGCTCGTCGCATACGTGCGGGTGGCCGAATCCCTGCTCGGTCCCGGTGCGGCCCCGGCGTGGCCGGTCGCGAACGTGCGGACGGGGGTCGCGCTCTTCATGGTGGCGCTGCTCGTGTGGCTGGCACGGCAGGCGGAGCGGCGCGCCCCCGGGGAACCCGGCGCCGGCGCGGAACGCGACCTGCTCGCCGTCGGCGCGGCCCTGCTCGGACTGCTGGTGATGACCGCCGAGATCACCGCGGTGTTCGACCGCCAGGCCTGGGTGCGCGCACCGGCCGGGCAGGCGGGCCCGGTTACCGCGGCGGACCTCGCCCGGGCGGTCAGCCTGTCGCTCGGCTGGGCGGCGTATGCGCTGCTCGCACTCCTCGTCGGTCTCCGTCGCCGGCGCGCCGCATTGCGCTACTTCGCCATCGCGGTGTTCGGGTTCACGCTCGCCAAGCTGGTGTTCGTGGACCTCACCCGCCTCGACCGGGGCTGGCGCATCGTGAGCTTCCTCGGGTTGGGCGCGCTGCTGCTTGGCGCCTCTTCGCTCTACCAACGGCTCGCGCAGCGCGAGGAGCGGGTCCCCTCCGCGCCGCCAGGGGGTCACCCGTGACCCGTCTGCCGCCTGCGCGGTGACGCCGCAGGGTCTTCGCCGGGCCGCAGGCCCGCGACCCCGGGTTCGACGGGTTCAGGGCCGCCAGCCGGGCATCGGCGATGCGCCCGCGAGCGGCGGGGAGCAGCGGGTAGAATGTCGGGACGGGCCAAGCGATGGACGACCTCCGTACCGCGACCTTTCTGATCGTCGACGACCAGGAGCCCAACATCGGGATCCTCCAGCGGATCCTCGAGCGCGAAGGGTACTCGCGCTTCGTGTCGACGACCGATCCGCGGCTGGCGCTCGACCTCTTCCTCGAGCACCGACCCGACCTGATCCTGCTCGACCTCCACATGCCGCACCTCGACGGGTTCGGCGTGCTCGAGCAGGTCCGCGCACACATCCCGTCGGGCTCCTACCTGCCCGTCCTGGTCCTGACGGCCGACATCAGCCGCGAGGCGAAGCAGCGCGCGCTCTCCTCGGGCGCGCGTGACTTCCTGGGAAAGCCGTTCGACAGCCAGGAGGTCTTGCTGCGCATCCGCAACCTCCTCGACGCCCGCCTCATGCACCTCGAGCTGCAGCGGAAGAAAGATCGGCTCGAGGAGAAGGTCCGCGAGCGCACGCGGGAACTCGAAGCCGCGCAGGTGGAGATCCTCGAACGGCTCGCGCTCGCTGCCGAGTACCGCGATGACGCCACCCACGAGCACACGCGGCGCGTGGGCGAGATCTCGGCCCGGCTCGCACGGAAGCTCGGCCTCCCCGATCACACCGTCGATTTGCTGCGCCAGGCCGCGCCGCTGCACGACGTGGGGAAGATCGCCATTTCCGACCAGCTCCTGTTGAAGCCTGGCCCGCTCTCCCCCGAGGAG
>Ga0079037_100001510_pt1 | contig 12216 bp, 7 predicted proteins | sample Mud3Dept4metaG_FD_71479 | JGI IMG/M metagenome (GOLD analysis project Ga0079037, IMG submission 71479) | Freshwater wetland microbial communities from Ohio, USA, analyzing the effect of biotic and abiotic controls - Mud 3 Core 4 Depth 4 metaG | ecosystem: Environmental > Aquatic > Freshwater >... | reverse complement strand
CAGCCAGAACAGCGCCAGCTGGAGCGCGAACACCCCCATGGCTGCCGCGGCTCCGTCAGGTGGCAGGCCGCGAGCGCACGAGACAGCCACGCCGCGACGACCACTCGCTGTATCTGCGTGCTCCGCCGTCGAGTCATCACCCCACCCCTCGCTCCTGAGTTCCGTCGCGTCGAGCGCACGCTCGTCGCGGGCGCGGCAGGCCTCATCATCGCGTTGCGCGCCAGTTCAGGATGACGGTGGCGGAACGCGGTGTCGTGTCGGGGACGGAAACGATCGCGACGACGCGTTGTCCGTCCGGAGTCACGGCGTACGATCGGCCGAAGCCCAGCCCGCCACCGGCTCCGGGGATCGTGAAGAGGGGGCTCGGCGCACCGACAAGACGATCGCCGACCTCGTTGAACGCGGCGGTCATGACCGTGCCGCCGTTCACGAAGAACACCTCCTTGCCGTCGCGCCGCCACTGCGGCCCTTCGCCGCCCCCCTCCGACACACGGATCGGGCCGCCCACCAGCCGCATGCCTTCGACGCGCTGGACGTAGACCTCTCGCGCGCCAGTGACCGTGCCGCTGAAGGCGAGGTACCGGCCGTCAGGAGAGAACTCGCCGTCGCCGCCGCCGAAGCCGGGCTGCGTCAACGGAACTGGTTCGCCGGATCCTCGCATCGGGACGGCCCACAACCTGTCCCCACCGGAGTCGTCTTCCGAATGGTAGAGCACGAACTCCCCGTCGCGTGACCAGGCGGCAGGGCCGCCTGCCTTGCCCCACAACCGGACGAACTGCGCTGGCGACGAACCGTCCGTGGGACGCCGCATCAGGTTCAGCGTCCCCTTGGCATGCGCCTCCCACGCCAGCTCCCGCTCGTCATGGGAGATGGTGAGCAGGTGGTCGATGTCCGGATCCGACGTCAATCGGCTCGCGGCTCCCCCCGAGAGCGCCTGCAGCCAGATGTCGACGTTGCCGTCCACGGGGTCTGCCCGCGAGAACGCCAGAAGACGGCCCCCGCGGGAGATCGCCACCTCGTCGTACTCGCCCTCCGGGGCCGCGACACCGGCTTCCTTGCCGTCGCGCGTGAACCAGACGAGCCTCGAAACCGGCGCGGCCCCCGCGATGAAGCTGAGGGCGCCGCTCGCGCTGCCCGCGAAATCGAAGCCGCTGACCGCCTTCGCCACCGGGAACGCCTCGCCGACCAGCGTGGCGTCGGTCGGACGGAACCGCTGGGCCACCAGCGCGTTTGCGTCCTCACGGACGATCAGGTCCGACCCGACGAACGCCGCGCGGGAGTCCGCGCCGGGATAGAGCAGGTGCCTGGCGCTGCCGTCGGCCTTCGCGACGTAGATCCCCGTGTCTCCGCCGAAGTGGCTGAACAGGACGTACTGCCCGTCGGCCGAGACGTCCAAGCAGTCGATCTGGGGATTGCGGAACGTCTCCGACGTGAACCCCCGCACCTGGCGCACGGATCCGCCCGTGGCCGGCACGCGGACCAGGCCTTCGGCCGTCAGGGCCAGGAGGAGGTCCCCGTCGTGCAGCCAGGCGCCGGCACGCGGTGTTCCTGCCACGACGAGCGACACCGGGCCGCCGCCTGCGGCGATCCGTCGGACCTGGCCCTGCGCCGCGAAGGCGAGTTCCAGGCTGTCGGGCGACCAGAAGGCCGTCCTCACGCCTTCGGTTCCCTCGAGCCCACGCGGAGAGGTCTCGCCGATCTCCCTCGTCCACAGGCGTGTCTGGCCGGCGGCATCGCGGGAGATCAGGGCGAGTCGTCGGCCGTCCGGCGAGGGAATCGGCGCGCCGACGAACCGGTTCCCCGGCGGCGGGGGCTCGACAAAGGCCACGGGCGCGGGCGGCGCCGGGCGTGCCGTGAACAGGGTCGTGCCCCATGTGGCCAACCCGCCAACGATCAAGGCCCCCAGGACCCACGGCCACACGCGTCGAGCACCTGAGCGAGGCGCCACCCCGCTTGCACCGTCGTCGGCGTCGAACAGCAGCCAGGCGTCGCCGACATCGCGCAGGCGCATGCGCGGGTCCTTCTCGAGACAGCGGCCGATCAGCCGGCGCCAAGGTCGAGGAACCGCCGACAGGTCGGGCTCCCGGGTGAGGACCGCGGCGAGGACGTCGCTGGCCGTCTCGCCCTCGAACAACCGGCGGCCCGTGAGCATCTCGTACACCACCACACCGAACGCCCAGACGTCGGCGCGCTTGTCCACGGGCCGGCCGCGGGCCTGCTCGGGAGACATGTAGGCCGCCGTGCCGAGAATCATGCCCATCTGGGTCGCGTGCGCAGTGAGCGTCGGAGAGGTGGTCGGGTCGACGCTCGACGTGCCGGCCGGGTCCATCGCCTTCGCGAGCCCGAAGTCGAGGACCTTGACCTTCCCCTCCGGCGTCACCTTCACGTTCGCGGGCTTCAGGTCACGGTGGACGATGCCCTTCTCGTGGGCGGCCTCGAGGGCCTCCGCAATCTGCCGCGCGACGGCGAGGGCCTCGTCCAGCGGAAGCGCACCGCGGGACAGGCGCTGCGCGAGGTCCTCCCCCTCGACCAGTTCCATGACCAGCGCGCGGACGCCGCCGGACTCCTCGAGCCCGTAGATCGCGGCGACGTGCGGGTGGTTCAGCGACGCGAGCGTCTGCGCTTCGCGCGTGAATCGCGCCAATCGTTCCGGGTCGTCGGCGAACGAGGCCGGCAGGACCTTGATGGCGACGTCGCGGCCGAGCCTCGTGTCGCGAGCGCGGAACACCTCACCCATTCCACCTTCGCCCAGCTTGGCGAGGATTCGATAGGGTCCCAGTGACTCCCCAGGTGTCATCGAATCGTCTCCGTGGGCTGCGCGCTGGTCATGACGTCCTCGCCTCGCGGCCGCCGGCTCACGGCACGCCTCGCGGGCGCGCCTCGCCCAGGTTCAGCCGCCCCACGTATCTGCGGGGAGGGCGGGTCGAGCTCGCCGCCGATCCGGCCTGCGGCGATCGCCTCCTCGAGCCTCCCCTGGAACGGCAGCGCCATCCCGAGTACGCGTAGTTCGGGTTCAGGGCCAGGGCCCGTCGGAACGCCTTCTCGCTGCCCTGCCAGTCGTACTCGAACCAGAGCCTGAAGTTGGCGAGCGTCGGTGGCGCGATAGACTTCACCCATCCCGCCGGAGCCAATGGCGGCGGTGACGCGGTAGTGGGCGAGCGTCTCTCCGATCAGGCTCGATACCCTCCAATCCGTTCGGCGAGTTGGGCTGCCGGCTCCGTCCTCGCCTCGCGCTCGCCGAAACCCGTGATGGCGTCCTCAGCCGCGGCGCGCCCGACTGACTGCACGCGAAGCTCTCAGCGCGACGCCTCCTCGCCGCGGGACGGCTGCCGCCAGTTCACGACGAGGCCGATCCGGGTGCGCGCGTCGGCGGTGGCGCGCTTGACGACGAACAGGCGCCTGCCGTCGGGTGAGACGTCGTAGGAGCGGCCGGGCGTGTCGACGAAGTCGGTCTCGAACCGCAGCCGCGGCGTGTCCCACTGCAGGTCGGGCTGCGTGCGCACCGTGACCGACATCCAGCGGTTCCCGTTCCGGTAGAAGAGATCGCCGCACGGACACCACACCGGCTCGCCTCCGCCGCCCGTGGAGATCTGCCGCCCGCTGGCGCCGTCAGGGAACGACCGCACGAAGATCTCCGTCTGCCCCGTCTCCACCGACGTGTACGCGACGAAGCGTCCGTCGGGTGAGAAGCTCGGCATGTGGCCGGCGAACGTCAATGCCGTCGCCCGCGCCTGCGCGCCCTCAGCGCCGGCGAACGACACCATGGCGTCGCCGCCGCCGAGCGTGCTGAGGGCCAGCACCTTTCCATCGGGCGACCACGAGTACGCGCCGACGGGTCGGGCGGCACGGCCAGCGATTTCTCTCGGTGAGCCAGCTCCGTCGTCGCGTACGGACAACACGCGAGAACCGCTGCTCTCGTCCGTCCACACGCGAACGGCGAGGGTGTGGGCGTCTGGGCTCCAGATCGGCCAGCCGTTGCTCTCGCCAACGACCAGCCGTCGGCCCTCGCGCCGCGCGAAGTCGTAGACCCAGACGTAATCGGTCACGTCGCCGACGTGCACGGCCAGTAGCCGTCCATCGTCCGAGAGGTCGACGACCCCATAGGTGGCGGCTGGAGCATCCAGGTACTCGGTCTGACCCCGTTCGTCCACCCACGCGAGCCGGCCCCGGGATCGCTCGCCACCGGGGACGTACGCGACCATTTCGCCGGAGGCTGCGGCGTGGACCTGCTGGAAGAGCGAATCCATGGCCACGCCGGCGGTCACCGGCCGCGACTCCCCCTCGGTGACGCCCTGCCCGGGGTCGAACGCGATCGTGTGCAGCGTGGCTGCCCGGGCGAACATCAGCGTGCGATCGTCCACGAACCTGGCGTCGTACGCGGATGGGACCAACACCCTTGCGGGACCGCCCAGGAGCGGGACGATCGAGACGCTCGCGTAGTCGCCGCTGATGCTGCGCAAGCGATCCGTCCGCAGCGCCCACCGAGCGTCGAGCGACACGTCGCTGACCCTCGCGAAACTCGAGTCCGGCTGCTCGACCTTCGCGGGGCGGCCGCCGGCCACCGCGACCCGCCACAGGCCCAGCCCGTAGTCCGTGGTGAAGTAGATCGTGTCGTCGCGCGTCCATCTGGCCCGAACAGGCGTCGGCGCCTCGCAGACCGTCACCGGCGCGCCGCCGCCCAGCGCGACCTTCTTGACCCTGTCGTCGGTGAGGAACCCGAGCCAGCGGCCGTCGGGCGAGAAGAACGGCGAGATCGCGCCCTCGGTGCCTGCGACGGGCACGACGGTCGCGTCTGACAGGTCGCGGAGGTAGAGCATCGTTCCCGTGGCGGCCTGCCCGACATACGCCAGGGAACGTCCTTCCGGGGACAGCGCGAGCACCGTGCTGTCGAACCCGGCCCGTGGGATCCGCGTGCCGAGCGCGAGCGGTGCCGTCTCCGGCAGATCGACGGTCGCCCGCACGAGCCCGTCGTGGGTGACACGCACGGCCTCCGGCGCGGCTGCGCGTGGAGTGAAGGAGAACCAGGCAGCGGCCGCGCCGCACGCCGCGGCCCCGACCAGTCCGAGGAAGAAAAGAAGCGGGGATCGCGTGCGCGGCGCGATGTGCGTCGGCGTCTCGGGCGGCGGAGAGACCGTCGCGCCACTGGCCGGCGCCGTGAGGCGGAGCAGCTCGTCGATCGCGATACGGGCCTCGCCGATGTCCCTGAGGCGTCGCTTCGGGTCACGCTCGAGGCACCGCTCCAGCAGCCGGCGAAGTCCCTGAGGCGTATCAGCGGGCAACGCCGACCAGTCGATGTCCTGCCGCAAGACCGCCGCAAGCACGTCGGACAGCTCGTCGCCGGCGAAGGCACGCCGGCCGCTGAGCATCTCGTAGAGCACGACGCCGAATGCCCAGATGTCCGCGCGCCGGTCGACGGGCTTGCTGCGCGCCTGCTCGGGCGCCATGTAGGCCGCCGTGCCGAGGATGACGCCCACTTGCGTCGCGTGTGCGGTGAGCGTGGGAGAGGTGGTCGGGTCGACACGCGACGCGCCGGACGGGTCCATCGCCTTCGCGAGCCCGAAGTCGAGCACCTTCACCGTGCCGTCGGAACGCACCTTGACGTTGGCGGGTTTCAGGTCGCGGTGGACGATGCCCTGCTCGTGGGCGGCCTCGAAGGCCTCCGCGATCTGCCGCGCGATCGGGAGTACCTCGTCCAGCGGGAGCGCGCCACGCGCGAGGCGGTGCGCGAGATCGTCGCCCTCGACCAGCTCCATCACCAGCGCACGGACGCCACCGGATTCCTCGAGTCCGTAGATCGCGGCGATGTGCGGGTGGTTCAGCGACGCGAGCGTCTGCGCCTCGCGCGAGAATCGCGCCAGGCGCTCCGCGTCGTCCGCGAACGAGGCCGGCAGGACCTTGATGGCGACGTCGCGTCCGAGCTTCGTGTCGCGGGCGCGATAGACCTCGCCCATCCCCCCGGCGCCCAGCGGCGACACCAACTCGTACGGGCCGAGCCGCTCTCCAGCCGCATGCTGTGGCACGGCGCGTATCTTACAGCGGCTCACCGGCGGCCAGCCGCGACTCGCATCGACGGGACGTCCTGCGACAGGTCGCGGCGGCTATGCGCCTCGCACGACCGCCCGCGGCAGATGCGGCGTGGGCGGCTGGCTGATCACGTGCGGGTCACGCCAGCCTGCCCGGGCGCTCGGTCGCTACTGCCTCTCGTACACGGCCACGATCGTCTGCTTCTTGCCTGCGGCGTCGGTGGTCTCCGAGGTCAGGGTGCGCGTCTTGCCGTCGGCCGAGAATTCAATCGACCCCGTCGATGTCGCCTTGCCGCCCTTCTTGTTGGCCAGCGTGTAGTAGCCCGCCTTGACCATCTTGATGGCGCGGGTGTCGCTCGCCGGGTCGCCGACGACGGCGTAGTCGTTGCCGTCGAACTTGCCCGTCCACTCGTTGTGGGTCGGCTTGCCCGCGCCGTCCACGCCATCGACGACGCACTTGTAGCTGTCGCCGGCGACCGTGTAGACAACGGTCAGGTTCTTGGACGCGCCCGCGGGAATCTTCGACTTGGCCTCGTTGAGTTTCCATGTGCCGACGTTCGGGTCCGCAGCGAAGCTCGCCGTGGCCGCCGCGAAACAGAGCGCTGCGCCGAGCACCATCGCGTTGATCTTCATCATCTCGTCTCCTGTCGCACATGCGCGGACGAGGGCGGGAGGCCCTGCCGCTGGCTTCTGACACGAACTGGTGGAAAGGGAGGCGTATGCTACTACGCGGGTCTCCAGGACTGCAAAAGGCGGGTGCACGGCACGCGCCCGACCATTTGCTGCTCGGCCCGGGTGACCACGTGGCGGTCGCAGCCCGGCGCGGCCCGACACGGCGGCAGGACCCGCTCGCGGCAGTCCAATCGCGACAGGCGACGTGCACCCGCAGGCGAGCCGCCCATCCCCTTCGACAGCAATGTCCGTCGATGTGGGGTGCGTGGGCGGTCACGTCACCTGGGCCGGTGGTGTCGCAGGAATCGGCGGCCCGGGCGATCCTGGCCCGTCAGCGCGAGCGCCGGGGGCGTTGCCTCGGGGCCGCGGCCTGGTACGCGATGATAGGCCCGCTTTCCGGAGGGTCACATGCTTCGTCTCCGCGTTCGGTCGCCGCGTCGGGCGTCCGCAGGTTCCAGTTCGCGCGCGATCGGGTGGCTTGCCAGCGCGGCCGCCGCGGCGTGGGTCGCCACCGGCCTCGCGCAGTCGAGTACGCCGTTCGGCATCCCGGCCGCGGGTGTGCCCCAGCCCTCGGCCGGCATCGCCGCGGCCCCCGGCGCGCGGGCGCAGGGCTGGCTTGCACAAGGGCGGTCCGAGGTGCTGGCCCGCCATGGCATCGTGGCGACAAGCGACCCGCTCGCGGCGCAGGCGGGGCTCGACATCCTCCGCCAGGGCGGCAACGCGATCGACGCGGCCGTCGCGGCCGCAGCCGTGCTCGACGTGACGTCCCAGAACGACACCGGGATCGGCGGCGACCTGTTCGCGCAGATCTACGTGGCGAAGGACCGGAAGCTGTACGGCCTGGCGTCGGCCGGCTGGGCGCCCGCGGGCTGGACGCCGGAGTTCTTCACGAAGACCCTTGGCGTGAAGGCGATGCCGGGCTCGGGGGTGAACGCCGCCACTGTGCCGGGCGCGATCGCGGGCTACGACGCGATGCTCGCGCGGTTCGGGTCGATGACCTTCAGGGAAACCTTCGAGCGGGCGGCCCGGGTGGCGGAGGAGGGCTGGGGACAGGCCGAGCGGCGCCACGCGGACCTGCGCGGCGTGCTCGCCCAGTTGCGCGCGGACGCCGACTCGGCGGCGGCCTTCCTCGAGGGCGACCAGGCGCCCCCGCTCTACGGCATCCTCCGCAACCCCGGCCTGGCGAAGGCGCTGCGGATCGTCCAGCAGCGCGGGCGTGACGGCTTCTACACGGGCGAGATCGCCGAGGCCATCGTCGGGAAGGTGAAGGCTGGCGGCGGCGTCATGTCGCTGGCCGACCTCGCGGAGTTCCAGCCCGAGTGGGTGGAGCCGATCTCCACCAGCTACCACGGCTACGACGTCTTCCAGCTGCCGCCGCCCGGCCAGGGCGTCGCCGCGCTGCAGATGCTGAACATCCTCGAGGTGTGCGTGCCGAAGCTGGGCTTCGACCTGTCGGTCCTCGGCCCCTCGCACCCGATGACCTGGCACCTGATGGTCGAGGCCAAGAAGCTCGCCTACGCCGACCTGCTGGCCAGCAACGCCGACCCGAAGTTCGCCGCGGTGCCGCTCGAGCGGATGCTGTCGAAGGCGCACGCCGCCACGTTGTGCGGCCGCATCGACCCGAAGGCCGCCGCGACGTCGGGCGCCGCCACCGGGCCCGACGGGGGCACCATCTACCTGGCCGCCGCCGATCGCTGGGGCAACATGGTGTCGCTGGTGCACAGCGTGTTCAGCGTGTACGGCAGCCGCGTCGCCGTCGCGCCCTACGGGTTCGTGCTGCACAACCGGGGCGCGGCGTTCTCGCTCGACCCGAAGAGCCCGAACGTGGTGGCGCCGCGCAAGCGGCCGTTCCACACGATCATCGCGGGCTTCATCATGCGGCAGGGGCAGCCGCTGATGGCCTTCGGCAACATGGGCGGCAGCGTGCAGCCCGAGACGCACGCGCAGCACGTGGTCAACATGATCGACCACGGCATGAACGTGCAGATGACCACTGACGCCGCCCGCTTCACGCACAACCAGTCGACCAACCTGCTGTCGCTCGAGCACGGGCTGTTCGCCCTGGTGGGCGCGGCGCTCGCGGCGAAGGGACACGAGGTGCGCACGGTGGGCGGCGGCGCCGTCGGCGGCTACCAGGGGATCCTGTTCACGCGCGACCCGCGGCAGCCCGAGCCCGTGTTCGACCGCCAGTGGGCGGACGAGGACCGGCCTGTGAACGGCGTGTACCGCGCGGGCTCCGACCACCGCAAGGACGGCCAGGCAGCCGGCTGGTGAGCCCAGCCCGCGCCTTGCCGGTCATCGTCGTGCTGCGACCGACCACGGCCAACCGCCGGCAGGTGCCGGCTCTCGTCGCACGGTCATCCCCGTCATCGCTGCCGAGTGGGTGGGGCACCGGACGGCGAAGGCTGGCACCCAGGGTTGGCCAGGCCCAGCGCTCACCCAGGGCGACACCCTGATGGCCGTGACCGATCGTCAGGGCGTCTGCACGCGTTCGACGAAGGTGCCGCCGGTGATCATGCGGGTTACACGCCCGTCCACTTCCTCGAACCGCACGATCTCGCCCACGGGACCGCCCCAGTCGGGGCCACGTAGCGGAATCGTCCGTCGCCGAGGGGCTCCAGCGTGATGGGACGGTCCACGTTCGGGCCGTGCGGCGTGATGATCACGAGCCGCTCGTGCAGCAGCACGACCTGCGAGTCGCCGCCGCGCCCGCGGTAGAGGCCGGCGAATCGCGCCCACGCCGGATCCCACGTCACGACGGCGGGCTTCTGGGCCGTGCCCTTCGCGACCGCCTCGCCGACGGTGGCCATCAACTGCCGGGCGATGGCATTCGGGTCCGAGTCGTTCGTGTTCGTCAGGACGATGACCCCGACCTTGTCGTCCACCTGGATCCACGTCTGGGTCGTGTTGCCCGGGTAGCCGCCGCCGTGGCCGATGTAGGTCTTGTTCCGTTCCCCCGTCGCCGCGAAGCCGACGCCGTTGCCGCCTTGCCAGTCGGTCTCCATCGATCGCGGACGGTGCATCTCACGCAACGACCCAGTACTCAGGATCTGCGCGCCGCCCATCTTCCCTCGCCGGAACTGCGCCGACACGAACTTCGCCATGTCCTCGACGGCTCTTTCAGCTCGGTCGTATCGATGAAGGCATGCGCGAGGCGACGCGCGCTGCCGAGCTCGACCCGCTCGCCGTCTCCATCCAGGGGACGCTCGGCATTGGCTTCAACCTCCGACGCGAATTCGACCTCGCTGTCGCGCGTTACCGGCGCGCCGCCGCGCTCAGTCCCGACTACTCAGGGCCCGCGGTCCGATTGAGCCTCATCGAGGCGGCGCGTGGCCGCCTGCCAGAGGCGGTGGAGCTCGCCCGCCGGGCTGCGCAGAAGAGCAACACGCCGGTACCGCGTGCGACCCTCGCTCGGATGCACGCGCTCCTCGGGCAGACCGCAGAGGCGCGCGCGATCCTGGGCACGCTGGAGAGCGAGGCGGAGCCCTGCGTGGCGTGCGTCGTCGACGTCCACCTGGCCCTTGGCGATCTCGATGGCGCGCTCGCCTGGGTCGCGCGCGGCGGATGGACCACCGCCGGCGGCGCCTACTTCCCCAAGGTGGATCCCGCCTACGAGCCGTTACGGCAGGACCCGCGATTCGTGGAACTGCTGAAGCTTCTCAAGCTCCTATAGCCTCGCCAAAGACGGACGAGGGGCCGCGTCACCTTCTTCCGGCCACTCCGCACCAGCTCACGGTGGGCCGGATCGCCAGGCTGAACCTGCCGCCGGCCGTCCAAGGGCGCTGAAGGAGACCGATGCCGAGCGACCGGGCTCCCTGACGCTTCTTGCGCTACAATCCCGGCCCGATTCGGCCCAGGCGTACCATCCGACACATGGACGGCGCGTCGCGCGGGTGACGCTTGCCCGCTTTCGCGGTCACGTCGAGTCCACTCAGGAGGCAGAGGCCCATGAGCAGCAGATCGAAGCCCGAGTACTTCATGCTCCGGCCCGAGGTCGAAAAGGCCTACGGCTACACGCACGCGGTCCGGGTCGGTGACGACATCAAGATCTCCGGCGCCTGCAGCATGGACGACCATGGGAACCCGACCGCGGTCGGCGACCTCGAACAGCAGATGAAGAATGCCTACTCCGATCTCGAGAAGGTGCTGCAGCACTACGGCTGCACCTTCGACGACGTCATCGTCGAGAACGTGTACACGACGAACATGGCGAAGTTCCTCGAGGTCGCCGCCTACCGCGCCAGCATCTACAAGAAGCAGTTTCCGACCGGGACCTGGGTCGAGGTGAAGGGCCTGGCCCTTCCCGAGTTCATGATCGAGATCGAACTCGAGGCGCGCGCGTCCAGCGTCTGAGATCCGTCCGGCGGGTCCGTACCTCGTCGAGGATTCGCCGGCGCGCCGTTAGCACCGCTGGCCACTTCGCGCAGCAGCACCCTCAGGGGCACGGGGTGATGTGGAGGTGAAGGCCCGGGGATGTCCTGGAAGTCTTCGTGATTCAGCGTCCAGGGGTATGCGTCCTGGATCACGGCGCAGACCGCGATGGCATTGTCCAGTTCGCGCCCCCGCGGTCGCACGGCACGCGTCACGGATACAGATACGGCGCCTCGAGCCCCATCGGGATCCCGAGCAGCCAGAACAGCGCCAGCTGGAGCGCGAACACCCCCATGGCTGCCGCGGCGAGGGGCAGGCACATCGAGATGAGCGTGCCGATCCCGATGCCGCGCACGTACCTGGCGCAGAAGGCAATCACGAGCGGGAACTGATAGTTCAGCGGCGTCAGGATGTTCGTGGGCGAGTCGCCGATCCGGTAGGCGAGCTGCGTGGCCTCTGGCGAGATGCCGGCCGTCATCAGCATCGGCACGAAGATGGACGCCAGCATGGCCCATTTCGCGGAGGCCGACGCCACCAGCAGGTTGATGAGGCTGGTGAGGCCGATGAGCCCGCCCAGCGTGACGAGCGGCGGCAGCGCCAGCGCCTTCAGGGCGAGGCCGCCCTGCAGCGCCACGAGGGCCCCGAGGTTCGACTCGCCGAACGCGCGGATGAACTGCGCGGCGAAGAACACCATCACCATGAAGTAGCCCATCTGCGCCATCGTCTGGCTCATCGCGCGGATGACGTCCTTGTGGCTGGTGAAGCGGCCGGACCGATAGCCGAAGACCAGCCCCGGGACGACGGCCAGCAGGAAGAGCAGCGGCACGAGGGCCTTCATCAGCGAGGCGTCGGAACCAAGGAGGCTGCCGTCGGCGCCTCGCAACGGTGAGGTTCGCGGCGACGCCGCCAGCGCAATCACCGCCACGAGCACGAGGGCCGCGACGACTGCCCACAGCAAGGCTCGTCGGTCGAGGGCCGACGGCGCCTCGACGCGAGGCAGGTCGGCCGGGTCGCCGTCCACCGCGATCCGCGAGAGCCGCGGTTCCACGATCCGGTCGATGATCAGCCAGCAGGTGAGCGTGCTCGTCACGCTGGCCGCCACGGTGAATCCCCAGTTGCAGAGCGGATTCACCGTGCGCGACGGGTCTAG
>Ga0079037_100001509_pt1 | contig 12217 bp, 9 predicted proteins | sample Mud3Dept4metaG_FD_71479 | JGI IMG/M metagenome (GOLD analysis project Ga0079037, IMG submission 71479) | Freshwater wetland microbial communities from Ohio, USA, analyzing the effect of biotic and abiotic controls - Mud 3 Core 4 Depth 4 metaG | ecosystem: Environmental > Aquatic > Freshwater >... | reverse complement strand
ACAGGTCGAGCCCGCGCGGGTCGAGCCGCAGGTCGGCGACCACCGGCCGGCTTTTCGCGTACTCCGCCTCGCTGATCCAGCCGGCCTCAAGCGCCGCGGTGAGCAGGCGGTCCTCGAGCTGGCTCAGCGACAGCAGGCCCTGCGCGATCAGGGCGACACCGTCGGGCGGCCTGGCGAGGAACAGCGCCGGGGTGGAGACGACGCCGAGCGCCTGCGCCTGGCCGGCGTCGCGCTGGAAGGTCGGGAAGGTCCCGCCCGGCAGCGGCGCGCCGTCGATCGACACCGGCAGCACCGCAAACCCGTGGCGCTCGCGCAGGGTCGCGAGCAGCGGCGCCTGCGCCTCGCAGTAGAGGCAGTCGCTGCGGAAGAAGAACAGCACCCCCGCCTCTTGGGCGATCTGCGCGAGCAGCGCCGCGCGCTGCTTCGCCGTCTGCTCGTTGACCAGGTTGGCCGCGAAGTTGGCGGTGGGGCGCTGGGTGATCTCGTCGAGGAACGGGTCGAACTGCACCGCGCGCTGCGTGGCCGCCGCGAACCGGCTCGCCTTGTCCATGGCGACGCGCTGCAGGTACAGGTACAGCGCGACGTTGTCGGGGGTGGGATCGTCGATCGCCTGGTCGCGATAGGCGCCGAGGCGCTCGCGCAGCCAGGCGGACGACATTGGCGGCGGTCCGGCCGGTGTGTCACTCGGCGTGGGCGCCGACGCGGGCGGCGGCAGCGGTGGTGACGCCTCAGGTTCGTCCTGCGGGTCGGGCTCGCGCTCGTACCAGAACCACCCCTCTTCGCTGCGCAGGTAGAACCCGCTGAGCGCGGCCGCCGCCGACGGCAGCACGGCGAGGCAGACCAGGGCGAGGACGACAGGACGCATGCGCGCCATCGTGCGGCGATGCGCGTCGCGACGGACAGCGCGAAAGGTGCCGAAAAACGGCACCTTTCGGCCGGATGGCGCTGGACGACCCGTCCACCCGGCGGCTCCGCCATCGGCCCCACGCCTCGTGCCCGACGGCGTGTCGGCGCCGCGTGCGGCGCCCCCTCTGACGGTTAGTGATGGATTCTTGTTGGATTCCACTAACGCGGCGTTAGTCAGGGACAACGCCGCGTTAGTCTGGACCCCAAAGAATGCCGCGTGAGTTGGACCGGTTCACGCCGCGTCCGTGGGCCGGGCAGCGCCGCGGCGGGTGGCCCGCCCAAAGCCGCGCCTCAGGCCTCGTCGTCACCCGTCTGTGGCAGATCTCCGCGAGTGATCCCGACGCCGACACCGCGTGCGATCTCGGAACACACGGGCGAGTGGCGACACGGGCACCCCAAACGTGTGCGGCCCGCTTCGTCGTGCGGCCGTGGACCCGGTGCCAGATCGGTGCCCGTCACGGAGGGGGCTCGGGGCCGACCAACGCGCACCGCGCTGAACCAGCCCAGCTTCCTTGGAATGCCTTGTAGAGCTGCGAGAATGGGGTCCGCCGCGACGAACACGCCTCGACCGAGAGCGTGGTGTCGCCGGGCGAGGAAGCACCTTGGCGGATCGCTCGGGGGTGCGTGGCGGTATTGCGGCCTTGGGGTCAGCACCCATAAGCCCGGTCTATTGCCTTCCCACCCTCAGTGAGTCAACAGTGAGTCAAGGGAGCCCCAGAGACGTTTAAGGCCCGTCGCCGGGCCTCTCGTAAGTCTTTGTTTTATTGGCTCCCCGGGTAGGACTCGAACCTACGACACACGGATTAACAGTCCGCTGATCTACCGACTGATCTACCGGGGAAGTGCGGCGAGCCGCGAATGGTACGCAGCGCTCCCTGGAGCGTCAACCGGCTTCAGGAGCACTGCACGGGGCTGCCGTCCGGCTCCGTCTCGGCCACCCTCGGCCGGCCCGTGTTCGCGATGATGACCGTGCGCGGCGTGCCGCGCTCGCTCGTCGGGCAGATCCGGAAGGTCGCATTGGTACCGCCGGCCGTGCCCTCGGGCTGGTAGACCACCTTGCGGCGCCCGGTCGAGGTGGTGATGCGGACCCCGCGCAGAACCAGGTCGGTGTACCGGAGCAGCGGCTCGGCCGGGTCGCGGTCGCGATCGGCGTCGCGGTCCTCGAACACCATGAAGCCTCCGGCCCACTGATAGGTGTCGGCACATCGCTGCCCGTCGTCCGTGGGGCAGACCACGATGCGGTGCCCGCTGGTGACAGCCGAGATGCGCGCCAGCTGCAGCTGGGTCATGAGCTCGGTCACCGCTACGGTGACCTCCTGACGGACCAGCATGCCGCGCAGCCCGGGGATCCCCGCGGCCAGCAGCACGATCGCGACGGCGACCGTGGTCAGCAGCTCGATGGCGGTGAGGCCGCAAATGCGGCGAGGTGTCGTTGCACGGACGTCCATGTCCCTCTCCTTCCCTGGTTGTGAGTCCTGCCGGCATTCCGTGCCGGCCACCTGCCGTCGCCCTCCGCGACGTCCCGTCGGGCGCGTCCCGCACTGGCGAGCGGCCGCACCTCAATCCGAACGATCCAGCCCGAATCCCTCGCCACTGCGACGGCCCCGTCTTCGCGCCTCCGCGGTTCCCGAGAGGATCTCGGGCTCAGTGCACCGCTGCCTCGATCCGCTCCAGCGCCTTCTCGAGGTTCGCCATGCTGGTCGCGATCGACAGCCGGATGTGCCCGCCTAGACCGAACGCGCTGCCCGGCACCACGGCCACGCCGGCCTTCTCGATCAGGTACTCGGCGAGCTCGAGGTCGTTGCCGACGCCGTCGAGCCGGTCGATCAGCTCCTGGACGTTGGGCAGGAGGTAGAAGGTGCCGTCGGTGGGCAGGCAGCTGATCCCGGGAATCCGGTTGAGCCGCTCGACCACGAAGTCGTGGCGCTCCTTGAAGGCCGTCACCATGACCCCGATGAAGTCCTGCGGGCCATTGAGCGCCGCCTCTGCCGCCACCTGTGCGATCGACGTCGGGTTGGAGGTGCTCTGCGACTGCACCTTCTTCATCGCCCTGATCAGCTCGGCCGGGCCGCCGGCATAGCCGATGCGCCAGCCGGTCATCGAGTAGGCCTTCGAGACGCCGTTCAAGACCATCGTGCGGTCGTACAGCTCCGGCCGGACGTTGAGGATGTTCACGAATGGGGTCGCCCTGTCCCAGCGGATGTGCTCGTACATGTCGTCGGTGGCGATCACCGTCCGCGGATGCTCCACCAGCACCTCGGCGAGGTCGGCCAGCTCCTCGGCCGTGTACGCCATTCCCGTGGGGTTCGACGGGCTGTTGATCACCACGAGTCGCGTCTGGCTCGTGATCGCGCCCGCGAGCTGCGGCGCTGTGATTTTGAACCGCTGCTCGTCCGAGGTCTTGATGAACACCGGCTTCGCGCCTGCCAGCAGCGCGATGTCGGGATAGGACACCCAATAGGGCGCGGGGATGATCACCTCGTCGCCCGGGTCGAGGAGGGCCTGGGCCAGGTTGAAGAAGCTCTGCTTGCCGCCCACCGAGACCAGGATCTGCTCGGGCGCATAGGTCAGCCCGTTGTCGCGCTTGAACTTGGCGATGACCGCGCGCTTGAGCGAGGGCGTGCCGTCGACCTCGGTGTACTTGGTGAAGCCGTCCCGGATGGCCTCGATCGCGGCCTCCTTGATGTGCTCGGGCGTGTCGAAATCGGGCTCGCCCGCCCCCAGCCCGACCACGTCCTTGCCGGCGGCCTTCATCGCGGCGGCGCGCGCGGTGACGGCCAGCGTGGGCGACGACTTCACGGCCTGGACACGGGTCGACAGCTTGATGCTCATACGACAGGGCTCGCAGCGTGGGGGCGGCGGGTATCCTTCCCGCCATGGCCTCCCCGAAGGGGGAGAAATGCGGCTGATATGATAGCTAATTGCGCTGCTACGCCAAAAGGCCGTGGACAAGGGATTCGAGCTCGTCAGCCAGTTCGCGCCGGCCGGTGACCAGCCGGAGGCGATCGCCCGGCTGGTCCGGGGACTGCGCGACGGCGAGGCCGGCCTCACCCTGCTCGGGGTCACCGGTTCCGGCAAGACCTTCACCATCGCCAACGTCATCCAGGCCGTCCAGCGCCCGGCGATCGTCCTGGCCCCCAACAAGACGCTTGCGGCCCAGCTGTACGGGGAATTCAAGGAGTTCTTCCCCCACAACGCCGTCGAGTACTTCGTCTCCTATTACGACTACTACCAGCCGGAGGCCTACGTTCCCTCCAGCGACACCTACATCGAGAAGGACGCCTCGATCAACGAGCACGTCGAGCAGATGCGCCTCTCGGCCACCAAGGCGCTGCTCGAGCGCCACGACACCCTGATCGTCGCCACCGTGTCCTCGATCTACGGCCTCGGCGACCCGCGGATGTACCTGCAGATGGTTCTGCACCTGTCGCGCGGCGAGCGCATCGACCAGCGCGCCGTCCTGCGCCGGCTCGCCGACCTCCAGTACAGGCGGAACGAAGTCGAGCTGCAGCGCGGCAGCTTCCGGGTGCGCGGCGACGTCATCGACATCTACCCTGCCGAGTCGGACGACGAAGCCGTGCGCGTCGAGCTGTTCGACGACGAGATCGAGACCCTGTCGCTGTTCGATCCGCTGACCGGCGAGATCCTGCGCAAGGTCGCGCGCTACACCGTCTACCCCAAGACCCACTACGTCACGCCGCGGGAGACCATCCTCGGCGCCGTCGAGCAGATCCGCGAGGAGCTCAAGGAGCGGCTGGCCCAGCTCAACGCCGCCAACAAGCTGGTCGAGGCGCAGCGCCTCGACCAGCGGACCCGCTTCGACCTCGAGATGATGCTGCAGGTAGGCTACTGCTCGGGCATCGAGAACTACTCCCGCTACCTGTCCGGCCGACAGGCCGGCGAGCCACCGCCGACGCTGTTCGACTACCTCCCGAATGATGCGCTGGTGGTGATCGACGAGTCGCACGTGACGGTCCCGCAGCTCGGCGCCATGTACCGGGGCGACCGCTCGCGCAAGGAGACCCTCGTGGAGTACGGCTTCCGCCTGCCGTCCGCGCTCGACAACCGGCCGCTGCGCTTCGAGGAGTTCGAGGCGCGCGCGCCACAGACCATCTATGTGTCGGCCACCCCGCGCGAGTACGAGATCAGGCACTCGGGCGCGGTCGTCGACCAGGTGGTGCGGCCGACCGGGCTGGTGGACCCGGAGGTCGAGATCCGACCCGCCCGCACCCAGGTGGACGACCTGTTGTCGGAGGTCAACGCCCGCGCCGCGCACGGTGACCGCGTGCTGGTGACCACCCTGACCAAGCGGATGGCCGAGGACCTCACCGACTTCCTGCTCGAGCACGGGGCCCGGGTGCGCTACCTCCACTCGGACATCGACACGGTGGAGCGCGTGGAGATCATCCGCGATCTGCGCCTCGGCGAATTCGACGTGCTGGTGGGCATCAACCTGCTGCGCGAGGGCCTCGACATCCCCGAGGTGTCCCTCGTCGCGATCCTCGACGCCGACAAGGAAGGTTTCCTGCGCTCCGAAGGCTCGCTCATCCAGACCATCGGGCGCGCGGCCCGCAACGTCCGCGGGAAGGCGATCCTCTACGCCGATCAGGTGACCGGCTCCATGCGGCGGGCGATGGACGAGACGAACCGGCGCCGTGACAGGCAGCTGGCCCACAACGCGGCCCACGGCATCACGCCACGGACCGTCGAGAAGAAGGTGGCGGACATCATGGAGGGTGCCTATGCTGGTGCCCCGACCGGCTCGCGCCAGTATGCAAAGATCGCGGAGCAGGAGATCGCGTATGCCGCGCTGACGCCGCAGCAGATGGCGCGCCGCATCAAGGAGCTGGAGAAGCAGATGTACGACCACGCCCGCAATCTCGAGTTCGAGGAGGCGGCGCGGGTTCGCGACCAGATCCGGGAGCTGCAAGGCAAGGGATTGATCGCCTGACCGATCGGCCCGGGGGCGGGCCTCATACCGGGGGCGCGGGGCCGCGCCGCGATGCAGCCGGCGAAGGCGAAACGCGTCAAGAGGGCAGATGAGAGACAGACGCCATGCTCGACACCATCCGCAAGTTCCTGCACCTCGAGGCCGCGAGCGCCATCCTGCTGATCATCGGCATGGCGCTCGCAATGGTGCTCGTCAACTCGCCGGCGCACGGCTACTACGACGCCCTGCTCGGCACGCGGGCGGCGATCAGCCTCGGCGAGTTCTCGATCGACAAGCCGCTGCTGCTGTGGATCAACGACGGACTCATGGCCCTCTTCTTCTTTCTCGTCGGCCTCGAGATCAAGCGCGAGGTGATGGAGGGCGAGCTCTCGAGCCCGGCGCAGATCGTCCTGCCCGCCGTCGCGGCGATCGGCGGCATGGCGGTCCCTGCCCTGTTCTACGTGGCGTTGAACTGGGGCGACCCGGTGGCGCTGCGCGGCTGGGCGATCCCGTCGGCCACCGACATCGCCTTCGCCCTGGGCGTGCTCAGCCTGCTCGGGCGGCGCGTGCCGGTCGCGCTCAAGCTCTTCCTGCTCACCCTGGCGATCATCGACGACCTCGGCGCCATCGTCATCATCGCGCTCTTCTACACCGCGGAGCTGTCGACGGCCTCGTTCGTCGCGGCGGCGATCATCCTCTCGGCGCTCATCCTGCTGAAGCTGTTCGGCGTGACGCGGACCACGGCCTATCTCGTCCTCGCCGTCGCACTCTGGGCAGCCGTGCTGAAGTCCGGCGTGCACGCCACCATCGCGGGCGTGGTCGCGGCATTCTTCATCCCGCTGCAACCGCCGACCCCCGAGGAGCCCTCGCCGCTGCGCCGGCTCGAGGAGGACCTGCACCACACCGTGGCCTTCGGCGTGCTGCCGCTCTTCGCCTTCGCGAACGCCGGCGTGCCGCTCGCAGGGCTGTCGCCCGCCTCGCTGTTCGGTACCGTGCCGCTCGGCATCGCCATGGGCCTGGTGCTCGGGAAGCCCATCGGCGTCCTGCTTTTCTCCTGGCCCCTGATCCGCTTCGGCATCGCACGCCTGCCGGGCGGCGTCAGCTGGGGCGCCTTCAGCGGCGTCGCGATGCTGTGCGGCGTCGGCTTCACCATGAGCCTGTTCATCGGCTCGCTCGCCTTCGAAGAGGGCGGCCCCGGGGCCTTGAGCTACCGCCTCGGCATCCTCGCGGGCTCCGCCGTCTCGGCCGTCGCCGGCCTGGTCGTCCTCGCCCTGACGCTGCCGCGATCCGCCGCGGACCCGCTCGGCGAGGCGCCGCCGCCCCCCGAGCGCCACTGATCTCTATACAATCCGCCGACTGCAACCGTCCGAGGATCGGATGACACCGGAGTTTCGGCAGCTCGCCGACCAGCTCATCGCGGCCGGCCGTTTTCTCTTCGACCGCGGCTGGGTGCCGGCGACCAGCGGCAACTTCTCCGCACGCCTGCCCGACGGGCGCCTGATGCTGACCGTGTCCGGGCGCCACAAGGGCAAGCTGACGCGCGACGACCTGCTGCTGGCCGACGCCGACGGCCGCAGCCTGGACGGCAGGCGTCCGTCTGCAGAGACGCAGCTGCACGTTCAGATCTACCGGCGATGCCCCGGGGCGGGCTGCGTCCTGCACCCGCACACGGTCAACGCCACCCTGCTCTCCCGCCTGCACGCCGACCGTCTGGTGCTGCAGGACTACGAGCTGCTGAAGGCCTTTCCCGGCGTCGACACCCACGAGTGCAGCGTGACCCTGCCGATCTTCCCGAACGACCAGGACATCGGCCGCCTGGCGCACGCGGTGGACGCCTACATGGCGAGCCACGACGCGGTGCACGGCTACCTGATCGCGGGTCACGGCTTCTATACCTGGGGCAGGACCGCGGAGGACGCGCTGCGCCACGTCGAGGCCTTCGAATTCCTGTTCGACTGCGAGATGCGACTCAAGGGAGCCCGTCAATGAGCCAGCTGACCGTCTGCCGCGCCGCGGATGCGGCCCGCCTCGATCACCTGACCGACCACAGGGCCATCGCCGCACGCCTCGCGGACAAGGGCGTGCGCTTCGAGCGCTGGGCGGCCGAGCAGCCGCTGGCGGCGGACGCCGGTCAGGAAGAGGTGCTGGCCGCCTACGCGGGATCGGTGGTCCACCTCAATGCCGAGTACGGCTTCCAGTCCGTCGACGTCGTCGCCCTGCGGCCGGACCACCCGCAGCGTGCCGAGCTCCGCAGGAAGTTCCTCGCCGAGCACACCCATGACGACTTCGAGGTCCGCTTCTTCGTCGATGGCCGCGGCCTGTTCTATCTGCATCTCGGCGACGAGGTCTGGATGGTGCTGTGCGGGAAGGGCGACCTCATCTCGGTACCCGCGAACACGACGCACTGGTTCGACATGGGCGAGCACCCGGACTTCAAGTGCATCCGCTTCTTCACCGTCCCGGACGGCTGGGTCGGGAACTTCACGGGGAGCGACATCGCCGGGCGCTTCCCCACGTTCGACGAGCACCTCGCCACGCTGCCCGCATGATCCGGGCGATCCTCACGGACATCGAGGGCACGACGACCTCGGTCTCGTTCGTCTACGACGTGCTGTTCCCGTACGCGCGGTCGCACCTCGGGACGTTCCTCGCCGCCCACGCCGCCGACCCGGCCGTGCGCGAGCAGCTGGGCGCGGTATGCCGCGAGGTGGACCGGCCGCTGACCGACGCCCAGGCCGCGGAGCTGCTGATCGGCTGGATCGACGACGACCGCAAGGTCACCCCGCTGAAGGCCCTGCAGGGAATGATCTGGGAGGACGGCTACCGGCGCGGTGATTTCACCGGTCACGTCTACGCAGACGCGGTGCGCAACCTGCGCGCCTGGCACGATGCCGGGATCCGCCTCTACGTCTACTCGTCGGGCTCGGTGCAGGCGCAGCAGCTGATCTTCCGCCACAGCGACGCCGGTGATCTCACCCCCCTGTTCGCCGGCTATTTCGACACCCGCGTCGGTGGCAAGCGCGAGCCCGCCTCGTACCGCACGATCGCGGACCGGATCGGGCTGCCGCCCGCGGAGATCCTGTTCCTGTCCGACGTCGGCGAGGAACTGGACGCGGCACGGAAGGCCGGCATGCAGACCACCTGGCTGGTTCGCGACGCGGCGCCGGATCCGGCGGCCCGACATGGGCAGGTTCCGGACTTCGATGCGGTCCGGCTGCCGGAGGCATAGCGCGGCGACGCCGATGCGATGGCTTTATTTCTATATGATTCAAAATCTTGCAATAGAAACTTCGACAAATATATGACTGAAGATCCGAAGACCGGCGGCGCCGGCCAGCATCCGGACAAAGCCAGTTTCGACCTGGTCGAGGACATCGCCGACGAGGCCGCATTCGATCGGGCCCTCGAGGACCTGGTGCCGAAGGGCGGTCCCCCGCTGCCGCCAGGGATGGACATCGACCTCGACGATTTCGAAGCCTTCAACCGGGAGCTCGATGCCCAGATGGCGCAGGCCAAGGCCCGGGCGGGACGCCTCGACGTCATCGAGGACCTCGGCACGGACATCGTCGAAACCCTTCCGGCACCACCGGCCGTCGGCACCTTCGCGCCACTGCGACCCGAGGTGGCGGCGCAACCCGCCGACGAGCCGAAGATCGCGGACGACGTGGTCACCCTCGGCACCACCACCCCTGCGGCGGCCGATATGGCTGCGGCTTCGCCACCACCGGCGTCAACGCCGTCGCCTGGCGGTGCACCCGACGAGCCCCGTGCCCGGCGAGGCGGCATTGCCGCCGTGCTGCTGGGGCTCACCGGTCTCGCTGCAGGCGGCGCAGGACTGTGGCTAAGCATGGAGCGGGGGGCGGAGATCGAGCGGCTGCAGGCAGCGCTCAGTGAGCGGCAGACACTGGCCACACCATCCCCCGCGCCGGCAGCGGCGGACCCGGAGCAGATCCGCGTGCTCGAAGCCAGGCTGGAAGACGCCAACAGACGCCTCGCGGCCCTGAGCCAGGCGACGGCGTCCGCTGGCGCAACGGCACAGTCGTCCCCTCCACCCGCCCAGGAAGCCGCGGCCGCACCCGAGCCCGCACCGACGACGCCGGCCGCCGGCCGCCGGGACAGCGCCGCGGCCGCAGCCCCGGCGCCCGCAGTGGCACCGACCGAGGCGAAGCCGTCCGATCCCGAGCCCAAGCCACCCACCGCAACCGCGGAAGCACCACCAGCCCAGGCGCAGAGCCCGGGCGAGGCGACGGCCGATGCAACGCCGTCCGCGGTCGCCGCGGTCGCCGCGCCTGCCGCCGCCGCAGCATCTCCGCCCGCAACGGCGGCGCCGACCCCCGCTGCCCCGCAGCCCGTACCGAAGCCGCGCGGCCAGGGATCCTGGGCCGTGGTGCTCGGTTCCTATGCGAACGAGGCAGACGCCGAGCAGCGCCGCGCCCAGGTCGAGCGCATGAAGCTCCCGGCCGAGGTGCGCTGGTTCATGGTCAAGGACGAGGTCCGCTACCGTGTCGTGGTGCCCGGCTACACCACGCAGGATGCCGCCACCGCGGCCGCTGCGGAACTGCAGCGCCGCAAGGCAGGTGGCGCCTGGGTGACGCGACTCGAGAAGCAGGAGTGATGCGCCGGAGCGCACGCCTGCCCGCTAGCATCGCACCCTGACGTTCGGCACGAGGTCCGCCGCCCATGGAACTTCTCCTCGATCCCGCCGCGTGGGCGGCGCTCGTCACGCTCACCGCGCTCGAGATCGTCCTCGGCATCGACAACATCATCTTCCTGTCGATCCTGGTGGCGAAGCTGCCCGCCCACCAGCAGCGCTCCGCGCGGCTCCTCGGGCTCGGCTTCGCCATGGTCACGCGCATCCTGCTGCTGCTGTCGCTGACCTGGGTGATGCGCCTCAGCAACCCGCTGTTCGAGCTGCTCGGCCAGGCGATATCGGGGCGGGACCTGATCCTGTTCTTCGGCGGGCTGTTCCTGATCGCCAAGGCCACGATGGAGATCCACTCGAGCCTCGAAGGGCCGGAGGAGCAGCACGTCGGCCGCGCCGTGGCGTCCTATCTCGGCGTCATCCTCCAGATCGGCATCATCGACATCGTGTTCTCGCTCGACTCGGTCATCACCGCCGTCGGCCTCGCCCAGCACGTCCCGGTGATGGTGGCCGCGATCGTCATCGCCGTGCTGGTGATGATGTTCGCCGCCAAGGCGGTCGGAGAGTTCGTGGACCAGCACCCGACGGTGAAGATGCTCGCCCTGTCCTTCCTGATCCTGATCGGCGTGGCGCTGGTCGGCGAGGCCGGCGACCTGCACATCCCGAAGGGCTACATCTACTTCGCGATGGCCTTCTCCGTCGTGGTCGAGATGCTGAACATGCGGCTGCGCAAGCGCGTGGAGCCCGTGCATCTGCGGCGGCACATGGAGGACGCGGATTAGCGGCTGAGCAGATCGTCCTGTCTGCGCCGCAGCCGCGCGACGCGGCGATGCAGCGCCGCGAGCTGCGCCTGAGCGGCGCCGTCGAGCTCGGCATCGGCTAGCGACAGGACCTCGATCGCGCGACCGTGCTCGCCCGCACCGGCCCAGGCCCGCGCCACGGCGCCCGCGTCCGCGCCGGCGGCGTGCGGACGGCGATACGTCTCGCGCAAGGCAGGCAGCAGCGCGGCGAGCGACAACAGGTCCCAGACGTTGTGGCGCACGACTTCGGCCAGCCGCGCCCACGCGCCGCGGTGCAGCCAGTCGAACCAGGCTGCGGGCACCTCTGCGCCGGGGATGTCGTCGGGCCGGGAGAAGCCGAGCAGCCGTCGCTCGGCCGTCAGCAGCCGGCAATCGTCCCAGCGCCGGGCAAACGCCCGCCGCGTCGGGAACAGCAGGTCGAGGTGCGATCGCCCGGCGTAGGTGTCCGGCTCGCCCTGCAGGCGCAGGCGCGTCGCCAGCAGCGGCACGTCGAAGCACTTGCCGTTGTAGGTGACGAGGGGGCCGTCACCGCCCCAGTCGCGGGCCGCCGCGAGCATGGCCGGCTCCCCGGCAAAGGCTGTCAGCAGCCACTGCCGCACCTCGAAGGCGTCGCCGTCGACACGGGCGAGGCCGAGCAGGAATGCCACCGTGCCGGTGCCGCCGGACAGCCCCGAGGTTTCGGTGTCGAGAAAGAGCCAGTCGCCGCCGTCCGGGGCGCCCGGCAGCCCGGCCGCGACTTCCTGCAGCGCGGTCAGCGGCTGCTCTCCATGACAGCGGCCGAGCGCGAACCGATGCCGCAGCTCGATCACGCCGGGCGCGCGCAGATCGCCGCCGAGGCGCTCCGCCAGCCCGGCATCGTCGAGGCGGGCCGCGCTCGCTCTGCGACCCCGCGCACGCGCGATGCGCTCGGCCAATGACGGCGCCACGGCCGACCCGCGC
>Ga0079037_100001507_pt1 | contig 12217 bp, 8 predicted proteins | sample Mud3Dept4metaG_FD_71479 | JGI IMG/M metagenome (GOLD analysis project Ga0079037, IMG submission 71479) | Freshwater wetland microbial communities from Ohio, USA, analyzing the effect of biotic and abiotic controls - Mud 3 Core 4 Depth 4 metaG | ecosystem: Environmental > Aquatic > Freshwater >... | reverse complement strand
GGACAGCACGAAGACACTCCGCGAGGCCCTGCGCCTCAACCCGCACGTCACCGGCGCCGACGAGGCGCGCAAGGCGCTGGAAGCCATGGGCCAGTCGTGACAACCCTGTCGAGGAGCCCGCGCACGTCTCTGCCGCCCGCACCCGTCACGGCGGAGGTGGCCTTGTCGCCGCCGGCCGAAGGCGCCCGCAATCCATGGCTCGCCTGGGCGGTGGCGCTGCTCTTCGTCGCCGTCTACGCACCCACGGTGGCATGGCTGTGGGAGCGGTGGACGCTGAGCGTCTGGCACAACGTCCACGGCGCTCTCATCCCGCCGCTCGTCGCCTATTTCTGCTGGCTGGAGCTGAAGGAGCACCGCGGCCTGCCGCGGTCCTCGAGCCCCTGGGGGTTCGCCCTCCTCGTCCCGGCCCTCGCGCTGCACGTGATCGACACGGGGATGCACACCCAGCTGCTCTCTGCGGTGTCGATCGTCCTCGCGATTCCCGGCCTGTGCCTGCTGCTGTTCGGTGTGCCGCGCACGCGTGCGATGGCCTTTCCGCTGGCGCTGCTGGCCTTTGCGCTGCCGATCCCGCTGGCCCTGACGGCGCAGCTCCACCTGGTGCTGCGCCATGTCGCCACCTTCTTCACGGCGCGCATCGTCGCGCTGCTCGGCGTTCCGGTCTACGTGGACGGGACGACGCTGCACATGTCGAACGGCGCCATCGAGATCGCCGATGCCTGCAGCGGGTTCTCGACGCTGTACGCCGCCGTCGCGACGGCCGTGCTGTGCGCCTACGCGACACCGTCGTGGAAGCGGCGGGTGCTGGTGCTCGTGCTCGCGGCGCCGATCGCGATCGCGGCCAACGTGCTGCGGGTGGTGTTGCTCGTCTTCATGGTGCGCCTGCAGGGGTTCGAGGTGCTGCACACATGGCAGCACCCGGCCACGGGTGTGCTGACGTTCGTCCTGGCCCTGCCGCTGATCTTCTGGCTGAGCATCCCCACGGGTTCGCCGCGGGCCCCCGAGGCGTGAATCCCGCGCTCCCTCTACCGCCGCGTCCGGCCGCGGCCGATTCCTCGAGGGGGAGCCTGCTGCCCGAAGGGGGCATCAACTGCACATGATCGACCTGCACATGCACACCACGGCGTCGGACGGGAAGTCCACGCCCGCCGAACTCGTCGCGCGGATCCAGTCGCTCGGAATCCGCACCTTTGCCGTGACCGATCACGACACCGTGGCCGGGGTGGCTGCGACGGCGGAACGCGCCGCCGCCGCGGGCCTGCGCTTCGTGCCCGGTATCGAGATCACGGCCGTCCACAACCAGAAGGACGTCCACATGCTGGGCTACTTCGTGGACCACGAATCGCCGACCTTTCTGGCGTTTCTGGCCGACAGCCTTGCCGATCGCCTCCGGCGGGCCCGCCGCATGAGCGAGAAACTGGCGGAACTCGGCGTGCCGATCGACATCGACCGGATCATCGAGGAGACCGGCGGTCCGAACTCGGGCAAGGCGATTGCGCGCCCGATCATCGCGCGCGCGCTGCTTGCGGCCGGCCACGTCGCCTCGGTGCAGGACGCCTTCGACCGTTTCCTGGCCGAGGGGCAGCCCGCCTACTTCGGCCGGTACGGGGCCACGCCGGTGGAGGTGGTGTCGGTCATCCACGCCGCAGGCGGGCTGGCCTGCTTCGCCCACCCCGGGGCGACCAACCGTGACGAGTTGATCGAGCCGCTCGTGGCGGCCGGACTGGATGCCATCGAGGTCTACCACAGCGAGCACACGGCGGAGATGAGCGAGAAGTACCGCGGTGTCGCGCGGCGCCACGGGCTGGCGGTGACCGGCGGCTCGGACTATCACGGGGAGGGCGCGCACCGCGCCGAGTTCCTCGGCCGTGTGTCGCTCCCAGAGGCCGACTTCATGAACCTTGCCGCGCGCCACGCGGCCGCTCGGACCGCCGCGGGCCGCAAGGCCTGACGCACGGAGACGCCAAGATGGGCTGGGAGGGATGGTTCGCGCTCGCAACGGTCGCGCTAGTGCTGTACGGCCTCGCCAAGAACTGGGCGGGGCCCGACGTGATCCTGATGGGCGGCGCCGTGCTCTTCACGGCGATGAGCTTCGTGTCCGGCAGGTTCCCGTCGCCGTCCCAGATGGCGTCCTCCTTCGGCAACGAGGGCGTGCTGACCGTCGCCGTGCTGTTCATCGTGGCCGCTGGGCTCACCGAGACGGGAGGGATGGGACTGCTGACCGAGCGCGTGCTCGGGCTGCCGCGCAACACCACCGACGCGCAGATCCGGTTGATGTTGCCGGTGGCCGGGGTGAGCGGGTTTCTCAACAACACGCCCGTCGTGGCGATGTTCATGCCGGTGATCGCCGACTGGTGCAAGAAGACCGGGATCAGCCCCACGAAGCTGTACCTGCCGCTCAGCTATGCGGCGGTGCTCGGCGGCGTGTGCACCTTGATTGGGACGAGCACGAACTTGGTGGTGCAGGCGCTGCTCGTCGAGTCGCGAAAGACCGACCCGTCCGTGCCGCTCCTGAGCATGTTCACGCTCACGCCGGTCGGAGTTCCCATCGCGGCCGTCGGGCTGGTCTTCATCATCGTCGCCTCGCGCTGGCTGCTGCCGGAGCGGCGCACCTTCCTCGCACAGCTGTCCGACGTGCGCGAGTACACGGTCGAGATGCTGGTGCAGCCCGGGAGTCCCCTCGTCGGCCAGACGATCGAGGTCGCGGGCCTGCGGCGACTGCCGCGGCTCTTCCTCACGGCCGTGGAACGCGAAGGGGAGGCCACGGTCGCGGTAGGCCCCGATTTCGTCCTTCACGCCAACGACCTGCTGGTGTTTGCTGGCGTCGTGGACTCGATCGTGGACCTGCAGAAGATCCGCGGGCTCGTGCCGGCCACCGACCAGGTACAGAAGCTCACGGCGTCGCGGTTGAATCGCCTGCTCGTCGAAACCGTGGTGAGCGACAGCTCGCCCGTGGCGGGGAAGACCGTGCGGGAGGCCGAGTTCCGGACGCGCTACGACGCCGCAGTGATCGCGGTGTGCCGGAACGGCGAGCGCCTTCGGGGCAAGATCGGGGACATCGAGGTCCGCCCCGGCGACACCCTGCTGCTGCAGGCGACACCGGGCTTCGTGGCGCGGCACCGCAACAACCGGGAGTTCCTGCTCGTGTCGCCCGTGACCGACTCGCGCCCGGTGCGTCACGAGCGGGCGTGGATCGCGATTGCGGTCATGCTGGGCATGGTGCTGGTAGCCTCGGCCGAGAGCGTCACCGGCGTCACGATCTTCGGGGCGGCCCTCGTGGCCGCGGCCCTGATGGGCATCACGGGCTGCCTGTCGGCCGACCAGGCGCGGAAGAGCGTGGACGTGCCGATCCTGCTCGCCATCGTGGCCGCGCTCGTGATCGGCAAGACGATGGAGACCACGGGGCTCGGGGAGTTCCTGGCTGGGGAGATGGTGACGGCGCTGGAGCACTTCGGCCCGTGGGGCGTGCTCGCCGGCGTGTACCTGCTGACCCTCGTGTTCACTGAGATCGTGACGAACAACGCGGCGGCCGCGCTGGCGTTCCCGGTGGCCAAGGCGGCGGCGGCCGGTCTCGGCGTGAGCTTCCTGCCGTTTGCGATCGTCATTGCGATTGCCGCGTCGGCGGGCTTCGCGACCCCGCTCGGGTACCAGACGCACCTGATGGTCTACGGGCCGGGCGGCTACCGCTTCTCGGATTTCATGCGCATGGGGATCCCGCTCGACATCATCTGCATGGTGCTCGCGGTGGTGCTCACCCCCATGTTCTACCCGTTCTGAGGCGGGTGTGGACCAGGCCGACGACATGGCGGAACGCAGCAGCCCCGGGCCCGACCCGAGCGCCGACGCGGCGCGGCGCGATGCCGCGCGGGCGGCGACGCTCGGCTGGCCGTCGCTCGATCTCACCGCCGCGCAGGTGGGCGATGTCGAGCTGATCACGACCGGGGCCTACGCGCCGCTGCGCGGGTTCATGACGCGGGCCGACGCGCAGGGAGCCGCCGCCAACGGGCGACTGGCGGACGGCACGCCGTGGCCCGCGCCCGTGGAACTGACCGTCCACGGCACCGTGGCGGCCGCGCGCGGCGCCGGCGAGCAGCTGGCGCTGCGCGACCCGGAGGGCGTGGTCATCGCCGCGCTGACCGTGGCGGAGACGTGGCAGGACGAGGACGGGAACTGGCGTCTCGCCGGCCGCCTCGAGGGCGTCGACCCCCCGCCGCACTACGACTACCACCGGCTGTGGCGCACGCCGGCAGAGCTGCGCGCGGTGCAACGGGAACGCGGCTGGTCCGGGGCGCTGGCGTACTGGCCCGGGGCGCTGGTGCACCGGGGGCAGCGCGCGGCACTGGAGCGGGTTGCCGCGGAGCGGCGTGCCGGCATCGTGGTGCTGGCGGGCATCGAGCCCGACGCTTCGCTCGACCTGGCGCACTACGCGCGCGTGCGCGGCCTCGAGGCGTCGCTCGAGGGTGCGCCGGCCCTGCTCGCGTCGCTCGTTGCCGCGCCGCGAGCCGCGTCGGCCCTCGGACGGTGGGGCCTCCGCGCCGTCGTCGCGCGGGCGGCCGGATGTCACGGGCTGGTGATCGATGGGGATCAGCTGGAGGCCGGCGGGGTGGCGTTCGATGTGGTGCAGCAGGCCGTTGCGGCCCTGGGGCTCGAGCTGATCCGATTGCCGGCCTTGCGGTACGACGCAGGCCGGGACGCCTTCGTGAACGAGATCGGCGGGACTCCCGCCGTCGAGCGCACGCCCGTGCCGGCGATGCCGGAACTCGTCGAGGCGGTGAACGCGGGGACGGCCCCGGCGTGGCTGATGCCGGCCGCGGCGGTGCGCGCCCTCGAACTGGCCCACCCGCCACGGCATCGGCAGGGCCTCACACTGTTCTTCACCGGGCTGTCGGGCTCGGGCAAGTCCACGATCGCCAACGCGGTCCGCATCCGCCTGCTCGAGCGCACTGGCCGCCCGGTGACGTTCCTCGACGGCGATCTCGTGCGCAAGCACCTGTCGTCGGAGCTGGGGTTCTCGCGGGAGCACCGCGACCTCAACATCCTCCGCATCGGGTACGTCGCCTCGGAGATCACCCGGCACGGCGGCATCGCGATCTGCGCGCCGATTGCGCCCTACGCGGCGATCCGGCAGCGCGTACGGGAGATGGTGGCGGCGGCCGGCGGGTTCGTGCTCGTCCACGTGGCGACGCCGCTCGCCGTGTGCGAGGCGCGCGACCGCAAGGGGCTCTACGCGAAGGCGCGGGCGGGCCTGATCCCGCAGTTCACCGGCGTGTCGGATCCCTACGAGGAGCCCGTCGACGCCGCGCTGACCATCCACACCGAGGTGACCCCCGTGGAACAGGCGGCCGACCTCGTGATCGCACACCTGGTCCGGGAGGGCTATCTGGCCCCCGCGGACGAGACGGGACCGACGTCATGAACTCGCTGACCCTGACCCACTTGAAGCAGCTCGAGGCCGAGAGCATCCACATCATCCGCGAGGTGGCCGCCGAATTCGAGAACCCGGTGATGATGTACTCGATCGGCAAGGACTCGATGGTGATGGCGCGCCTCGCGGAGAAGGCCTTCGCCCCGGGGAAGATCCCGTTCCCGTTCCTGCACGTGGACACGACGTGGAAGTTCCGCGACATGATCACGTTCCGAGATCGGTTCTGCCGGGAGGCGGGGATCCGGCTGATCGTGCACACCAACCGCAGCCCCGAGACGGTGGGCATGACGCCCTTCACCCACGGGTCCAAGAAGTGGACCGACGTGATGAAGACCCAGGCGCTGCTCCAGGCGCTGAACGAGCACAAGTTCGACGCCGCCTTCGGCGGCGCGCGACGCGACGAGGAGAAGTCGCGCGCCAAGGAGCGCGTCTACTCCTTCCGCGACGCCAACCACCAGTGGGACCCGAAGAACCAGCGGCCCGAGCTGTGGAACGTCTACAACGGCAAGGTGAACAAGGGCGAGAGCATCCGGGTGTTCCCGCTCTCGAACTGGACCGAGCTCGATGTCTGGCAGTACGTCCACCTCGAGAAGATCCCGGTCGTGCCGCTGTACTTCGCGGCCGAGCGGCCCGTCGTCGTGCGCGACGGCGTGACGATCATGGTCGACGACGACCGGTTCCCGCTGCGGCCTGGCGAGGTGCCGGAGCGGAAGGTGGTGCGGTTCCGCACGCTGGGCTGCTATCCCCTCACCGGCGCGGTCGAGTCCACGGCGGCCACCCTGCCCGAGATCATCCAGGAGATGCTGCTCGCGACGACCTCGGAGCGCCAGGGGCGCGTGATCGACTACGACGAGGCGGGTTCGATGGAGCAGAAGAAGCGCGAAGGCTATTTCTGAGCGGACGGCCCACATGAAGACCGAAGCGGAACTGATCGCCAACGACATCACCAGCTACCTCGCGCAGCACGAGCGGAAGGAACTGCTGCGCTTCCTCACCTGCGGGAGCGTGGACGACGGGAAGAGCACGCTGATCGGTCGCCTGCTGTACGACTCGCAGCTCGTCTACGAAGACCAGCTCGCCGCCGTCCAGAAGGAGAGCGAGCGCAAGGGCAACGTGGCGGGTGAGCTCGACCTGTCGCTGCTGACCGACGGGCTGCGGGCGGAGCGCGAGCAGGGCATCACGATCGACGTGGCCTACCGCTACTTCTCGACCGCCAAGCGGAAGTTCATCATCGCCGACACGCCGGGCCACGAGCAGTACACGCGCAACATGGCCACTGGTGCCTCGACCTGCGACCTGGCGATCATCCTGATCGATGCCCGGCACGGCGTGCTGCAGCAGACCCGGCGCCACAGCTTCATCGTGTCGCTGCTCGGCATCCAGCACGTCGTCGTGGCGATCAACAAGATGGACCTCGTCGACTTCTCCGAGGAGGTGTTCGCGGGCATCACGCGCGAGTACGCCGAGTTCGCGGCGCGGCTCGAGATGCGCGACCTGACGTTCATCCCCGTGTCGGCGCTGCGCGGTGACAACGTGGTGCACCCGAGCGACAGCATGCCGTGGTACACGGGTGGCACGATGATGCACTACCTCGAGACGGTGCACATCGCCTCGGACCGCAACTTCATCGACTTCCGGATGCCGGTACAGTACGTGAATCGCCCGCACCTCGACTTCCGCGGGTTCTGCGGCACCGTCGCCTCGGGGATACTGCGGCCTGGCGACGAGGTGATGGCCTTGCCGTCGGGCGTGCGGAGCCGCGTGAGGTCGATCGTGACCTACGAGGGGGAGATCCCGCAGGCGTTCCCGCCCATGGCGGTGACGCTCACCCTCGAGGACGAGATCGACGTCAGCCGCGGCGACGTGCTCGTGCACCCGAACAACCTACCGCGCGTGGACCAGACCCTCGAGGCGATGGTGGTCTGGATGGCGGAAGAGCCGCTCGTCCCGGGCCGGCAGTACCTCATCAAGCACGCCACCAACATGGTGGCGGGTTCGGTGTCCACGCTGCGCTACCGGATCGACGTGAACTCGCTCCACCGGCAGGACGCCCCGGTGCTCCAGATGAACGAGGTCGGGCGCTGCACGGTCCGCACGAGCCGACCGGTCTGCTTCGACCCCTACAAGGGCAATCGCCCGATGGGCGCCTTCATTTTCATCGACCGGATCTCGAACCGGACGGTGGGCGCCGGGATGATCATCGACCGGGCGTCCTCCCTGAAGTTCCTGCAGGACTTCTGGGAGGGTGACACGCTCGACGAGGCCCGGCGGACGGCATCGAGCCAGGTGAGGGGTGACGAGCGTGCAGCCCGGTTCGGCCAGCAGCCCGTGACGATTCTGCTGACGGGCCTCTCGGGATCGGGCAAGACGTCGGTGGCCTACGCGCTGGAGCGCCGGCTCTTCGAAGAGGGGCGCGCCGTCACGGTGCTCGACGGCCGGCAGATGCGGCAGACCATCAGCCGCGACCTCGGGTTCACGGCGAGCGAGCGGTCGGAGAACCTGCGCCGCTCGATCGACGTGGCGCGGTTCGTCAACGAGGCCGGCCTGATCTGCGTCTGCGCCTTCGTCGCGCCGAGCGAGGCGGTGCGCGAGCGCGCCCGGCAGGCGGTCGGCCCCGATCGGTTCGTCGAGGTGTACCTCTCCGCGCCCGTCGAGGTGTGCCGCACGCGGGACGGCGAGGGGATGTACGCGAAGGCCGACTCCGGCGAGATACCGGACTTCCCCGGGGTGTCGGCACCCTACGACGAGCCGGCCCGCGCGGACCTGACGCTGCGCACCGACCAGCTGTCGGTCGAGCAGTGCGTCGAGCGCATCGTCGACCTGCTGCGCTCGCGGAAGTTCCTCGGCTGAGGATGCGGGAACCACGCGCCATGGTGTCCACACGCTACGCCGCCGCGGTCGCTGGCCTGCTCGCCTTTGCGCTCGTCCCGACTGTCATCCACAACTACCTCGGGGTGACGGCCATCGATGGCCGGCGCGCCGCGGCCATCCCGCCGCGGCTGGCCGGCTACGACTCGCGCCCCACCGCACGACCCGAATCGTGGGCCCGGCGCAACTTCGATGCCGTCGACGCGGTGGAACGCTACTACGGTCCGGGAGACCGCCTGCGACTCGTGGTCGCGCGGTCCTACGACGCCAAGAAGCTCTACCATCACCCGGAACTCGTGGCCTCCTACGGGACGAGCCTGACCTCGGGCGGGAACTCGGTGTTGCCGGACGCCCCAGCGGTGCCGGTCTTCGTCCTCCGTTCATCCCGCACGGAAGGTCGTGACCTCGTGGTCTATGCCCTCGTGTCTCGCGACGAGGTGATCGGGAATCCGTACGTGTATCAGGTGCGGGCCGCGCTGCGGCAGCTGCTCCGCGGCCGGGAACTCCTGACGCTCGTGTACGTGCACGATGCCCACGCCGCGCCCGGTACCCCAATCGACGACCAGCCGGCGACGCGGCTCTTGCGCGAGGCCGTGGCCGCCTTCCTCGCGCAGTCCGCCACCGTCCCCTCCTGACGCCCCATGGGTCCGGCACCCTCCGAGTCGGTCGGCGCGCGCGCCTACGATCGGACGCTGTGGCTGTCGGCCGCGGCGCTCGTCGCCACGCTGCTCACCGCGGCGGATGCCTACCTGCTGCAGCGTCGCTGGAGCTTCCTCACCGGCGGCTTCCTGGCCTACGACTACGCGGCGACCTGGCTCGTCCGGCTCACATTCCTCGCCGTCTCCTGGGTGAGCGACCTCGCGGTGAGCGGCGTGGTGGCCGCGACGGGCGCGTGGCTCGGACACCGGCTGCGCCTGAGCCGCGCGGCGGTCTGGACGGTGGCGCTGCTGAGCGGGCTCTTCCCGCTCGCGGTGGTCGACGCCATTCGCTATGAACTGCTGCGACACATGGGCGACACCTTCGATTTGCCGCTCATGTTCGATCTCGTCGGCCGGCGGCCGGCGGAGATCCTGGCCCAGGGCGGCCAGCACCTCGCGGGCCCGGCGCTCGCGGTGCTCGCGACCGGCGTGGCGCTCGCCTCGGTGGTGTGGGCCGTGCATCGGCGCTGGCCCGCGCGGGCGGCTGACGCGCGACCACGGTGGCGCCTGCTGCTGGCGGTGTGTGCCACGGCGTTCGTGTTCGGGACGGCGGTGCGCGCGGCCAATCCCATCGTCGACAGCGGCATGCGGCGGAAGCCCTCGGGGCAGGTGGTCGGCGTGGTCGTCTCCGTCCTGAGCGACGTGGATCGGGACGGCTTCGGCCTGCTCGACCGGCCGCGCGACCCCGCGCCGTGGAACGCCGCCATCTGGCCGTTCGCCGTGGACCGGCCGGGCAACGGTGTCGACGAGAACGGAATCGCCGGGGACCTGCCGGCGCCGAGTGCGCTTCCGGAGCCGTTGCCCGCCGAGACCCGCTGGAGGTCGCGCCCGGACGTCGTCATGGTGTTCCTCGAGACGGTGCGGGCCGACGCGGTGGGCGCGCGCCTCGACGGCCGCCGCGTCACGCCGGTGATGGACGCACTGGCGGACCGCGGGCGGCGGGAGCCCGCGGTGTTCTCCCACAATGGGTTCACCGTGCAGTCGCGGTGGCACCTCTTCAGCGGCGCCCTCGGTCCCGAGGCGGGCGAGACGACGCTCGTGGACGACTTCCATCAGAACGGCTACGAGGTGGCCTACTTCTCGGGGCAGGACGAGAGCTTCGGCGTGGCAGACGGGGCCGTCGGCTTCGAGCGAGCCGACGTGTTCTACGACGCGCGCCAGGATCGCGACCGTCGCTTCTCCTCGTTCGGCACACCCGGCAGCCTCGCGGTGCCCGCACCGGTCCTGCTCGAGCGGATCCAGCAGTTCCTCGACCGGCGGAAATCCGGTCGTTCCCTGTTCCTGTACGTCAACTTCGCCGACACGCACTTTCCATACAACCACGCCGGCACGTCGCGCCGCGTGAGCCCGATCGTCGTGCCGCGAGCGGCAATCGGCCCGGGCCGCGCCGCCGATCTCCGCGCGATGTATCTGAATGCGGTCGGATACGTGGACGACGCCATCGGCGACCTGCTGGCCCGCGTGCGCGAGCACTCGGGGCGCGAGCCCGCGGTGATCATCCTGTCGGACCATGGCGAGAGCCTCTACGACGATGGGGCGCTCGGCCACGGCTTCGCGTTGAACGACGTGCAGACGCGAGTGCCGTTCGTCGTCTCCGGCCTGCCGCTGAGGCTGCCGCAGCCGGCCGGGCAGGCCGACGTGCGGCGCGCCCTCCGGTGCGCGCTGGAGGCGCTCCCGGAGCCGTGTCCCTACACCGCGTTCACCCGCGAGACGGGGCGTGTGTTCCAGTACCTCGGACGCCTGCCCCGGCCGCGGCAGATCGGGTTCGTGTCGGGCGACGGCCGCACCCGACTGTCGTTCGACATGCGGCGTCGTCTCGTCCAGGTGCGGGAGGGCACGGCGTGGCAGCGGCCATCGGCGCTGGGCCCGGGCGAGCACCGCGAGTGGCTGCAGCTCGTGCGGCTGTGGGAGACGCTCCGGTGGCGGGCACCAGCCGAGCCAGGGCACGGCCCGCGCAACGCCGAGCCCGACCCGCAGTGACACGACAGGGCCGCGGGTGCGATCGCGGCGGCTGCCTGAGGACTCAGGAGAGGACGCCGGGCCGGGTGGCGTCCACGGATTGCGTCGTGCAGCGCGCGTTCAGGTACACGACCGCCCCCTCGCTCTGCCGCTCGTTCACCGTGAAGATCGCGGCGGGGTTGACGCGCGCCAGCAACCCGTCGCGTGACCGGCTCTGGTTGCGCAGCACCACCTCCAGCGAGTAGTGGCCTCGCGCGAGGTTGGCGTCGAGGTCCCAGATGAACTCGTAGGGGCCGCCGCGGGGCACCGCAAACGGCTCGACCCCCAGCGACATGCTGGTCGTGCCGAAGATCACGTCGCCGGTGTCCACCCGGCGGACGCGGAGCACGCAGACCAGCGCCGGCTCCGGACGGGGCGCCCGTCCGGCGATCCGGACGCGCATGGGGTGGCCGGCGGAGACCTCGCTGACGGACTGTCCCGAGGGGTCGAGCACCTGGACGACCGTTTCGCCCGCGCTGACCTCGTCGGCCGACTGGGCGGCCGCCTGCAGCATCATGGCGTACGACTGCAGCGCCTCCTCGGTGGGCGCGAGCGTGTGCGTCTGGCCGCGCCGCAGCACGAGCACGCGATCGCACAACGCCGACACCGCCTTGAGGTTGTGCGACACGAACGCGATCGCGACGCCGTTGCGCTTGAACTCGAGCATCCGCTCGTAACAGCGCTCCTGGAACGCCATGTCGCCGACGGCGAGCACCTCGTCGATCAGCAGGACGTCGGGATCGAGGTGGGCGGCGATCGAGAAACCGAGACGCGCGTTCATCCCGCTCGAATAGCGCTTCACCGGCGTGTCGATGAACTCGCTGACGCCCGCGAACTCCACGATCTGGTCGAACTTGCGGGCGATCTCGGCGCGCCGCATCCCCATGATCGCGCCCTGCAGGAACACGTTCTCGCGACCAGTGAGGTCGGGGTGGAAGCCCGCGGCGACCTCGATCAGCGAGCCGCTGCGGCCGTGCACGCGCGCGACCCCGATGTTGGGCCGCAGGATGCGCGTGAGGAGCTTGAGGACGGTGGACTTGCCTGCTCCGTTCGGTCCGATGATCCCGACGGCCTCACCGGACTGCACGGCGAAGCTGATGTCGCGCAAAGCCCAGAACTCGGCCGTATCGAGGTGGTCGGCCGCCAGACGCCCCCGGACCACCCGCTTTGCCAGGGCCGGAATGAGGTCGCGGAGGCTGGTGTGCCGGGCGCCCCGGCGGAACTTCTTCGA
>Ga0079037_100001505_pt1 | contig 12219 bp, 11 predicted proteins | sample Mud3Dept4metaG_FD_71479 | JGI IMG/M metagenome (GOLD analysis project Ga0079037, IMG submission 71479) | Freshwater wetland microbial communities from Ohio, USA, analyzing the effect of biotic and abiotic controls - Mud 3 Core 4 Depth 4 metaG | ecosystem: Environmental > Aquatic > Freshwater >... | reverse complement strand
TTAATGGATTTGCGAATTGCGGCGCTTTGCTCACTGGTCTTATGGGTATTGGCTTGGGTGTCTCAACATGGCTGGAAAGAACCTCAGTGGTTAACTGGGAGACCCTTTTGTCTTATAGGGTTGAAACCCAAATGCTGAAGAAGTTTATCCATGGTCTTAAAACTAACTATTGTGAGGCGTGTCATGCAACAACCTCAATTTTCTAAAGTCCTACGAAGCGAGGTAAGTCTGCATAGCTTGCGTATTTTCTTCAAGACACAGTTCTATCACTTCTTTCAAGTTTTCCTGAAGCTCATCCAGAGTGGCACCTTGAGAATGAGCGCCAGGTATGCCTGGAACGAATCCGACGTAGAGTTCTGTTTCTGGATCGTATTCGATGTAAGCGGAAAAAGTCTTCACCAGTTCGCCTCTTCTTCCATTTTCTCATACTTTAAATTATATTCACCTAGAAATCAACAGTTTTTTAATGTCCCTATTTATCTGCCTGCCCTGCCCGTCACGAGCGTGAGCGAGGGGAGCCTGCGAAGGGCATCCATCTGTGGTTTAGGAATATTTAATCAGGCGCTTCCAGTCCGTGAGCGCGCAGCAAAGCCTCGTCCGCCAGCAGCGTCCCGGTCGGCCCGTCGGCGACCACCCGGCCTTCGTCCATCACCACGGTGCGCGGGAAGAGCTCGCTCACCAGGTGCATATCGTGAGTAGAGACGAGCATGGTCAGATCCAGGTCATCCAGCAGCTGAATCAGCGAGCGCCGGGCGCGAGGGTCCAGACCTGAGGTGGGCTCATCCAAAACCAGCACTTCGGGTTTCATCGATAGCACGGTGGCGATAGAGATGCGCTTTTTCTCGCCTACGCTGAGGTGGTGGGAAACGCGCTGCGCATAGTCTTGCATACCGACCACAGCCAGCGCCTCCTCGACGCGAGTGCGAATTTCACCTTCTGGCAGGCCCTGATAGCGCGGCCCGAAGGCGACATCATCGTGGACCGTCGGCGAGAAGAGCTGGTCTTCTGGCGACTGGAAAACCAGCCCCACCCGGGCGCGCACTTGCCCCAGGTTCTCTTTGATCACCGGCAGGCCGGCAACATGTACGCTGCCCTGCCCGCTGAGGATGCCATTCAGGTGCAGGATCAGGGTGGATTTGCCCGCTCCGTTCGGCCCGACCAGGGCGACTTTTTCACCAGGCGTGATATTAAGGGATACGCCACGCAGGGCGACATGCCCATCCGGGTAGGAATAGGAAAGGTTTTTAACTTCAATGGAGTGATGCATAGGTCAATATTAATCCAAACATTAACAACAATAGGAGCACGGCCAGGCCGCAGGCCAGGATGATCCAGTTTGTGGCGCCCAGGCGGGGTGACGGGGCCGCACGCACTTCGCCATCGTAGCCGCGCGAGACCATTGCCATGTAAATGCGGTCGCTGCGCTCGATAGCTCTGACGAAGAGGCTGCCGGCCATTCCGCCGGTGACCTGCGCCCGCCAGGCCAGGCTGCCCCCAGGCTTAAGACCGGGGGAGTCGGAATGCCCGCTGCGCGCCGCGCGGGCTCGCATCAGACGCAGGGTTTCGTCAGCCAGTACAAAGAGGTAACGCCACATTAAAGCAAAGATTGACACTAACAGGCGCGGTACCTTCACGGCGCGCATAGCAACCAGCAAGTCCGGGAAGGGCGTGGTGGAGGCCAGCACGATGGCTGCCTGCACCGAGATCCACGACTTGAGAGCGATGCTGACGAAGCGCTCTAAACCCGGCTGGCTGGCGGTCAGCTCCCACGCGCCCAGGTTGAAGCTAAACAACGCCGGGCCGTCCACGGTGAAGATCAACGGAAAGGCAGCCAGGACAAAGGGAATGGCCAGCATGGAGCGCTTGAGCACGTAAACAACGCCAATCTCGGAGAGCAGCTCCACCGCCAGGATGAGCGCAAGGAGCAGGATGAAGACAGCCCAGGCGCCGTTTGGCGTCAGGGCGGTGGTGAGGATGAAGGCAATCGCCAGGACGAGCTTTGGGCGTGCGTCGAGGCGATGTACCAGGCTGTCAGCCTGGATATAAGGGTCCAGGAAATGGACGTGCATGGCTAGCTGCCGGGTGATTGTCGTTTGCGGCGGGTGTAGGCGACAAGTAGAGCTACACCGAAGACAAACAACGTGCCCAGAATGCCAGCCAGGATGGTCGCCGCTGCTTGATGCGATATGCCTGGAAAGGCGTAATCGGGGATAATCTGGTAGAGGGGCGATTGGGCTGCTTCCAGGAATCCCTTTTGCTCTGCCACCCACTCCAGGCCGTCCGGGCGGGCTGAGGCCAGCGGCGAAGCGATGGCCAGGAGCAGAGCCAAAAGCAACCCAACCAGGATTGCCAGTTTTTCGGTTTTTTGTGGGCCTTCACTGGCGTGGAGCAGGTCGGGGCGGGTAGCGTAGATGAGCGCTAAAGCACCAACCGTGATCAATCCTTCGCCGATGCCAATGATGGCATGGATGCCGCCCATAGCCGGGATGGCGATGTTAGCCGGGGAAGTGCCAGAAAGAGCAAGCTCCAAGCCCGTCGCCAGGGCGGCAATTTCGATGGACAGCCAGGCGGCGAGGAACCCGCCGACGAAGATGCCCCAGCGCTTGCCGCCAGCCAGGCGCTGAACAGTCTGGTAGGTGAAATAGGCGACAGTCACCCCAATTACTGCCATGTTAAAGATGTTAGCGCCCAGGGCAAGCAGGCCTCCATCCTGGAAGATGAGCGCCTGGACGCCCACCACGGTGGTCATCACCAGGGTAGCCGCCCACGGACCGAGCAATATTGTGGCAATGGCAGCGCCCATCAAGTGACCCGAGGTGCCGCCGGCTACGACAAAGTTGAGCATCTGCCCGGCAAAAATAGCAGCCGCCAGGACACCCATCAGCGGCGCCTGGCGCTCATCCAGGTCTGCTTTCACGCGGCGCAGGGCATAGCTGACAACCAGGATGCTGGCAATCCACATTAAGATTGAAACAAAGACCGATAGAAATCCGTCCGGGATATGCATGGGTGCGATGGAATAATGCATGGCTCTCTCCTTTCTCAGATAAACTCTGCGAAGGCTTTAAGCCTTTGCAAGGTTGGATACTGTTCGCTGGCAAGTTGGGCAAAGGCCAAAAAAAGTGACGTGCACGCTGTCGATGCAATAGCCGGTGCTCGCCTGGAATTGCTCATAGAGCGCTTCCAGTGAGGTGTGGTCGATCTCGTGCGTCGCCCCACAGTTGCGGCAGATCAGGTGATGGTGGGCGTGGCCGGCCATCTCGTAGACCAGTTGCCCACTGCCGATGTGAGCAGGCAGAACCATTCCCTGGGCGCTGAGGAAGGACAGCGTGCGATAGACGGTGGCCTCTGTCATGCCAGGCATCTCCTGCTGAACCTGCTGGAAAATCTCGATAGGAGTTAAATGGCAGCCAGCCTTGTCCAGGATGCGCAGGATCACCAGTCGTTGGGGGGTCATGCGGAATCCGCGGCTGTGGAGCTGGTCGGTTTCATTGTTCATTTTGATATCTCTTGTTATTGAAACTGGTTGCAATAAATAATTATAACCGTAAATGCGGTGAGTTTGGTAACAATTCGATTAAAACAAGAAATCCCCTTTCAAATTCCCGAGGGGGAAAGGGAGAGGGGATAAGGGGTGAGGGATAAGTTAGTAATCTAGAAATGCGGAGAAAACTTCTTCTGCAGGCGGTCCTTGGGCTGGTAACCAGTGACGCGCTCTACGGGCTGCCCACCCTTGAAGAGCATTAAAGTGGGCACGCCCATCACCATATATTCCACGGCCAGATTGGGACTATCGTCCACGTCCAGCTTGAATACCTTGACTTTTCCATCCCACTCCTGCGCCAGGTCCTTGACGATCGGGTCAAGCATCTTGCAAGGCCCGCACCACACGGCGGTGAAATCCACCAGAACCGGCAGCGCCGATTCCAGAACATCTTTTTGAAACGAGCTTTCACTCAATTTAGCAATCTCTACCATCCAATCCTCCGCTAAAATTACCACCTGGGTTCACACAATGGGACTGATGGTATCAAGGCTAACCAGAAAAGTCAAGAGGATTCTGGAAGGGTAAAACTTTGCATGTCTGGAGGCAGGCTTTCAGGATGGCGATACGTGCTGTGCGGGAATTGACGCGCGGGATGGGGCATGATAGAATGCTGAGCGCCGCAATGAAAAGCGGTACATGGGCGTGTAGCTCAACGGCAGAGCAGTGGCCTTTTAAGCCATTGGCTGAAGGTTCGAATCCTTCCACGCTCACCAAAACAGCCAAATTTGGGATAACAACCCACCAAACCTGCCAAAAGGCAGGTTTTTGTGTTCAATAACCTCGTTATTTTTTCGGCAGAAGGGGGTTTTGATCATGTATCAGGAGGCATCCTCAATAATTTGCCGCAGATTATCCGCTTGCTGCATCAAGTTCTTGAAATAATCCGTTTCGGTGATCTCGGCCACTTTCTTGGCCTGGTGGGACTCATCCAGCTCGATGCGCAACGCCTGGATCTGCTGCTCCAATCGGGCTTCACGCTCTTGCGCCTCTTGCAGCATTCGCTCGTGTATCAATGCGTTCTCGATAATCGGTGCAGACTGCGAAGCCAGCGTATTGAGCAGCTTCAAATCTCCCGCAGAATAAACGTCCGTTGACTCGCTGGCCAGCACGATTACACCCAGCAAGCGCCCGCGTGTCTCCAGCGGGGCGCAAAGCAGCGCGCCAAACGCCCTCTCAAGCGGGGCATGTCGTGCGTCTGCTTCAACCATGTTTACCACCTCTGCCTTGCCGGTTTGGGCACAGGCGCCGATCACCCCTTCGCCCAATGTGGCTTGCTCTGGCGGTGAGCCAAATCCGGCTGCAAGCTCTAGTTTCACGCCAGGCTCATCGAGCAACATCACGCCCCCACTGGAGGATTGGATCAATCGCCGGGCTTCATCGAGCGCCACGCAGCAAACGGATGTTGGGTCTAGAGAGGCGGTGAGCTTTCCGGACAGGTTGTAAAGGAGATTGACCTCCCGGTAACGGTTGAGGGCTTCGTCAGCCAGCGCATCGATTTCGATGGCTTGATCCGAAAGGTAGGCCAGCCAGTGTGCCAACGCCTGGGCGCCGCTGTCTCCCACCACCCAGCCGATCGTCTCGCCGCCGCTTTCAATGGCATACTTCTCCATCCCGGTCGGTGGTAAATCTCCCAGCAATACCGCCTCGCTCGAATCCAAAACACAAATTCCAGGATCCATTGCTGCGCTGGCCTCGGCGAGCATCTCAGCCACCGCTCGCCGGTTTTGCGTGAGTAATCTTTTCAGGCGCACAGCCATTATTCGAAGCCCAGGATTGCTTTTGCCTTCGCCAACAAATCGTCCGGATCGAACGGTTTTGTCATATATAGGTCGGCGCCCATCTGTTCGCCATGCTGAATGTCGATCTCCTGCCCCTTGGCGGTGAGCAAAATGATACAAACGTCTTGTATCCCAAGCTCGTATTTGACGGTATGGCAGACCTCAAAACCATTTTTCTTGGGCATCATCACATCCAGGAACACCAGCTGCGGTCGCTCATCCTGGATCATCGCCAGTCCAGCCTCGCCGTCGTTGGCGGTCAATAGCTCCACACCTTCGTCCTCCAGGTCTTGCAAGGCGCGGGCGATTAGCAAACGCAAATGGGGCTCATCATCCACGATCAATATTTTTTTATCCATATCTTCCTCTATTCCTGAAAGGGCGATTCTTCGGCTGGTACAAGCAGGCTGAAGGAAAACACGCTGCCCTTACCCAATTCGCTCTCCACCCATATCCGTCCGCCGTGATGCTCGACAATCTCCTTGCATATGGGTAAGCCCAAGCCCGTGCCCTGGGGTTTTTCGGTGAGCGTGTCGCCCACCTGCTTGAATTTTTCGAACACTTTTGGCTGGTCTTCGGGCGCGATGCCGACCCCCGAATCGATCACACTGACAATGATGTGATGTTCTTCACGGTACGCCCGGCAGGTTACCGTTCCTTGTGATGTGAATTTCACCGCGTTGGAGATCAGGTTGATGACCACCTGGATCAGGCGATCGCGATCGCCGCTCAGCAGGGGTAGGTTGGGCTCGATCTCTCGCACCAAGGTCAGCTCTTTCTGCGCCACCAGGGAAGCCGTCGCCATTGTCGCCCGTTCAATCACTTCATCCACCCTCAGCGGCTCGTTTTTCCATTCCACTTTACCTTCCTCGATCTTGGCCAGGTCAAGCAAATTATTGATCAGGCTGGTCAAACGTTCACCTTCGCTGATGATAATACCCAGGCTCTCGTCCGCCTGTGCGATGGCCCGTTTGACTTTTCGGTCTTCCGCAGTGACATTGGGGAAGATGTGCTCTCTCAGGTCTTTGAGGGTCATCTTGGCAAAACCGATCACCGAGGTCAGGGGAGTGCGCAGCTCATGGCTGACGTTGGAGAGAAAGCCACTTTTCGCCACGTTGGCAGCTTCGGCAAACGCCTGGGCTTCCTGCGCCTGGTTGTAAAGGCGTGCATTTTCTATCGCCCCGGCCATCTGGCTGGCGATCGTTTCCGCCAGTTGCACCTCCTCTGCGGTGAACACCCGCTCGGGATCGTCTGTGTCAGGCCCGATCGTGCCGATCACTTCCCCGCGCGCCAGCAAAGGCGTGATCATGATGCAGTGGGTATTGCGCTCGCGCATCACTGCCCTGGTTGCTTCATCCTGGAGAGGGGTGTTTTGCGCATCTTGGATGACGACAGTCTGCCGCGTCTTGATCACGTTTTGCGTGGCGATGTTGCCGGCCAGCGGGATAACCAGCCCGATCGGGCTTGGATCGCTGTTGATCGGGGCGTAAGTCACTACCTGAACACACGTTCCCTCGGCGTTCAAGAGCGCAATTCCGACGCTGCGCGCGTTGAGAAGCTGCATCATTTCGCTGGCGGCCAAATCTAAGATATTCTTCACGTCGAGCATAGAAGTAGCAGCTTGCGCCACGCGGTTGAGGGCCGTCAATTGCCTGGTTTGTTTTTCGGCTTGTTCCCGGGCGATTAGCTCGCTTTCGAACAGGAGAGCATTTTGAATGGCGATTGCAGCCTGGCCTGCCAGGGTCTCGGCCATGCGGATGTGCTCTTCGGTGAAGAAGTGGGGGATTGTCTTATCCATCGAATACAGGCCGATCGTCTTACCACTGGCGACCAGGGGCACCGCCAGCCAGTTGCGGACGTGCGCCCCGCTGGGCACTTTCACCCAGCCAGGGAATTGGCCGACGTCCGGGATGATCAGGCTTTCCTGTTCAGTGACTACCCGGTTTATATGGGGAATTTTACGGTATTCGAAACGCACCGATAGGGGGATGCTGGGATCCATCCATCGTTCGTAACCGGCTACGGCTCGCGCCGCCAGTATGTCATCTCCCTCGATGAGAAAGATGCTTACGCAGTCGTAGGGAACGAGCTTGCACAGGTAATCCAACAACGTATCGAAGATCATATCCAAATTAAGGCTCTGGGTTAACGCCACATTTGCCGCCCGGAGCACCTCGGCTGTTTCTTTGGCTTGCCTGGTTTCCTCATACCGGCGGGCATGCTCAATCGCCGTCGCCGCCTGGGCAGCAAATGCCATCGCCAGCCGGGCATGTTCGGAAGTGTAAAAACCAACTTCGAATTTGTCTAAAGCGAGCATACCGATCAGGCGGTTCTCAAATAAGAGCGGCACTCCCATCCATCCGCGGATTTGACCTTTGCCGTGTACCCGGCTTCTGAAGTGTTCATAACGAGCCGAGACATCTTCAACAATAAATGGGCTGCGAGTGCGCACCACCTCGTTGCTGGGATCGTCAGAGCTGCTGGGATCAAAGCATAACCCCAGTATTTCGGACATATTGCTGAATCCGCGGCCGCCAATGATGACCAAATCATGGTCGCTTAATTGTTGCACCGAGCAGCTATCATAGGGCACAACTTTTTCTAGCTCACTCAGGATCACTTCGATGACTTCACTCAAGCTTAATTTGGTGCTTAAGGCCTGTGTAACTGCATACAGGGTTTCGGCTTCAGCCCCTCGCGCCTCCAGTTCAGAGGCGCGCTTCTGCAAGGCTTCCAGTTCGGCTTGATATCGGGTTTCAAGAGATTGTGTGCTGGTCATAACGTGATCCGCACCTTTTGAGCGCCCTCTGGTAGAGGCAATACAGCCAGCCCATCGGGCAAACTCGTCTGCTGCGAATGTAGGTCTGTTTTTTCCACAATCTGAACGGTGGCAGGAATAACGGCAGAATCGTCTTCTGGCGTAATGCGATGCGTCCAAACCTTCAGCTCTCGGATGTCTTCATTCTCCAGGGGAAGCTGCAGGCTGGCTGCTTGTAAAGTGCTTATCTCACTGATTGGGTCGCTGGAGTGGATTTCCTGCGTTAAGCTGCCTGGGAAGGAGAGTGAAATTTGGGTACCAATTGCCTGGCCATTAGCTACGACGGCAACCTGTGGTTTTTTCCCAGCGCGCTGGTCGTCGCGTAGCTCGAGGACCAGGCGTGGATTGAATGCACCGCCGCGTACCATCAGCCAGGTCACAATGGGGATAAAAATTCCGACGCCGATGGTGATCAGTCGTTGCAACAAATCATCGTAGATAAATATTCCATAGATAAATATCAGCGCCAGATATAGGGTATAGATAGCCGCCACTACCAGGCGATTGCCCAGCACCCGGATCACCAAGCCGGGCACGTAATCGCCCTTTTTCCGGCTGGAAAGCAGCAGCAACACGGGATATATGCCGCCCATCAAGGGTAACGAGATGACGCCTACGAAGCCCAACAGGCTGGCGAAATTGCCAGTGCCGGAATACGCCATCCACTCAGCTAATAAGAAGACGCCGACCAGGGGTAGAGCGCCCAGAATGTCGCTCGTCCGGTTTCCGGGCATTTTTCGATGCAGACCTTTGAATATACCTGGCAGGATTTCCTGCACTTGAAAGTATAGCGCCAGGCCAACCAGAACCGAGGCCATTCCCAGGCTAAGGATCACGAACAATGAGCCCAGCCAGTTTATCGCTGGGGTAATATCCTCCGCCAGGGGGATGAGTACCGTGCTGGTCTGGCTGGCGAGTTCCGATGGGGACAGCGCGCCTGTGATGACGATTACCCACAGGCAACTGATGACAATTGCCACCCCGATTGCCGCCCTGCTACCGCGGATCCATGACCGGGCGCTTTCGTCGCGTTGGATGACCACCCGCCCAAAACTGGCGACCAGCATATGAGAGAAAAAGTTGGACAACATCACACCGAATATCGGGGTCAAAGCTGCCCAGCCGATGGCCTGGTTTTCGATTCGAAATCCAGCAATATTTTCAAGGTGGAAAGCAGGCGCAGTAAGCAAAACGATTAGTACGATCAATAGAAAATTGATCAATCCGATAATCAGGGTTGAGGCAACGGTCGAGTTGAACGATTTCCGCGATAAGAAAAAGAGTCCAATCGCAAAGAGCAGCAAAACCCAGATTTCTGAGGGGATGCTAAAGGAGCTTTCAAGGGTTCCGCCCACTCCCAGATAGAAGATAATCAATACCAGGAAGCTGTTGGCGAACATGACCACCGAGAGCAGTATCATCCCCGATCTCCCAAGATAGTCGTCCACCAGTTGTCCCAGAAAACCCAATCGATAACGCATGGTGCCGCTGCGTGCCACTGTCTCCGCTAGGGCGGTGGCTGTAAACATATTAATCAGCCCAAAGAATATAATCAAAGCCACTGCCAATCCGAGGCTGACCCCAGACATAGCGATTGGCAGCGCCAGTAGGCCAGGCCCGATGGGGAAAGTCAGGATCAATGCAACCCAAAAAGGCGGGAGGTTTTCCAGGCGTTCGGCCAGGGCAGCGCGCCCCCACCGCAGGCGCTCCCCCAGGCTAACATGGGGTGCATATATCGTTGCCAGCGGTTCGTTGTATAGGCGTTCGTAAGCCTCTTTGACCTGTGCCTCGTCCAACCCCAAAACCGCCCGAATCCCGGGCAATTCAGATTGGATCAGCGGATATTTCTGGCTGAGCAAGCGGGCAATGGCTGCATTGAGGGACGGGTCAGGTTGGAGCGGAAGCAACAACGCCCAAATTTGGCTGTAGCGTTCCAGGTCCTGGATGGTGATGGCCTGCGAAAAATCCCGGCCTTTGGCAACAGCCTCAAGAAAGGCCTGCTCGCGCTCCTTGACGGCTAATTCGTTTAAATAGTAGGCCGTCGCCTGCTGCGACTGGAGCACGAGATGAGCAGTCCGGCTTTCGATCGCATACAGGAGTGTGCTGGCACGCCGCCCGGGCATGCCCATCATCAGTTCTTGGGCGGAGATAAAAGAGTTTTCAGACATCCCTTCAGCTCCTCAGTTATTGCTGGTCATAGACAGCCAGTGGTCTCAATTGGGAAACAATCGCCGAGCGTGCCCTCAATCCCCTGTATCGGCAGATCGAGCAGAGCGAGAACGGTGAAGTTATCCAAGCAGAGCTGCGACCTGGCGGAAACGCTCTGTAATTGGGTGGGAAGGATATTCAAGCGAGAACAGACCTCGGCTGGCCAGTTCCATCATTTCATCTGAATGCGGTAACACGGCGCAAACCTCGCATCCGTAGGCTTGTCTGACTTTCTCAGCCAGCGCCCCAGATTCCAGGCTGGTGGGAGCCTTGTTGACCAATAGCAGGATATTCGGCACTTTTAACTCTTGTGCGATCCTCATCGTAACCCCAGTGCCCTCGTAATCCTGCTGGTCTGGGCGAAGCACGATGATCAGAGTGTTGGAAATCACCAGCGATAGCAGCGTCTCTTCGCCTAATCCAGGATGGGTATCGATCAACAGATAATCCAACTTTAGTTCGGTTAACAAGCGGCGGAATCCTTCGGTCAGCTGCCGGGCGTCGTACCCCTCGCGCAGTACTCGTGCAATCTCGCCTGGCTTAATGCTCGACGGGACAAGGTAAATCCTGCCCGTCTTTTCCTTGATAGACTCCGGTGTTACATCTAAGGCCACATTTTCAATCGGACGGCCGTGCCATAAGAAGTCATTTAAAGAGGAAGTAACCTTTTCACCATCCAATCCAAAGAGGACGTGAATCCCTGGGGATTGAATATCTGTATCGATAACACACACTCGTTTTCCCTGTTGGGCGAGCAAGGCTGATAAATTTGCAGTGGCATTGGATTTGCCTGTCCCGCCTCTGAATGAATGGATGGAGATAATTTTTGACATATAGTGTTTTCCTCCTGTGTCTAATTAATAATCCTGGTGCCGGACTCTAGCCGACAATACAGATAGGCACCTTTCTTATAATCTAGCCAGCCGGTGCATCAAGCTTTTCGTGCTGCTGTAAAGCTCGCGGAAGATTCGGTAATAGGGATCATACTGCGTTCGAGCGTCAGGATTCGGCTTTACCACGTCCTTCATTTTTACCCATTGACGTACTTCGGACAGGTTGTTAAATAAACCGATGCCGCAACCGGCCATGAAGGCGTCTCCGTAGCTGGCACCGATCTGCTGTTCGGGGACGCCCAGCTCGACGGCGCAATTATCCGCCACCATTTGTAGCCAGAGCGGATTTTTCGTCCCGCCGCCGACTGCCAGGATACGCCGCGGATGGACGCCTTCCGTCTGCATGACTTCGAAGTTGTGGCGGATACCGAAGGCCACACCTTCCATCAGGGCGCGATAGATATCTCCTTTTGTGTGCTTGAGGCTGAGCCCGAATAACATGCCTTTGGCCTCAGGATCGTGCAGCGGCGTGCGCTCCCCCTCGAAATAGGGTAGGGCGACCAATCCCTTGGCGCCAATCGAAGAGGCTTCCGCCAGCCTGGATAGCGCACTGAAGGCGTTTTCACCACCGGCCTTCTCCTGAGCGACTTCGAGCTGGGCAAACTGGTCGCGGAACCAGGTGGTCAGGCTGCCGCTGGTCGACATGCCACCAAGGAAGGCGAACGTATCCAGCTCCAGGAAATTCGAGCTCCAAAAATGTTCGGTTGGGACTAATCCATCCGTTTTCAGGATAAAGAAGATGCTGCTGCCAAACATTAGCATCATATCGCCAAAATCAGCAACACCCGCACTGATCGCCTCAGCGGCCGCATCACAGGTGCCGGCGACCACCGGTGTGCCTTCAGCCAATCCGGTCAGTCCAGCGGCCTCAGCGGTGACCTGGCCGACCACTTCAGCACTCCAGTAAGCCTTGGGTAGGCGATCGAGCGGAGTGATCAAGCGGGCGCCGGCGGCGTCCCATTCTTTTTTGTATAC
>Ga0079037_100001504_pt1 | contig 12221 bp, 12 predicted proteins | sample Mud3Dept4metaG_FD_71479 | JGI IMG/M metagenome (GOLD analysis project Ga0079037, IMG submission 71479) | Freshwater wetland microbial communities from Ohio, USA, analyzing the effect of biotic and abiotic controls - Mud 3 Core 4 Depth 4 metaG | ecosystem: Environmental > Aquatic > Freshwater >... | reverse complement strand
CTTGTCCCTGTACAACGGGATTGCTGTGATGCGTCTCGCCATGTCAGCGGGGATCATCCGTACGCTGTCAGGATCCACCAGCTGTTTTTCTATATCTATATAGGGAAGGTGAAGCTGCCGGGCGAGAAACGTTACCATGTTATGTTCATTGATGAATCCCAGGTCTACAAGAATTTCTCCGACCTTCCCGCCCCTTTTTTTCTGTTCTTCAAGTGCCCGCGTGAGCTGCTCTTCCTTGATCATCCCGCCGGCAATAAGCATCTCACCGATCCTTTTTTTTCCGTCCCCAACCGCCATGATATTCTCCTTATCCGGTCCGTATTGGATAGAGATCTGCTTCAATGTTTCCGCAGAGTATACCAAATATTATCTGCCATAGGGAAGAGAATATTTGGTATAATGACAAAGAATAGCATTTCGGAATGATTTCCGGTATACTAGGCAAAAAAGTGAACATTGGAGTTGAGACCATACAGCACTCCAGGGAGGTTCTGCATAGATGACCGACAAGGTAAATAACACACTGCTTGTTGTCGATGACGACATGTATGTGCTTGAATCAATATCAACTTTGCTGAATGAGTGCGGCTATAGGGTACACACGAGTCAAAATGGCAATGATGCCATGGCTTTGATGAAACAGACCGCCCCCGATGTGGTCTTGACCGACATCAATATGCCCAAGATGACCGGCATTGAGCTCCTCCAGAAAATTCACGCCTATGATCAACAGATCCCCGTAATTCTGATGACCGCATTCGCAGAACTGGACATCGCCGTGGATGCGATCAAGCTCGGCGCTTTCGATTTTATCACCAAACCGTATAATCCCGACTATCTCGTGCACTCGGTGGAAAAGGCGGTCAAGTACACCAGCTTCATCAATATGGAGAAGAATTACAAGCGCCTGCTGGAAGACACTGTTCGCTTGCGGACACAGGAGCTGGCGGATGCCCTGATGATGGTCAGGCAAATGAGCAATGAGATCATTCAGCGACTGACGGCCGTTGCCGAGTACCGCGACACGGACACCGGCGCCCACATCGCGAGGATCGGCCTTTACTCAAACAAGCTCGCAGAGGCAATGGATCTTCCATCATCGTTCATCGAGATCCTGACGTTTGCAAGCCCGATGCACGACCTCGGCAAGATCGGCATTGCCGACAGGATCCTCTTGAAACCTTCGGCCCTCACTCCCGAGGAGTTTGATATCATGAAAACACACTCCGCCATCGGCGCCAAGATGCTCGCCGGATCGACCTATCCCGGCATTCAGACTGCCGCATCAATTGCGCTCACCCACCACGAACGATGGGACGGCAAAGGATATCCCACAGGCCTCAAGGGGGAGGCAATCCCGATCGAGGGCAGAATCGTCATGCTTGTTGACCAGTATGACGCCCTGCGCAGCAAGAGACCATATAAGCAGGGCTTTGACCATGAGACGACCTTTAAAATGATCACGCAAGGCGATGGGAGAACCATGCCGGAACACTTCGACCCTGCGGTCTTGAAAGCCTTTAAAGAGATTGCCCCTGTGTTTGATGAGATCTTTACCATGCACCAGGATTGATATACGAGCAATGTTTCATCCATCATGGCAAGGAGCAATCATATCATCAGACTGAGAATGCCCGCCTCATCATATTCTCCCCTCCTCTCCGCTTGCAAACTTTCCGTTTTTATATTATAGTTCCGCATGCACAATAAAATTAAAACCGTCTCCGAAATGCGGCCGCTCCTTGACATCCTGCGCGCGGCCGGCAAAAAAATCGTTTTTACCAATGGTTGTTTTGATCTGATCCATACCGGCCACACGCGCTACCTCTCTAAAGCAAGATCCTTCGGGGACCTCCTGATCGTGGCCGTGAACAGCGATGCCTCCGTTCGCATGATTAAGGGGGAAAAGCGGCCGATCAACCCTGAAGCGGACCGCATGGAAACGCTCGCCGCCCTCGAGTGCGTTGACTACGTCATACTTTTTCCTGAACCTGATCCGCACCGGATCATCGCAGAGCTCCAGCCTGACGTCCTGGTAAAGGGCGGTGACTGGCCGATCGAGAAGATCATCGGGCGCGACATTGTTGAAACCAGAGGAGGAAAGGTGATCAACGTGGGCTACATTGAAGGCGCATCGACAACGGGGATTATTGAGAAGATCTTAAAGCTGTACCGATAATTGAGTAATTCTTGCAGGTTACCTCTTGAATGGCGAAGCATGTAGGAATGCGTGATCGGAAACACCTGAATACAAGCTGTCGAAATATTGATGAATTCGAATTAATAATTTTACCGCCGAGGCACAGAGTGCGCGGAGAACATCCTTAATATTTCTTTCTGGTATTTCTCCGTGTCTCCGCGTCTGGTGGATTGAGACTTTTATGAGTTCACCCACTTGGACACACTGCTCTTACTTGCGTGTCTGCATCGTCCTTCTTTTCGCAACCTCTATCTCACGCAGCTCTTTATCGGAAAATCCGAAATAGTGTCCGATCTCGTGGATCACCGTATCCAGGACGATCTTTTCTATCTCCTCGGGCGATGTAGCAACACTCTCGATCGTGCGCTGATAGATAACGATCCGGTCCGGCAGCATGTTGCCGTAATTCCATCCCCGTTTCGTGAGCGGCACGCCCTGGTAGAGGCCGAATAACGTGCCGGACCGTATGCCCATGTCGTTCAAAAGCTCCGTGGAAGGTCGGTCTTCCACTTCAACTGAGATGTTCTCGAGTTTCTTTTTAAACCTGCGGGGAAGTTGGCGTAGGGAATTCTGAACCAATTGTTCAAAGGAGATGCGATCCATGTTCACTCATTCTCACGGTCCTGACAAAAAGAGGGAGTCACAAATCAGAAGTATGTAGCTGACGTGGTCCTGGCTCCCGTTCCCTATTTCCTGATACTATAAAACACGTCCCTGCCCCGGTACACAGCCGCGTCTCCCAGTTCTTCTTCGATCCGGATAAGCTGATTGTATTTTGCGATACGGTCCGTACGTGAAAGGGAACCCGTCTTGATCTGACCCGCATTCATCGCAACGGAGAGATCTGCGATGGTGGCGTCTTCGCTCTCTCCGGAACGATGTGACACCACCGCGGTATACTGGGCCCGTTTCGCCATCTCGATGGCGTCGAGGGTCTCGGTGAGCGTGCCGATCTGGTTCAGCTTGATCAGGATCGAGTTGCCGATGCCTTCGGCAATGCCCTTTTTGAAGATGGAGGTGTTGGTCACGAAGATATCGTCTCCAACGAGCTGGACCTTCTTGCCCAGGCGATCGGTCAGGAGTTTCCAGCCCTTCCAGTCCTTTTCGGACATGCCGTCTTCGATGGAGATGATAGGATAGCGTTTGATCCACTCTTCATAAAACGCGACCATCTCTTCCGAAGATTTCTTTTTGCCCTCTCCCTTGAGATCATAAACCCCGTTCTCATAGAACTCGCTGGCGGCAGCGTCCAGTCCGAGGAAGACATCCTGGCCTGGTTTGTAACCGGCCTTCTCGATGGCCTCCAGGATCACCTGAACGGCCTCCTCGTTCGATTTCAGGTTCGGAGCAAAGCCCCCTTCGTCTCCCACAGCGGTGTTGTAACCCTTCTTCTTGAGTACGGTCTTCAGATTATGAAAAACCTCGGCGCCGATGCGTATTGCCTCGGTGCAGGATGAAGCGCCGGCTGGTATGATCATGAACTCCTGGATATCGACATTGTTGTCCGCGTGCGCGCCGCCGTTCAGGACGTTCATCATGGGGACAGGCAGCTCCTTTGCATTCGGGCCGCCGAGATAGTGGTACAATGGCAGGTTTGCATCTTCGGCCGCGGCCTTGGCCACTGCAAGTGAAACGGCAAGCATGGCATTTGCGCCGAGTTTGCCTTTGTTCTCAGTACCATCGATCTCGATCATGGTCCGGTCTATCACGGCCTGTTCCGTGGCATCCATTCCCATCACAGCGGGACCGATCACTTCAATCACATTGGTCACCGCGTTCTGGACACCCTTGCCGAGATATCGCGTACCGCCGTCCCTGAGCTCAAGCGCCTCGCGCTCACCGGTTGACGCACCGCTCGGTACGATGGCACGGCCCATTGCCCCGCTCTCGAGGATGACATCGGCCTCTACCGTGGGATTACCGCGCGAATCCAGCACCTCACGTGCATACACATCGATGATCTCGCTCATGGAACCTCCCTTTCGACAATGCGGAATTCAGAGTGCCGAATGTGTAAAATCCGCACCTGATTCCGCACTCAGCATTCCGCAATCCATACTGGCTCTTACTGCCCCAGTATGAACTTCCGTCCCGCTTCCATCAATTCTTTTATGTTCTCTTCAGACGACGACTCGACATACACTCGCACGACTGGTTCCGTGCCTGAAGCGCGCATCAGGACCCAGCTGTCATCCTCAAGCATATACTTGGTCCCGTCCGCGGTGGTTTTCTTGCCTTTAATACGAAGTCCTCCGAACTCATTCAGGGGCTGGCTGAGCCGCGTGTGCACCTGCGCGCGATTCGTTTCGGTAAGCCGGATATTGACCCGATCGTTAAAAATGGTCCCCACTTCTTTATAAAGCCTTTTCAGCAGGTCTTTGATCGATTTTCGTTCGCTGGACACCATTTCAGCGACCAGAAGGCAGGCAAGGATGCCGTCTTTCTCGGGCACATGGTCCTTGATCGTCATCCCCGCGCTCTCCTCACCGCCAAAGATGATCTTCCCCTGCACCAGCAGGTCTCCGATGAACTTGAAGCCCACGCCCGTTTCGTAGACCTCAATGCCATGCTTCTTCGCAACGGCGTCTATCAGGTGTGACGTGGCAATGGATCTCGCAGCGCCGCCTTTCCACGCCCGGGTGCGGCAGAGGTAATCCAGCACCAGGGCAAGGATCTGATTGGGGTTGATATACGTACCGTCGTGGTCCATGATCCCGAAGCGGTCAGAGTCACCATCGACCGCGAGACCGAGGTCAAACCGGCCTTTTCGCATCGTCTCAGCGAGTTCAGCGAGATTGTCCTCGGACGGTTCCGGAGAACGGCCGCCGAACATCGGATCACGGTGGCCATGTACGACGGTGACCGCACAGCCTGCGTCCTTGAGCACGCTGTCCAGATAGTCCCTGCCCGTACCATAGAGCAGATCAACAGCAATCTTCAACTTCGCTTTTTTAATGGGTTCAAAATCTATCTTTTTTTTCAGATCTTCAAGATAGGCCTTGCGGAGGTCTACATCTTCCACCATTCCTTTTTGCCTTGCCTCGGCCAGCGGCATGACAGCGATGGAATTTTTATCTATAAGAGCGTTGGCCCGTACTTCGATATCTTTCGTGGTTTCCGGCAAGGCTGGACCGCCCCATGCCGATGACAATTTCAGGCCGTTGTATTCGGGAGGATTATGACTTGCGGTAAAGTTGATGCCAGCAGCAGCCTTTCTTCGAATGATGTCAAAGGCGACCGCAGGCGTGGGAACATCCCTGTTCGCGAGGAACGAGCGAATGCCGTTCGCGGCAAAGACCTTGACGGATTCCGCGGCAAAACGCTCCGACAAAAAACGGGTATCATATCCGACGACCACACCCTTGTCCTTCAACCCTTGCGCGGCAAGGTGGTCAGCGATCGCCTGGATTACCGCCCGTACCCTGCTGAAGGTAAAATCATCGGCGATCACACCGCGCCAGCCCGAGGTCCCGAATTTTATTTTTTCAATCGCCATGGATGAACGAAATTTATCACAAAGCAAAGTCCTTTGCAACTTAAAACAGTTCTCGCGGTATATGATGCGGCTTGCATGAGAGCCATTGAGTTAACGTAATGAAAGAAGGACATGACGCCATTACTGCCTTAGGTTTTCACGAACATCTTGCCTGCGCACTTCTTCGAACGATCAATACCAACGGACAATGAATTATATCCTTATGATTTCTGCCGTCAATTCATCCCCGACCTCAAGTATCGCGACCGAATTATACGGCGCATGCCTTTTGTCGGTCGGGCTTCCCGGATTGAGAAAGTAGACGCCCTGCACCTTCCCCCAGAAGGGAGTGTGCGAATGCCCGTAGACGATCAGGTCAACCTCGTCGAACTCTTTTCTGATCATTTCACGCTGAACATCTATTTTATATTTTCCGTGGATCAGTCCGGCCTGAAAGGTGCCGAGTGGGATAATCTTCTTAGAGGGTAGCTTCAGATGGGCCTCGGAATCATCCATATTGCCTGCAACGGCCTCGACCGGAGCAAGTGTCCTGAGTTCATCGAGCACGGACAGATCAACGATATCACCGGCATGGAGAATAAGGTCCACGTTCTTAAAAATTTCGAAGACCGCCGGAGGAAGCGATCGTGCAGCAGTCGGCACATGGGTGTCTGAAATTATCCCGACTCTCATGACGGGCGTGCCGCTAAATTCTTCAGTTCCTCTTCGATCCGCACCAGTGCGATCTCTGTCTGCTCTTTGGTCTGCATGTTGCGGAGGATCGCTGTTCCGTTTTTCACTTCCTGTTCGCCGATGATCAGCGTATGGCCGGCGCCGGATTTGTCCGCCTTCTTCATCTGGCTCTTGAGGCTCGCGCCTGTGTAATCAGTTTCAACGCGGAGGCCTGACAATTTGAGATGATGGACGAGCGGAAGCACCAATGCAACGGCATCCGGTCCCAGCGCGGCTATGAAGAGTGCGGGCCGCGGAAACACCACGTTCCTGGTGTCCATGAGCGATATTGCACGCTCGACGCCGAGCGCAAAACCGATCCCCGGAGTTGCCGGGCCGCCAATCTCTTTGACCAGGCCGTCATACCTGCCCCCTGCCGCGACCGTATTCTGCGCGCCCATGTGCCCCATGACCAGCTCGAATGTCGTGCGTGTATAATAGTCCAGTCCGCGTACCAGGCGTTTGTTGACCTCAAACGGGATCCCGAGCTTCTGAAGACCTTGCTCCACCGTATCAAAATGCGTCTTGCAGGGGCTGCAAAGATAATCGAGCATCACTGGCGAATCCGTGAATTTGTCCGCGTCCACCTTGCAGTCCAGGATGCGGAGCGGGTTGGTCTCGTACCGCCGCTGGCAGTCCGCGCACAAGGCAGGGAGTTTAGTTGATAAATACTCTTTGAGCGCGGCCCGGTAGGCTCCCCGGCACTCGCTGTCGCCCAGGGAATTGATCTGGAGGCTCAGGCCGTTGACGCCGAGCCTGGAAAAAAGAGCATGCAGCATCGCCAGGACCTCAATATCGACATGGGGATGGTCGAGTCCGAGGGCTTCAACGCCGATCTGGTAGAATTGGCGATACCGGCCCTTCTGCGGCCTCTCATGCCGGAACATGGGGCCCAGATAGTACAGCTTGGTGAGCTGGGTATCGGCATACAATTTATGTTCAATGAACGCGCGCACCACACCGGCGGTTCCCTCCGGCCGGAGCGTGATCTTTCTACCATCGCGGTCCTCAAAGGTATACATCTCCTTCTCGACAATGTCCGTTGACGCGCCGATGCTACGGGCGAACAGCTCCGTATATTCAAAAACCGGGACCCGTATCTCGGTAAAACCGTAGTCCTCGAACAGTTTGCGCGCCGTCGCCTCGAGGTATTGCCATACGGGCATGTCCGCTGGCAGGACGTCCTTCACACCTTTAATTGCCTGGATCGACATTCAGACTCCTTTTTTCATTGCGGTTTTCCGTATAATTCTCCCCCTCTCCCCATTGGGGAGAAGGCTGGGGTGAGGGGCAAGCAGTAGGTTACTGTCGGTCACGGCTTCCTGAGCAGCTTCCATGGCGCTTTTTTGACCTCTTCAGAAGTATCTTTCAGGTTCTTCCCCATATCCCGGAAACTCTCGATCATTTCATCAATATTCTTCCTGTTGTCTCCCACAAGCTTGTCGGTCTTCTCGGTCAATGCCCTGAGATTGTTCGCGCTCTCATCGATCTTTTTCAGCAGCTCGGGCAGGTTCTTGAGCGTCTGGGCAACCTCATCCTTGTTCGATGTCATCGTCTTTATGTTCAAAGAAACTTCCTTGATGTTCACCGAGACTTCCTGGAGGTTCTGGATCGTGGTCTTGATTGCCTTTGTCAGATTAGGATCTCCAAGCATATGGTCGAGGTTCGTTGCAACGTTCTTGAGCTTGTCGACCACATCAAGCGCTGCCTTGGTCAGATCTTCCATTTTGAATGATTCCTCACCGATGATCAAACCTCCCGGTGCAAGCAACCGCGCCTTGGGGGAGCCCCCCGTCAACTCTACGTATTTACCGCCTACAAGACCAAGCGTCTTGATGGCGGCTTTTGTGTCCTCTTTAATCACCGTATCGCTCAAAATGCTCAGGGTAAGTTCTATCTTGTCCGCAAACTCCGGCGCTACACGGACATCAGCAACCTTCCCGACCTTGATCCCCGAGAGCCGTACCTGGGCATTCTTTTCAATACCGTCGCTGAACAGGAACAGCACCTTCACCTCTTTCTTCTTTTTAAAAAGGCTTTGGATGTCGCTCACCGCAAAGACCATCACGATCAGGATTGTAAATGAGATCAGCAGGAAGACCCCTGCGCGTATTTCATTCCGGCGGTATTCCATAATTTCACCTCGGCCCCTTATTCATTTCGCACTCGCCACTCCGCAACCCGCACGGTGAGTCATCCGACTATCAGATCTTCCCGGAAGTCCTTACTTGATGCATGGAACGAGATCGGCCCGTCAGGACTGCCCGTGATGAACTGCTGAACGATCGGGCTGGCGCTGCTGCGTATCTCCTGCGGCGTTCCTTCGGCGAGCACCTTGCCCATGTACAGGATGACGATCTTGTCGGCAATCCGCATCGCCTCCTCAACGGCATGGGTCACAACAATGCAGGTGATCCCGAGCAGCCGGTTCAGGTCCGCAATCAGTTTCGTGATGACCGATGCCATAATAGGGTCCAGGCCCGAGGTCGGTTCGTCAAAGAATACCACTTCCGGGTCGAGCGCAAGTGCACGGGCAAGCGCCACCCGTTTTCTCATCCCTCCGGAGAGCTGTCCCGGCAGCAGATGTTCAAAATCCCGAAGCCCGACGAGTTCCAGCTTCATTTTGACCATGATAGAGATGATATTATCATCCAGCACCGTATGTTCCCGCATCGGGAGCGCGATATTCTCACCAACTGTGAACGAATTCAGGAGCGCGCCCTGCTGAAATAACATGCCGATCTTCTTCCGGAAGGGGTCCAGTTCCCTCCCCTGCAATTTAGTAATATCCGTTTCATGAAAGTAGACAGCACCGGCGTCCGGTTTGAGCGCACCGATCAAAATTTTGAGAAGCGTGCTCTTGCCCCCGCCGCTTGTTCCGAAAACATAGGTGATCTTCTTGCGCTCTGCAGTGAAGTCGATGCCGTCCAGCACCATTCGGCCGCTGTATTTTTTTACAATCCCTTGCGCCTTAATCATATCTGATTTTCATCCATAGAATGCGGCGGTCATGACTGTGTCGAGCACAATAATCGTGAGCGTGGACGAGACCACGGCACGCATTGTCGACCTGCCCACGTCTTCCGCTCCGCCCGCTACCACCAACCCCCGGTAACATCCGATCATGGCAATCACCACGGCAAAGACCGCGGCCTTGACCAGGCCTGAGTAGACATCCCTGAATATGAGCACATCAAGCGTCTCACGCAGATAGGTATCCGGCCGTATCCCCAGCCGGGTGGAACCGAACAGGAAACTGCCGAACACGGCGGTAAATCCCGCAAGCAGCGTAAGCGCCGGGAGCGCAAGCACCAAACCGATAAATCTCTGGACCACAAGGAACCGCACGGGATTAATTGCCATGGTCTCCAGCGCCAGGATCTCCTCGGAGACCTTCATCGTTCCGATCCGGGCGGTGAACGAAGCGCCCACCCTGCCCGCGATGATCACCGCGGTGATAAGCGGGGCCATTTCCCGGAACACCGCCATGGCCACAAAACCAGGGATGTAGTTGTATCCACCGATCTCCTTGAGCTGGAACGAAATGAGCACGGTCAATGCGATGCCGAATAACGCGGAGACCGTCAGGACAAGCAGCAGCGACTGGGTGCCGATCTCATCCACATACGCAAGAAGTCTTGCCTGTTTGCGCTTCTTTCGGTCCGATACCAGAATAACGGACTGTACGACCGTATCCCGGAACAGGTACAAGACACTCGAAAGGTCCTGAAGGAACGTGATGAATGCCCTGCCGATGTAACCGAATAGATTTTTCACTTACATCCTCATCCCGAGCTCGATCTTCTCCCTGCAGGGGGGCAGCCGAAAACTGCAGACTTCGCATGCCTCAATTTCTACAGCCCGTTCTACAGCCCGTTCACCGCATCGTTCCGGGTCGCATAGATCTCAAACACGCTCGACAGCCTGGCCATCTCAAAGACATCCCTCACAGGCGGGCTCAGTTCGAACAATCTGAGCCGTGCTTTCTTCTTCATGCAGTTCTGCATGGCCTCCACAAGCGTAGCAATGCCGGAACTGTCCATATAGCGCACCTGCGACAGGTCAATCAGTACCGCCTTCATGCCCGACGTGCCTTTTTTGAAGACATCCGCAAGCGCGCTTCTGACGTCAGATGACGAGTTCATATCCACATCACCTTTCAACCTCAGCAGAAACCCGTCATCGATTGTCTCGGTAATGATTTCAACCTTCATTCAGAACCTCATGACAACCCAAACCGGTCATACCGGTAAATCTCTTGGACAAATCGTTCACGGAGAACGATATGAATCTTGTGGCGAATCTATCGCGTGTTCTTTACCAGGGTCAGTACTGTTCCTGCCTCACTGCTGGTATCATAATCGATCCTGTCGAAGACCTCTGCCATGAAATGTGTGCCGAGACCTCCAGGCCGGATGTCGTCAAGCTTTCGGGGGGTAATTTTCTCCACATCCGGTTTCCTGCCGGAGTCCTTCAATTCAATCGTCAGCGCCCCCTGGTCCACCGACACTTTCAATGCTATCGTCTTGGAATGATCGCCTTCGTAGGCGTATTTGATGATATTGGAGCAGGCTTCATCAACCGCCAACACGACCTTACGAGCCTCTTTTCTAGACAGACCGGCATCAACCATTATGGGATAGACGGCGCTGCGTATCACGAAAAGATACTTGGGATGGCTCGGCACAATCAGCGTTACCTGCTCGCTCATTGCATTGCCCCGAAACAAACCATGGTCATATCGTCATGCTGTGGAGAGAGGCCGGTAAACCTGTTCACATCTTCGATAATGGAGGACAACAAACCATCGGGAAAAGAAGGGGCTCTTCTGATCAACGCTTCAAATCGCTCATATCCGTACAACTCTTCCCTGGCATTCATCGCTTCGATAATTCCATCTGTATACAAAATGACGATATCTCCGGGATCGAGCGATGCAGTCTCTTGTCCGAACTTCATACCTGCAAGAATGCCGAGTGGAGAGCCTCCGGCTGTTGAAAGTTTTTTCACCGACCCGTCGGTTTTTTTTATGATCAGGGGAAGATGCCCGGCATTCGCAATGGACAGCCTTCCCGTCTGCGAATCAAGTTCAATATACAAAAGTGTGGCGAACATCCCCCGCCTGCTGCGTTCAGCAAGCAGATCGTTCAATCGTTCGAGCGCCGTGGCCGGGTCTTTTTGAGTAAAAGCGAGCGTCCTGAGATCGCTCCCCAGTTTTGCCATGTAAAGGGCTGCCGGCACCCCCTTGCCCGAAACATCGCCGATCACGATTCCGGTGTGGTTCCGGTCCAGTTGGATGAAATCATAAAAATCTCCACCCACTTCCTGGGCTGGCGTGTAGTGTGCGCTGAACTGATAACCTGCGATTGAGGGGGTCGTTTGGGGCAGGAAGCTCTCCTGGACTGTACGGGCGAATTCCAAGTCCTTCACCAGCCGTTGTTTCTCCATCAGGCTCTTATGCATCTTGGCATTCTCGATGGCAATTGCTGCCAGGCTGCAAAGTGCGATGAACAGTTCGAGGTCATCCTGATCAAAGGGCTCGTTGTCGAGCCTGTTGATCACCTGTGCCACGCCGGTAATGCGCTCTCCCACTTTGAGCGGGACCGTGACCATTGATTTGGTGCGGTATCCGGTGGCATCATCGTGGGCACGATGAAATTTTGGATGGGTATACGCATCTTCGAGCAAAAGCGGCTTGCCTTCCTGCGCCACCGTCCCGGCGATTCCTTGCCCCATCTTAAGCCTGAACTCCTGTTTGAGCTTCTCGCCGACCTTTCCGAGCGCCACCTGGTAGACAAGTTCGCCGGTCCTGTC
>Ga0079037_100001503_pt1 | contig 12225 bp, 8 predicted proteins | sample Mud3Dept4metaG_FD_71479 | JGI IMG/M metagenome (GOLD analysis project Ga0079037, IMG submission 71479) | Freshwater wetland microbial communities from Ohio, USA, analyzing the effect of biotic and abiotic controls - Mud 3 Core 4 Depth 4 metaG | ecosystem: Environmental > Aquatic > Freshwater >... | reverse complement strand
TTGGTGAACAGGCACCTACTGGACAAGGAAACGTAGCTATCGAGACGCTGCCGGTCAAGAACTCCATACCCTTAGAATGGGGAAACTTAGTCTCCGTCACCGTGACTCCCGAGGCGGGCGCCTTTTTTCAACTTTGGTTTCAGGATGAACAGGGTAACCTTCGGGTAGTTCTTTATCATGCGCGCACCAACAGTTTAATGGATATAGTTCGCTTTATCCCGAGAAAATAAGGAGGTGAGATGATGAAACAATTAACCCATATTGTTTCTTGGATCCTTTTTGTAGCGTCTTTTGTACTGGCTGGTATCGGCGTTTTTGAGAAATTGGCTAACTTTTCGGGCTATACTTTTCTGGGAGGTCGTGACCCGTGGCGTATGCTGGAACTTTCAGCGGTTACTCTACTTTTCGTAATCGCATTGCAACTAAGAGAATTGAAGATATCTTCAGGTAAGTAGGACTCCGACCAGGATTAATGGGGATGGCTGGGGTCAGAAATAGCTTCTGCTTTGTCATTTTTTGGATGCTCGATCTGCCTTGGGCTTCGTAGATCGAAATTGCATTAAGACATTTGTTCGTCCTCAGGTGAGGTTTACCCTCTCACGCAGGAAGCCACGGGTCCCTGCCTGCCAGTAGGCAGGTATGCTTCTGCAGCGGGACTGATGTTCCTGTGGCTCTCGTTTCCCACAGCCATTTATTTTGATCCCGACAAAGGGTAGCGAGGTTCTACCCTCCAGACTGGAATTTGACCCTTGTAATTCATGGGTTAGGCAAAAACGAAGTATTTCCAAATATGTCCGGAGTTCTGATCTTGCGCCCTGTTTGGTCTATGCAGAGTTGTACAACTAAAACCTGACAGCTGACGAATATGCTTACGTCCATCAAATACGTCCTAATTTCCATGAGGCCTAAACAGTGGGTGAAGAATCTCTTTGTTTTCGTAGGTCTCATTTTCTCAAGAAACTTGATGGATCCGCACTTGTTCGTAAAAGTGACTTTAGGCTTCGCACTGTTCAGTCTCATGGCGAGCAGCGTGTATTTGTTTAATGACATCAGAGACATTGAAAAAGACCGAAATCATCGAGGCAAACGCAAGAGACCGATTGCTGCGGAAAAATTGAAAATCTCGACTGCTTTTATGTGTTCCGCCACTTTTACCGTTGTTTCATTAGTTATTGGTTTTTGGCTTGACCCGAAGTTCTTCGCCATATTGGCAATTTACGGGATTGTGAATGTGGCCTATTCGATTCGGTTGAAGCAGATGGTTATCGTAGACATTATGATCATTGCCTTTGGTTTTGTATTGAGGGTTATCGCTGGAACAGTGATTGCTGGGGTCTCACCCTCCGACTGGTTGATCATCTGCACAATGACGATCTCGTTGTTCCTCGGCTTCAGTAAGAGACGTCAGGAACTGGTTCTGGCTGGGGACAATGCAGGCGAACAACGCCTGGTGCTTGAGAATTACAGTGTCCCATTCCTCGACCAGATGATTGCTGTGGTCACGGGCTGCACAGTGATCTCATATGCTCTGTACACGGTATCATCAGAGACGGTCGCCCGATTCGGGACAAGGAATCTCGTGTTTACGATTCCTTTCGTCCTCTATGGGATATTCCGTTACCTCTATTTGGTTTACCACAAGGTTTCCGGCGAAAACCCAACCGAGATGATTATGAAGGATACCCCATCTGTTGTGAATGTTGTTTTGTGGTTTATCGTTGTTTTGATTGTTGTTTACTGAATCATCCTGACGCCGCTTTGCCTTCGAGAATGATCACAACCGCAGAATGAAACGATTTTTCCGTGGACAAGAAGACCTGAAGGACCTCCGAGTAAAACAGGATTTGCAGGAGGTGTTGCACGGTTCAGATGCTGTCATCTTTTCAGTAAGACACCAGCAATACCTGAATCTGGATCCTGAAGAAATGGTGAAGAACACTGGAGGGCCAATGGCTGTAATAGATTGTTTTGGGATTCTAGACGACAAGAAGATCAGGCGTTATTTCGAGCTTGGTTGTGAGGTCAAGGGCTTGGGCGAGGGCACGTGAGCCGGATTAAAGATGATGTTCGAAGAAGGAAGGAAGAGAACCTTTTGAGCACAATCCAGCCAAATAAACTGGGTGGTCATTAAGACCAGATAAAGCGTTCAGGTAGGTGCAATTGAAAAGGCCGGCAGAAGTTTCGCTGGCCTTTCTTTTGTTTCTAAGTCTGTGAAGGCGCACCTAGAAGGTCTTGGGATTTCTTCAAACGCCCCGACGGACTGAACGGGAGGGAGGGGCATCCAGTGAGTGAAAGACAGGAAGCAGGTGCATGTAGACGCATCTTATGAAAGGATTTTCTGCTCTTGTTCAAAACCCCCATTTGGAGACTAGGAGAAATCATTGTGCATCATGTAGGCTAAAACCTTCATTTTTGATCTACCTATGTAGGAATTTCCCTCGAGAAAGCCCATCAGGATTAGATCTCGTTCAGGAATATCTTATAAAATCATAGGGATATATCTATTCTTTTCGTTGGCACTCTTATTGCTCCTACTCTAGGGAAAATATCATTTAGCACTGGAGGTTACGTGGTATCGCGAACGGGCATTAAGCATGTTCTCATCCGAGATTTGATATTGGCCTTCATTGTGGCGATTGGCCTCTTAATTACGTTTTCACTGGCCTTATCTGCCGAGATAAGGCTTGCCTGGGATCAAAGCCCTGACACTGAGATTGCTGGATATAAGCTCTATTATGGAAGAGCCTCAGGACAATATGATGCAGCGATCAACATTGGTAATAACTCTAGCTATACGTTGATTGTACCTAAAGGGAGATATTTCATTGCACTTACTGCTTACGACAACACAGGGAACGAAAGTGATTTTTCCAATGAAGTGTCATGGCCGATTCAGGTGCTCGAGCCTAATGGAGGCGGAAGCATTTCTTCCGGTTCGGATCAGTCTATCCAGTGGTGGTCAAGCTCAGAGATAGCAAGTTTCAAACTGTTGTATTCGATGGATAGCGGAGCTACATGGACATTGATAACAGAGAATATGACGGGTACAACGAGTTATGATTGGGCCGTCCCTGTACCTGCAGGCAACAGAAAGAAATGTTTTGTCAAGGTGATTGGTTATGATTCCGATGGAACAGTAGTCAGTTCAGACAGATCCGATTCGTCTTTCAAAATAGAGGTGGTGAAGTTAACAGCTCCGAATACTGCAGAGGCCCTAAATTCAGGGGAGACTTTCCGTATCACCTGGGAAACCTATGCCACTAAAGGTGGTTCCCCGGACAGTGCAGAATTATATTACACCAGAGATGGCGGAACAACATGGAATCTGATCACCGTGCTTGATGGTATTGCTGAAAGTTTTGATTGGTTAGTACCTGCTGTGAAAAAGCCAAGAACGGAGTGCAAGGTAAAGGTGATCCTTAGAAACGGACGGGGTAAGAGTCTTGGATCAGATGTGAGCGACGTTTACTTTACGATTCAACCCTGAGAGAAACCATACACAAGAAAATGTTTCAGACATCGTAGGTGTGGGAATTTGAGGTCACCATCTTCTTGGACGAGTATCTTGCTAGTCTTCACAAAATCCTTTCAAACATAATTTGTATTTGTTTTGTCTGGCGTTTATCGAATTTCTTCAGCCCCCATAATAAACCTCTCAGCAGCCCCGCAGATTGGTCCCCGCAGTGTTGTATCTCAAATAAAACAGAATAACATTGGACTGTTGATGATACGTGACAAAGTGACATTCTTCTGAAATGTTTTCCGCATGAGATATTCACTTAGTGTTTTCGTTGAAAAGAGAACTGGAGAGTTTCTTTATGCAGATGTTTTCCGTAATGATCCGGATTTCGTCCCATTTGACTTTCAAAAACATTAAAGAACTCTAACAGAGCCATGGCACTGATATTGCTAGTTGTACGAGGACTCATCGAGATTTCTTTTCGGGAGGCTTCGTATGAACCGGCTATTTGTCCGCAATTGTCTCGTCGCATTGCTGATACTGTTGATACCCACTGGGCTGTGTGAGTTTGTCTATGCTGCTCAACTAAGACTTGCGTGGGATGCCAACACAGAAAGTAATCTAGCGGGTTATAAGCTTCACTACGGAACCGCTTCGAGGTCGTACGGCGTCCCAATCATTGTTGGCAATGTTACTACTTATACACTCACTGGGCTTACGGGAGGTCAGACCTATTATCTTGCTCTAACTGCTTACGATACAGCGAACAACGAAAGCAATCAATCGAATGAGGTGAGCGGTGTTGCAGCAGAGCCGACTCAGACTGTCGCCATTACCGTAACCTCGAATCCAATCGGTCGTGAGATATTCATTGATGGGAGCTCCTATTCAGCGAGTCAGGCGTTTAGCTGGGTAGTAGGTTCTTCTCATGCTCTTTCGGTGAACTCTTCTCCACAAAACGGGTCTGCAGGGACCCGTTATGCCTACAGCTCATGGAGTGACGGAAGCACCCAGACGCACACGATTACCGTTCCATCCTCGAGTACAACCTATACAGCTAATTTCACCACCCAGTATTCTCTCAGCACGTCAGTGAGTCCAGGCGGAAGTGGATCGGTCAATCCGGGGGGAGCAAATTGGCACAACAGCGGGCAAAATATACCCCTTTCTGCAACGGCTAGCACAGGATACACCTTCTCAAACTGGTCGGGTAGCATGACGCATAGCATCAACCCGACATCAATAACAATGGATGCACCGAAGAGTGTGACGGCGAACTTCACACAGAACCAGTCTCCTGGACTTCTTACAGTCACCCCAGGAAGTGGGGGAAGTGCTTCAGGAACTCAGGGGGGGCCGTTTAGTCCTTCGATTTTTACCTACACTCTTCAAAATACAGGAGGGACGGCGCTCAACTGGAATGCCTCTGCGACCCAGAATTGGATCAGCCTCTCCCTAAGCAGCGGGACTCTGTCACCCGGGGCCAGCACCGCGGTTACGGTTTCGATCAACCAGAATGCGAATGGTCTGCAAACAGGTACGTACAGTGACACGCTGGTATTTAGTAACACAACGAATCACAATGGTGACGCCACCCGCTTAATCAACCTGACGGTGAATGGCCTGACCTTGACTTACAGAATAGCCACGAGCCCATCTGGCCTTGGAGTAAAGGTCGATGGGGTCATCCTTAAAACCCCCAAGAAGACAAAATGGCCGGTAGGGTCCACACACTCACTCGCTGCTGACTCACCTCAGAACGGGACAAATGGGAAACGCTATATTTTTTCTTCTTGGAGTGATGGGGGAAACCAAACCCATCCTGTCACGGCTTCATCGTCCACCACCAGCTATACCGCTAACTTTAGTACCCAATACAGTCTCACGACTTCTGTCAATATGACGGAAGCGGGCACCGTCACACCTCTGGGGACGGATTGGCATGACAAAGATCAGGTCGTCACTCTTTCAGCTCAGCCGAACTTTGACTACAGCCTTACGAGTTGGACCAATAAGGCAGGAGACATCATCAGCAAGAGCAATCCTCTCACTGTTAGCATGACCACACCGAAGAATCTTAGAGCCAATTTCAAACGGAATACCTATGCGCTCGTGACTCAGATCAGTCCTAAACTTGCGGGGTCCATAACAAAAAGTCCTAAAAAATCGAAGTATTTCTATGGGGACCAGGTCACTCTGATAGCGAAGGCGAATCCTGGTTACGCCTTTAGCGGTTGGAGCGGTGATGCGAGTGGCACCCAGAGTACGATTACGATTACGGTAGACGCAAACAAATCGATTGGGGTCAATTTCTCAGGAAGCGCTCCACGTCCGCAAGTTCTTGGTACTGCCATGGAAACTTCAGACGATTTGCCTCTGATTGGCGAATTAGAAAGTCCTTCAGGTGGAAAGAACATGTCCGGTGTAAAAGCCATCTATGGTTGGGCATTGGACAAAGAAGGGATCGCGAAGATAGAACTTTTCGTCGATGGGTCCTACGTGTGTCAGATCCCTTACGGTGGGTTAAGAGAGGACTTGAGAGAAGCTCACCCAAGGTACCCAAAAGCGGATCAGAGTGGTTTTGCGCTCATCTGGAATTATTCAGTCTTGACACCCGGAGAGCATACGGTCGAGGTAGTAATTACCAACAATGAAGATCAGACTTTAGACTTGGCAACAACGGTCAACGTGGTAAAATTCCATGGTGATGGAATCACCCAAGTCACTCCAGAGATCTTGTCAAGCTATCCTGTATCGGTGACGGCGGATGGGCTGACAAAGACCTACGATGTCAATATTCAGTGGTTCGATGAAACCCAGGACTTTGGAATCACCGAGATCATTCCCAGAGAATAAGTGATTAGCACTCTTGCTCAAGATAGACTGTTTACCAGAGAGACACACCTGCCTTCCGGTAGGCAAGGAGGGCACGGAGAAATAACTGTGATTTAGCGGTTGGATTGATCAAGGTACGCAAAACGAAGGCCCTGTCATTTTTTCTTTGAAGAAAGCTCAAAGTCGACCTTGAAAAAATCGGTCGCCGCAATGGATCTGGCTCGCAAGAGTTCGGAGGGTCCGGTTCCTTCTTTGAAACACTCGAGAATGGCCTCATCGCCAGAACTGGCTTGACCCGTTGTGGGATCAATCTTCATGAATTCGACGCCTTCAGGAATAGGGAATTCCCTCAGTGGTTTGCCTTTGAGTACCTTGGACATAAAGTTCACCCAAATGGGTGACGCAGCCTGAGAACCCGTTTCGTTCTCACCGAGAGACCTCTCTTCATCAAACCCTACCCAGACACCCGTCAGTAATTCGGGAGTATATCCTATAAACCAAGCATCCAAGAATTGGTCGGTTGTTCCGGTTTTTGCGGCCGCCGGCCTTCCAAGAGATTTGGCTCTCCACCCGGTTCCATTTTGCACGACCCCTTGGAGAAGGTTCGTCATAAGATAAGCCGTCTGTGGACTAAGGATTTGTTCTTCTTTTGCAGAGACTTGGTAAGAGAACAGGGGAGGGTTCTCTTCTAAAGTTTTTCCGTTTCTGTCCACAACCTTCGTAATGAAGATGGGTTTGAATTTCTTTCCCTGATTGGCGAATAGAGCGTAAGCTCTTGACAATTCATAAAGGGAGAGGCTTGAGGAACCTAAAACCATCGACAGATCGTTATGAATAGGAGAGGAGATGCCCATGTTCTGAGCATACTTTCTGATATAGTCGATACCAATGTCCTGAGCGATCTTCACCGTCACCACGTTTACGGAATGGGTCAAGGCGTTTCTCAGGGTGATGGGTCCCGAATACTTATCCTCGAAGTTTCTGGGTCTCCATCTCTGATTTCCCCATTCAAAGATGATGGGAGCGTCTACCAATATCGATGTCGTTGTGTAGTTCTTATCAAGGGCTGCAGCGTAGACGATCGGTTTAAATGACGAGCCGGTTTGCCTGCGAGCTTGCGTCACGCGATTGAACTGGCTCTTCCTGTAGTCTCTCCCTCCCACCATAACTTTGATATATCCAGTGTCCAGATCGAAACAGATGACCCCTCCCTCCAGCGACAGAGGATCTGTAGAAGAAGGGTATTTATGCCGTTTTTCTATCGTCTTGAGGCCTGATTCTAAGGCTTGTTCGGCGACCTTTTGCATCTTGAGATCAACCGTAGTGTAAACCTTCAAACCTTGGTTATACAGAGCTTCTTTCCCATATTTTTCCTCGATATATTTTCTCACATGCTCGACGAAATGCGGTGCCTCATGAACAGGGACGGAGGGTGTCGTGACAAGTTTCAATGGTGTCTGTAGGGCCTGTGTATGGTCAGAGGAAGAGATGAAGCCTTCTTCCAGCATTCGACCGAGAACATAGAGTTGTCTTGTCTTAGCTTGTTCCGGATGCTGGTAAGGGGAATACCTACTGGGTGCCTGTATGAGGCCAGCTAGGAGAGCACTTTCTGGGAGATTCAATTCTTCAACTGGTTTCCTGAAATAAGTCTCAGCAGCTGTTGCCACTCCATAGGCTCCGTGACCCAGGTAGATCTGATTGAAGTACAGGAAGAGGATCTCCTCTTTTGAGAGATATCGTTCAATCTTATAGGCCAGAATAGCCTCTCGGATTTTCCTTTCAAGGCTTTTTTCAGGGGTGAGCAAAAGCGACTTAACCACCTGCTGGGTGATGGTACTCCCTCCCTGAACGATCTCTCCCGAGAAGATATTCCTGAGAAAGGCCCGGAAAATTGCCGTGTAATCCAAGCCCTTGTGCTGAAAAAATCTGGCATCCTCTGCGGCCACAAAAGCCTGGATAAGGATGTCGGGCATACGGCTGAGAGGGGTGACTTCCCTTCTTTCCGTGAAAAACTCTCCGATGCTCTCTCCATCATCCGCGAAGAACCTTGTGATGGTTGGAGGGCTGTAGTTCTTAAGGGCCTCGACACTGGGGATATCCCTAGTGAAATAGAGAAATGAAAGGATCCCAAGTAAGGAGAGAACGATGCTTAGAAGTAAAAGGGAGATCAAGGTGATATTAATATATCGCCTGTAGGGTTGGTTCTCTTTGTTTTCATATCTTATTGTTGTATTAAACATAAAACCCTTGACTTCTTATCCAAAACTTTATAATAATAAATCACTTTTTTCAACGAGTGTCCCTGGAGAGAGGGAGGGGCGAGGCTTGACATCCATATCGTTCATGAAGACCACCTGTGCATCATCGGCTGAGCTCTGGAGATAACGAGTGCGTTCCAATCGAGAGCCTGACATCTCCGTGATCATCCCAGTTTTCAACGAGGGAGAAAACATTTTACTCCTTCACAGGGCATTGAGTTCCGTCCTCAAGGGGATAGACCAAGACGCCGAAGTGATCTTTATCGACGATGGAAGCTCGGACGATACGCTCATCCACCTGCGGGCAATCTCGGAGAAGGATCCAAGCGTGAAAGTGCTTGCCCTTTCAAGGAATTTTGGCCAGACGGCGGCCCTGAGTGCAGGGATCGATTTTTCCAAGGGAAAGATTATCATTCCAATGGACGGTGACCTTCAAAACGACCCCGAGGATATCCTTCCCCTTCTTCAAAAGATCGAGGAAGGGTATGACGTGGTCAGTGGATGGAGAAAAGATCGGAAGGACGCATTCTTAAGCCGGCGACTTCCCTCCGTGGTGGCCAATAAACTGATTGCTTTCGTCGGAGGAGGCCACCTCCATGATTACGGCTGCACCCTGAAGGCCTACCGGAGAGACATCCTGAAGAATATCCGTCTTTATGGGGAAATGCATCGATTCATCCCGATCTATGCTCAATGGATCGGGGCGCGTGTCTCCGAGATTCCTGTACGCCACCACCCAAGAACACATGGATCTTCAAAATATGGAATGAACCGAGTTCTCAAGGTGATCCTGGATCTCATGGTCGTGAAGTTCCTCCTGTCGTATTCTCAAAAACCCATCTACGTCTTTGGAGGGCTGGGGTTTCTTATGATTTTGGGCGCCTTCTTCTCCGGCGTTTATGCGCTCTACCTGAAGTTCTTTCGAGGAACGTCTTTCATCTTGACTCCCCTTCCTCTTTTGTGCGTGCTTCTTATGGTGCTGGGCTCTCTTTCAATCCTTATGGGTTTCCTGGCTGAGATCCTGACCCGGACTTACTATGAATCGCAGGGAAAGCCCACGTACCAAATCAAGGAAGTCTTCCCCTAAATACCTATGTGCGGCATTGTAGGATTCCTGACAAGGCGAAGATCTGCCATTCCAGATGAGGGGTGCCTGAGAGAGATGCGTGACAGCCTTGCCCATCGAGGACCCGACGATCACGGCGAATACGTTCGGCCGATGGGTGTAATGGGGCCTTTCGTTTACCTTGGACATCGCCGGTTGAGCATTATCGATCTGAGCAGCGGACATCAGCCTCTTTCAACGGAGGATGAAAAGATCTGGGTCGTCTTCAATGGAGAAATTTATAACTTTCAGGAGCTCAAGGTAGACCTGGAAGCACGAGGATATCGGTTCAGGACACGGTCTGATACGGAGGTCGTTGCCTATGCTTACGAAGCCTTTGGGGAGGATTGTTTTACGCGTTTTAACGGAATGTTCGCCGTAGGCATCTGGGACGAAATGAAACATCGCTTGATTCTTGCGAGAGACCGTTTGGGGAAAAAGCCTCTTTACTACAGTGTCCAGGATGGAACGCTGATCTTTGCTTCAGAGCTCAAGGCCATCATGGCTTACCCTCCTTTCCGCCGGAAGGTGGACCCGTTGTCATTGGCGAAGTACCTCTTCTTCGAATATACCCCGAGCCCTCATACGATTTTCCTTGATGCCCTGAAGCTTCCTCCTGCGAGCTATCTTATTTGGAACGGAGAAGGCGTGGAGATCAAAGAGTTTTGGTCTCCCTGGGATCCAGAGGGTGTAACTCAACCCCTTCCCGAAAAGGATGCTGAACATCGAATGATGGAAATCCTTAAGCAGTCAGTGAAGAGAAGGCTCATCAGTGATGTTCCGCTGGGTGTCTTCTTAAGCGGAGGGATCGATTCAAGTACGGTAGCTGCATTGGCCCAGCAGGAAGTGCCCGGCAAGGTGAAGACGTTCTCGATCAGCTTTGAAGATCCTTCCTTTGATGAATCACGATACGCGCTTCTCGTTTCAAAGCATTTGGGGACGGAACATCATGAAAAGAGAATGACGCCAAAGGACCTGCTTGGTCTGGTTCCGACTCTTTCGAATATTCTGGATGAGCCCATGGCCGATGCATCGATCCTGCCCACTTATCTCCTCTCAAAATTCACACGAGAACTTGTGACCGTCGCCCTCGGGGGGGATGGGGGAGATGAGCTCTTTGCAGGATATCCTACCTATCTGGCCCATCGATTTGCTCAATTTTACGAAAGGTTCTTTGGCCCTCTTCACCCGGTCTTTAAATTCTTAGGAAATCTCCTCCCCGTTTCGGATGATAATATCAGTTTTGACTTCAAGGTGAAGAAATTTCTCTCAGGAATCGGCTACCCTCCCGATATCAGGAATGCGGTCTGGCTAGGCTCTTTCTCTTTCTCGGAGTTGCAGAAAGTATTGTCGCGGGAAATGTCAACGAGTCTCCAACCTGACCACCTCGTAGAGGAGATTGCTTCGCACAAGAAACGTTTTCCTTTGAAGGATGATTTGACGTTACTCCAATATCTGGACCTGAAGCTTTACCTGCAGGAGGCCATCCTGGTGAAGGTCGACCGGGCGAGCATGGCTTCTTCGCTTGAGGTCAGGGCCCCCTTCCTGGATCACGAACTTGTGGAGTTTGTGATGAGGCTCCCTTCCTCACTGAAGCTGAGAGGATTCACCCATAAGTACCTTTTGAAGAGGGCGGTGAGGGATCTCCTTCCCCCTGAGGTAATCCATCGACAGAAGAAAGGATTTGGTGTTCCGATTGCAAAATGGGTGAAAGGCCCTCTGAAAGAGCTGTTTGGGGATATGCTTTCCCCCGTGCGGGTGCGACGGGAAGGGTTCCTCAATCCGGAATATGTGACGGTCCTTCTTGAGGATCATCTCAAGGGGAAGAAGGATAATAGGAAACTGCTCTGGACGTTGTTGGTTTGGGAACTTTGGATGGAGCGTTACCGTCCCCTAGTCTGATCCTTTAATCTGCAGGGAAACCCACTCTCAGCGCATTGGTATTTCTGTGCCGTCACTCAATCGGCAGGTCAATTCCTTTTTCGTTTGGAGACCCAGGATCCCAGAGGAAAAGATAGAGGGAGGCATCGCTTGGGAACTGGCTTAGGTTGAGGAAACTTCCATCGAAATATCCCTTCAGGACAGCGGGAGAATGCTCCTTTAAATTCTGAGCTTCTGATTTTTCGACAATAATCCAAAGTCGACTCCCATCAGCCACATACTGAGTACAGCAATTCTTGGAATAATAGATGATGAAGGGCCTATCTCGGTAAATGAAACGCCGTGTGTACTCGACCCCTTTCTCGGGATCATTCTTCGAAAAGTGCACCTTGTAATAACGGCTCTCGGGGCTCACACCTAAGTAATGGAGTATCCCTGGTAAGAATACCGATTTCTGTATGAAGATCTTATCCCCTTCTCGAAGCTGTCCCCTAAGATAGTTCACCAAACCCCGATTGTCCTGCTTCTCTGACCGATAATAGAGGGGAAGAATCACCAAATTCGATGCGATGAAGAGGATGAGAAAGAGCAACCTCAACCTCATGAACCTTCGTAATTTGTGCACCCTGGATTCGATCGCGGCGAGCGAAAGGAATAAGGTGACGAGGAATAGTGGAAGAAACGTG
>Ga0079037_100001502_pt1 | contig 12228 bp, 11 predicted proteins | sample Mud3Dept4metaG_FD_71479 | JGI IMG/M metagenome (GOLD analysis project Ga0079037, IMG submission 71479) | Freshwater wetland microbial communities from Ohio, USA, analyzing the effect of biotic and abiotic controls - Mud 3 Core 4 Depth 4 metaG | ecosystem: Environmental > Aquatic > Freshwater >... | reverse complement strand
CGTCGCCGCGCAAGCTCGCGCCCGCCGCCCCGTTCAGTTCAGATCGGCGTCCTTGTAGTACTTAGCGCCGAGCTTGGCCGCGGCGGTCGCCTTGCGCGCCGACGGCTGCACCTTGTAGAGCTCGGCGAGGACCTCCTCGGCCTGCTGGCGTACCTTGGCCTGCGATTCCGCCTTGCTGTCCGCAAACGTGATCGAGGGCGCCGCCAGCGTGAATGCCATCGCCAGTGCCATCATCAGACGCTTCATGTGTTCCCTCGCCGGCCGGAATCGTTGCCTCGCAATTGTACGGGCCGGCGGGAAGTCCCTGCGTCAGTGTTGTTGGCAAGTCGTGCGCGCCCGACGCCGGCTTGTCGCCACTGTCGGGGAGTCTTGCCGGTCCAGCCCCTGAAGGCGCGCGAAAACGCGCCCGGCCTGGAGTAATGCAGCGTGGCCGCGATGTCCCCGATAGGCATGCGAGATCCCTCCAGCAGCTGCCGCGCGAGCTCGCAGCGCAGGTTCCCGAGCAGTTCCTTGACGCTGCTGCCCTCGGCCTCGAGCCGCTCGCGCAGCCTGCGCGGCTTCATCCCCAGGACCTCGGCGATCTTCTCGGATGACGGCGGCGTCGCGATGACCATGCGGCTCAGGGCGCGAACCGTCAGCTCGGTCACGCTGGCGGGCCGCGCGGCATCGAGTTCAGCGGCGAGGTTCAGCAAGCGGGTCTTCGTCGCCGGGTCGGCGCCGGCGATGCGCCGCTCGAGATGACTCGCCGGAAACACCAGCGACGAGTGCGGCGCATCGAAGGTGACCGGTGCGCGGAAGTACGAGCGGTAAGGTCCCACGTTTCGCGGCCGGTCGTGGGACAGCATGACTTCGGACGGCGTCCACCGTGGCCCGCACAAGCACCTCATGATGGAGCAGGCGATGGCGATGCTCGTGTCCAGGATCTGGGCGGCGCCGGCCGTGTCCGCGTGGTAGATCACGTACGACAGCTCGACCTCGTCCGCCCCCCGTGAGGTGAGCACCACGACGCCACCACGGTCATGCAGGTGTATGTGCGCCACGAGCAGCCGCAGCGCCGCGTGCACCGACTCCGCATGCCGGACGAGCTCGCCGGCGATGCCGGCCGCGGCGGGGCCCGATCGAATGCCGGCGAGCAGGCCGAAGTGAGGGCACGCGCTGGCGGCAGCGCACTCCTCGACGAGACGACCCGCCAGGCCGAACGGCAGTCGATTCGCGGCGGCAGCCAGCACGCGCTGGTCGATGCCGGCGCGCTCGAACACCGGCGCCGGCTCCACGCCCAGTTCCTGGAGCAGGGATGGGATGACCAGCAACGGGGCCACCGAAATGTCGTCTGACGCATGCAGCACTCGGCTTGCGGGCAGTCGCAACGACGGCCGGGAGGGATGCGGCGACATCAGGCGGCCAGATTAACGGCCAGCGCCGGAAATGTGAAATTCGTGCGGCCCGAAGCGAGTTAATGTAGACGACAAACCCGGCTCGGAGACCTCAAGATGACCAGATCAGTTCTCGGTGTGGCGGTGCATTGCTGCGCAGCGGGATTGCTTGCCTCGCAGGCGTTCGCGGCCGTGCCGGCGCCGCTCGACCGGACGGTCCTGCCGATCCAGGAGCCGGTGCGGCCCGTCTACACCGAGATCGACGCGCGCAAGGTGGCCGTGCCGCCGCGCTTCGAGGTCGAGGCGCCCGACGGTGCACCCAACGTGGTCATCGTGTTGATCGACGACCTGGGGTTCGGCGTGCCGACGGCGTTCGGTGGCCCGGTGTCGATGCCGACGCTCGACGGCCTGGCCCGACAAGGCCTGCGCTACAACAATTTCCACACCACGGCGCTGTGCTCGCCGACCCGTGCCGCGCTCAAGTCGGGGCGCAACCACCACACGGTGAACATGGGCTTCATCACCGAGATGGCGACCGGCCTGCCGGGCGCCACCGGCCAGATTCCCAACGCTACCGCGCCGCTGGCCGAGACGCTGCGCCTCAACGGTTACAGCACGGCCGCCTTCGGCAAGTGGCACGAGACCGCGGCCTGGGAAGCGAGCATCGCCGGCCCCTTCGATCGCTGGCCGACCCGCCAGGGCTTCGACAAGTTCTATGGCTTTATCGGCGGCGAGACGAACCAGTGGGCGCCGTTCCTGTACAACGGCACGGCCGTCGTCGAACTGCCCGACGACCCCAACTACCACTTCATGGCCGACATGACCGACCAGGCCGTGGCGTGGATCAAGTACCAGAAGGCGCTCACGCCGCAGAAGCCGTCGTTCATTTACTTCGCACCCGGCGCCACGCACGCCCCCCACCACGTGCCGCAGGAGTGGATCGCACGCTGGAAGGGCAAGTTCGACCAGGGTTGGGACAAGATGCGTGAGGAGACGCTGGCCCGCCAGATCAAGCTGGGCGTCGTGCCGCCGGGCACCCGGCTCGCGCCGAAGCCGCCGGCGATCCGGGACTGGGACACGCTCTCGGCCGACGAGAAGCGCCTGTTCACGCGCCAGGCCGAGGTCTTTGCCGCGTTCGCGGAATACACCGACCACGAGATCGGCCGCATGCTGAAGGCGTTCGAGGACGTGGGCCAGGCCGACAACACGATCGTCGTCTACATCGCCGGCGACAACGGCACCAGCGGCGAAGGCGGGCAGAACGGCATGTTCAACGAGTACACGTACTTCAACGGCGTGCAGGAAGCCGTTCCGGACATGCTGAAGAAGTACGACCAGTGGGGCGGGCCCGAGACCTACCCGCACATGGCCTCGGGCTGGGCGGTCGCGCTGAATGCGCCCTTCGGCTGGATGAAACAGGTGCCCTCGGACTTCGGCGGCACGCGCAACGGCATGGTCGTGTCGTGGCCCAAGGGCATCAAGGCGAAGAACGGGATCCGCTCCCAGTTCAGCCACGTGATCGACGTGGCGCCGACGATCCTCGAAGCCATCGGCCTGCCGGAACCCAAGGTGGTCAATGGCACGCCGCAGATCCCAATGGAAGGGACGAGCCTCGTGTACTCGTTCGAGGATCCGAAGGCGAAGGAGCGTCACACGACGCAGTACTTCGAGATCGCCGGCAACCGCGCCATCTACCACGACGGCTGGTATGCGCGGACGATTCACCGGGCGCCGTGGGAGCCCAAGCCGCGCCGGACGCTCGAGGACAATTCCGCGTGGGAGCTGTACGACGTGCGCGCGGATTTCAGCCTGGCGAACGACCTGGCGCAGAAGAACCCGCAGAAGCTGGCGGAACTCCAGGCGCTCTACCTGCAGGAAGCCGCCCGGTACCACGTGCTGCCGATGGATGACCGCGTCTTCGAGCGGCTCGATGGCGCCCTGGTCGGCCGCCCGGACCTGATGGGCAGCCGTACCTCGATGACCCTGGCCGAGGGCATGAGCGGCATGATGGAAAGCGTGTTCCTCAACGTGAAGAACCGCTCCAAGACCATCACGGCCGAAGTGGACGTGCCGCAGGGTGGAGCGAACGGCACGATCCTGGCGCAGGGTGGCCGCTTCGGCGGCTGGTCGCTGTACGTCAAGGACGGCGTGCCGGCCTACGACTACAACTTCCTGGGGCTGAAGCAGACCAGCATCGCCTCCAGCAAGCCGCTGGCACCGGGCAAGGCCACGGTGAAGTTCGACTTCGCCTACGACGGCGGCGGCCCCGGCAAGGGCGGCCTGGGCACGCTCTACGTCAACGGCGAGAAGGTCGCCGAGGGTCGCATCGAGCACACCCAGGCGGGCCTGTTCTCCGCGGACGAAACCGCCGACGTCGGTATCGACCTCGGTACGCCGGTCGTGGAAGCCATCGGCGCAGAGCACGCGTCGAAATTCAACGGCCACATTCCGCAGTTGACGGTCGACGTCAGGAAATGATGCGGGCGCCGACGTGCCCGTTCGAGAGGTGAAACCATGAAGATCCGTACCCGTCGCCTTGCCACTGCAACGGTCCTGATGGCGCTCTGCGCGCAGGCCGTTGCACAGGCCCCGGCGGCAGCACCGCCGGCCTCCAAGCCCATCTCCACCTCGCTCGGCATGGTGGTGTTCCCGGCCAAGGGGCAGACCGCGCAGCAGCAGAGTCAGGATGAAGGCGAGTGCTACGCCTGGGCCAAGGGCCAGACGGGAGTCGATCCGATGGCGCCGCCGCCCGCAGCCGCACAACCCGCGGCGCAGCCGGCAGCCCAGCCGGCGCCCGCCGCCGACGGATCGCGTCTCCGCGGAGCCGCGCGCGGTGCAGCCGCAGGTGCGGTCATCGGCGAGGTCGCGGACGACGACGCCGGCAAGGGCGCGGCGATCGGCGCCACGGCGGGCGTCGTGGCCGGTGGCCGGCAGAGCCGCAAGAACCAGCAGGCGGCCGCGCAGCAGGCCACCCAGCAACAGCAGCAGGCGGCCCAGCAGCAGCAGGCCGCGCAACAGCAGCAGATGGATCTGTTCAAGAAGGGCTTCGCCGCCTGCCTCGAGCCGAAAGGCTACACGGTCAAGTAATCCGTCGGGACAGTGTCGGCGCGGGGCGAAATGCGGGAGACGAAGGCCATGCAACCAGCCAGCAGACGGGGCTCCGCCACGCGATACCGCGCGCGTTCAGGTGCCGCCGCACTGGCCTGCGTCCTCGCAGGCTGCGCGAGCGTCGGTCCCGGCACGGTCGTCGTGGACCGGTTCGACTACAGCTCGGCGATTGCCGACTCGTGGAAGGAGCAGACGCTCCTCAACATCGTCAAGATCCGCTACATGGACCTGCCGGTGTTCGTCGACGTCTCGTCGGTCGTCGCCGGATACTCGCTGCAGACCGGTGTGACAGTCGGCGGCGTCGTGTCATCCGACCGTGCCGTGCAGGGCAACTACGGATCCCTCGGCGGACAGGCCATCTACACGGATCGGCCGACCATCACCTACGTGCCGATGACCGGCGAGAAGTTCCTGCGCGGCCTGATCACCCCGATCGACCCCAAGAACATCTTCTTCATGTTGCAGGCCGGTTATCCGGCCGATTTCATCCTCGGTCTCACCGTGGAGTCATTGAACGGCGTGCGTAACCGCTCGGTGACGGGCGGCACCGTGCGTGAGGCCGACGCCGATTTCGTCCGCGCGCAGCAGTTGCTGCGCGACGTGCAGGCCGAGGGCGGCGTCGGCATGCGCGTCGAGGAAGACAAGGCGAAGGGCTCGACCGCGGTGCTGTTCTTCCAGCGCGACGACCTGCCCGCGGACATCCAGAAAAAGTCGGCCGAGATCAGGCGTCTGCTCCGACTGAAGGAGGGTCAGCAGACGTTCGTGCTGACCTACTCGCCGATGCGCGGCACGGACAACGAGCTGACCGTGAACAGCCGCTCCATGCTGCAGATCCTGCAGGCCTTCGCGAGTTACGTGGACGTGCCCGAGCGGCACCTGCAGGGCAAGCTTGCGGCGCCGGCCTTCGCGCAAGCCGCCGCCGGCCAGGCGCGGGACGTCGGGCGGATTCGCAGCGGCCCAGCCAGGCCGGAACAGGCCTATGTGGCGGTGCAGTACCGGGGCCACTGGTTCTGGGTGGAAGACAGCGACTTCCTGACCAAGCGGGCGCTCACGGCCGTGATGTTCTTCTTCACGCTGGCCGATACCGGCAGCCCCGAGCGACTGCCGTTGATCACGATTCCCGCGCAGTAGCCGGATCAACCGCCGCCGGCGCGTAGCTGCCGCGCGTGCCAGCGCAGGTGTTCTTCGATGAACGTCTGGATGAAGTAGTAGCCGTGGTCGTATCCCGCGTGCACGCGCAGCTCGAACGGCTGGCCTGAGCGACGGCAGGCGTCGGCGAAGACGTCGGGGTTCAGCTGTTCGGCGAGAAACCGGTCCGCGGCGCCCTGGTCCACGAGGATCGGTGAGTGGAAGGGCCGCTGCGCGACCAGCACGCTCGCGTCGTACTCGAGCCATTGCGATTCGTCGATGCCGAGATAGCCGGTGAATGCCTTGCGCCCCCACGGGCAGCGCATCGGCGCCGCGATCGGGGCAAAGGCCGACAGCGACCGGTACTGCGCGGGATTGCGCAGCGCGCAGACCAGCGCGCCGTGGCCGCCCATCGAGTGACCGAAAATGCCTTGTCGCATTGCATCGGCCGGGAAGTGCTCCGCGACGAGCGCCGGCAACTCACGCGTCACGTAGCTGTACAGGCGGTAATGCGCCGACCATGGCGCCTGGGTCGCATCCACGTAGAAGCCGGCGCCGAGGCCGAAATCCCAGCTGGCGTCGTCGCCGGGCAGGCGCGGTTGCCGCGGGCTGGTGTCGGGCGCGACGAGCATCAATCCCAGCTCGGCCGCCACGCGCTGCGCGCCCGCCTTGATCATGAACGTCTCTTCGGTGCAGGTGAGCCCCGCGAGGTAATAGAGCACCGGCACTCGGCCGTGCTGCGCCTGCGGCGGCACGTACGCCGCGAAGCGCATCCCGGTCGCGCACTCGCGCGAGTCGTGCTCGAGGAAGTGCTGCGTGCCGCCGAAGCAGCCGTGTGCCGAGAGGATCTTCATTGGCGGCCACCCGGGTCACCCGCGGCCGGAGGCGGCCCATGGCGCATGCTGACGGCGCGCGTGCCGGCCACCACGGCGATGGCGGCCTCCACCAGCGCCGTGCGCGGCGTCGTGTCGCGGAACAGGAACGACGCCTGCGGGGCCTCCTTGAGGACCGGGACCGCGATCGACCAGTGGTCGGCGTTCACGTAGCCCAGCAGGTGGCTGCGCGGCGGAATCTGGTCGTGCCACAGCAGCTTGCCGTCGTTGCGCGGATCAATCTTCGCAAGCTCGTTGTAGGTCGCGCGAGTGGCTGGCGAGACGTGGTCGGGCTGCGGCGCCGCGACCAGTGCGAAGATCGGTAGTTGCAGTGAATCGCCGTGGTCCTGCCACCACGCGATGCGCGTGTCGGGATGCAGGTCCAGAACTTCGTCGCCGGTGCCGCGTGCGCAGCCCGGCAGCGGGAATCTTGCGCCGAGGCTGCGGTAGATGGCGTGCAGCCGGTCGGCGAGCGGGCTGCCGTTCGAGGCGCCGGCGACCGACACCACTGCGGCGATGGGGCGCGCGAGGTCGGGAAACTTCACTGCGAACTCGAGCAGGTCGACGAGGCCCTTGGAGTAGGCGAATACGACCAGGGGGCGATCGTCCTCTGGCAGGTTTGCGAAATGGCTGGCCAGCTGTTGGGCGTTCTGCGCCATTGAGCCGCGGCCGGCGACCGCGAAGTAGTCCACGGTGAAGCCGCGGGCCCTGAGGTCGGCCTGTACGTCGCCGAAGGGGCGCGCGAGGTCCTCGAAGCACTCATTGAACAGGCCGGGTACGAAGGCGATCCGGTAGCGGCTGGCGAGGTCGTCGACCCGATCCAGCGCCGCCGCCGGCGGTTCGCCCGCCAGCTTGAGCAGTACTTCCGCGCACGGTGGGCCGTCGGCAGGCAGGCGGGCGCAAACGGCAGAGCGGAAGGTGCCGCGCAGGTCGCGTACGCCGGCGTCGCGCACGGCGACGATGGTGGTCGGCGGATGCGACTCGAGCGATGCCGTGCCATCGACCGGCGATGCCGCGTGGATCGGGCCCGCGCCGGGCAGCAGCGCGATCGCCGCAGCGGTCAGTAACGACGGGATCCGTCTCGTCACGGGTGGCAGGCCTCCCCACGGCCCGCTATTCAGCCGCGCTCGCATCAGAACGTCACGACGGTGCGGATCGACTCGCCCGAGTGCATCAGGTCGAACGCTTCGTTGATGCGCTCGAGCGGCAGAGTGTGCGTGATCAGCGGGTCGATCTCGATCTTGCCGCGCATGTACCAGTCGACGATCTTCGGCACGTCGGTGCGGCCGCGGGCGCCGCCGAACGCGGTGCCCTTCCACACGCGACCGGTGACGAGCTGGAACGGCCGCGTCCGGATCTCCTGGCCGGCGCCGGCCACGCCGATGATCACCGACACGCCCCAGCCGCGGTGACAGCACTCGAGCGCCTGCCGCATCAAGTCCACGTTGCCGACGCACTCGAAGCTGTAGTCGGCGCCGCCGTCGGTGAGCGCCACCAGGTACGGCACCAGGTCGCCCTCGACGTCCCTGGGGTTGACGAAGTGCGTCATGCCGAAGCGCTCGGCGAGGGGCTTGCGCGCCGGGTTGAGGTCCACGCCGATGATCCTGTCGGCGCCGGCCATGCGTGCGCCCTGGATCACGTTCAGCCCGATGCCGCCGAGGCCGAACACCACCACGTTTGCACCCGGCTCGACTTTCGCAGTGTTGATCACGGCGCCGATGCCGGTGGTGACGCCGCAGCCGATGTAGCAGACCTTGTCGAACGGCGCGTCCTCGCGGATCTTCGCCAGCGCGATCTCGGGCAGCACGGTGTGGTTCGCAAACGTCGAGCAGCCCATGTAGTGGTGGATCTTCTCGCCGCCGATCGAGAAGCGGCTGGTGCCGTCCGGCATGACGCCCTGTCCCTGCGTGCTGCGGATCGCGGTGCACAGGTTGGTCTTGTGCGACAGGCACGATTTGCACTGCCGGCACTCGGGCGTGTAGAGCGGAATCACGTGGTCACCCTTGCGCAGCGTCGTCACGCCCGGTCCCACGTCCGCCACCACGCCGGCGCCCTCGTGGCCGAAAATCACCGGGAACAGGCCTTCCGGGTCGGCGCCCGAGCGGGTGAACTCGTCGGTGTGGCAGACGCCGGTGGCGCGGATTTCCACCAGCACCTCACCCGCGCGCGGACCGTCGAGATCCACGGTTTCGACGACCAGGGGTTGCCCTGCACGGTAGGCGACGGCGGCGCGGGTCTTCATGGCGGCTCCTCGATCGGCGCGGGTGTGCCCGAAGCCTAGCGCATCGCCGCCGCAGTGGGCAGCGCGACGCTGCAACCTTTCGCGCCGCCGGCGCATCGAACCGGTATCTGGGAATGCCGATTCGGAGAACGCCGATGACCCGCTACCTCGCCACGCTGCTGTTCGCCTTCTCCGCCGTCGCGATCGGGTCCTCCGGCAACATCAGCAAGGTCAACAGCAGCATCACGGTGGATCGCGGCCAGCAGGCCGGTGACGTCTCGACGGTGAACGGCTCGATCACCGTCGGCGACGACGCCCGCGTCCGCGACGTCGAGACCGTCAACGGCTCGATCAGGCTCGGGCAACGCGCGCAGGCGCGGGGCATCGAGGCCGTCAACGGTGCGATCACGCTGGCCGAGGACGTGCTGGTGAGCGACGACGTGAGCGCAGTCAACGGCAAGCTCACGCTGCGTCCTGGCGCGAGGGTGGACGGGCGCCTCGAGAACGTGAACGGCGATTTCGTGCTCGAGGGGGCGACGGTGCGCGGCGGCCTCGGCACCGTGAATGGCGACGTTCACGTCGGAGCTGGCTCGCGCATCGACGGCGGCGTCCTGGTCGAGAAGCCGAGCGGCTGGAGCTGGCCGAAGTCCGAACGACTTCCGCGCGTGACGATCGAGGCGGACGCCGTCGTCAACGGCACGCTGAGGTTCGAGCGCGAGGTCGAGCTGCAGGTGGCCGACGGCGCCGTCGTAGGGTCCATCGAGGGCGTTGCGCCGCGACCGGTTCCGCGGCAGTAGCCGCCCGGGGTGCTTCGCCGACGGCGCCGACCGGCGTAATCTCGGGGCTCCAGCGGCCACGACCAGCCGACCGGAGAGCCATGAAGACCCGACCTCCCAGGGCGGCACAGCAGACCGGACTGCCCCCACCGCCGGCGCCCCCCGCGCGCGACGCGAATCCCTGGACCATGTCCGGCACCGCCGGGGCCGCGCCGCAATCATCGCGGCCTGCGGCGCCGCGCGGGAACCAGCGCGCCGCGCGCGGCGCCGGGGGCGGCAGGAGCCCGGTGCCCGGCCGCGACGGGCGGCGGCGCTGGGTGCCGGTCATGATCCTGCTCTTCATCGCCGGCACGGGCGTGCAGCTCGCGATACAGGCGCTCGAGTCGGGCGACGTCGAGGCCGCGGTCGGCGCGCTGGTCATCCTCGCAATGGCCGCACTCATCGCCTGGCGTCGCCTGAACAGGACGTCCTGATGCGCGCGTCGACTCGGTTGCCTGCGTGCTGCCAGTGCCGCAGTCGCCCCGGGTCGCTAGTCGTGCAGGCCGGCGCGGCTCGTGAGATAGACCGCGAACGTGCCGAGCCAGTGACCGCCCTCGTAGTGCTCGCCGGTCACGGCCGGCAGCGCCGCCTCGGCGTGCGTGCGCGCTGCCGCAAGCAGCGCAGCGCGACGACGGTCGCGCGCTGGCAGGCCGCTCGCAATTCCCTCCAGCATCCAGGCTCGGCTCAGGTTGAGGCCGTCGATGTGCGCGAGCTTGGGGTCGCTGCGGTCGGTGACGACGCCGGGCGCCAGCCACTCGGCGTTGCCATGGCGCGGGATGCCGGGCAGGAACCTCGCGAGCCACTCCGAGAATTCGGGCGGCGGCAGCATGCGGCGCATGAAATCGGCCTCGGCCAGGCACGGCGAGAGGAAGTCCTCGCCGGACGGCTCGTAAGCCAGTGCGCAATCGCGGTCAGCCGCATAGTAGACGCGGGCCCGCTGGTCCAGCAGACGCGCCATGCCGACGTCGCCGCGCGCCTGCGACCAGTCCGCCAGCAGGCCGAACGCGAACGCGGTCTGGCTGTGTTCGCCTGAGCGGATCGGGTACTGCAGCTTCGGCAGCCAGGCCATGATGCGCTGTGCGGACTCGATCTCGAGCGGCGCGAGAACCTCGGCCCACTCGCGCGCCTGCGGGTCATCCCAGGTGCGCAGTTCGGCGGCGAGCTGCAGCAGCCACGCGAGCCCGTAGGGCCGCTCGAACGACGTGCGGCCCGCGCCACGCAGATAGGCGACCTCCGCGGCGATGTTCGAAGCGGTCAGGCTGCGCTCCAGCGCCGCGCGCGCCGCGGGCGCGAATTCAGCCGCAGGGAACAGCCGGGCCAGCCGTGCCAGCAACCAATGGCCGTGCACCGACGAGTGCCAGTCATAACAGCCGTAGAACGCGGGCGTGAGCTCGCGCGGTGGCCGGGCGTCCGCGTCGGAGTGCAGCACGTGGGCGACCTTGTTCGGGTACTCGCGGTGCACGCAGTCGAGGGCCAGCTGTGCGAACCGCGCTGCCGCCGCGGGGTCGAGCGCGGCGGTGACGGGCGGCGCACTCGACGCACCGGCGGCAAGCGGCAGCGCGGTGACGACGGCGGCCAGAGAGGCGAGGAGGGTGCGGGCGCGATTCATGATTTTCCTGCCGGTGGTTGCGAGTGTCGTGGTCAGTCCGCGGGCTGCAGCACGTACAGGCGGTGCGGCGCGAGCGTCAGGCCTTCCATCGCGGCGAGCCCGGTACCGTCGAGCAGTTCCCGCATGAAGCGCGCACCGGCCGGTGGCGGCAGGCGGAAATCACGGATCTCGGTTCCCGACAGGTTGGCGATCACCGTGAGGCGCTGCCCGCCGTCCACGCGCTCCCACGCGATCACGTCGGGACGGCCGGTCTCGAGACTGCGTGCGTTGCCCCGCGACAGGGCCGGCTCGGACTGCCGCAAGCGCACCAGCCGTCGATAGTGGTTGAGCAGCGAGTCGGGATCCGCGTGCTGGATGGCGACGTTGCGACGCTCGTGCCCGGGCTGCAACGGTTCCCAGGGCTGCGCAGCGCCGGTGAAGCCGCCGTGCACGTCGCCACTCCACGGCATGGGGTTGCGGATCATCTCGTCCGGCTTGGCGCCGACCTGGCCGATTTCCTCGCCGTAGTAGATGAACGGCACGCCGGGCAGCGTGAGCAGGATGCTGGCCGCCAGCTTGAGCCGCGCTGCGTCTTCCGCGAGCTCGCTGGCCACGCGATCCTGGTCGTGGTTGGTGATCATCGTGGCGAAACGGCCGTCCGGGTAGCTGGCCGCGACGTTGTCGATCGCATCGGCCAGCTTCTCGCGCGTGCCGTTCTTCGTTGCGTCGAGGATCGCGGTGGCGAGATCGAACTCGAAGGCGAGGTCGAGCGCGTCAGCGCGGATGTAATCGCTCACGATCTCGGTGCTGGTCCACACTTCGCCGACCGTGAGCGCGTCCGGCCGCGTGCGCTTCACGTGCGACTGGAACCCCTGCAGCCACGCCACCGTCTCCGGCGTGTCGCTCATCACGTCGCCGTCCTCGATCAGGTGGCGGATGGCGTCGAGGCGGAAACCGTCGGCGCCCATTTCGCGCAGCCAGAACTCGGCGATCCGATAAGCTTCGGCCGTGACTGCCGGATTGCGGTAGTTCAGGTCGGGCATGCCGGACCAGAAGATGCCGTAATAGTGCAGCCCGTTCGCTTCGTGCCAGACCACCTGTTCCCACGGCCCGCGCACCTGAG
>Ga0079037_100001501_pt1 | contig 12229 bp, 10 predicted proteins | sample Mud3Dept4metaG_FD_71479 | JGI IMG/M metagenome (GOLD analysis project Ga0079037, IMG submission 71479) | Freshwater wetland microbial communities from Ohio, USA, analyzing the effect of biotic and abiotic controls - Mud 3 Core 4 Depth 4 metaG | ecosystem: Environmental > Aquatic > Freshwater >... | reverse complement strand
GGCGTTAAGATAATGATTGAGAGAATATGTGATGGTATTCGTCTCGACCACCAGGTCCGAGGGGTCTATAGTAGGCAAGTTACTTACATGGTTGGTCGGGATGAACGTGTACTGAAGCCGCGGCTTGATGACACTCTGCATCGTTCCTAGATTGAACAGATCGGTCTGGTACATTCTCGCGAGCGGCACGTTGGCGTCACCCGCGATCTTATACGTATTAAACGTCTTGGTCTCATTCTGGTTCGGGTTCTCCTGATTGACAGCGTATAGCTTTCCTATGTACGAACCGCTTGCAAGAAAATTAAAGCCTTTGAACTGATACGGTATGCGCAGGGTCGGCTCCACGGTCATACGTGCATACGTATCACCTTCCTTACGCTCGAAATTGACGAGGTCCGAGGTAATTTCGCCATAAAGCTTCTCTTTGAACAAGGGTATGTATTCGGTGAAGAATGAGATGAAAGGCAGATACTGTAACGTGGCGTCATTATTCTTCTGGAGCAGGTTCTTGAAATAGGTGGTCTCTGCCGTAAGGAGGGACTTCTTGAGCGACTGTTCCGCGAATATGGTTGATCGCACCGAGTTCTCACTCCGCTCCAGGGCGCTCGTTCCGAAGTCCTGTAAGTAGTCTTTGTCGGAGACATAGTCGATCTTCGACTTGAGGGTCAAGCCCTTATATGCCTGCTGGTCGTGCTCTCCCTCAATCCTGTACCGTGTATGGTTATACTTCATGTCATCAATGATGGTGCCCTGCCACGTGCCTTTCAGATCTTCGGTGAACGCGTAACGGTACTCCAGCCCCGGCTTGAAGCCCCGCTGCTCAATCCACTGTAGTGAGATCGTGGCATCCTGCTCCCTGGAAATGGCCCAGAAAAAAGACTCGGTCAGCTTGACCCCGTCTGAGCTTGAAAAGATGAGTTCCGGCAGCAGGAGGCCTGACTGGCGCTCACTCTTGACCGGGAACATGCCCCAGGGCAGATAGAAGACGGGCTGATCCAGGATCCTGAAGAATGCGGCATTAGTGGTTGCGTACCCCTCCATGGTCACATTGACGTTGTTGGCGGTGAACTTCCATGCAGGCTTGTCCCACCCGCACGTAGTGAATGCTCCCCGGGTTATGACGTATGTGGATTCCCCTGTTTTCCGGATCTCGTCTCCGAGGATGTAAAAATTATGTTTCTTGAGGAAGATGTCCCCTTTCTCAATAGTGCCTTCTTTTGTTAAGAGGTTAAACGTCATCCGTTCAGCACGGATCACATCTTCCCCGTCCTGAAAAAGAACGCTCCCTTCAGCCCACACGTCCCCTGAGTCCTGATTATATGTGACATGATCTGCGCTCAGCGTTTTAGTGCCTTCCTTGAGTTCCACTTTTCCTTTGGCGGTAAACGTCGATTCCTTGCGGTTGAATTCCACGGACTCCGCAGCAATGTCCACTGGTCCTCCTCCGACCGTAAAACGGGCCGGTTGCGCGGCGGAAACGACAAGAGGTACCGCAAGCAAGACAAGCGCACAGAGGAGAAGTCTACTGAAATATTTGTTCAATGAGCCCTCTCGCCTCTCCCACAGTGTAGAATGATCCCGTAATCACGATAACGTCATTCTCTGTTGCCATCTCTCGTGCCTTTTTCAGAGCCTCTGCCACTGTTTCGGTGAGCAGTGCGTGGCTCGCGAGCACCTTGAGGTCGAGAGGGGATGCCGCGCGGGCAATATCGGGCTTGGTCAACACGACCGCATCCACCAGCGGCAGGAGTTCTCCAAGCATCGCTTTGAACTCCTTGTCCTTCATCACCCCGAATACGAGGATCTTTCTCCTGTCCTCGCGAAGGGTCCTCAGGAAGGATGCGAGAGCGTGAGCGCCATGCACGTTGTGAGCGGCGTCAAGCAGGATCAACGGCTCGTCTCTTGCCAGCTCGAGGCGACCGGGCCAGGTCACCTTCGCGAAAGCAGCCCTGACTGCTGCTTCGTTGGCGGCAAGGCCGGACCGGGCGAGGAGTTCGATGGTGCAGAGCGCCACGGCGCCATTCACCAACTGATGGTCCCCCGCCAGGTTCACGCGCAGGCGGGGAATCGACCGGCCCAGGCCGTGGTATGTCATCTCCTGATCGCCGGTTTTTTCAAACGAGAAAGACTCGTTGAGCACCTGCAAGGGGCACTTTCCGTGAGCCGCCTCCCGTACCACCTGGAGCGGAACGCCGGTTGCTCCGGTGACTGCAGGGACACCCTCCTTAAGGATGCCTGCCTTTTCCCGCGCTATACCTTCTATCGAATCGCCGAGGTAGTCCATGTGGTCCATCTCGACATTTGTGATCACGCTGACCATAGGCATGAGGACGTTGGTCGAATCGAGCCTTCCTCCGAGCCCCACCTCAACCACAGCCACGTCCACCTCTTTTTCTTTGAAGTAGTCGAATGCCATGGCCGTGGTGAAATCAAAAAAGGTGAAGTGATGAAGAGGGTCAGCGGCGTCGACTCGCTCCTTGATCCGCCGTGTCAGCTCGACGATCTCTCCTTCCGTGATCTCCGCGCCGTTAATAGCGATTCTTTCGGTAAAGGAAGTGAGATGGGGCGATGTGTACCTTCCCACGCGAAAGCCCGCTTCTGTGAGGACACCCGAAATCATGCGGACGACAGAACCTTTTCCGTTGGTGCCGCCCACATGGACGGTTTTCAGGGACGTGTGTGGGTCGCCGATGAGCGAGAGGAGCCAATAGACATTGTCGAGTCCAAAAACAATGCCGAACTTTTCTAGGCTGTAAAGGTATTCCAGCGTTGCGGAATAGCCCTTCATGAAATGCTGAGGGAGAGAAGAGTGCCCAGCTTTCGCTTCAGGTCCTTTCTAGACACGATCAGGTCGACCATGCCGTGATCGAGCAGGTATTCGGCCCGCTGGAACCCCGGTGGTAGTTTTTCCTTGATCGTCTCCTTGATGACGCGCGGACCGGCGAAGCCGATCATAGCCTTGGGTTCTGCGACGATGACGTCTCCCAGCATGGCGATGCTGGCGCTGACGCCACCCAGCGTGGGGTCGGTCAGGACCGTCAGGTAGGGTACACCAACCGACTTGAGTTTGAATATCGCCCCTGCGACTTTCGACATCTGCATGAGGGACATGATGCCTTCCTGCATGCGAGCCCCTCCGGAGGCGCAGAATACGATGACCGGGATCTTCTGCTCCGCGCCCTCTTCGAGTAGGCGTGTGATCTTCTCCCCCACCACAGAACCGAGGCTGCCCCCCATGAACGTGAAGTCAAAGATGGCTGCCAGAACGTCTATGCCGTCTATTTTCCCTTTGCCGCACACGACGGCGTCGCTCCTGTTTGTCGCTTCCTTAGTCTCGATCAAGCGTACCTTGTATGATTTCGTGTCTTTGAACTTGAGGAAATCGACCGGCTCGATCTTCGTATAGAGCTCGGTAAAAACGTTCCTGTCGAACGTAAGCGCTATTCTCTTCTCCACACCGATCGGAAAGTGATAGAAACATTTCGGGCACACGTTGAGGTTGCGCTCGACTTCTTTCCTGTATAGAAGTTCCTGACAGGAACTGCACTTAAGCCACAGGGCCTCCTCTTCCCGCTCGGCCCTCTTCATTTCTTTCTGGATGTCAATCTCTTTGTACGGCTTGGGTGGCTGATCCTTTTTTCTGAATAAACCCATTGATTTCCCTATTGAATTTTCGAAAGAAAACTACCAAAATAATGGCAGTATGTCAACAGAAAGGGTCACCATCTCCTCTGACTGTGCCCTCGAAGGAATGCTGACAAAACAGGGCCTGACCTGCGGTGCTGTCATATGTCACCCCCATCCCCTCTACGGGGGTAGCATGCACAACAATGTGGTGGAGGCGCTGGAAGAGGGGTTCATATCGAGCGGTTTCTCCACCCTCAGGTTCAATTTCCGGGGAGTCGGATGGAGCGAGGGCACGTATGACGAAGGAGAAGGCGAAGTCCGCGATGTACTGGCGGCATGCACGCACCTGAGAGGCGTTCTTGGCCAAACAGCAAGACTGGTCCTTGCGGGCTACTCTTTCGGCGCCTGGTGCGCGGCCAGGGCAGCCTCGCAGGTGAAGGACCTGGAGGACCTTTTCCTCGTGGCCTACCCGTTTTCAAGATACGAAGCCGCACCGATCCATGCGTTTCCGGGAAGGTTGTACTTTGTTGGTGGATCGCAGGACGATATATCTCCGCTTGACCAGCTCATGTCAGTCTACGAGAAGGTGGACGGAGAAAAGTACCTGAAGGTGCTGCCCACGTCCCATTTTTACCCGGGCGTTGAGGACGAACTGCGTGATTTCGTTCGCCAGGTATTCGGCCCAACATCGTCGAAAGTTTGAGAGTAACATGGCCCTGAAAGATATCAGAGATGACAGGGTGAAGCTCATCATGGTGGGCGGCAAAGGTGGGGTCGGAAAAACCACGTGCGCGTCTGCTATTGCGTTGCAACTCGCCCGTGACGGGCGCAAAGTGTTGCTCCTGTCGAGCGACCCTACTCCTTCGCTTGCCGATATTTTCGAAGTAGCGGTTGGGGACTCCGAGGCGAGGCTCATGGAGAGACACGAGCTTTTCGGGCTCGAGATATCATCGGACATGGTCCTCAGGCGATGGAAAGAGAGGTTCGGACCGGAAATTTACGAGGTCTTGTCGAGCTTTGCCAACGTCGACTATGATTTTGTTGACTACATTGGCACTGCCCCCGGCATAGAGGAGGAGTATATGCTCCATTTCATAGTGGAGCTCGTGGAGGGGGGCAGCTATGACGTCGTTGTGTGGGACACTGCGCCGGCAGGGCACACGCTGCGTCTCCTCAAGTTGCCTCAGCTCTTCCTGAGCCACATGGAGGCGGCAACGAAGTTTTACATGAACATGTACAGCTACCTTGAGAAGGTCAAGGGTATGGTCACACACAAAGGCGAAAAACGGACGCTCCTTGAGATCATACATACCTGGGAGGCGCTGTCACAAAGGATCATCGATTTCGTGAGAAACGCTGAAGCCACTAGGTACATACTCGTCACCATACCCGAAGCGCTGGGCGTGAGACTGACCGAGAGGATGCTCAGGGAACTGGAAGAAAACGAGCTCAGTGTGGGAAATCTTGTCATCAACTACGTGGTCAGGGATGAAGACTGCGCGTTCCACAGGATGCGCAGGCAAATGCAGGATCATTACATAGGCGTTCTTAAAGATGTGTGCGGTAACCGTAACCTGGTGACACTCTATCTCTCTGCCTACGAGATCAAAGGGCTGGACAGGATCGAAGGGATTTCTGAGGCCCTGTTCAGTGACGGAGCGTGACTTGGGGGTCTTACGCGTAACAGGCGGCACGCTCAACGGGAGAAGAATTTTCGTGCCGGCCGGGACTCAGGCGCGTTACACGTCGTCTAAAGTGCGGGCAGCCATATTCAATATGGTGGGTAATGTCACGGACTGTGAGGTGCTCGACCTCTTTGCCGGGTCAGGGGCCCTGTCGATAGAGGCGCTCAGCCGCGGCGCCCGTCGTGCCGTATGCGTGGAAAAGGACAGGCAGATGGCTTCCCTGCTCAGGCAGAACATTGAAAATATGGGCCTGGAAAGGGATTGTGTTGTGCTCAATATGGATGTAATATATGCCATACCGCATCTTGCCAGGCAGGGTAGGTCGTTTGACCTGATTCTTATGGACCCGCCGTACGAGATGGGGTATGTTTCGACCGCCATCGAGTTGCTCACGAAGCATGCACTCTGGCGCGAGGGATGTACCACGGTGGTCGAACACTCCAGGAGAGAGGACCTTCCAGCCCTGCTCGAACATATAAGGGTTGAGCGGAGCAGGGTCTATGGGGACACGAAGGTGAGCTTGATCAGGAGTGAGGCCGGACAAATCTAGAGGAGCTTTTCTATGAGAGAGAAGGTGGCGGTCTATCCCGGTTCGTTTGATCCTATCACGTATGGCCATCTGGATATTTTGACGCGGGGACTTAAGATGTTTGACACGGTGATCGTCGCAATAGCTACCAACATCGAGAAGCAAGGCCTGTTCTCGGTGCCCGAGCGTAAGGAGCTCATCAGGCAGTCTATCAATCATGACAAGGACGTGGTGATCGATAGCTTTGACGGGTTGCTTGTGCAGTATGTCAAAAAGGTCGGCGCGCGTTTTGTCATACGGGGCTTGAGGGCAATGAGCGATTTTGAGTACGAGTTTCAGATGGCCTCGATGAACCGAAACCTCAACTGTGACATGGACACGATCTTCATGATGACCAGCAAGGACTACTTCTTTGTCAGCTCCCGGACCATTAAAGAGGTGGCAAGCTTCGGCGGTTCGATCAAAGGGTTCGTGCCGCCCCCGGTCGAGGAAGCGTTGAAGAAGAGATTCCCGGGCACATGAAAAGAGCCTGTCTCGTTCTCTCTCTTCTCATCTCTTTTACCATTCTTCTCTCATCTACAGGTTTCTCCGCACAGTCCAAGGAAACACGGGCCAAGGAGGCAAAGCCCAGAGAGGTACAAGCCAAGGAAACACGGGCCAAGGAGATTTACACGATCAGGATCCAGAGCGTTATAAGCCCCCCGATAGCGCAGTTCATCCTCGACTCAATCAACAAGGCCACGGAGGGAGGCGCAGAAGCGCTGCTCATCCTGCTCGACACGCCCGGCGGACTCGACACCTCGATGCGGGAGATCATAAAAGGCATCATGGATGCCAAGATACCCGTAATCGTTTACGTGTATCCGCAGGGAGCACGGGCGGCATCAGCCGGCGCCATCATCCTGTTGGCGTCTCATGTGGCAGCCATGGCGCCAGGCACCAACGCGGGCGCTGCCCACCCGGTCAGCATCGGCAAGGACGAAAAGCCGGACAAGGTGATGATGAAGAAGGTGGTGCAGGATGCGGAAGCGTACGCAAAGAGCATCGCCAAGAAGCGGGGCAGGAGCGTCGATTGGGCCGGAAAGGCCGTGACTCAGAGTGTGTCCGCCACTGCGGAGGATGCATTGCGGATGCGCGTTATCGACGTGGTCGCGGCCACCGTGGATGAACTCCTCGTGAAAATCGACGGCAAGAGCGTAGAAATAGGGGAGAAGACGGTCACGCTCAGGACGAAAGGGCTCAAGTTGAAAGAGCTGGAGATGCCCTTCAAATACCGTTTCCTCGCGACCATCAGTGATCCGAACGTTGCGTACATCCTCATGATGCTGGGCATGTACGGGATCCTTTTCGAGATATACAGCCCCGGCGCCATCTTTCCCGGTGTCATAGGGGGTATCTGCATCATACTCGCCTTCTACGCTTTCTCCGCCATACCTATCAGCTTTGCGGGGCTTGCACTCATTCTGCTCGGTGTCATCTTCTTTATCCTGGAGATAAAAATAGTGAGCCACGGTGCCTTGGGAATTGCCGGGGTCATCTCCCTGATCCTCGGGTCTGTCATGCTCGTTGATGTGCCGTCCGGGTGGTTATCGATTTCATGGACGTCGATCCTGGTAGTCGTGACCGCTACTGTCCTATTCTTTGTCGGTGTGCTATCATATGCGGTCAAAGCCCAGCTGTCCAAGGTCAGGACAGGCGTTGAGGGGCTTGTCGGCGAGGAAGGCGTTGCAAAAACGGATGTACACCAGAAGGGGAGGGTGCAGGTGCACGGTGAACTGTGGAATGCCGAGAGCGACGAACCGATCCCGGCGGGGGAGCAGGTCATGGTAGTTGCGGTCAAGGGCATGACCGTCAAGGTGAAAAAAGAAGGGGGTTAAGACTATGGTTGGCATACCGATTTACGGGATATTTATTATTGTTCTGGTCATCTTTTTCCTTTATAACGCGATCAAGATTCTCAATGAGTACGAACGGGGCGTGGTCTTCAGGCTCGGGCGGGTACTCGGCCGGCCGAAGGGTCCGGGGCTCATTATTCTGATCCCTGTTATCGATAAGATGGTGCGGGTGAGCTTGAGAACGGTCGTGCTCGATGTGCCAGCGCAGGACGTCATCACACGAGATAACGTCTCGGTCAAAGTGAACGCGGTGGTCTACTTCAGGGTCGTTGACCCAATGAAAGCGATCATCGACGTGGAGAACTACCTCTATGCAACAAGCCAGCTCTCACAGACCACGTTGCGCAGTGTGCTCGGTCAGGCCGAGCTGGACGACCTTCTATCCCAGAGAGAGAAGCTCAACGAGAGGCTCCAGGAGATTCTCGACACGCACACGGAGCCGTGGGGCATAAAGGTCTCGAACGTTGAAGTGAAGAACGTTGATCTGCCGCAGGAGATGCAGCGAGCGATTGCACGGCAGGCGGAAGCGGAGCGCGAACGGAGGGCGAAGGTCATCGGTGCCGAGGGTGAGTACCAAGCATCCACTCGCCTTGGCGAGGCGGCCGATATTCTTTCCAGGAACCCCATGGCACTCCAGTTGCGCTACCTGCAGACACTTATCGAGATCTCTACCGAGAAGAATTCGACGATTATCTTCCCGTTACCCATTGAGCTGATGAATGCCTTAACCGGGAAAAAGGGATGAAGAAACCGCCCTCTCTCATTCTCCTTGCCACCCTTCTCCTGAGCCTGATTTTTGTGTCTGACGGGTTTGCGGCTAAAGCAAAGCCTGCGAAGCCCCAGGCCTCGAGCAGCAAGGCAGAGCCAAAGAGTAAGCCAGAGACTCAGGAACGATACGCGGCGTATATTGTGATGGAGGGGAACTCCGGTAAGATACTGGAGGAGCAGAATTCCCGCGAAAAGCGGGGCCCGGCCAGCATGGTCAAGCTGATGCTCGCTTACATCGTGATGGAAAAGGTGTCGCGTGGGGAGATACGCCTGACGGACAAGATAACGATCTCGAAACAGGCGTCTAAAATAGGGGGAAGCCAGGTTTATCTGAAAGAAGGTGAGGAATTCACGCTTGAGGAGCTGATGCAGGCTGTGATGATACATTCAGCCAACGATGCATCGTATGCGATTGCGCAGACTGTGTCGGGGAACGTTGATGATTTTGTTGACCTGATGAACGAAAAGGCAAAGTACCTGAAGTTGGCTGACACGGAATTTCATTCAGTGCACGGGCTTCCTCCCGGCAAAGACGAGAAAGAGGACCTGACATCCTGCTATGACATGGCCCTTCTCGCGCGGGCGCTGCTGCAGTACCCGAAAGTAACCGAGTGGACATCCACGAAGCAAGGCACTTTCAGGGATGGAAAATTCGGATTGAGCAACACGAATAAGCTGCTCTCCAGGATGCCCGAGGTGGATGGCCTGAAGACGGGCTATTACAGGAGCACCGGCTTCAATATTACAGCCACAGCAAGAAGGGGCGAGTTGCGCCTGATCACCGTGGTTATGGGCAGTTCAACCGGAAAAATGAGGGACGATTTTGCGGCCTCCAAGTTCAAGTCTTATCTGGCGCAGTATACGGTCGTGCCCCTGGCAAAGAAGGGGGAGCAGGTCGAGAAGGAGGTGTTTCTCGAGGACGGCAAGTACAAGAAGATAAAGGGCGTGGTAGCTGCCGATTTTTCGTATCCGATGCTCAAGAGCAAGAAGAAAGAGATAAAGCGGGTTGTCAATGTGCCTGACCGCGTCAAGGGAGAGGTGAAAGAAGGGCAGAAGCTGGGTGAGCTCGTCTTCCAACTGGACAACGAGGTGATTGGCAAGGTCGACGTCGTCTCCCCGGTCTATGTGCCCATGGCGAACCTCTTTACAAGACTTTTCCGTAAACTGGGGCTTGGTATATGAGTGAGGCAACTGACACGCAATTCACTATGGTGCGAGATAAACAGATTATCGCGGGCATTACAGGAGGCATCGCCGCGTACAAGGCCGCGGAACTTGTGCGTACCCTTGCGAAGAAGGGGGCGCATGTCCATGTGGTGATGACCAAGCACGCCATGGAGTTTGTGACGCCGCTCACGTTCCAGACGCTGTCGGGAAACCCGGTCACTCACGAGATGTTCGAGCTCCTCGCCGGGTCGAAGATCGGCCACATAGCCCTTTCAGATCTTGCTGATCAGATGGTAATAGCGCCTGCCACCGCAAACATCCTAGGGAAGGTGGCGAATGGGATTGCCGACGATTTCCTCTCGACGATGATAATGGCCACCAAGGTGCCCGTACTCTTCGTGCCGGCGATGAACACCAAAATGTGGGAGAGTCAGATTGTCCAGGGGAACATAGACAAGCTGAGGGCGAACGGCTACGAATTTATAGAGCCGGAGTCGGGTGACCTGGCGTGCGGTTGGGAAGGCAAGGGGAGGATGCCTCCCGTGGAAGATATCGTGGAAAGGATGGAAGATATATTCACCGTCAAGGACCTGGTCGGTGAGAGGATCATGGTTACCGCTGGCCCGACGCAGGAGTTCATAGACCCGGTGAGGTGCATCACCAACCGGTCATCCGGGAAGATGGGGTACGCGCTTGCGAAAATTGCGCGCAGAAGGGGTGCCGAAGTGATCCTGATCACGGGGCGGACTGATCAGCCCCGACCCGCTGGGGTGCGCGTCATTGACATTGTGACCGCTACCGAGATGCGAAATGCCGTGATGGAACACCAGGAGCGGTGCACGGTGATCATCAAGGCGGCCGCAGTCGCAGATTTTCGCTGCAAGGCGCTCAACTGCCACAAGATCAAGAAGAGGCCCGGCGAGGAGGAAATATCGCTTGAGCTGGATAGAAATCCTGATATTCTAGGCGAACTCGGCAAGATAAAGGAAGACCGCATCCTTGTGGGCTTTGCAGCGGAAACAGAGAACCTTGTGCAGAACGCGTACGCGAAGCTAAAGAAGAAGAACCTCGATCTGATCGTGGCCAATGACGTGACTAAACAGGGCATCGGCTTCGGCTCAGACCAGAACGAGGTGACCATCATAGGGGCTCGCGGTCGGGCTAAGCACGTGCCGAAGCTCTCCAAGGAAGAAGTGGCTCACATTATCCTTGATGTGGTGAAACGGGTGATAAAGAAGAAACGGAAGTACAAGGACGACTGGTATTGATGTGCGCAATTACAAGGATAATTTGGTATTGATGCACGATAATAGATGAGAAGGTTATTTACCGCCGTAGCTCTTCTGGTATTCTTTCCCTCCCTGCTTCTCGCCCGGGAAGACAAAACCGTTGACGTCATCGAACATGTGAGCAGGGCCATCGTCAATATCAAGACGGAGGAGTGGTCTGAAGAGGTCCACGAGGTAAAGAGCAAAGACCTGATCAAAAGAATATTCGGGACGAACGAGGAAAGCGAGACAGAGACGGTTGAAAACATAGGATCAGGCGTGGTGCTCGATCCCAAAGGGATAGTGGTGACCAACGAGCATCTCATATCGAGGGCGATTACCATACGCGTCAAGTTCACGAATAGACAGGAGTATGATGCAACAGTGCTTGCCGCGGACCCGGAGCTGGATATAGCCTTGCTTAAGGTGCACAGCGACAAGGTGGACGTGCCCTTCCTGCGTGTGACCAGGAAGAAACCGGTGCGCGTGGGCGAGAAGGCGATCGTGATCGGCAACCCGTACGGGCTGTCGAGCACTGTTACGACCGGGGTCATCAGCGCGCTTGGAAGGAACCTCAGGATCAACGACAGAGTCTATGTGAATCTGATTCAAACAGACGCAGCAATAAACCCGGGAAGTTCCGGGGGTGCACTTCTTGACGGTGAAGGCAATCTCCTGGGTATCGTAACGGCTATCTACGAAGAGGGAAAGGGCATTGGTTTCGCCATCCCCATCGAGGATGTTCAGACGATGCTCTCGGAGTTTTCCGATCAGGACGCCAAGAGAATGATACTTGGTGTGTTTGCTGAGAAAAGGAAGGATGAGCAGGGATCGTATATCTATGTCAACGAGGTCATCAAGAGAAGTCCTGCTGAGCGCCAGGGCATAAAGGCTGGCGACAGGATTCTGGAGCTGAACAGGAAGCGCATCAGAGAGGGGATGAAGATCCACACAGCGTTCAAGCAGAGCAAAGACACAGGTGCATACCAGCTCAAGATCGCACGGGGTGAAGACGTTTTCACAATTTATGTGAACAGCAAAGAGATTGCCGGGTACCTGCCCAGACCCATGGACGAAAGACTGCTCGGTCTTCGCCTTTCAAACATAGAGGGATACTCCAAATTGAAGTTCCGTGTGAAAGAAAAAAAGGGCGTGATCGTCACCAAGGTATTCAAGGGTGGTCTTGGGGAGCGATTCGGGCTGCGGTTGGGCGATGTGATCCTCAGGATAAACAACGCGGACGCCGAGGATAAGGCGAGCTTTGAGTCTCTTATGGCAGAAGGGCTGAGG
>Ga0079037_100001500_pt1 | contig 12229 bp, 8 predicted proteins | sample Mud3Dept4metaG_FD_71479 | JGI IMG/M metagenome (GOLD analysis project Ga0079037, IMG submission 71479) | Freshwater wetland microbial communities from Ohio, USA, analyzing the effect of biotic and abiotic controls - Mud 3 Core 4 Depth 4 metaG | ecosystem: Environmental > Aquatic > Freshwater >... | reverse complement strand
CTCGGGCTCGTGAGATCGGCGAGGGGATGCTCGATCTGTGGATCGAGCTCCTCGAACGTCTCCGCGACCTTCCGGTCTCACGCATGGAGCGGGCCCCGGACGTGGCCGCCGCGATGGCCCTGGAGATCTCCCCCGAGGGCCTCACGGTTGCGGAGATGACCGAACGGCTGCGACCGCTCATCTTCGAGCACTCGATGTACGCCGGACACCCGGGCCATCTGTCGTACATCACGGGCGCGGGGACGATCCCCGGAGCGGCCGCCGATCTGCTCGCGGCGGGGCTGAACGCCAACGTGGGCGGTTGGCAGCTATCCCCCGGGGCGAGCGAGGTGGAGTCGCACCTCATGCGCTGGCTCGCCGCGCGGTTCGGCCTTCCCCAGGGGGCCGGGGGCCTGATGACCAGCGGCGGTGCCGCGTCGAACTTCACCGCGCTGAAGGCCGCGCGGGACGCCGCCGCCCCGGACGTGCGGGTGGAGGGGCTCGGTGACGAGCGACTCGCGATCTACGCGTCCGAGGAGGCCCACGCGACCATCGTGGAGGCGGCGGACATGCTCGGGCTCGGCGAACGGGCCGTCCGCGCGATCACGACCGACGACGCGTACCGGATGAACGTCGATCACCTCGAGTCCGCGATCCTGGACGATCGGGAGTCCGGGGTTCGGCCGGCGGCTGTCGTCGCCACCGCCGGCACGACGGCGACCGGCGCCGTCGATCCGCTACCAGGGGTCGCCGACGTCTGCGCTCGGGAGGGTATCTGGCTCCACGTCGACGCCGCGTACGGGGGGGCCGCGATCCTCGCTCCGGAGCTCCGGCCGCTCCTCGACGGGATCGGGAGCGCGGACTCGATCTCGTTCGACCCGCACAAGTGGCTCTCCACGCCCCAGTCGAGCGCCGTGCTCCTGGTCCGAGACCTCGACGTGCTGCGACGGAGCTTCTCGAGCACCGACGTGGGATACGTGCGCGAAGACACGGAGCTGACGGGCAGCGGACAGAACTTCGGGGGACTCGGCCCCCAGTGGTCCCGGAGCTTCTCGGCGCTGAAGGTGTGGGCGTCGCTCGCGGGTCACGGGACCGACGCGTACGCGCGGCGGATCGTCCACGACGTCGAGCTCGCCCGGTACCTGGACGCGCTCGTTCGCGAGCACCCCTCCCTCGAGCCGATGGCACCGGTCGTCCTCTCGATCGCTTGCTTCCGGTACGTGCCCCCGGACCTGCCGTACGGGCCCGAGGGCGACGGGTACCTGGACGGGCTCAACGAGCGACTGATGGTCGAGATCCGGCGCGAGGGACGCACGTTCCCCTCGAACGCCGTCCTGGACGGGCGGTACGCGCTCCGCGCATGCGTCACGAACTTCCGCACCGAGGCCGACGACATGGAGGTGCTGGTCGATTCGGCCGTCCGGCTGGGCGACCGGCTCGACGGGTCCCTCCGGCCGGCGAGCCTCGGCAGCGGGAGGGGCAGGCAGTGAGCGCGGCTACCTCGGCTGCAGCTGGTCGCGACCCCGGGTCACCCTCCCCGTAGCCGCAGGACCGGCCGGGGCGCTATCGTAGCGCTGACGGATCGAAGCGCTCGCGGCTGAGTCCAAGACCCGTTGTGTCGCAACCCTTAAGGGAGGAACCGCGTCGTGGGGATCAAGATCCCGTGCCCCAACTGCGGACCCCGCGAGTACACGGAGTTCACCTTCGGTGGCGAGCTCCGTGACCTCGAGTCACCCGATCCGGATGCGGACTTCCGGCGCGTCTACCTGCGTGAGAACGTCGCAGGGGTCCAGACCGAGCGCTGGTTCCACGCCCACGGCTGCCGTCGCTGGCTGACGCTCCGCCGCGACACCGTCACGAATCGGATCGATGGGCTCGCTTGACTTCGAGGGACGGGCGGTCCCCATCGAGGAGGGGGACACGGTGGCCTCGGCCCTGTACCGGGCCGGGGTGCGCACGTTCACGCGATCGCTGAAGCACCATCGCCGGCGCGGGCCGTACTGCATGTCGGGCGACTGCGCGAGCTGTCTGCTCACGGTCGACGACCAGCCCGGTGCCCGCTCGTGCGCCACCGACGCGCGCGACGGTATGCGCGTGAAGCGCGAGGAAGGCATCCCGAGCGCCGAGGTCGACCTGCTCGCGATCACCGACCGTGTGCGGTGGCTCATGCCGGTCGGCTTCTACTCGAAGACCTTCATCCGCCCGAGGTTCACCTGGCCGCTCGCCGAGCGCGTGATCCGCTCCTTCACCGGGCTCGGTCACCTACCGGTGGATCGGATGCCGGCCCGCAAGCCGACCCGGAACCTGCGGACCGACGTGCTGGTGATCGGCGGCGGCATCGCGGGTCTGGCGGCTGCGGTCGCGGCCGCTCGCGACGGCGCCTCGGTCGTGGTGTGCGACGAGGGTCGGCTCGGCGAGGCCCTCGCGCCCGGCCCCGCGCTCGAGCGGATCCGCGCGCTCGGGTCCGAGGTCCGAGCGCTCTCCTCGGTCACGCTGCTCGAGCGGCACACGGCGATCGGCGTCTACGAGGGCCCGCTCGTTCCGATCGTCGGCGAGGAGGAGGTCGTCCGGGTCGACCCCGAGCGGGTGGTCGTCGCGACCGGCGCCCTGGAGCGGCATCTGGCGTTCCCGGGGAACGATCTTCCGGGCGTGTGGCTCGGCAGGGGTGCCGTCCGGATGGCTGCGGTGCACGGGGTTGCGATCGGATCGCGTGCCGTCGTCGTGACGGGCACCCCGGAGGCGGCCGACCACGTCCGCGCGCTCCGCGACGTAGGGATCGACGTGCTCGCGATCGTCCCCGAGGGTCAGGCGGAGCTGCTTCCGGACGGCGTCCGGGCCGCTCCCGACGCGATCCTCGTCGCGGCCGAAGGTCGTGAGGGCGTCCGTTCGGTCACGCTGGAGACCGGGCGCGGCGAACGCCGGGTTGCGTGCGATGCCTTGGTCCTGTCGGCCGGCCGCGATCCACGCGATGCCTTGCTGCGCATGGCCGACGGGGTCGAGGTCGTCGGCGCGGGCGACGTCGTGTGGCCGGGGTGCACCCTCGACGAGGCGGTGGAGAGCGGGACGCTCGCGGGCGCAGGTAGCACACCGGTGCTGCGCGAGCCGGAGGTCGCGCCGACGCCCACGGGCGGGTACGTGTGCCTGTGCGAGGACGTCACCGCCGGAGAGCTCGAGCGGGCGTGGGAGGAGGGCTGGCGGTCCTCCGAGATCCTCAAGCGGTACACGACCGCGACGATGGGCCCATGCCGCGGCGCACTCTGCGGACGGCTCCTGTCCTCGTTCGCGGCCGCCGGTGCGACGGCGCCCGCCGCGGCCGGCCGGACGACGGCCAGACCTCCCGGCCGTCCGGTCGCCCTCGAGGACCTCGCGGCCGGGATCCACGAGACGATCGAGAAGCGGACGGCGCTCCACGAGCGGCACGTCGAGATGGGCGGCCGGCTGGACTGGCTCGGCGCGTGGAAGCGGCCCCTGCACTACGGCGACCCGCTCGACGAGTACCGGGCCGTACGCGAGCGCGTCGGCATCATGGACGTCGGCACGCTCGGCAAGTTCCTCGTGGCCGGCCGGGACGCCGCGACGCTGCTCGACCGGGTGTTCCCCTGCCGCGTCGACGACCTCACACCCGGACGATCGCGCTACCTGCTCGCGCTCGACGAGGCTGGGTACCTGATGGACGACGGCATGCTCTGCGCGCTCGACGGAGGCCGCTTCGCGCTCACCTCGACGTCCGGCGGCGCCGACCGCATGGAGGCGTGGCTCCGCAACTGGGCCGACCGCCTCGACCTCCACGCGCACATCGTGAACCGGACCTCGATGCTCGGCGCGATCAACGTCGCGGGACCGAGGGCGCGCGAGCTGCTGCAGGCGCTCGGTGCCGAGGGCGTCGACGCCGAGACGATGCCGCACATGTCCCACGCCGAGATCGTCGTCGCCGGGGTGCCCTGCCACACGATGCGGGTGGGGTTCGTCGGCGAGGTGTCGTTCGAGCTGCACCACCCGCGCTCGCGAGGGGTCGAGCTGTGGGACGCCCTCCTTCAGGCCGGCGCCGGGCTCGGCATCCGGCCCCACGGCCTCGACACCCTCGACGTCCTCCGCCTGGAGAAGGGGCACGTCTACCTGGGTCAGGACACGCTCCCGGACGACCACCCCGGCAAGCTCGGGCTCGGCTGGGCGGTCGCCATGGACAAGCCGGCGTTCGTCGGCAAGGTGTCGCTCGAGCGTATGTCGTCGTTCCCGCTGGAGCGCAAGCTCGTCGGGCTCGAGTTCGAGGGCGAGCCACAGCGGGGCGTCCCGCTGTACCTGGGAGACCGTGTCGTGGGCCGCGTCACCTCCTGCGCGCGCTCGGAGGCCCTCGGGCGCGAGATCGGGCTCGGATGGCTCCGCGCCGTCGACGGCGGGTTCCCGAGCAGCCTGCGCGCCGGCGACGTGCCCGCGCGCGTGGTGCCGCGGCCGTTCTACGACCCGGAGGGGGCGAGGCTCCGTGCTTGAGCTCGCGGCGACCGAGGCGACGGTGGTGCTGTGCTGCGCCTCGCCGGAGGCCGTGGACGCGGCCATGGCGCTGAGCGATGTGGTCCGAGTGGCGCCCGACGAAGCGATGGTGCTCGGCCCCTCCGGCACGGCTGAGACCCTGATCGCCACGACGACCGAGCGCATCGAGGCGCTCGACGGCGATGCCGTCGTGCTCGACGCCACGGACGGGTGGACGATCTGTACGCTCGAGGGCGACGCTGCCAGGAACGCCTTCACCTACCTGTCCGCGCTCGAGCTACCGCAGGACGGGTTCGTCCAGGGCGACGTCGCGCACGTGCACGCGAAGGTCGTCGTGCGGGGCGACCGGCTGCACGTGCTCGTGCCGGCGATGTGGGGTGCACACCTGCGCGAGCGGATCGTGTCCGACTGCGCGCCGCTCGGGGTCCACGAGCGCGCCGATGCAGAGCCGTGGGTCGTCGCGAAGCGCCCGAGGAGGAAGCGCACGTGAGCGGGCTGTTCCGGCGCCGGACGTTCCTCCATCGGCGCGAGATGGAGCCCCGCTACGACGTCGTCATCGTCGGCGGCGGGGTGGTCGGCACGGCGATCGCCTACTACCTCGCCTCACGGCACGGGGTCCGCGACGTCGCTGTCGTGGAACGCGCGTACCTCGGCAGCGGCGGCTCCACGCGCAACACCCAGGTCGTGCGCGCGAACTACAACACGCCCGAGACCGTCCCGCTCTACAAGGCGAGCCTCGACATCTGGAGGACGCTGTCGCAGGACCTGGACTTCAACATCCAGTTCAGCACGCAGGGCGAGCTCGACCTGTGCCACAGCACCGACGCCCTGCAGGTCGAGCGAGACAAGTCCCTGCTGAACCGGGCGTACGGCGTGCGGACCGACATCCTCACGCCCGAGGAAATCGTCGAGATGTGCCCGCTCGTCGACCTCACCGCCGGTGGAGAGCGACCGGTACTCGGGGCCTCGTACCACCCACCGGGATCGTTCGCGCGCCATGACTCCGTCGTGTGGGGGTTCGCGACGGCGGCCGACCGCCTTGGTGTACATGTGCACGAGAGGCTCGAGGTGACCGGCGTGGACGTCGTCGAGGGTCGGTGCGTCGGCGTGCAGACACCCGCGGGGCCGATCGCAGCGGGCTGTGTCGTGAACGCCACCGCCGGCTACAGCTCGATCCTGGCCGGCATGGCCGGCGTCAAGCTGCCGATCAGCACCCACCCGCTCCAAGCCTTCGTCACCGAGCCGTACCGGCACGTGCTGAACGGGCTCGTCTCCTCGATGGACCTCTACGTCTACATCTCGCAGACGGCGCGGGGGGAGCTGCTCGTCGGTGCGGAGATCCTGCCGTACACCACCTACTCGACGCGTTCCACGTACGACTTCCTCGCGGAGGCTGCGAAGCGCGCGATCCAGATCCTCCCCTTCATGGCGAAGGCCCGTGCGATGCGCCAGTGGGCGGGGCTCTGCGACATGACCCCCGACTCGTCGCCGATCCTGGGAGAGAGCGAGGTCGAGCGCTTCTACATGGCGTGCGGGATGGGCACGTGGGGCTTCAAGGGCGCGCCGATCTTCGGCGTCACGATGGCCGAGATGATCGCGACGGGGCGCACGGACGAGCTCATCGCCCCATTCGGACCTGGGCGGTTCCGCGTCGACCGGATGGTGCCCGACGCGTTCTCCGCCGGTACGCACTGAGCGGTTGACCCCAGGTCACGCGATGACCCTTGCTGGGGCCCGACCGACCTCGTTAGCCTTGCTGGGCACGACCTCGAGCCCGAGGATCGAAGATGACCGCTCGTCAGACGGCGGACGTCGCGCGGCCCGCGAGCGGAACGCCGAGCCGCATCGACGGCCTGCCCCTTCGCCCCACCGACGTCCTTCCCGACGCCACGATCGAGCGCATCCAGGCGGGGAGCCTGCGGATCCTCGAACGCGTCGGGGTCGAGGTGCGCTCCGCCGACATGATCCGGCGGCTCGACGCGGCGGGAGCCCGCGGCGACGCCGACGAAGGCCGCGTGCGGTTCCCACCGGAGGTCGTCGAGGAGGCCCTCGCGCGCGCTCCACACTCCTACGTGCTCGCCGCCCGCGATCCCGCCTGCGATCTCACGCTCGACGGCACCCGTGGGTTCCTCACCGTGGACGGCAACGCGGCCGAGATCCTGGACCTCGGAACCGGCGTGCGGCGAGCGTCGACGAAGGAGGACCTCGCGCAGATCACCCGCGTCGCCGACGGGCTCTCGCAGATCGGGTTCGTATGGCAACCGGTCGCCGCGCGCGACACCCCGCTGCCCGTGCAGCCGCTCCACGAGCTCCACGCGCAGTTCACGAACACGTCGAAGCACATCCAGCTCATGACCGCGGTGAACGCGGAGCAGGCACGTGGCGCCGTCGAGATCGCCGCGATCGTCGCCGGCGGTGAGGACGAGCTCCGGGCGCGGCCGATCCTGTCGGCCTTCCAGACCAGCCTGTCGCCGCTCACGTACGACGGCCCCGCGCTCGAGGCCGCGGTCGTGTACGCGGAGGCTGGCGTTCCATCCGGGTTCGTCGCGATGCCGATCTCGTGCGCGACCGCGCCGGCGAGCCGAGCCGCCGCGCTCGTCCAGTCGAACGCCGAGATCCTGGCGGGGATCGCGTCGCTCGAGCTGCTCGTACCGGGCGCGCCGACGTTCTACGGTGCGTGCGGAACCGTCATGGACCTGCGGACCGGCGCCGCCACGTGCGGCGGTCCCGAGGATCTCCTGTTCCAGATGGCCGGAGCGCAGCTCGCCCGGCGCTACGGGCTCCCGTCGAGCATCGGGACCAACGCGACCGGCTCCAAGACCGCCGACTGGCAGGCCGGCGTGGAGAACGCCCTGTCGGTGATGGCGAGCTGGCTCGGGGGCGCCGACATGCTCTGCGGGGCCGGGCTGCTGTACGGCGCGCGTGTGTACTCGATCGCTCAGCTGCTGCTCGACGCGGAGCTGTTCGACCTCGTACGCGCGATGACCGACGGCGTCGGCGACACGGACGAGGATCTCGCCCTCGATGTGATCGAGGAGGTCGGGCCCGGCGGGCACTACCTCGCGCAAGCGCATACGCTCCGGAACATGCGGAGCCAGTGGCAGTCGCGTTTCTTCGGGCGGGACCCATGGGAGGACTGGGAGGCGGCGGGTCGCCCCGGACCATCCGACCGTGCCCGAGCACGGGCCGTCGCGATCCTGGCCGAGCACCATCCGGCGCCCCTCCCGGACGGGGTGGAGGAGCAGATCCTGGAGGTGATCGCGGCGTATGGGCGCTGAACCCGCGCCACGGATCCGCCCGGTCCCACTCCGGATGCGGCTCGAGCCGCTCTCGGAGAACGCCGTCGAGCGCATCCACCGCGCCGCCCTGGAGGTGCTCCGACGGACGGGGATGCACGTGCGATCCGAGCGCCTCGTCAGAGCGCTCGGGGAGGCAGGAGCGGACGTCGATGCCGATCAGCTCCGTGTCCGCTTCGCGCCCGAGCTCGTCGAGGAGGCGATCGCCCGCGCGCCGTCCTCGTACCTGTTGGCCGGCCGTGACCCCGCGTGCGACATCACGCTCGACGGCACACACTCGTACCTGACCCTCGACGGATGCGCCTCGGAGCTGGTCGATCTCACCACCGGGGAGCGGCGTCCCTCGACGAAGGCCGACCTCGAGGCCGCGACGCGGATGGCCGACGCGGTGCCGGAGGTCACCATCATCTGGCAGCCGGTCGCCGCCCGCGACGCCCCCACGAGGGTGCAGCCGCTCCACGAGACGCACGCGCAGCTCACGAACACGAGCAAGCACATCCAGCAGATGACGGCGATCGATCCGGACAACGCACGCGGCGTCGTGGAGATGGCCAGGATCGTGGCCGGCGGCGAGCCCGAGCTGCGAGAGCGCCCGATCGTGTCGGCCTTCCAGTGCACGCTCTCGCCGCTCACGATCGACGGCGACCCTCTGGAGGCCGCGCTCGTGTACGCCGAAGCGGGCATCCCGTGCGGGTGGGTCTCGATGCCGCTGTCGACGGCCACGGCGCCCACGACGCCGGCCGGCAGCGTCGTGCTGACGAACGCTGAGCTCCTCGGCGCGATCGCCGCCGTCCAGCTCCTCGCGCCGGGCGCCCCGACCTTCTACGGCGTGTGCACCTCCACGATGGACCTGAACAGCGGCTCGATCGCGTGCGGCTGGGGACCCGAGGAGAACCTCTTCTCGCTCGCGTGCGGACAGCTGGCACGCCGCTACCACATCCCGTCGGAGCTCGGCGTGTTCGGCACCGGGGCGAAGACCCAGGACTGGCAGGCCGGCGCGCAGCACATGCTCTCGGGGTTCACGAGCTACCTCGCAGGCGGCGACATGCTCTGCGCGACCGGCACGATCTACGCGGGCCGCGTCTTCGCGTTCGAGCAGGTCCTGCTGGACTCGGAGCTCGTCGACATCATCCACGCGCTCGAGGACGGGATGTCGGTCTCCGACGAGGACCTCGCGGTCGACGTGATCGACGACGTCGGTCCCGGCGGGCACTTCCTCGCCCACGAGCACACGCTGCGGAACATGCGGCGGAACTGGCTCCCACGCTACTTCGACCGGGCGACGTGGGAGGAGTGGGAGGCGGCGGGCAGGCCCTCGCCTCGCGACCGCGCCCGGGAGCGCGCGCGACGGATCCTCGACGAGCATCACCCGGATCCGTTGCCCGGGGACGTCGAGGCAGAGCTGCTGCGCGTGATCGCCGCGCACGAAGGCTGAGCGGAAGGAGCACGACGATGGACGAGAAGATCGCGGCGCTGCGCGAGGCCCTCTATGCGCTCGACGACCAGGCCGCCGTGGGTATCACCCGGGAGCTGATCGACGGCGGCCTCGAGCCCCAGCGCGTGCTGCAGGAGGGACTCGCGGAGGCGATGCTCGAGATCGGCCGCCGGTGGAACGCCGGGGACGTGTTCCTGCCCGAGGTCGTCGCTGCCGCCGAGATCTTCAAGCGATGCAACGAGATCGTCGAGCCTGCGCTCATCGAGGCCGGAGGGCACACGCTCGGCCATCGGGTCGTGATGGCCACGGTGAAGGGCGACCTCCACGACCTCGGGAAGAACATGGTCGGCGCGATGATGAAGACCGCCGGCTTCCAGGTGCACGACCTCGGCAAGGACGTCCCGACCGAGCGCATCGTCGAGGCCGTCCGCGAGATGGAGCCGACGATCGTCGGCCTCTCCTCGCTCCTCACGACCACCGTGCCCGAGCAGCGCGTGGTGATCCAGGCGCTCGAGGAGGCCGGCCTGCGCGGACGCGTGAAGATCATGGTCGGCGGCGCCCCGGTCACCGAGGACTGGGCGGCCGAGATCGGTGCCGACGGGTTCGCGCCGAACGCGCCGGAGGCCGTGAAGGTGGCGCTCCGGCTCGCCGGCAGCGAACGTCCAGAGGCCTAGCCGTGGAGACGAACCTCGAGTCCCCCACGAGGACGGTCACGATCGGCCACGGCCATCCGTTCGTGATGATCGGCGAGCGGATCAACCCGACCGGGCGCAAGGGCTTGTCGGACGAGCTGAAGGCCGGGAACCTCGACCGGGTTCGCGAGGACGCCCTCGCGCAGGTCGGGGCCGGGGCTCCCGTGCTCGACGTCAACGCAGGCGTGCCCGGGCTGGACGAGGCCGATCTGCTCGTCCGGATGGTGACGCTCGTCGCCGGGCTCGTCGATGCGCCGATCTCGATCGACTCCTCCACGGACGCCGCGCTCGAGGCCGCGCTCGACGCCTACGACGGCAAGGCGCTCGTGAACTCGGTCACCGGCGAGGAGGACAAGCTCGAGCGCATCCTTCCCGTCGTGAAGCGTCACGGAGCGGCCGTGATCGGCCTCGCGAGCGACGAGCGTGGCCCGCTGCCCGACCCCGACGAGCGCCTGGCCATCGCCCGCAAGATCGTGCGGCGCGCCTCCGACCACGGCATCCCCGCCGAGGACGTGATCGTCGACCCGATGGCGATGGCGGTCGGCGCCGACCCGGATTCGGGCGCCGTCGTGCTGGAGACGATGCGCCTGGTCCGGGACGAGCTCGGGGCGAACCTCACCTGCGGAGCGTCGAACGTCTCGTTCGGCATGCCCGGCCGCGCCGAGATCACCGGCACGTTCGTGGCGATGGGCCGCATGCACGGCCTGACGTGCGCGATCGCGAACCCGCTCTCGCGCGAGATCAGGGTGGCGGCCCTGGCCGGCGACGTGTTGCTCGGGACCGACCGGTACGCCGCCGCGTGGCTGAAGGCGATGCGCGCCGAGCGCACCGCGGCGCAGGACGCATAGAGGGCCTCTCGGTGCGGAAGCTGGAGGTCACGTTCCGCCCCTTCGACCGGACCACACGCGTCCCGGAGGGGACGACCCTGTTCAACGCGGCCCACTGGATCGGCCTTGCGATCGAGTCCACGTGTGGTGGCCGAGGGACATGCGGCAAGTGCAAGGTGCGTGTCCTCGCCGGCGATGTCGAGGTCGCCCCGGCCGATCGGCGCTGGTTCACGGACGCCGAGCTCGCCGAGGGCTGGCATCTGGCCTGCGAGGCCGTGCTCTACACCGACGCAGAGTGCCACGTCCCCGCGCTCATGCGCGTGCCCAAGGCGGCCACGATGGGGCTGTCGAGGTTCGTGCTCCTCGAGCCGAACGTCCACAAGATCCACCTCGTCCTCGCGGAGCCGTCGCTCGAGGACGTGCGCTCCGACGTGGAGCGGCTGCGCGACGCGCTCGACGCCGAGGGGTACGGGCTGGTCGCGGACCTCCGTGCGCTCCGGCATCTGCCGATCGCGCTCCGGGTCGCCGGGTACGACGTGACCGCGGTCCTCTGCGGCGAGCATCTCGTGGCGGTCGAGCCGGGCGACACGACCGACGTCGCGTACGGCGTCGCGGTAGACGTGGGCACGACGACCGTCGTCGCGACGCTCATGGACCTGCGCGCGGGCGCCGCGGTGGCCGTGAGCTCGAACCTGAACGGCCAGGCGCCGTTCGGTGCGGATGTGATCTCGCGGATCGCTCGCACCCGGATGGACGAGACCGCCGCGGCCGAGCTGCAGCGTACGGTCGTCGAGACGATCGACGGCCTCCTGGCCGACGTGTACGCGGCGTCGGCGGTCACGAGCGAGCAGGTCTACGAGATGGTCGTCGCTGGCAACGCGACGATGCTGCACCTGCTCCTCGGCGTCGACGCGCACGCGATCTCGGTCGCGCCGTTCGTCCCGGCGTTCCGCGAGCCCCTCGACCTCCCGGCCGCGGCGCTGGGCACCGACATCCATCCCGAGGGAAGGGTCCAGATCCTGCCCTCGATCGGCGCGTACGTCGGTGCCGACATCGTGGCGGGGATCCAGGCGACCGGGCTGACCCGCGAGCCGGAGCTGCGACTGTTCGTCGACGTCGGCACGAACGGCGAGATCGTCCTCGGCCACGCCGAGCGCGTGCTGGCGAGCGCCGCACCCGCAGGTCCGACCTTCGAGGGCGGCCACGTCAAGCACGGGATGCGCGCGGCCGACGGCGCGATCGAGGGCGTGACGTTCTCGGACGGGGAGGTGCGGCTCCAGGTCATCGGCGACGAGCCGCCGCGCGGCATCTGCGGCTCGGGGCTCATCGACGCGGTGGCACAGCTGCGGGTCGCGGGCCTGCTCGACGCATCGGGACGTCTCGCGCGGGCCGACGAGGTGCCCGGCCATCCGCTCGGGAGCCGGCTCGTGGAAGAGGACGGCCTCCGGGGCTTCCACCTCACCGGGGACATCACGCTCACCCAGCGCGACATCCGGGAGCTCCAGTCGGCGA
>Ga0079037_100001499_pt1 | contig 12231 bp, 9 predicted proteins | sample Mud3Dept4metaG_FD_71479 | JGI IMG/M metagenome (GOLD analysis project Ga0079037, IMG submission 71479) | Freshwater wetland microbial communities from Ohio, USA, analyzing the effect of biotic and abiotic controls - Mud 3 Core 4 Depth 4 metaG | ecosystem: Environmental > Aquatic > Freshwater >... | reverse complement strand
CGTGAGAAGGCCGGCATCTTTCGCGCGGGTCGCCCGGCGATCTGCGGCATGTGCGCGCCCCCGGGGTCGGTCGTGGACGTGGCGCGCTCGGTGGGGGCGGCGCTGCGGGTGCGCGGCCGCGACTTCGACGGCAGCGCGGGCGCGGACGGCGGCTGGAATTACCGTGACTCGCGCGGCGAACTGGCGGGGCTGCCGCGGCCCGCGCTGCAAGGCGAGGCGCAGATTGGCAATGCGGCCACGGCACTTGCAGCGTTGCGCGAGCTGTCGTCCCGATTACCGTTGCCGCGCCAGGCGGTCGAATTGGGCCTCGCCGGCGTGCAGCTGCCGGGACGCTTCCAGCGAGTGCCCGCAGCGGGCGGGTTCGAATGGGTGCTCGACGTCGCCCACAACCCGGACGCGGCGGCGGTGCTGGCGGCGAACCTCGCGCGGCATCCCGTGCCGGGCCGCACGCTCGCCGTGTGCGGCATGCTCTCGGACAAGGACGTGCCGGCCGTGCTCAGTGCCTTGCAGGGACGCGCGGATCGCTGGTTCGGCGCGACCACCGATGGGCCCCGCGGACTGCGGGACGTCGACCTCGCCGCTCACGCCGCCGGCGTGGGCATCACCGTAATGCCGAGCGGCACCGTGCGCGAAGCCATGGGGGCGGCAGCGCGCGAGGCTCGCCCGGGTGATCGCGTGGTGGTGTTCGGCTCGTTCCACACCGTCGGCCCGGCGCTCTCCTGCGTATAATTGCGCCCCCATGGAGGAATCCCTCAAGGCGCGCCTGATCGGTGCCGTAGTGCTGGTCGCACTCGCGGTGCTGCTGATCCCCGAGATGCTGTCGGGCCGAAAGGCCGCCGAGCCCGTGGTGGAAGAGGGCGCGGGGTCGCGCGGCACGCGCAGCTTCACCATCGAACTGGGACAGGCCGCGGGCCAGGGGGCGCGCAGCTCGGTGACACCGGCGGTGCCGGCACCCGGTGCGGCGGACCCCGGTGCCGCCCCGGTCGCCGCTTCCGGGGACACCGGCGCCGAGCCGCCCACCGACCCGGCCGCTACGAAGGACTCCGGGGCCGCGCCTGCTTCCGCTCCAGCCACAGTCCCGCAGGTGGCGCAGTCGACTCCACCGGCCGTCACGGCGACGCCCGACGCAGCGCAGCGCACCGAGCCGAAGCCTCCCCCCGCCCCGGACGCCGCCGGTGGCGGCTGGGCCGTCCAGGTCGGGGCGTTCGGGTCGGCCGACACGGCCCGCAAACTGACTCAGGAACTGGGCGGGGCGGGCTACCGGGCATTCGTGTCGCCGGTGAACCGCGGTGGGAAGACGCTGTACCGTGTGCGCGTCGGCCCGGTGGGCGACCGCGCCGGCGCCGAGCAGCTGGTGCCGCGACTCAAGGCCCGCGGCCTGCCGACGAGCGTCGTCCAGAACGATTGAAGTCGCTCTGCTAAAATTCGCGTCCCTGCAGCGCCGGAGCCCGGACAGCAACTGCATGACTCCAGTCGACTACATCATCGCCGTGTCGGTGGCCCTGTCGGTCCTGTTCGGCGCGGTGCGGGGCTTCCTGCGCGAGTCCGTGGCGCTGCTCGGCTGGCTGGTCGGCCTGTGGCTCGCGTGGCGTTACGCCTACGTGGTCGAGCCCTACCTGGGCGGCGCGCTCGCCGACACCGACCTGCAGGAGTGGGCGGCGCGCGGCATCGTGCTGCTCGCCGTCGTCATCGCCAGCTGGGTCCTCGGCGCGATGCTCGACTACCTCGTCCAGCGCTCCGGGCTCACCCTCGGCGTGGACCGCCTGCTCGGCGGGGTGTTCGGCCTGGTCCGTGGTGCCGTGATCGTCGGCTTCGCAGTCATGCTCGGCGAGGCGGCCGAACTGCAGGGCGAGGACTGGTGGCGCGAATCGCGGCTCATGCCCCTCGGCCAGGAGATGGCCGGCGTGCTCAGCGGCTACGTCGAGACCGGTCGCAGGTACGTGGCCGACAACCCTCCGCAGACCTGAGGCCCAGAACATGTGCGGCATCGTCGGCATCGTCGGCTTCAGTCCGGTCAACCAGCAGATCTACGACGCGCTGACGGTGCTGCAGCACCGCGGCCAGGACGCGGCGGGCATCATGACCGCGCACGAGGGCGAGCTGTTCCTGCGCAAGGACAACGGCCTGGTGCGCGACGTGTTCCAGCAGCGCCACATGGTGCAGCTGAAGGGCAACATCGGCGTCGGCCACGTGCGCTATCCCACTGCCGGCTGCGACAGCTCGGCCGAGGCGCAGCCGTTCTACGTCAACTCGCCCTACGGCATCTGCCTCGCGCACAACGGCAACCTGACGAATGCCCGCGAGCTCGCGGAGGTGATCAAGCGCGAGGATCGCCGTCACCTCAACACCTCGTCCGACTCCGAGGTGCTGCTCAACGTGCTCGCGAGCGAGCTGCAGCGCTTCGGCACGCCGCGCGCTTCCGCTTCCGACATCTTCGCGGCGGTGAGCGCGGTGTATCGGCGCATCCGCGGCGGCTACGCGGTGGTCGCGATGGTCCTCGGCCACGGCGTGCTCGGCTTCCGTGACCCGAACGGCATCCGGCCGCTGGTGATCGGCACGCGCGAGAGTCCGCGCGGCCGCGAGTACATGCTCGCCTCGGAGAGCGTCGCGCTCGACCAGGCCGGCTACGAGCTGATGCGCGACATCGGCCCCGGCGAGGCCGTGTACATCGACGAGCATGGCCGGCTGCATTCGCACCAGTGTGCCGAGGCGACGCGCCACACGCCGTGCATCTTCGAGTACGTGTACTTCGCGCGGCCCGACTCGATCATCGACAACATCTCGGTGTACAAGGCGCGACTGCGCATGGGCGAGCTGCTCGCCGAGAAGATCCGGCGCGAGCGCCCGGCCCACGACATCGACGTGGTCATTCCCATCCCGGACACGAGCCGCACCAGCGCGCTGCAGGTCGCGCAGATCCTCGGCGCGAAGTACCGCGAGGGGTTCATCAAGAACCGCTACATCGGCCGCACCTTCATCATGCCGGGGCAGGAGCAGCGGGCGAGGTCGGTGCGCAGCAAGTTGAACGCCATCGACCTGGAGTTCCGCGGCAAGAACGTGCTGCTCGTGGACGACTCGATCGTGCGCGGCACCACCTCGGCGCAGATCATCGAGGTGGCGCGCGATGCGGGGGCCCGGGCCGTGTATTTCGCCTCGGCGGCCCCACCGGTGCGGTTCCCCAACGTGTACGGCATCGACATGCCGGCGGCGTCGGAACTCGTCGCCGCGGGACGCACCGAGGGCGAGGTGGCACGCTTCATTGGCGCCGACTGGCTCATTTACCAGGACCTCGCCGACCTCGAGCGCGCCGTGCGGCACCACGACTCGCAGGTGACCGAGTTCGACACCTCGTGCTTCTCGGGCGAGTACGTCACCGGCGACGTGACGCCGGAGTACCTCGCGCGCCTGCAGGCCGAGCGTTCCGACCAGGCCAAGGCGCAGCGCAATTCGGTCGGTGCCGGCGTGTCGCTCAAGGTGGTCGGCGGGCCCTGAGCGCCGCCGCGGGCGCCCGCCGTGACGCTCAAGATCCTCATCGTCAGCGACCGGTCCGACTACCGGCAGCTGCTCGCGCACCACGTCACGCTCGAGTGGCCCGACGCGCTGCCCGCCGAGTACGAGCCCGCGAGCCGCGGGCGCCTGCAGCCCGACTTCACTGGTGCCGCGTATGACGCGGTGCTGCTCGACGGCGACGTGCAGGGCGGCCGCGGCCTCGAGTGGCTCGAGGACCTCGGTGAGCGGCCCGATTTCCCGCCGATCGTCTACTTCCTCGGCGTTCCGGACGACGCCAGCGTCGAGCGAGCCCGGGCTTCGGGGGCGAGCCACGTGCTCGCCCGTGGCGAGTTCGAGCAGGCGGAACTCGTCGCGTTCCTGCGCGGCGCCATGGTGCACCGGCGCAACGTGCTGGCGCGTACCTCGCGCGAGGCGCGCGTGCCTGTCGCGCCCGACCGGTTCGGCTCGGTGCGCATCCGCGGGCACCGCTGCCTGCGGCGTCTCGCGGTGGGCGGGTCGTCGAGCGTTTTTCTCGCGGAGCACGAGTGCTCCGGGCAGTCGCGCGTGCTCAAGATCTTCCGCCAGGTGCCGGACGTGGTGGAGGGCGGCGATACCTTCGACCGTTTCCTGCGCGAATACGAGCTGGTGGCGCACCTCGACCATCCGAACATCGCCCGCATCTACGACATCGGCGTCGCCGACGACCACCTGTTCCTCGCCATGGAGTACTTCCCGGGCGGTGACCTGCGCTCGCGCATGCGAGAGCCGTTGCCTTGGCGCACGGCGCTCGCCTACCTGCGCCAGCTCGCCGAGGCACTGGGGGCGCTGCACGAGATCGGCGTGCTGCACCGCGACGTGAAGCCGGGCAACGTGCTGCTGCGCGAGGACGGTAGCGTGGCGTTTATCGACTTCGGCCTCGCGCGGCAGCTCGGCCTCGAGAGCGACATCACGGGCGAGGGTGCGATCTTCGGTACTCCGCACTACATGAGTCCCGAGCAGGGGCACGGCCGGGCGCTCGACGAGCGCAGCGACCTCTACAGCCTCGGCGTGGTGCTCTACGAGATGCTGACCGGCGAGAAGCCGTTCGTCGCCGATTCGCCGATGGGCGTGATCTACCACCACGCCAACGCGCCGATCCCGCGCCTGCCTGCGCCGCTGGCCCACCTGCAGCCGTTGCTCGACTCGCTGCTCGCCAAGCGACCGGACGACCGCCCGGCCACGGCAGCGGAGATCGTCGCGTGCATCGTCGAGCTGATCGACCGCGCGGCAGCGTGATGGCGGACCCCGCCCGCATCCTGCGGGCAGCCACCGCCGACGCGTGGTTCGATCTCGCCGTGCAGCGCACGGACGAGCTGCTGCTCGACCACGCCAACTGCGAGAAGAAGGCGGCATCGACGGCCCTGGCCTTGATGTTCTCGTACCCCGAGGATTTCGAGCTTGCGAACCGCATGTCGAAGCTCGCGCGCGAGGAACTGCGGCACTTCGAGCTGGTGCAGCAGAAGCTCACCGAGCTGGGCGTGGCGTTCCGGCGACTGAGCCCGTCGCGATACGCCGAGGGCCTGCGCAAGGCACTGCGTCGCGACGAGCCGGGGCGGCGCATCGACCTGCTGCTGTGCGGTGCGCTGATCGAGGCGCGGTCGCACGAGCGGTTCATGGGGCTGATCGAGCGCTTGCCTGCGCCGCTCGCGGAGTTCTATGACTCGCTGGCTGCGGCCGAGTCACGGCACGCGGGTCTGTACCAGCGGTTGGCGGCGCGCGGTGGCGTCGACGTCGTGCCGCGGCTCGGCGAACTGGCGGACGTCGAGGCCGAGCTCGCGACGGCGCCGGATCCGCAGTTCCGGTTCCACTCGGGCACGCCCGTCTAGCGTCGAGCGCCATTACTTCAGCCCAGGGCGTCGAATCCCGGCGGCGGGAGGCTCGATGCCGGGGACGCCGTAAATACATCCCTGTAGGCTCGCGCGCCGCGTCCATGCGGCGCGACGCCCCGTCATCGAGCCTCCCGCCGCCGGAATCCGCCGCTGACACGATGGCGGTGCCGATGCGTGACTCGCATTTGATGCTGGGCGGCGCGTGGCGAGATCGGATCATCTGCGCTCGTGACGCGCACCCGCAGCAGGGCGTCTGCGCCGGGAGTCAGGGTGGCAGGGCGTCACGCGGCATGGACGCCGCGTGCGAGCCCCCACGGACGGGTTCACGGCGTCCCTGCCATCCTGACTCCCGGCACAGACGTCCGGCCGACGGAGAGCCGTGCAGCACGCTCAGCGCGGCAGCGTCCTGAGTTCGTACCCGCCCGGCGACACATCCAGCACGCTCCCCTGCGTGTACCAGTCGCCCAGCACGATGCGCTTCGCCGGCGCACCATCGATCTCGAGCGTATGCACGGCCGGTCGATGGGTGTGGCCGTGGATCATCGTGCGCACGCCTGCGTCGCGCATGGCCTGGGCCACCGCCGCGGCATTGACGTCCATGATCTCGGGTGCCGTCATGCCGACGTGCTCGCGGCTGCCGGCGCGCAGTCTGCGGGCCAGCGCCCGACGCTGCTCCAGCGTCATGATCCGGAAGACCGCGCGCACCACCGGGTTGCGGACGATGCGGCGCAGCCGCTGGTAGCTCACGTCGTCGGTGCACAGCGCGTCGCCGTGCATCAGCAGCACACGCTCGCCGTACAACTCGACCACCGTGCCATCGGCCAACAGTTTCGCGCCCGTCTCGAGGCAGAAGCGCTCGCCGATCAGGAAGTCGCGGTTGCCGTGCATGAGGAACACCGGCACGCCCGCATCGGTCAGTGCCCGCAGCGCGCGCACCGCGGCGCGGGCGGCGGGGTCTGGGTCGTCGTCGCCGAGCCAGGCCTCGAACAAGTCACCGAGGATGTAGAGCGCCTCGGCCGAGCGCGCCTCGGTCTCGAGGAACGCTTCGAACTGCCGGCCGATCCCCGGGTGCGCCGCGTCGAGGTGCAGGTCGGAGACGAACAGCGTCTTCACTTCGCCGGCCCAAGCACCTCGGCGCGCCGGATCACCACGGGTTCGAGCGGCGTCTCCTGCGGGAACGGACCGCGCGCACCGGTGCGAACTGCGGCGATGCGGTCGATCACGTCCATGCCCTGCACGACGGTGCCGACCACGGCGAAGCCCCAGCGGTCGGGACGCGGGTCGAGGTTGATGTTGTCGGCGAGGTTCACGTAGAACTCGGCAGCGGCGCTGTGCGGGTCGGGGCCACGGGCGAGGGCGACGGTGCCGCGGCGATTGGTCAGCCCGTTGCCGGACTCGTTGGGGATCGGATCGCGCGCCGGCTTCTCGGTGCCATCCGGGGTGTAGCCGCCGCCCTGCACGACGAACCCCGGCACCACGCGATGGAAGATCGTGCCGTCGTAGTGGCCGTCGGCAGCGTAACGCGCCAGGTTGGCGGCGCTCAGGGGCGCGCGCTCGGTGTCGAGTGCGATCGTGAAGGCACCCATCGAGGTCTCGAAGCGCACCAGCGGCCGGCCGGGCGACGAGCCCTGGGCAGAGGCCTGGCATGCGAGGGCGGTCAGGAACACGGCGAACAAGGCGCGCATCGAGGTCTCCGGGCTCAAGTCTGGGCGAGATGTTACGGCTTGAGGCCGCGCGACGGCCAGCGCAGGGGAGGACGGTCGGTCCGATCCGGTAACATGTGCGGATATGCCCGCCGTCCCGTACGTCACACGCTTCGCTCCGAGCCCGACCGGTGCCCTGCACCTCGGCAACGCGCGCACGGCGTTCTTCAACGACCTCGCGGCCCGGGCCAGCGGCGGGCGGCTGGTGCTGCGCATCGAGGACACCGACGCCGAACGCAGCGACGAGGCACTGCTCGCAAACCTGCTGGCGGACCTGCGCTGGCTGGGGCTCGAGTGGGCCGAGGGCCCGGACGTCGGCGGCGCACACGGCCCGTACCGACAGAGCGAGCGGGGCTCGCACTACGCGCAGGCCATCGCGACGCTCGAGGCGCAGGGCCGCGTCTATCCATGCTTCTGCTCGCGCGAGGAACTCAAGCTGTCGCGCAAGGCGCAACTCGGGGCAGGCCGGCCGCCGCGCTACGCAGGCACCTGCGCGGCGTTGCCCGCGGCGGAGGTCGCCCGGCGCATCGAATCGGGAGCCCGGCCTGCGCTGCGCTTCAGGGTGCCGGCGGGGCGGGTCATCGAGTTCGACGACCTGATCCACGGGCCGCAGCGTTTCGCCAGCGACGACATCGGCGATTTCGTCATCCGGCGCGCGGACGGCAGCGTGGCGTTCTTCCTCGGCAACGCGGTGGACGACGCGGCGATGGGCATCACGCTGGTGCTGCGCGGCGACGACCACCTCGCCAACACGCCGCGCCAGATCATGCTGCTCGAGGCGCTCGGCTTGGCGGCGCCCCGTTACGGCCACCTGCCGTTGATGCTTGGGCCGAACGGCGCGCCACTCTCCAAGCGCGAGGGCGCCGCGAGCCTCGACGACCTGCGCGCGCAGGGTTACCTGCCGGGGGCGCTGCGCAATTACCTGGTACGGCTCGGGCACGCCTGCACGGCGGACAGCTGGCTTGAAACCGCAGAAATGGCCCGGCACTTCGATCTCGGTCGCAGCAGCAAGTCCGCGGCGCATTTCGACGAGGCGCAGCTGCGGCACTGGCAGCGCGAGGCAGTGACGCACGCCAGCGAGGCCGAGATTCTCGCGTGGCTGACGGGCCGGCTGGAACGCCTGGACGACGAGCGGCGCCGTGCCGCGTTCGTCGCGGCCGTGCGTGGCAACCTGCTGTTCCCGGCCGACGTCGAGCCGCTGGTCGCAATCGTGTGCGACGCGCTGATCGCGCTCGACGATGAAGCCGAACGCGAAGTGAAGTCCGCCGGGGCCGCGTTTTTCGATCAGGCGCTGGCCGCGTGGTACTCGACCGCTCCAGACTTCAAGGCCTGGACTCGTGCGGTCGGTACGACTACCGCCCGCAAGGGCGCTGCGCTGTACATGCCGCTGCGAGCCGCGTTGACCGGGCGCACGCACGGCCCCGAACTCGCACCACTGGTGACGTTGATGGGCAGTGACCGGGTGGTCGAACGTATTGCCGCCGCCGGCGCGCGTGCCGCGGCGGACGGATGAACTTCGAATCGAGGCGACGTCGAGCATGCTGCAGATCCACAACTCGCTGACCGGCCGCAAGGAGACTTTCACGCCGATCCGCCCGGGCGAAGTGCGCATGTACGTGTGCGGCATGACCGTGTACGACTACTGCCACCTCGGCCATGCGCGCATGCTGGTGGTGTTCGACGTGGTGCGCCGGCACCTCGAGGCGTCGGGGTACCGCGTCACCTTCGTGCGCAACATCACCGACATCGACGACAAGATCATCCAGCGCGCCAACGAGAACGGCGAGCCGATGGGCGCGCTCACCGAGCGCTTCATCCGCGCTTACCACGAGGACTGCGAGGCGCTCGGCGTACGCCGCGCCGATCACGAGCCGCGCGCCACCGAGTACGTGCCGCAGATCGTGGCGATGGTGCAGACCTTGATCGACAAGGGCTACGCCTACGTCGGCCCTAACAACGACGTGTACTATGCGGTCGCGAAGTTCGAGCCCTACGGGCAGCTGTCCGGCAAGCGCCTCGCCGACCTGCGCGCCGGCGCGCGCATTGAGGTGGACGAGTCGAAGCGCGACCCGCTCGATTTCGTGCTGTGGAAGGCCGCCAAGCCCGGCGAGCCGTCGTGGGAGTCGCCGTGGGGACCGGGTCGCCCCGGCTGGCACATCGAGTGCTCGGCGATGTCGGTCAAGCTGCTCGGCGAGCATTTCGACATCCACGGCGGCGGCATGGACCTCAAGTTCCCGCACCACGAGAACGAGATCGCGCAGACCTGCGCGGCTTGCGGCTCGAAGTTCGTGAACCTGTGGATGCACAACGGCTTCGTGCGCGTGGACGACGAGAAGATGTCGAAGTCGCTCGGCAACTTCTTCACCGTGCGCGAGGTGCTGGAGTGGGTGCGCGACCCGGAGGTGGTGCGCTACTTCATGCTGGGCAGCCACTACCGCGGGCCGATCAACTACACGCCCGAAAGCCTGCAGCAGTCCGATGCCGGCCTGGAGCGGCTGTACCTGGCGCTGCGCGGCGTGGCGCCGGCGGCGAGCTACGAACCGACCGCGGCGACGGCGCGCTTTGCCGCAGCGATGGACGACGACTTCAATACGCCGATCGCCGTGGCGGAACTGCAGTCGCTGGCGCGCGAGCTGAACACCGCGAAGGCGTCGGGGCAGGGCGACGCGGCGGCGGCGCGGGCGGCAGAATTGCTGGCGCTCGGCGGGCGGCTCGGCATCCTGGAAGTCGAGGCGGAGGCGTTTCTGCGGAAACGTCCGCTCAAGTCGCCGGCCGGCGTGGCGGCGGCGGGCGAGGGTGCCGCAGCAGCGGACACAGCGCTCAGCGACGCCGACATCGAGCGCCTGATCGAGGCGCGGGCGGCGGCACGCAAGGCTAAGAACTTCAAGGAGTCCGACCGCATCCGCGACGAGCTGGCGGCAGCCGGCGTGCTGCTCGAGGACCAGCCCGGCGGCAAGACGCTGTGGCGCCGCGGCTGAGAATCCGCGTCGGCCGTGATCGCGAACCGGGGCGACGTGGGCTGTCCTAGCTGCCGGGGGGCTCCGTGCCTGAGACCGCTCGCGACCTGACGACCCTGGTCGCTGCGACGAAGTATCGCGTTCCGCGGATGCGCCGCAGCTGCATCCTGCGCGAGCGGCTCGTAGGGCGGCTCGCGTCCGCTGCGAGCGACGTCGCCGTGGTGGCCGTGGTCGCGCCGGCAGGCTACGGCAAGACCACACTGCTGACGCAGTATGCGAACTCGGTGACGCTGCCGACGCGCGTCGTCTGGTTTTCGGTCGACGCGGACGACGACGACGTCGTCCGGTTCTTCGCCAGTCTCGTCAGCGTCCTGGAGCCCCTGGATCTCGAATGGCGCCTGCCGCCGCGGGAGCTGGTGGCCAACATGTCGGCGGTCGCGCAACAGGTCCGGGCGGCGGCGGGTGAGCTCGCCGCGGCCCTCGAGTCGGCGGCGGAAAACCGGTACGTCGTCATGCTCGACGACCTCCATCGCGTCGCCTCTGGCGATATTGCACTCCTCCTGGAGGCCCTGATCGAACGGCTTCCGGAGCACGTGACACTGGTTCTCGCGAGCCGTACGCCGCTTCCCCTGCCGATGGCCCGCTGGGTCGTCAGCGGCGAGGCCATCGAGATCGGTCCCCGCGATCTCGAGTTCTCGAGCCGCGACGCAGGGGAGCTTGCCGCCGGCGCCGGCGAGTCGCCCGAAGCCGCGCGGCGTGTCCGCGAAGTGCTGGAGCGGACGCACGGATGGCCGGCGGCGGCCGCTTTGATGCTGCGCACGGCGTCCTCCGGCGATCCGTTCGAGCCTGCCGCCGGGTCCCAGGAACTGCTCTACGACTACCTGGCGAGCGAGGTGCTGCACCGACTCCCGTCCGAGATGCAGCAGTTCCTGCTCGACGTGTCGGTCCTGGCCGAGTTGACCCCGGAACTGTGCGGCGCCGTTGCAGACTGTGCCGATGCGCGGGCGATGCTCCGGGCCCTCTACAGGCAGGACCTTTTCGTGACGGCGGTGGACGGCTCCATCCCGGTGCTGCGGCTGCACGACCTGTTCCGTGATTTTCTGCAGGCGCGCCTGGCCACAGCGGCGCCCGAACGTCTCCGGCAATTGCACCAGCGTGCGGCCCGGGCAGAGCCCTCACTGCCGAGGGCGGTCGGTCATTACCTCGCGGCCCGGGAGTGGCGCCCGGCCCTGCAATTGATTGCCCGGCACGCGGACGTGCTGCGCGAGCAGGGCCACCAGCAGTCGATGCAGCGCTGGCTCGACCAGGTTCCCGAAGAGGTGGTCGCCGAGACGGAGGAGGGGCTGTACGTGCGCGCGTGCTGCGCCTGGCTGCGCTGGGACTGGATCCAGTCGCGCGCGGACATGTCGCGGCTGATCGAGCGGATGCGCGCCGCCGGACGCGAACCGCCCACCGAAGCACTGCTCTCGATGATGGGATTCCTGAGTGCAGTCGGCGAGCGCGAGGAGGCGGCGCGCGTCGCTGCGACGGTCACGGCCCGGTCGCTCGGTCCGAAGGACCGCGCGGTGCTGTCCCTGCGCCAGGCATGGGCTGCAATGGACGTCGGCGATCTCGAGGCGGTGGCAGGGCATTTCGGTGAGTTCGTCGCGCTGGTCGCTGAGAATCCACGCGAGATCGCGCCGCTGATCGTCGACCGCACGAGTCTGTACATCGGGTTGCCCGGCATGCTTGCCCAGTACGAGCGGTTCCTCGGCATCGCCCGCACGGCCATGGGATCCGGCGCGGCGCTCTGGCACGGCGCCTACTGGGTCATCGAAGGGTGGGTCGAACTGTGGCACGGCCGGCGTGACGCGGCCGCGCAGGCCATCGGCGCGGCCCGCGAACTGCAGTCGCGCTTCGGCGGCGTGACCCCGACCGAGGACGCGCTCGCGCGCCTCGAGGCCGTGTTCCTCGCGGCGACCGGACGGGGCGTCGAAGGCGTGCGGCTTGCGCGCACGCTCGTCGAGCGGTTCGCGTCGCCCCGCTACGCGTCCATCAAGGTGGTGTTCGAGCGGGCTTACTGGGCCGGGGTGGGCAAGGTGGCGTGGATGGCCGGGGACGGTGCAGCGGTTCGGGAAGCCGCGCAGTGCCTGCTGCCGCCCACGCGCCGCCAGGAGTGGCGGTTCGTCGACCTCGTCCGTCCCACACTGCAGGCCCAGGTCGCGATGCTCGATC
>Ga0079037_100001497_pt1 | contig 12235 bp, 5 predicted proteins | sample Mud3Dept4metaG_FD_71479 | JGI IMG/M metagenome (GOLD analysis project Ga0079037, IMG submission 71479) | Freshwater wetland microbial communities from Ohio, USA, analyzing the effect of biotic and abiotic controls - Mud 3 Core 4 Depth 4 metaG | ecosystem: Environmental > Aquatic > Freshwater >... | reverse complement strand
CAATAAGATCAGGTTTCTGGAAAAGGACAGCGATGGAAATATCTGGATCGGAACTGACGGAAATGGTCTGTTTATGTATGATACCAGAAAGAAGAAATTCATTTTTGATCCCGATATCAACGGGTATTTTAACAAGAACGGGACGATTACTGCAATGACCTTTGACAGAGAGGGCAAACTCTGGATCGGAAATATGGACAGGCTGGTTGTATGGAACGGAGCAAAGAAAGAGGTTGAATATTATACTCAGCGGAATGGACTGGCAGGCAACTATATCACTGTTCTCTTCTGTGACAGGGATGATAATATCTGGATCGGATCGGAAGACCGGTCAGGCCTGACCAAATATATTACCGGAGCAGGAAAATTCAAGGTCATAGGCATAGGGGAAGGTTATGTCCCGAAATGCATTGCCCAGACTAAAGATTCAAGGATTTGGGTGGGTACAACAAGCGGGTTGCTTATTCTTGAAAATGATTCTGTTACAACAAGTTTGAATGAGGGAAACGGATTGCTCTCCAGTAATATTAAACTACTTCAGAATGAAGGCGATAATTATCTCTATGTCGGAACCAATCTGGGATTGAACAGATATAATCTGACCGACAGCACAATTGCTTCATTTACAAAGAGAAACGGCTTCTCCGGAATAGAAACCCTTCCGAATGCTTCAATTTCCGACAGCAAGGGGAATCTCTGGTTTGGTACTGCAAATGGAGTTACAATGCTTGATCCCGCCAAAATGCCTCCGGTTGGCACGAAACCCATAGTCCATATCAGCAGTATGGCGGTCAATCTGCGCCCACGTGATATGAAAAAGGATCTGAAGCTGAATTATAAGGAAAAATCGGTTGTGTTCACTTATTACAGCGTATGCCTGACGGATCCGGATGCCGTAAAATACAGGGTGATGCTGGAGGGAGCGGAATCTGAATGGAAGCCTGCTACGGGTCAGGCAATTGAAGATTATCCGACACTTTCACCGGGACATTATACTTTCAGGGTAAAGGCATCCAACAGTTATGGCTATTGGAACGAAGAACCGGTGGAGTACTCCTTTACCATCAAGCCGCCCTTTTACCAGTCTTTATGGTTCATTGTCACATGCCTTGTCCTCGCCGCCATAGGTATCATTTCGTATATCAAGCTAAGGGAAAGGAACCTAATCAGGGAGAAGAGAATCCTTGAGGCTAAGGTGGAGGAGAGAACTGCCGAGGTGGTTCAGAAGAGCATGGAGATAGAAGAAAAGAACAGGGATATAACAGCAAGTATCAGGTATGCCAAACGTATTCAGCGTGCAATGCTGCCAAGGGAGGATACCCTTAAAGATACCTTTGTACTCTTTATGCCCAAGGATATCGTCAGCGGCGACTTTTACTGGATGTACGATAACGGAGATACCCAGTTTATTGCTGCCTGTGATTGCACAGGTCACGGTGTCCCCGGTGCATTCATGTCAATAATTGGTCATAATTCCCTTAATAAAGTGGTAAGGGAATTAGGGATATTAAAACCCGGACCGATACTGAACCAGCTCAATATCGAAGTTGTCAAAGCCTTGATGCAGAGGAATGAAGAGATAATCAATGATGGCATGGACATGACTCTTATAGCATTCAACAGAAAGAAATTCCAGCTTGAATTTGCCGGTGCATATAATCCGTTGTATGTTGTCAGGGATTGTGAGCTGTTTACCTACAAGAGTGACAGGTTTCCTATCGGGATGTCATCGATAGAGGCGGAAAAGAGTTTTGAGAATCAGATTATTGATATTAAGCCGGGTGATATGATTTATATGTGTTCTGACGGATATGCAGACCAGTTTGGCACGGCCGAGGTAAAGAAATATAAATCAGGAAATGTAAAAAAACTGTTGCTCAGGATCTGCCATCTCCCGGTGGAAGAGCAGCGCAACCAGCTTCTTAAGGAGATACTTGACTGGAAAGGGGATCTTCAGCAGGTTGATGATATTCTGTTCATAGGGACCAGGATCCCGGAGCCTGAGAGTTAGATCTTTGCGATTTTTCTCCATTCCTCGTTTCCCGCATCTTTTCTGCCGAGGGCTGTTAACACCTCTTCCGGTGTGCTGACCACCTCCCAGATGCCCCTGTGCTCGGTTCTCATAAAGTTATTATCAATCATATGATCAATAAAATCCAGCAATGAGTTGTAATACCCGAGAGTGTTCAGAATTATTATCGGTCCGTCAAAAAGGCTCAGCTGTTTAAGTGTAATGGCTTCTGTAAGTTCCTCCAGGGTTCCCATTCCTCCAGGCAATGCAACGACAGCATCAGCCATCTCAAACATTTTCTTCTTCCTCTCGCTCATATCGATGGTGGTTATTGTCTCGTTCAATCCATGATGTCCCCACCCTTCCTCCTTCATAAACAGCGGGATCACTCCTGTGATCCTTCCTCCGTTTTCAATGACGGCATCAGCAAGCTTTTTCATGAGGCCTATGCCGCCGCCGCCGAATACAATATCAATTCCGGCTTTTGCCAGCATCGATCCGAGACTGGCAGCAGCTGCTCCGTGTTCATTATTAATCCTGCTGCTGGAGGCGGCAAAAACACAAACTGTCATAATCCCCGATAAAAAAGGCCGTAACAGTCAACTGCACGGCCATTATATATTAATTGAATGATCATAGAAGAGCATTAAGCTTGCTGACAAAGTTATTCTTCGGAACGGCTCCAACCTGCTTGTCGGCAATTACTCCGCCCTTGAAGAACAATACTGTCGGAATATTTCTTATGCCATATTGAGAAGTTATCCTTGGGCTGTTATCAACATCGCATTTTGCAACTAATGCTTTCCCGGCATACTCTTTGGAAATATCTTCCAGTATCGGAGCTATCATCCTGCAGGGACCGCACCATTCGGCCCAGAAATCCACAATAACAGGTTTATCAGACTTGATTACCACTTCCTCAAAATTCCCGTCATTTACTTCTATTTCCATATTGGTCAGTTTTATAGTATTCAGGAAAGAGCCGGCGGTAAATATAGTTAATTAACTTTATATTCAATGCCGGGGTGATCGTCCAGGTAAGAAATAAATTCATTGTTAAGCCTTACCCGCTGGGTTCTTGAGAACATCGGAAGGGAGATTTTGTCATCGGTATCAAGAAAAAGGAACCGGAGCTCCGTTTCGCCCTTATTTTCCCGGATAAGGTCCTTCAACTCATTAATCATTTCATTGTTAATATTTTCGGGACTTATTTTAAGTGTAACACTTTTAATAAGCTCATCCTTCACGCTGGAAAGCAAGTTGATCTTTTTTATGCTGAACTCAAGCTCATCATCCCTGTATTTTCTTTTCTGAACTCTTCCTTTTACGAGAAGATAATACCCTGTAATGAAGAACTTGCTGTTGTCCAGGTAATCTTTGTCAAACATTATAAACCTGAATGAATCGGTATAATCCTGCAGGGTAATTGAACCATATGGTTTTCCGTTTTTACCAATTCCGTTTTTTGTATCGGTCACCATACCTGCAACGACAACATCGCTGTCGGTATAATCTTTCAGGTTTTGCAGATCTGCAAGAGTTGCAGTTGCGAAAGTGTTTATCTCCAGCCTGAAGTCATCGAGCGGATGGGATGAAAGGTATATCCCGATCACTTCTTTTTCCCGGTTAAGTTTTTCCAGTTTGGGCCAGTCGGGGCAGGCTGATGGTTCGGGTTTTACAAGGTCGAATCCGCCTGATTCTCCAAAAAGAGTCTGTCTGCTCGACTGCTTTATGGTTTTGGCATTGTTCCCGTATCTTATAAGGCTTTCGATGAAGCTTGATCCCCTGGTGTCAAGTGCAAAATACTGTGCCCTTGTTATTGTCCCGAAACAGTCAAAAGCCCCGGCGACTGCCATTGCTTCGAGATTCTTCTTGTTCAGGGAGTTAAGACTGACCCTTTCCACAAGATCATAGATATCCTTGTACAGACCTCCTTTTTCTCTCTCTTCAATAAGCTGGATCACAGCGCTTTCACCAACACCTTTTATGGCACCCAGGCCGAAGCGGATATTACCGTCCCTGTTTACGGTGAATTTCACGTTGCTTTCATTGACATCCGGACCAAGGACCTCCATGCCCATCCGGCGGGTCTCATCCATAAAAGTTGTGATCTTTTTGATATCGCTGATATTGCGGCTCAACACTGCGGCCATGAACTCAGCCGGGTAATGTGCCTTGAGATAACCCGTCTGGTATGCAATAAGGGCATAGCATGTGGAGTGCGATTTGTTGAATGCATACTGTGCAAATGCTTCCCAGTCTGACCAGATGTCATTTGCAGTAGTTTCATCATATCCTTTTTGCCTGCATCCGTCAAGGAATTTGAGCTTCAGCTCATCCATAATGGATTTTTTCTTTTTCCCCATCGACTTACGGAGAGTATCCGCCTCTCCCCTGGTCAGACCACCTAGTTCCTGTGAGAGAAGCATAACCTGCTCCTGGTAAACCGTAATTCCATAAGTGTCATTCAGGTACTTCTCCATGGCGGGCAAAGTATAATCAGTTTTGCCTCCGTGTTTTCTCTTGATGAACTCCCTGATATTCTCCATCGGGCCCGGCCTGTACAGGGCATTCATGGCAATTAGATCCTCAAACCTGTTAGGCTTAAGGTCCCTCAGGTATCTTTTCATTCCTGTTGATTCAAACTGGAAGATCCCGGTTGTATCGCCATTGCTGAATAACCCGAAGGTTTTCTTATCGTCAAGGGGTAAAGATTCTATATTTATTTCCACGCCTTTCGATTTCCTTATATTTTCGACGGCATCCTTGATTATTGACAATGTTTTCAATCCCAGGAAATCCATTTTGAGAAGGCCAACTGATTCTACATGGACCCCTTCATACTGGGTTACATAGAGTTCCGTATCTTTTGCCGTGCAAAGGGGAATGTAGTTGTCAAGAGGATCTCTGCCTATTATGATGCCGCATGCATGAACCCCTGTCTGCCTGACGGATCCTTCCAGCACCTCGGCATATTTGAGGGTTGTCGCTATCAATTTATTCGACGATTCCCTTTCCCTGGCAAGTTCTGGCACCTCACTGTATGCCTGGGTGAGGGTCACACCCGGACGTTCAGGGACCAGCTTTGCGAGCCTGTCGGCATCGGGCAGGGGAAGCTTTTGTACCCGAGCAACATCCCTTATTGCCATTTTAGCCGCCATTGAACCGAAGGTAATAATATGTGCGACCTTATCGTGACCATATTTATCGACCACATATTTCAGAACTGATTCCCTTCCGTCCTCGTCAAAATCAATATCGATGTCGGGGAGTGAGATACGGTCAGGATTAAGAAACCGCTCAAAGAGGAGTCCGTATTTGATGGGATCTATATCAGTAATCCTCAGGCAATATGCCACTGCTGAACCCGCTGCTGAGCCTCTTCCCGGGCCGACAGAGACACCCATTTCCCTGGCAGCTTTCAGAAAATCCTGGACAATGAGAAAATATCCCGGGAATCCCATCTTTGCAATTGTTTCCAGCTCAAAGTCAATCCTTTCTGTCTGTTCTGCCGTAAGCTTGCCCCATCTCTCTTTTGCACCCTGGTAGGTCAGGTGCCTGAGGTACCCGTCCTTATCTGTATATCCTTCAGGCAGTTCGAATTCCGGCATAACAGGCGGATGGTCAAGCTTGTACTTCTCAATCTTTGCAACAAGTTCAGCTACATTTTCAACGGCTTCAGGAATATCGCTGAAGATCTTCCTCATCTCATCCTCGCTCTTGACATATTCCTGTTTTGAGTACCTTAATCTGTCGGGATCATCAATATCTTTTACAGTGTTTATGCAAATAAGCCTGTCATGGGCTTCAGCATCCTCGGCATTTATGAAATGAACGTCGTTGGTGGCAATAAGCCTGACATTATATTTTGCCGACAGCTTCTTCAGAACCTCAATGACTTTTTGCTGAAGGGGGAATACGGTCATATCTGCATCGGGATCGTATGTCTCATGCCTCTGCACCTCCAGATAGAAATCTTCTCCGAAAATATCAAGGTAGCTTTTCAGTGCTGCTTCGGCTCCGGCAATTGTTCCGTTGAGTATCTCGTCGGGGATCTCTCCTGCGAGGCAGGCTGAAGAAGCAATCAGTCCTTCACTGTGTTTCGCAAGAAGTTCCTTATCGATCCGGGGTTTGTAATAAAAACCCTTGATCCATGCCATGGAAACAAGCTTTATAAGGTTCTTATAGCCTGTTAGGTTTTTTGCAAGAAGTATAAGATGGTCACCCGAACGGTCTTCTTTCCCCGTAACATCTGCAATTGATCTTTTGGCAACATAGATCTCGCAGCCGATCACCGGCTTGATCCCCTTTTTCGTGGCTGAATTGTGAAACTCCTTGACGCCAAACATATTGCCGTGGTCGGTTATTGCAACCGCCTCCATTCCAAGTGATTTTACCTTATCGATAAGAAGTGGAATGCTTGCAGCCCCGTCCAGTATAGAGTATTGCGTATGAACGTGTAAGTGTGAAAATACTGACATAAACGGGAGATATTGATCTGTCAGCAAAAATACTTAAAATGGGTTAAAACCCGAGACATGTTCATAACTCCCGAAAAATTATCCATGCATCGGGAATTACCATTCGTTAAACTGATGATACAACCGGTAAATTCAACTGTTTAAACAACAATCTCAGTATTTAATTTTATAATGATTGTGGCCAGGCTGCAATCATGGACAGTAAAAGGTTCCGCTTTTTATTAATAATCTAAACTAAATGCCATGAGAAAACTTCTCTTGTTGTTTCTGGTTTTTTTCTGCATCCTGCTTTCAGCAAGTGCTCAGGAAAAAACTATTTCAGGTACTGTTACTTCTTCTGTCGAAGGAGAAGGTGCTATGCCGGGAGTATCTATATCTGTCAAGGGGACCACCATCGGGATCACCACTGATATTAACGGCAGATACTCCCTGGCTGTTCCGCAGGAGGCTAAAATCCTGGTTTTTTCATATATAGGAATGAAAAAGCAGGAAGTTGAGATCGGGCCCCGTTCCATAATTGATGTGATCATGGAACCCGATATCCTGGGCCTTGATGAGGTAGTTGTTACCGCTTTGGGCATATCAAGGGAGAAAAAGGCTATAGGATATGCGGTTCAGGATGTCAGGGATGAGGAAATAAAACGGACAGGCAATACTGATCTTGCAGGTGCAATGCAGGGTAAGATTTCAGGTATTGATATTAAGCCTTCAAGCGGCATGCCCGGGGCTTCATCACAGATTGTCATCCGGGGTGCCCGCTCTTTTACCGACAATAACACTCCTCTCTATGTTGTTGACGGTATGCCTGTTTCCTCCACCGCGGATATTCAATCAGGAACCAACGGTGACTTCTCGCTGGTCGGATACGGCATTACGGGATCAGATATTTCCAACCGTGCTATAGATCTTAATCCTGCAGATATTGAAAGTGTCAATATCCTTAAAGGTCAGGCAGCAGCAGCTCTTTATGGTATACGTGCATCAAACGGGGTAATAGTAATTACTACAAAAAGTGGCCGGAATAATGCGATCGGGAAACCTGTTGTTTCAATATCGCACACAAGTGCTTTTTCCCGGGTTTCCCGCACACCCGATTATCAGACTACCTATGCTCAGGGTGTCAGTGGCAACTATGTTCCCAACGTCTCTTTGTCGTGGGGTCCCAGGATCGTGGATCTTCCTGATGATCCGGTATACGGCGGGAACAGCAACGGACATCCCGGAGAGTTTTATGTTCCCCAGCTGGCATTGGGGCAGGTCGAAGATGCGTGGGTCACTCCGATGGTGTTTAATAACTGGGACAGATATTTCAGAACAGGTTATTCTGCAACCAACAACGTAAATATAAGCCAGGCAATGGAAAGCGGAAGTTTTGCCATTGGTCTGAGCCAGACATCCCAGAGTGGTATAGCCCTGGCCTCAGGCATGAATCGCTGGAATGGTAAAGCTTCTGCAGAAAGGAAGTTAAACAAGAATTTCACTACCGGATTCAGTGCCAATTTCTCAAAAACGGATATTGATAAGCTTCCAACGGCTAATGATGCTGCACTGGCAGGTGTACTGGGGGCTCCGGTTAGTTATAATCTGAAGGATTATCCCTATTATGTCCCCGGTGATGAATATACTCAGATATATTACCGGGGAGGCAGCTGGGACAATCCGTACTGGTCTGCCGAGCATACCATCTTTAATGAAAAAACCGACCGGTTTTTCGGGAATGGATACATTAATTTTTCCGCCAGGCTGGGTAATAATATGAATTTGAAGGTCCGTTATCAGTTGGGTGCAGATTCGTATACGACAAATTTCCAGGATATCTTTGAATACGGGCACGCAGGAACTACCGGAATGATAGATAATTACGGCATAACATCTTTTACGGTAAACTCCCTGTTTACGGCAAATTATGACTGGAACATCAGCAATGATCTGACCTTTAATGCAATGATTGGAAATGAATTTGACCATGGCAATGACAAGACTTATTCAGAACATGGCGAGGAGTTTAATTTTGGCGGCTGGGCACATATCAGAAATGCCAACATAGTCACTGCAAATGAATCTTTTTACCAGAATCGCACAGTCGGCGTTTTCGGGAGTTTATCCCTGGAGTGGAGATCGATGCTTTTCCTGAATGCTACAGGCAGACGTGATATTGTTTCCACTATGCCGACAAATAACAGATCTTTCTTTTATCCGTCTGTTTCCTTAAGTTTTCTGGCATCTGAATCAGGTGCAATTAAGAATATAAACTGGATCTCGTTTGCCAAATTCCGTCTTTCGTACGCTGAAGTAGGACAGGCAGGAGCTTATGTTCCAAATTACTACGATACTCCAGATTATTCCGGGGGATGGTGGACAGGATCTCCAATCCTATATCCTGTTGGAGGAATAAGTTCCTATATTCCAAATAATGTTCAATATGACCCAAACCTGGTACCTCAAAACACTAAATCTTACGAAATTGGTGCCGACCTGAAATTCTTCCAGAACCGCTTCGGGATTGACTACACTTTCTCCCGTCAGAATGTAGTGGATCAGATATTTACTGTACCACTGGCAGGCTCCACGGGTATACGGTCGCTCCTTATGAATGGAGGGAAGGTGCATACTGCCGGTCACGAGGTCGTATTATATTTAACTCCTCTGGCACTAAAAAACCTCCGGTGGGATTTTAATTTCAACTTCTCAAAAATTGATAATTATGTTGATGAACTTTCAGAGGGAGTCGAAAGCATTTTTATAGGAGGATTCACTACTCCACAGGTCCGGGCAGGTATCGGTGATAAATACCCGGTCATATACGGGGATTCATTTCTCCGCAATGAGGAGGGGAAAATTGTTGTAGATGACGATCCGACCTCACCATTTTATGGTTTTCCGCTGACCGGTGAACCGGCCGTGATCGGAAAAGTGTCTCCCGATTTTATACTGGGAGGTGGCACTGATCTCATGTACAGGAACTGGTCACTGAATGTATTGTTTGAATGGAAACAGGGCGGTCAGATGTACTCCGGAAGTATTGGATTGCTGGATTATTATGGTTTGTCAACAAGGGTTGAGGACCGTGAATCGACTTTTATCTTCGACGGGGTAAAACCTGACGGCACACCCAATGATATTGCCCGGGGAGGTCCCAACGATCCCTATGCGTTGCAGAGTTTGCATACAAACATCCTTACAAATATTGATGAGTATTATATTTTCGATAACTCATTTGTGAAGCTTCGTGAACTTTCCCTGAAGTATAAACCTGCAAATAAGCTGTTTAAGAAAACTGATCTGAGTGTTTCCGTTTTTGCACGCAACATACTTGTCTGGACCGCTCTTCCAAGCCTGGACCCCGAATGCAGTCAGGGAAATACAAATATGGGCGGATCGTTTGAAAGGTTTACCGTGCCTCAGACAACCAGCTTTGGTTTTAATTTCGATCTAACTTTTTAATTTAAAATATCATGAGAAAAAGTTTTAACATATTATTTGCGGCAATCCCGGCCTTTGCTCTCTGGTCTTGTTCGGAATCGATCATGGATGAAATCAACAAGAACATAAATGACCCGAGCGATATGGTATCAAGATTGATAATAACGGACGCAATGACGGCAAGTGCCTTCTCTGTTGCCGGGGGTGACTTTAATTTTTTTGCTTCAATTTATATTGAACATAATGCCGGTATATGGGGTCAGTTTTATAATGCCGATATCAGATCTTCTCAGCCCTCAAGCTCGACTACATATAACAATGCATGGAATTCAGTTTACGCAAACCTTTACAGCCTGAAGCTGGTCCGGGAAAAGTGCTCAGAAGGGGGTTCGGAAGAGGGGAACTACCATACGCTTGGTATTGCACAGATACTTACGGCATATAACCTGGCTGCAGTGACGGATGTTATGGGAGATGTGCCATGGACCGAAGCGCTCCAGCCTGGTGTAATATTCACCCCTGTGCTCGATAAGCAGGAAGATATTTATGAAGATATTTTTCAGCTTCTTGATGATGCCATTGTCAATCTGGAAAAGGAGTCAATATACCCTTCCCTGGGATCACAGGATCTTATATTTGGAGGGGACACAGAGATGTGGAAAAAGTTTGCCTATGGACTGAAAGCACGTTATACCATGCGTTTATCGCATAAAGCTCCGGCTTATGCTGATGTTATCACATTCGCTGACCAGTCTTTTGCCTCAGGCGATGAACAGGCTCAGTTTAATTATAACGGGAGTACGTCTCAAAGCCCCTTTTATTGTATGTTCCAGGACAGGGATTATTACGGGGCAAGCCTGAGCCTGCATAACAAACTGACAGAGAGAAATGACCCGCGGGATGATGTTTTCTTCATGGTCCATCCCGATGCGGGAGGTGATCTGGCGTTTGCTCCAAATGGTACTGCAAACCAGGTGCAGGGGACCTATTCAATTTCTGCAATCAGCACTATTACAGCACCTACATACCTTCTGAGTTATCACGAAATAGAGTTTCTGAAAGCAGAGGCTTATGTCAGGAATGGTAATTTAGCCCTTGCAGATACTGCATTACGGAAAGCCGTAACAGCTGCATTTCAAAAAACAAATATCGGATTGTCAGCTGCTGCTGCTGTTGATTATTACACTTCCAGAGTGAGATCCAGGTTTACGGCAAATCCATTGGCGGAGGTAATGAATCAGAAATACATTGCTTTTTTCGAGGAGGAGGCTCTTGAGGCCTATAACGATTGCAGGCGGTTAAAGGCAATGGGTGATAATGTAATCAACCTCGATAATCCTTTGAATACAAACAAGTTCCCGTTACGGTATACGTATGGGTCTGAAGATGTAACTACAAACAGGAATGTACGTGATGCATATGGTGATGGCACCTATGTTTACAGCGAAAAGGTCTGGTGGGCCGGAGGAACACGGTGAGTTTACGCTTTCAGAATTTAACATTTAAAAGAATTAAAAATGAAAAAAACAAAAACATTGGGATTGATCATCACACTGATCATGATATACATTGGTTGTGAAGAGCTTCCGGATCCTGCAGGTTTGAGGGGCGTGGCAGTGGTACCGGGTATTTCCGATCTTAATCCGGGAATTTTTGATTCCAAGGATCTTGAGAATTCATATATAGAGTTCATTGTAAGTGTCCCTGCCGGTACACAGGTGGATAAAATTATCATTCAGGGATCGTATAAGGACAATCTTGAAAGGGTAACCATGTCAGAATTAAAGACGTATCCGGCAACTGTAAGGATTAAATCAGCCGAGGCTGCTCAAAAACTGGGGATCGATTTGCCGGATATCTCCAATGGTGATATTTTTCTTTTTGAGCTGGTAACTACCGCCAATGGCACTACTACGCGTTCCAGTGCTGTGCTGGCCATTCCGGTGGCATGTGCTTATGACAGGAATCTGGCTGCGGGAAGTTATCATTCGGTTGCTCCGGACTGGCCTTCCGAGGGTGATATAACGCTTACTGCTGATCCTGATGATCCATACAAGATATATGTCTCAGGTCTTGCTGAAATTGAAGGGCTCGATGAAGACCATGGTCCGCTTGTGATGCATATTAATCCGATTACTTATGCTGTTGTTGCAGATGAAACACTTATTGCTTCAGATTACTTCGGTTATGGCAGCATGACACTTTTTGGTACAGGTGTCTACAGTTCCTGTGATGGATCTTATAGCATGAATCTTGACATTTCCATCGGTTCGTACGGCAACCAGGGAACATTTGGATTTACTTTTACGAGAAATCCATA
>Ga0079037_100001495_pt1 | contig 12237 bp, 13 predicted proteins | sample Mud3Dept4metaG_FD_71479 | JGI IMG/M metagenome (GOLD analysis project Ga0079037, IMG submission 71479) | Freshwater wetland microbial communities from Ohio, USA, analyzing the effect of biotic and abiotic controls - Mud 3 Core 4 Depth 4 metaG | ecosystem: Environmental > Aquatic > Freshwater >... | reverse complement strand
CCGACGAAGAGGCGGGTGAACTCCAAAAGCAGATCGGGAACCATCTGCGCCACCCGGGGGGAGGAGATGACCCCGCTCAGCAGATTCACCCCCTCATCCAGCTCCGGATGGTAGCCGGCAAGGTTTTTCAGGACATTCTCTTCCCGGAGCGCCTGGAAAAGGGCCTCCGTCGGTTCCTGAAGGAAGAAACAGCGCAGCAGATCGTAGACGCTCTGCCGGGCTTTCATGAATTGCTGAAATTCTTCAGGCTCCATGGGGAGACCTTTCCATTGCGGATTTCGGATTGCGGATTGCGGATTGAAATACGGGATTGATCATGCCTTCGATTCTTTTGCATCCTCGTCAGGAGAAATTCGAAGCTCGATCCGCTGGGGCGATTCACACCCCTTCAGGGCGGAGACCATTCCCCGCACGGTTCCGACGATCGATTTCTGGACGAAGGGCGAAAGGGAAATATCCTCGCCGTTCACCTTCAGCCGAACAGGGGGCGGCTCTTTCCTTTGCAGGAATCTTTCTTCAATCAGATCAACAATCCCCCGGGCGTCCTCCAGGTCGAAACAGGGAACGCCGATGTCGAAGGGCTGATCGGAGGCGAGGGCCAGGAGGTTGTCTTCCCGGGTGCAGAGAAGCTCCCGGCGCCTTTCCTTGCGAAAGACTTCGATTTTGGGCTGGGTGTTTCTCTTGAAACCCTCGGATAGGATGATGTGCACATCCTGGATGTACTTGTCCCTCAGCTCCCCCAGATCGGCATCATGATCTACATCCCGGATCAATGCCAATTTCTGGGGGGAGGAGATGACCACCGTATGGGCTCCGGCCTGCTTATGACGCCAGCTGTCCTTCCCCTCCCGGTCTACATCAAAGCCGTGAACATCGTGTTTAATGGTGGCAACTTTGTAGCCTCGCCGGGTGAGTTCGGGGACCAGCTTTTCGATGAGGGTGGTCTTGCCGCTGTCGGAGGTTCCAACGATGGATACGATGGGGGTCATATGAAAAACCAAAATTCAGATGCAAGAATTTACGCTTTTTTCGCGACTCACCGTGGAAAAAGCGGTTTCGTCGCAACCATGCGTAGGGGCAGTTCGCGAACCGCCCTTACAGCGGCTTGGCAAAGTGAATATTGCTTTCTTACAAGGAGCCATTCCATGCGGTCAGCTATTTCTTTTTCAGGACCTCGGGATTGACCGGGTACATGGGGGGGTTCCCACGCAGAAACCGGAGCACTTCCTCCACAGCGGCAATACCAACCCGGTAGAGGCTCTCTTCCGTGGTCCCGCCGTAGTGGGGAGTTCCAATCAGGTTGGGATGATTCAGAAGGGGGTCCTTGGGGTCGGGCGGCTCAATCTCCCAGACATCCAGGGCCGCGGCGGCGATCGGTCCGGAGTTCAGGGCTTCCAACAGGGCTTTTTCGTTCACGATCCCGCCCCGGGCGGTGTTGATCACGTAGGCCCCTTTTTTCATCAAGGCCAGCTCTTTTGGGCCGACCATTCCCTTTGTTTCCGGGGTCAGGGGGCAATGGACGGTCAAAAAGTCGATCTTCGGGAGCATGTCTTCCAGTCGTTCCACCTTCTCCACTCCGAAGGACTTCATGGCTTCAGCAGATACGTAGGGATCGTAACCCTTAACCTTCATGTCAAAAGCGGCAATGCACTTCCGGGCCACGGTGGAACCGATGCGGCCCGTGCCGATGATCCCCAACGACTTGCCTTCCAAATCCATTCCCGTCAGGTTGTACTGCTTCAAGAGGGCGCTGAAGATCCCGATATCCCCCTTGGGCATATTGGCCATGGCTTTCTGGGCCTGGGGAATTCTCCGGGCCAGGGCCAGCAGGAAGGACAGGGCCAGCTCGGCCACGGATTCCCGGTTCGCCCCGGGCGTGTTGGTTACCAGGATCCCCCTTCGCGTGGCTTCCGCCAGGTCCACCGAATCCAAACCTACTCCATGCCGGGCGATGATTTTCATCTTGGGAGCCCGGTCCATCTCCTCGGCTCCCACGTGCACCTTGCGGGCCACCATGCCGTCTATATCCTTGAGCGCTTCCAGGAAGGCCTGCCGGGAATGGTCTTTCGGTCGAACGACCTGGGCATGTTTTTCCAACAAGGCTACCGCATCGGGATGGATGACCTCTCCCAGATATACCTTCATGTTTCCTCCTACATGTTTTCCTGTTTAGGTTTTAACCGACCCATCCATTTCCTTCATAGGTGGAAAAGAGTCTCTACCCTATCTACCACCCCTGCATGGGAGCTGTCAATCCGGCCGGCGTTTCCGGAGCTTTCTTGAGGCAATAAAAAATGGACCCCCGGGGGTCAAACGAGGGTCCAAAATCAAAGGCCTTAAAGGGCAACTTTCTATGCCCGCAAACAGGTGGAGAGGAGGTTCTGGGACTTGATCTTGTCCAACCAGGCCTCGTACTGTCCCTCGTCTCCCAGAATCTGATTGACGAGCTCCTCCTGGTAATGCCCTTCTTTCATGCGGACCTTAATGTGCTTCTTGAATCTCTCATGAAGGGTGTAATGAATAATGATCCCCACCGCCGCGCTGTACGGACACAGGGGTCCTCCCACGGTGTAAGAGACCCGAATTTCCTCTTCCTGGACCTCAATGTCGTCCTCGCGGACGAAACCCATCTCCACGATGCTTCGGTCCTTGAGGTCGGGATCGAGAATGTGATCCAGCACCCTCAATATATCCTGTTTGGTCACGGGATAACCTCCTATGGAGTCAAGGGCCCAAAAAACTCAAAAAGGATCAATGCCCGTGTTCGTGCTCGTCTTCTAATCCCTTCCCGCATCCCGTACAGAACTCCGCCTCGTTGGGATTCTCCACATCGCAGAAGGGACAATAGCATTTCTTGGGGGTCGGCTTGTAGGCAGTCCCTTCCTTTTTCATTTTGAAATCCTCGATGGCCTTGTGCAGGGCATCGGCTCCCAGGTTGGAGCAGTGCATCTTCTGCTTGGGAAGACCCTCCAGCGCTTCGGCCACCTTTTTGTTGGTGATCTGGGAAGCCTCCTCAAGGGTCTTGCCTTTGGCCATCTCGCTGACCATGCTGGAAACGGCAATGGCGGCTCCGCACCCGAAGGTCTGAAATTTCACGTCTTCGATCACGTTTTCTTTGACTTTGATGTAAAAAGTCATCATGTCTCCGCAGACCGGGTTTCCCACTTCTCCAACCCCATCCGCGCTTTCAATGACTCCCACGTTTCGGGGATTCTTGAAATGATCCATAACCGTTTGGGTATACATGTTTTCTTCCCTTCCTTTTGTCGGATTTTTTGGTCCTCAGGCCTTTTTGGCCATGGCTTTCCGATACACCGGGGACATATTTCTCAGCCTTTCCACGATAGGCGGTAAAACCTGCAGGATGTGATCCACATCCTCGGGCTTGTTCTGCATTCCGAAGGAGAACAGGAGCGATCCCTGGGCGGTGGCGGCATCCACCCCCATGGCGAGCATGACATGGGAGACCTTAAGAGAACGGGAAATACAAGCCGAGCCGCTGGAAATGCGAACCCCTTCCATGTCCATGAAGAGAAGCATGGCTTCTCCTTCAATGTACTCGACGGCCACGCTCACGATCCCGGGAAGGCGCCGGGTGGGGTGGCCGAGAAAACGGATGTAAGGGATCCCCTTGGGTAAATCCTCGGTCAGCCGGCCGGCGAGCCCCTTCAGGTAGCTCATCCTTTGGGGGATCTCTTCCCGGGCCAGGTCCGCGGCCACTCCCATTCCCACAATGGCGGGAACGTTTTCCGTGCCCGCCCGCAAGCCTCGTTCTTGAATCCCACCGTCGAGAAGGGGCTGGATTTTAACCCCTTTGCGGATGTACAGAGCGCCCGCACCCTTGGGGCCGTAAAAGGTGCTTCCAGCCAGGCTCAGAAGGTCCACGTTTAGTTCGTTCACGTCTACGGGAATATTTCCCACCGAATCGACGGCATCGGTGTGGAACAGGACCTTTTTGGCCCGGGTTATTCTTCCGATCTCGGCGATCGGTTCGATGGTTCCCACCTCCGGGTTGGAGTGCATGACGGAAACAAGAATGGTCTGGGGAGATATGGCCCTCTCCACGGCATCCGGGTCCACCATCCCATACTGGTCCACCGGCAAGCGGGTGATGTGAAAACCCGCTTTTTCCAGAGCATTGGCGCAGTGCATGATGGAAAAATGCTCGATGCCGGAGATGATGACCTCTTTGCCCTTGGCTTGATGAGCCAGGGCGATTCCCTTCAACGCCAGGTTGTTGGATTCCGTGCCGCAGGAGGTAAAAATAATCTCCTCATCCTGGGCCCCGATCAGACGGGCGACTTTTCCCCTGGCCTCTTCCAGCGCTTCCCTGGCTTTTTCCCCGTCCTCGTGAATACTTGAGGGGTTTCCGTAAAACTCTTTAAAATAAGGAACCATGGACTCATAAACTTTTGAATGAATCGGCATGGCCGCCACGTGATCCGTATAAATAACAGCCATTTTCAATCTCCTCTGTAACTGATAATACTACCCATTTACTATGGATGATTTTCATGGGAAAAAGGTTCTAGGGCGACCGGGAAACCCCGGGAAACCTTATCTATTATCCTAAATCCGGCGGAATTTGCAAGACCCCTCAACGGCTTGTCCACCACTTTGAAGAGTCCTTTTTCTGCTCCAAACCAAGCTTGTGGCCCGGAAGTCCCGCCTTTGGCGGGATTGCGCGGAAAAAGCATCGACGGGGAAAGAATTCTACCCGGAGATCCTTCTTGGCTTCCGCAGGATGGGGCGGGCCGCTCGGGCGCCCGGTCACGCGCTTCGCGTGACGCCCCTGCATCGGAATCCCCCTGTTTTCAGGGAAAAAACTAGGTTGCCAGGCCTTCCGGACCGCCTTACAATAATCTACAGCCAACCTATGCCGGTGGAAAACTTTTTTCCACGATGCCATGAAACGCAGAGGGGTATGGTTCGCCTCCGCCGAAGGGCGCAAACCTCATTGGAAAGGATGAAGAACGATGAAAGTATTTATGACCGGCGGGACGGGGTTTGTGGGGAAAACCCTGGCTCCGGCCCTGGTCCGCTTGGGCCATGAAGTCACCATCCTGACCCGGGCGGCGAAAGAAGGCTTTTCCGGGGTGTCCTGGGTCGAAGGGAATCCCATGCAGGAAGGTAGATGGCAGGATGCGGTGAAAGAGCATGAGACGGTGATCAATCTTGCCGGCGCCTCCATATTCACCCGCTGGACGGAGGAGGCCAAGAAAATGATCCGGGACAGCCGGATGCTCACCACCCGCCGTCTAGTGGAGGCCCTGAGAGGGGGAAGGGTGAAAACCTTCTTCAGCACTTCAGCCATTGGATACTATGGTTTCCATGGGGACGAAGCCCTTTGCGAGGAGGCTTCTCCCGGGGGAGATTTTTTGGCCCTCCTGGCCAAAGATTGGGAGGCGGAGGCGAAGGAGGCGGAAAAGAATGGATGTCGAGCGGTGATGACCCGTTTTGGGATTGTCCTGGGAGAAAAAGGGGGGGCCCTGGGACAAATGATCCCGCTTTTCAATAAATATCTCGGCGGGCCCCTGGGGAGCGGAAAACAGTGGTTCTCCTGGATTCACATCGAAGACCTCGTCCGGGCCTATTTGTTCGTCCTGGAGCACCCGGAGATTTCCGGGCCCGTGAATTTTACCGCTCCCCATCCGGTACGCAACAAGGAACTGGCCCAGTGGCTCGGAAGAATCCTGGGAAGACCGGCCTTTTTTCCGGCCCCCGGATTTATGCTCAGGCTGGTCCTGGGGGAATTCGGTTCTATCCTTCTGGAGGGGCAGAAGGTGATCCCCCAGAAGCTCATGCAGGCCGGGTTTCAGTTCCAATACCCGGAGATCGCTCCGGCGCTGAGGCAGGTCGTCCGGGTGAAGGGGAATTGAAAGCACTCCGGCTTCATCCTTTATTAAGGCCGCAGGGGGAATTTCGGTACTCGTTTTTCCAAAGCGGCTTTCTTCCTTTCGGAAAGAGAACCCATGAAAGCTGAAATCATCGCCGTCGGAACGGAATTGTTGCTGGGGCAGATCGTGGACACCAATTCGGCTTACATTGCCCAGCAGATCGCCACCGTGGGCCTGGACCTTCACTTCAAATGCACGGTGGGGGACAACCTGGAAAGGATCAAAAGCACCCTGCAGACCGCTTTGAGCCGGTCTGATTTTATCATCACCACCGGGGGAATCGGGCCGACCCTGGATGACCTGACCCGGGAAGCGGTGGCCGAGGCCTTGAACCGGCCCCTGGTATTTCAGCCGCACCTTTTCGAACAGGTCAGCGACTTTTTCCGGCGGCTGGGGCGGGCGGTAAGCGAGAACAACCGGAAACAGGCCTTCATTCCGGAAGGAGCGATCCCCATCGAAAACCCGGTAGGAACGGCCCCCGGCTTTATCGCCGAGAAGAATGGGAAAGCCGTCCTCTCGGTTCCGGGGGTACCCCATGAAATGCGCTACTTCATGGAGCATAGCGTCCTGCCCTACCTGAGGAACAGGCTGGGAATTCGCGAAGTAATTGTCTCGCGGGTCCTCAAACTCTTCGGGATCGGGGAGAGTATGGTCGATGAGCGGATCAAAGACCTCATCGAAGGGGGTGCGAATCCGACCATCGGCCTCCTGGCCCACACCCAGATCGGAGAGATTCACATCCGACTCACGGCTAAAGCACAGGATGCGGCCTCCGCCGGGGAATTGATTGCCCCCGTGGAGGGAGAAATTCGAACCCGCCTGGGAGACTTCATTTTCGGCGCCGACGACCAGACCTACGAAGGGATGTTGAGCGCCCTTTTGCGGAAGTCCGGCCTGACTCTGGCCGTGGCCGAAACCTCTTTTGGCAGTTCCATTATCCAGACGGTGAAGAGCATGGAGGGGGGAGCGGAGTTCTTCCGCCTGGGCCTGACCCTGGTGAGCCCGCAAGTAGCCAGGGAGGTCTTGAAAATCGGCGGGTCCTTCGATTCCGGAGAAGGTCTATTGGGTCCGGAGGCGGCCCGATTCCTGGCTCAAGGGGTGCGGGATTTGACCGGAGCCGACCTGGGATTGGGACTTGCGGGCCGGGTGGGAAGGGAAAAGGGCCAAGACCATCAGGTTTACATTGCCCTGGCTCATGCCCGGGGTACGGAGGTTCTGGAACAACGCTGGCCTTTTGCCATGCGGTTCATCGAAAACCGCATGACCAAGATGGCCCTTCAGCAGGTTCGCAAGTATTTGTTGGAGTCTCAAGCCTCAAGGTGAACGGGGAAAAAGAATTTTAGGGAAAAGCGTCTTTTTCAGGTCATCCCTTCGACGAAAGCCCGCACATTGTACCCCAGGACCTCATGGTTGTACCCGCCCTCCAGGACCCCGAAGCGGCGTCCTTGGCAGATTTTTTGGGAATAGGTTTTGACCAGAGAGCCGATCGTCCGGTAGTCTTCGGTTTCCAATAACCCTCCCCAGTCTTGCACGTGCCGGTCAAAGCCCGCGGACACCGACAGAATATCAAAATCCCCCGACCGCTCCAGATGTCTCTCGATCTTCTGGATAAAATCCTTGTTGGACGATCCTTCGGGATGGAAATAATCCACGTTGGGGTTGCCCATAAAGGCATTCTCAGTTCCGTCCCCGAAATGAAGGTCGAAATCGAGGACCAGGGCCTTCTTTATTTTTCCTTCTTTCATCAACTTCCGGAGGGCGATGGCAATGTTGTTGAAGTAGCAGAACCCCCAGCACGAGTCCGGGCTGGCGTGGTGCCCGGGGGGGCGAATCAGGCCGAAGGCCGGCTCTCCGGCATAGGCTGTTTCGGCGGTCAGGATTGCTCCGCCCGCGGAAAGGATCCCCACCTCGTAAATGTCCTTGTACCTCCGAATACTCTCCAAATGCCCGTGCGTGTGGACCCTGGTCAGGTCCTCATCCCGAGCCGGGGGCGCGGTCGCAAACTCAAAGTCCTTGCCCAGGACCCCCATGATGGCTTCCATCCTCCCGGCAGCCGCAGCCGGGTCCGTGGTGTAAACCTCATAGAACATTTCGTGGAAGATGATTTTCATTTTGAGAGGCCTCCGAATCTCGAGTCCAAAACGGTTTATCCGCAGATTTCGCAGATTACGCAGAAAATACGATGGGTAACATTCAAAGCTTTAAAACTTCCCCGGAGGTTGGTATTTGTCCCTGGCGATTTAACCGCCTGTATCGGTACTGCAGCGTTCAAACTCTGAAATTTTTCATTAACAAATTTCGCACCCTGAGTTACACGTTAAAAGTTAATGATTTCATTTGATTGCGGCTGCACCGCACTGCGTGCATCTGCGTCCCATTAGGCATTTTTATCTTCCCTTGAACTCGGGCTTGCGCTTCTCGAAAAACGCCTTGACCCCTTCCCGGTGATCCTCGGTCAGACGAAGAAGGGCCTGGTAGCTGTTCTCCAGGCGCAGGAGAGTGTCAAAATCGGATTCGTAGCTTTGGTTGAGGAGCCGCTTGGCGATTCCCATGGCCATGGTCGGACCGTTGCCCAATTCCAGGGCCATTTTACTGGTTTCTTCTCTCAGGGCTTCGGCGGGGGCCACCCGGTTGATCATCCCCATTCGCTCGGCCTCACGGGCGTCGATCGTCCTCCCGGTGAAGACCAAATCCTTGGCCCGGGTCAACCCGATTCGCCTGGAGAGCAGGAAGATCCCTCCGCAGTCGGGAATCAGCCCGATTCGGACGAATACTTCCGCAAAGGTGGCCGTTTCCGACGCCAGGATCATATCGGCCGCTAGGGCGATGCTGCATCCTCCCCCTACCGCCGGGCCGTTGACCGAGGCGATGATCGGCTTGGGCAGGCTGATCATTGTCCAGATGAAACGGGTGATGTATTCCATCCGCTGGTAAAATTCATAGGCGGTGTGGTCCTCTTTCATGAACTTCACATCTCCCCCGGCACTGAAGGCCCGCCCGGCTCCGGTGATGACGACGGCCCCGACGCTTTCATCCTTTTCCGCATCCCCCAGGGCGCGTTCCAGCTCCTGGGCCATGATAGGGTCCAGAAAATTCAAGGACTGGGGACGGTTCAGAGTAATCGTGACAACCTTTCCCTCTTTATTGACCAAAATCGTTTCGTAGCTCATTTGCGCTCCTTTTGTCTGGTTGCCAGTTGCTGGTTGCTGGTTGCTGGTTACTGGTTACTGGTTACTTGTTGCTCGTTCTTGGTTTCGGTTTCCTGCCCTTAACCAGCAACCAGCAACCAGCAACCCGCAACAGGTTCCATCACAGCCCCTCCAGTGTCTTCTCGGTTTCCTCCCGCAGATTCTTATCCCGGGTGGTCATGGCCAGGACCTTTAATTTTCCCTTCAACCCTTTCTGCTCGATGGGGCTTCGCTTTTGGCAGAGCTCCTTCAGGGGACCCAGGGCTGCCTTGGCTACCACCGGGTCCTTGGCATCGAGGAGCAGAATGAGGGTTCCCCAGTCGTCCGGGGGGCCGAATTCCCGGATGAACTTTTTGGCCGCTTCTTCGAACCCGGGAGTCCCATATTTGTCGTGGAGGGCGGTGTAGGCTTTCTTGTATTCGTCGGACCCTTTCCGCCCCTGGAAAAACTTCTCCGCTTCCCGCAGGTGCTGCTTCTTGGCCCAGTCCGATCGTAGGCTGCGTTCCCGGAAGCTCTTTGGTTCCCGGCTCACATGGCGGCTGTGATCCCGCATTTTGTCGATCTCCCGCCAGCTCAATTTTTCCCGGTCGTCGTCATCATCGTGTCGGCCCATACGTTCTCTCCTTCCGGGGCTCATTTAATCAAAAACGGGAGATTTCTTCAAGGCAAATCAAATAGCGAATGCGGGAGCTTTCCTGCCAATGACCGGGAAGGGTGGCGGAGGCTGAAATTGGGTAAGTGGGCAGGCGGAAAAAGGGGACGGAGCGGATTTCCAGGAGCGAAGGGATGAAAGAGAAGCAAGAAATGGACGGGATGGAGAAAACGAAGAGGGATGAGCATTTTGCCCACCCCTCTTCAGGTTATGCGACCCTTCCCCTGCCGGACGGCATAAACGGGTAAGCTTCGGGTCAGGCCTTTATGTCAGCAGCTTTCCTGGCCGGCAGCGCGCCGGATTGAAAATACTTCTTCAGAAGCTGCATCACCTGCTCTTCCCCTTCCGGGATCTGAAGGTCGGCATCCTGGCTGAGGCGGTGAAGGAGGATGACCGGGTCCAGAATCTCTCCGCACATGACGCAGTGCCAGCCGAAGAAAATGTTGTTTACATCGTAAAATTTTTCGAAAATCATTCTGCCCCCGCACCGCTGGCAGCTCATCGCCTTGCTCAACTTCTCTTTTCGTTTTTCCACGGTTGTGTTTGCTGATGGCATGATATCTCCTAAAAGACCTCCTTGGTTTTGTTCGAATCCTCGAAAAACATTCTTTTGTAGTAGGGTAATACGATCGACCACCCCTCCACGCCCCCCTACTGGTACCAGAATAATGAGGTTAATAGGGGAAAGAAATAGGGTGAATCCCGTATTTTTCGTTTTAAAATCCTGTATTTCGACGGGGGATGAAGGCGGGAATACAGTGACGCCTTAAATGCCCAGAATTTTTATCTCCCAGAGTCTCCCCGGTGATTCCGACCTGCGCCAGACACCACTTTCATCTGTCATTTTTAAAATTAAATTTCTATATTATTTAATTCATAAATTTATGTCAAGAAAAAAATGAGTCCCGGCCCGGGCCTTTTTGTTTGCCCGGGGGGCAGATTTTTTTTAGAATGAGACCGTCGCCCCTTGGAAGTCCCCGGAAGTTGAGAACCGCGGGAGAATCCGCCCGGGCGGAAGAAGGGGAGGGAAAAGCCATGACCGAAAGACGTCCATGGGGAAGCTATACGATTCTGGAAGAAAGGGAAGCCTACAAGGTCAAGAGAATCGAAGTCCTGCCCTCCAAGCGCCTAAGCTACCAGAGGCATCAAAAGAGGGACGAACACTGGGTGATCGTGGAAGGGGAAGCGGTCGTTACTGTGGAGGGGAAGGATATTCTTCTCTCCCCGGGAGGTTCGGTAGACATCCCCCGGATGGCCGCCCACCGCATCCTGAACCCCGGGAAAAGCCTCCTCGTATTCATCGAAGTTCAAAAGGGCGACTATTTCGGAGAAGACGACATCATCCGCCTGGAAGATGACTTTGGAAGAGGTCCGAGATAGCCCCTGCCATCCTTTTTTGCCGGTGGGATGAACCGGGAAATCCCTTCAGCCCGGGCTCTTTGTTTTGGGGTCAGAGGGGATTCTAAGGTCCTTTCCCGCGAAAAATACATTCCTCGCCCAATATCCTTTCCCCCTCATTTCCGGTAGAATAAATCCTGAGGAGGATTCGCTATTTATTGATCGGCAGGAGTTATGGGTCTTACAAGCTTGAGCTTTTTTGTCCTTTTTCTCCTTCTGGGGCTCATGCTCCTTTGGAGAATTCCCTACCCGCGACGGGAGGGTACGGCGCAAATGCCTTCCGGGGGGATAACCATCATTATCCCCGCAAGAAACGAGAGACGGAACCTGGCACGGCTCCTCCATTCCATCGGGGAACAGGGAATAAAACCCCGCGAAGTGATCGTGGTGGACGACCATTCCGAAGACGGCACGGCGGAAATCGCCCGGAAAGCGGGTTGCCGGGTGATTCCCTCTTCGGCCTTGCCCGAAGGATGGACGGGAAAACCCTGGGGATGCTGGCAGGGGGCCAACCAGGCCAAGGGTAACCTCTTCCTTTTCCTGGATGCCGACACCTTCCTGGAGAAAGACGGGTTGGAGAAACTGGTCTCCACCTGCCTGCAAGGGAAAGGCCTCCTCTCGGTTCAACCCTATCACCGAATGGAAAAACCTTATGAGCGGCTCTCGGCGGTCTTCAACATTCTCATCCTTGCCGGGATGAAAACCTTTACCCCCTGGGGCAGGTGGAGAAAACCCGTGGGAGCCTTCGGCCCGTGCAACCTGTGCTCCCGGGAGGATTACTTTGCGGCGGGAGGGCATGAAAAGGTTAAGGGGGAGGTGCTGGAGAGCCTGGGCCTGGCGAAGGAATTCCAGAGAAAGAATCTTCCGGTCCGTTGTTACGGGGGGAGAGGAACCATTTCCTTCCGCATGTATTCCGGGGGGATTCGGTCGCTCGTCGAAGGATTCAGCAAGGGATTCGGCACCGGAGCCCAGGCCATGTCCCTGGGCATCCTGTTTATGGCGGTCGGCTGGGTGACCGGCGGGGTGGGCATTGTCCGGCACACCCTGCATTCTCTCATTCTGGGCGATTGGGCCTGGCTGCTCCAGGCCGGAGGGTTTTATT
>Ga0079037_100001494_pt1 | contig 12244 bp, 23 predicted proteins | sample Mud3Dept4metaG_FD_71479 | JGI IMG/M metagenome (GOLD analysis project Ga0079037, IMG submission 71479) | Freshwater wetland microbial communities from Ohio, USA, analyzing the effect of biotic and abiotic controls - Mud 3 Core 4 Depth 4 metaG | ecosystem: Environmental > Aquatic > Freshwater >... | reverse complement strand
AATAACGGATACGCACCACCATCGCTCGGAGTCCAGATCATGACTGTAGATCTACAACCTGCAGGAACCACTGAGAGATCCTGTGGCTGTGATGGCCCGACCTCACACACACTGGTTGTGATGACACCGGATGGAGACGGTACCGATTCCTCGACACCCTGCAGCGCGGTCACCCAGTAGGTGTACGTCCGTCCTTCCTCCACCCACCAATGGGTATAGTGCTGGGTTCCTTCATTCTCGAACTGTGCGGGAAGTTCGCTCTTGAGAATACTGCCATCCACCCATACCCGGTAAGCCTCCGCGTCTACTACTGGCTTCCAGTCCACATAGACGCTACGGGTGCCAAACGAACATGGACGCTCCCGTACCGCTAGCCACTCAGGAGCTGGTGGAGTAACCGCCGAAACAGATGTGGTAATCATCAATAAGGCGAATATGATCCCGATAATTGCTTTCATGGGTCACCTCCTAGCAGATTCCTACTTAAGATTATCATAAACTCCTCTGCAGAAGGCTACTCATCCTCACTAGGTCCCCCGTAATCCAACTTCGTAGCACATTCACAATTAACCACTTTCTGGGTGCAGACGAACAATTCACTCGTACACTCCTCCAGGGCTCTAGCTGTACGACTGTCACAGCAACCTGTGAACAATATAGACAAGAGGGATATCAAAATCAATAAGATCGGTAATGTCAGCATAGACAATGATAGCTTCATAGGATCACTCCTTATTGTCTTTGATCTGACCTATCTCCCACTTGAGTGCCTCCACCACCTGTTTGAGATTGATATAACGGGTTCTATAACCAAGTCTGACGGAATCCAAGTACTTTACGCGCTCCTGTAGTTGCTTGATCACCGAGAACAACATAGGAACGTCCGAAGTGAGATAATCCGAAGCCTGCTTCGGATCAAGCCGGCCACCATTCCAACGTGCTTCCAGACCATCTACTATGCCTGTGACATACACCGAATTACACCCGAGTTTGATATCCATCAGATACACCGAACTGCTGATTCACGTGATCCACACGTGATTGGCTATCCTTATCTAGTCCCTTATACCAATCACCATACTCCCGGATATGCCCTATATGAGGAACTTCATCACCTACGGTTCCACAGAACGGAACTCCTTGCTGCGAAACTGCACCGGAATCAAGCCAACGAGACAACCTGCGCCTCTCCCCCACTGACTTGACAGACTCGAGGGAGAGTGCATAGTACCTATCCTGCAGAAGGAGCTTGTCTCGAAGACGAAAACCTCGAGCATGACACTCATATACATGGTGCAGATACCACTGAAAGGGAGACCAATCCTTGTAGTGATCTGCAACCTTCTTAGGACCAGCAATCTCATCATCCGACGATGACTGAGGATAAGGAGACTTACCCATCAGAGACCGCAGATTAACTGCACATTTCAAAGGATCCTGGAGAACGTGAACTACGCGATACTTGGGAAATACCTCAGCTACATAGGGAGAGAAGATGCGAATGAAGCTAGGACTGGTCTCTACATAACCCAAGATACCCGTTCGCATAGCCAATCTACGACGGGCGTTCAACTGGTCCTTCACTACAGCCTTGGTAACTCCCTTATCACAGAACAAACTAGGAGCTAGTTCAGATTGAATCACCCAGTTTGTCAAACAATCCTTAAAGATATCCACTAGATAAGCCATACACAACGGACTAGGAGTTATGAAGAACACTGCATCAGGCTCCTTCTTACCCAGATCTAGAATCATAACAACACCCCCTCAGGACACTGGAATTATGTAATCTGACTGATCTATCCACTTTCTCCAAACCCAGTGATATAAAATCCTCGGAACCATACAATATCTCTCAATCCTAGGTGATACCTTCTCAGACCATTTCACATCCTCCTGCATGGTGAGGCTGGGAAAGGGATGGGATCGAGCTATGGAAGTCCTCCAGACGCAAGTATGCTGTGGCTGGTAACCCTCAGAGGGATCCGCAGGAGCTCGAACGGCCGACTTACTCCGGATATCCCCAGCCTCGGAATTACGATCGGTATAGCACCAGCTAGCATGTTCAAAAGTAATCACATCAGGCTCATTGTATAAGGCTACGCTTCTGAGAGTTTCCACATAGTCAGGAGCTACTCGGTCGTCATCATCTATGAAAGAGATGTAATTACCCTTAGCTAGATTCAGGAGAACATTCCTCTTACATCCTGTAGTGCGCTTCTGGTTATCGTACAGCAGCAGAATTTCCACGTCCGGATATTCCTGGGTCTGCTGGTGCAGCTCTTTGAGCAATTGTGGAGCGTAGGGGTGGTCAATACCATTGAAGCCATAGCGATTAGGTATAGAACAGATGAGAATAGACCAGGATATTACCTGATTAGGGATAGGGTACCGTGCCTGATCTACCCAATCCCTCCAACTCCAGTGGTACAGAAACTTAGGAATAGCATACCCTGTTGGCATGAGAGCCCGGAGGTCTCGCCACCAACGAGAATCCTCACCGTGATTCAGTGGGAGAAAAGACACCCTCCGGGCAAATTCGGCATGCCAGACACTGGTATGATGAGGCGGATCGTTAGGGTCAAAGACAATAGATTCATTGGTAGGATTATCAAAACACCAGGAAGGCTCGGGATCCTCCGGAATTTTCTGTGACGAGGCACGTATCCCGAAGGTTATCACATCGACGCCCCTCTCCCGAATCGCCGAATGTATCGAAGAAACATAGTCGGGAGCTACCCAGTCGTCATCATCTATGAAAGAGATGTAGTCACCTTTGGCGATACTTAACAAGATGTTCCGCTTCTCCCCAGTAGTTCGCTTCTGGTTATCATACAGAAGGAGCACTTCTACATCAGGATATTCCGAGGCTTGACGATCTAACTCCTTGAGTAATTCCATTGCGTAGGGACGATCCCCGGTAAAACCCCAACGATTAGGTATAGAACAGATCAATATAGACCATAGAATCTTCATACTTCACACAAAATTAATATGAGGTGGTGTAGCTTTAGTACGCTCCACCTCTTCCAACTCAGGATCAATAATGAAACGGATAGCCTGGAGATTCCTCTGCTCGTATAGGCACCAGACCGGACAATCCAACCTGGGCTGGTGCCTCTGGCGTCGGTACACTACTTCCTTATCAAACCACACTTCCCGGAAGTCTCTGTCCACGATACTCTCCACCAATCCTCGCGGATTATAAGCCAAGGAACAACAAGAATAGATCTGACTATCTGCACCAATTATACAACCAATCTCCTTCCAATAGCAGAAGGGATAACCTTGATGATCCTTCGCCAGGTTATCCCAACGTTCCGCAGATAAGTCAGAGATTCTGAAGGAAGAATCCTCCAATTGCGCCTTGGCTAGGCTAACAGAATCACAGACTGCCTTTACAATATCCATCGATAACCTCTCCCTACGCTCCGGTGTAAAGGCTAACGATACTCTTATATTATCTGCACCATGCTCCTTTGCCAACAGGCAACCTTGGTAAATTCCCATCCAATTCTGTCGGTCTACCACATAACCTACACCCACTACAGCCTCTTCACGCCGCTTACGACAGGCTAGGTACTCTACCGCTTTCCAAGCCCTAGTAAAATGAGCCGCTGAAACTTGATGGATATCGGAGTACTGCTCAGAAGTACCCGCATCTATAGATATCCTAGCCCAGGTAAAATTAGCATCCCCTAGAATACCAGCCTTGAATTCATCCAACAACGTACCATTGCTCACCAAAGCCACTTCCATTCCCTGGCGTACGATCTCCTCAATCATTATACCGAAGTATCTGTAAGTTAGAGGCTCCCCACCACCAGTAATCTCCACGGCTTTAGTACCTAGGGAGCCCAGGCACCGCAAAGTCTCCAGCATTTTCTCCCAAGGTATAGAGTGATGATCGCTAAATAACACGTGGTTGATCCAAGCTTCCGGCGGAGAGTTCTGGGTATCACCCCTCCAATGACCATAAGCACAATACCTACAACTGGAGTTACAGGTATTGGTAGGAAAGATCTGCACGAAGATAGGGGCCTGAGGTTCTCCTGTACGGAATCTCTCCAAGGCTTCAGGATGATGAGCAATCTTAGCAACACTGTAGGGGTTGGCTTTGCATATCATGACGTCAGGTGGCAGAACATCATCGACTCGTTTTCTAGATATTCAGCAACGTGGAAGTCCAGAAAATCGTCCGCGGTAATCCCACACCGGTGTATCTCCCAAGGATTAACGTGGTCCTGAGGCTGCCAACCCACTGGACCAATCACAAATACATGATCAAAAAGCTCGACAGCTCGCTTCAAAGTCGGATAAACCACATCCTTCGTCAGATGCTCCAACACATCACCAAAAAGTATAAGACTTGGGTGAATATAATCTACTATAGCTGCATTCCTTAGGAACTCTTCGACGGGCTGAATTACCAGGAGATCGTAAAGACCCATCAAAGAATGGCTCCACCCCTCGTTTGGTTCTATAGCGACTAACTGGATACCTCCTAGAAGGTAACGCGTCAATTTGCCATAGAAACCGTCTCCAGCACCTATATCCACTACACAACCTGGTTGCAGGTCTAGAACCCTCTCCGCATAATGCTCGTTAAAGTACGGGTTATGTTTACAGGTCTGTATATGTTCAGGAACACGAATCATGTACGCATTTCCCCCTCCTGGACATGATACACGACCGAACCCAACGCGGTTATGTGAGTGTACCCCGCGTCTTGATAGTGTGCAAAGAGAATCTGATCCCCTGGAATGGTGGTTCTTTCAGTAGGGTAACCACCCAACCTCAGAAAAACCGACTTCTCCAGAAATACCGGACCATACAAGAGACCATCGGTAATCTCTCCAAGCCTGCGAACTCCTGCAGCATGAGCCACCCAAGCAGCCCTATCGAAGGTAGCTGGTGTACGTCCCAGGTCGCGCTCCCACTGGGGGCACTTACTGAGGAGCTGACCGGATTCCACCAGCATAGACGTCGGTAACGTACTTCCTCTACGGAAAGCACCCAGTAGCTCATCTAGCCAGTAATCGGAGACATACATATCCGAGCTTATGAGTACCACGTATTCCGTAGTTGAATACTCCACTGCAAGGTTCCAAGCTCGATATACCCGACTGATGTAGTATTCCGAGGGATCGATATTCCTCAGAATATGGGTAACCTCTGGGTGATTCTCAATCTCCGACGTAGCATCGTTGGCCACCACGATCAAACGATATTCGGTAGAGTTCTTAGCGGCTCTGAGACCTTCTAAGGTAAAATCCAACCAATCTACGCCCTTGTAGATGAGCATACCTACGGTAACATCACAAGACATCTGCTAGTACCTTCTGCCAGCTCTGGCGGCAAGCCTCTCCAGTGTAAGGGCTACTCAGAAGAAACTCACGCGGTTGGAAACTATCTGGTGAATTCCGAACCCAACGGATAGCATCTAAATACCGAGAATCCATAACCCGCAGACCCCAGGTACCCGACGCAGTATCATACCACACCCCGCAGGGTGGGGAAACCACCGGAATATCGCAAGCTAGAGCCTCCAGACTAGCTAGATGTTGAGTTTCCATCGGAGAGGTACACAGAAGCATACTACAGGCATTATAGACCTCCGCCATAGCTCCCATAGGTATTCGAGACAGTACACGTACTCGTTCGTTGATCCAGTCAGGATCAGGGGAATCTTTCAGAACCAAGCAGTAGTTGTAAGGAGTACTCTCTATGATTCCCTTCAGTGTTTCATAACCCTTAACCGAGGTCCGTGCACCCACCCAGACAATAGACTCCGGAAGAATCCCGTATTTCACCCGGCAGGCTTCCTTACCCATCGGCCTGAACACGCTAGTATTCACACCGATAGGGATAACTCTAGAATTCTCTACTTCTTCAAAGCGGGACCGCATATAAATGGAATTGAAGACAGCTACCTGAGACTGCTTTATGACTCGTACTTGCTCCGCATCCACTAGATCCTGTACGAAACTGATAGTAACAACGGGAAGATCTATCCAACGAAAGAAGCCCGAGTTACGTATGATATATTGAGGTTTCTCAGCATCAATACGATAGGAAGCCTCGACCACATCTGCGAGGTGCGAATAATCCACGTAGCTGCCGGTACGAAAGGCCAACCCAGGAATCCACTCCAACAGATCATGCCAGAAAGTCCTGGTCTCAGGAATAGATGTCAATTGATCATTCACTAACCAACCGAGCCTATTTACCATCAGCTCTCACCTATACTACCACCACGAGTACAAGACTCACCAGCTCGAGAATCGTAGAAGTATAATACCCTCTCGATCTGAACTTCTATCCTCACAGCAGGAACCGCTCGGCTGACCCAATCCATATCCTCGTAATTCCACTTCTGTTCAAAACCCACAGACTTGGCGATGTCGGATCTCCAAACCATGGTATGTGCAGGAAGACCTGTCCACAGAGTCGGGGTATCGGTGTAACCACCGTAAGTCACACTGTATTTACAAAGCTTAGGAGGTCCCCCATCCATACTACAATCACACCAGAAGCAGATCACGTCAGCTGTAGGATTGCCTCGTATAGCCTGCAGGATATCTGCTACGTAAGTAGGTGCTATCCTATCGTCATCATCTACGAAGGTAAGGAACTCACCCCGGGCTAGCTGCAGCAACCCGTTACGCTTCTCACCCGTTGTTCGCCTCTGGTTGTCATAGAAACCTAAGATCTCCACTGGTAAATCCCTAGCTTGGTTATGGAGGTCTTCTAGGAGTCTAAAGGAGTAAGACGTGAGCCTACGGTGAATCATTGGTACTAGCACGGAGAAATCACAATTCATCATTCAACCTCCTAGGGCCATCTATTGACGATCAAACTCTCCGAGCCCCAATCTCTACCAGCATTAGCAACCATACGCTTTTGATCACCCGCATGCTGGTGATACAGGACACCTGAACAACCAAAAGCAGCAGAGGCCTCAGAGAACTCAGCGCGTGGATGAGCTTGATGGCAACCAGTCAAAGATCTATCGAATAGCATCGTCAGACCATGTCGCCTAACCCGATCTAGAAATTCGGTATCCTCATAGCCCCAACCGCTAACATAAGCTTCTTCCATACCACCGATACTAGTTACAAAATCGCGATTGTATATCGCTAGGAAATGGAAAGGCCTTTGATCAGGACCCCCGCAGATGAAAGACTGAAATCCTTCATCCCATACATCACACAAGAGCGCGGTAGATTCCGAATGACCCTGCTGAGTAAACGTGTAGAAACCCTCAAGATCATAGTTATTTGAGAGGGTAACCTCAGGACTCGAGAATACCAACCAATTGCCCAGAGCTCTACGAATACCAACATTGATGGCGAGCGCCGGATTATTAGCACCCTGCGATGTCTTATAGATCGGATAATCCACAAAACGACTCGTATCAATCCTGAAGTAGCGTAGGGGAAGAGAGCGGGCACGGTAATCCTGCACTAGCTCCAGGAGACCATCACTGCTACCATCATCCACGACTACGATCTCGTAGGGAATAACAGTCCTACCCACTTGATCCAAATGACTATCTAGAGTAGCTATGAACAGACTAGCCCTATTGTAAGCGGGGTATAGAAAAGTGAGATCCACGCAGCACCTCCACGTAGTATATCAACACAACGGTAAGGGATCTCTAAAAGGTGCGGGAGGCTGGCAGTCCGCTCTACGCTTTCTACCAGCCTCACCGCGGAGGTAGGTCTTTCTCTAGCGGGACAAAGGAGGGACAACGTAGCAGTCAACAGATCTTCCCCTCATGGCTCTATAGGGCTCTGGGCTACCTGCATAGTTACCCGTGCACCCGCTCGTTCACATGCGAGACAACGAAAAGCAACGTAGGAAAACGCTATAGACAAACAGAGCACGTAAACGACGCATACCATCATCCCGGCTGGACGAACAACGTGGTACTGGTAGTAGGTGGTAACGTAGTAGTGGATTCATCCTTCTGAGTAGCTGGCTTACAGCACATACACGAGATTATCATCAGAAATGCTATCACTACCACTGAGAATTTCATGGTTTCCTCCCTAATTGTCGTTCTCCTCGAACTTGATCACGCAATCGTGACACCTGGTCTTACCCTCGATCTCGCGACACCTCTTACATTGAGCCAGATCCGCGGAGACAGTCACATCGGGACACTCATTCTCTAGATTACAGTTGCAGGCAGGAATCACAGGACAAGGACTAGGACAGACCACATCCCCCGAGCACTCCGCAGCCACGATGTTCTGTATGGCTAGGATACTCTCCGGTCCTATCTCACAACTCGCGAACACTGGAGAAACACTGAGACACAATAACCCTAATACCACTGCTAGATACTTCATCTTTCCTCCTTATCTGAGTTTACGGCCTTTTTTCAAACCCTTCTTCTCCGCGGGAGTGCGGATCATGTTAGCCTGTACCTGCTTAATAGTATACGCTACATCCAGACTCCTCCAGAAATCTTTACGCCGCAGTTCCCTCAAAGGTAAGTCAGTCTCCAACTCCAACAGAACCATAACTCTCCTCATGTATCACCTCCTTACTATTGGTTTCTACGTTACACCTCTCCGAATTGCTTCAACTCGTTGAGTCTTACACACATATCCTGCCAGGTTGCCTGAGCCTCGGTAGTCGTCTTATCTGGTGCATCCCGATACCTCTTAACCATCTCCAGTATGGTTCTTAGATGCACTAGCCTTTCGTTAGCCACATCCAACTTCCCAGTAAGCTCCAATATCTTCGCCTCGAGATCTTCCAATCTACCCATCTACTTAACCTCCTCCACACGAAAGGTATTAGGACCGAGAGTAGGATCTACCCTGAACTTGATAGGCCAGATGATAGAAGACTTAGTACTCTCATAAAGATCCTGGGAGAGCACCAGTATGGGATTGTTTACCCGCTCCTCTTGTTTCTGGCGAATGGCTCGCATGACCATACCTACAAGAATACTATCCATTACTTATTCTCCTTATCCTTCCAGGTATCTACATCCTGGGTAACGTTGCATTTAAAGGTCTGGATGACAACTTTACTGATAACCTTCTTGAGAACTCCCGGAGTCTTCACCACTCGTACGAAGCGATGCCAGTACTCCCTAACCCAGACAGTCATTGGGTTTCCTCGAGATCTACGACCCTGAAAGCAGGATCTTGCGTAGCTAGTAAGATGCTAGATGGGTAAAGTATCTGCTCCAGATGATCAGCACAAACATTCCTAGACAGACACCCCGTGTTGGTAAGCAACCAGAACATTGGCTTGATGTTAGCTGTCGCAGGCTTACTACAATAATAACACTTAGCCTTCATTGGGTTTCCTCGAGAACCTCACGTAGCTCCCTACACGAAGGACATTCCACATTCTTATTACGCCCTGAAGTGCTTCTCTTTCCCGTACCACCGCAGTAGATACAGCAGTCCACCTCAGCCTGGACGACACTTCGTAAACGGGCTACCTTGTCTGCTAGGCGGCCTTCTATCCGCATATGACTTTCTAGCTCCGTACGCAAGTTCAGTATCTGCCACGATAGATCATCCATGCTAATAATCCCAGTAGATGTGGAGGTCGTTAGGATCGTCTTTACCCTTGGTTGTAGTATCCTCTGTCTTACAGGATGGCTCATCGAAGTAATCCCAGGGATACTCTGGCTGTAGGATAGGCATGAAATTCACCGGTGCCTCTATAGGACAAGTGAAGAACTCATACACACCAACCCAGAACCTAGGAATCGTCTTTCCCGCACCCTTTACCAATCCCAGGAATAATCCACCGCCTCCCCACTTATGACTCTCTACTATCATATTCCCGGGTATCTCCAAGAAAGCACAGGTCATACCTGCTAGCCCACGTCCAGCTTTGGTAGAAGCCGACTGAGCCAGGCTATTCTGGGATATACACAACGATAGTAGCATACCCACGACTAGAATCCACAACGTTTTACTCATCTCCTTGTACCTCCTTCTTGCCAGCGTCTCTTGCTTCCTCGTGTGCCCGAATCTCGCCTCCCACCTTCGCAAGTTCGCGTTCTAGGTATTTATCTGCCAACCGTTCCAACGCTAAAGGGCAATCATGCGGACCCTTCGATTTGTGAGGAACTATACTTCCGCAGTATCGACAGTGAAAGTTATTCTTCACGATTACTCCAGTTCATCAAGCACGCAAAGCACAGCATTCTGAACTACATCCAGCTTGATACGTAAGGGTCTTGCAAACTCATCCACCAATCTACGGTGTTCCTCCGGTGATACCCAACCCTTACCAGCATCGGTGGAGAGGGCATTGTTTATTTTTGATACAAGTTCTCGGTCAATGCTGGTAGTCGGATGTTCTCCAGAGCCGTACGGAGACTCTGCCATCCATACACGGCAATTAAGGTAGTTTCTGCTAGATTCCAGTGCCACCCGCATTTCAGCGAGTTTCACCTCAAGGTCGTGAACCTGCTGTTGGAGATTATGACAATCGTTCCGGTATCCCTGAAGTGCATCTAGTGTCTTTCCTGATCCACCACAGATGCACTTGAGCCCCGATAGTGGCTTGCCAGTACCACCACACACATCACACATACGTTCAGCGTCTAACACAGCCTTAGCCTCGTCGCACTCGCGGAGGGCTTTCATTAGAAAAGACCTCCGGCAGAACTCCGCTCCACAATCCACACAACTCCAGCAATCCGCACAGGTGTTGTCAATAAGACGCTTCGGTGTGTAGATTATCTTCCGACACGCGCATGTCGCGTTATCCTCAATCACGTTATCCTCGTTCATCTCTTACCTCTCCTTGTACCTCCTTCTTGATAGCTATTTCGGCAGCCGTATCAACACCCTCGGTATACCTACTCACCGTCACTGGCGTAAGAGGGCAACGACAACACTCCAGAATATATGGAGAGTAAACATGACCGACCGTAGTACTAGTGGTAGGCTGGACAATGCTAGTGGTAGTAGTGGTCACCGGATGCCTATCCTTATAAATAATCTGTGCACCCCATAGAGCCAAAGCAGTTGCCATAACCATCAAAAAGACACCCAGGAAGAATAGAGAGGCTTCCTTCATTTCAATCTCCACTACAAACCAGCTTGTTCCCGCGCCCCTTGAGACGACAATCGGTTAGCTTCAACACCGTACTGAAAGCATCGGAACAAGAAGATAGGGACAGCACCAGAGGCATATGCACATCAGCCAGACTCAGATGCTTGGCTGATAGCCTCACCCTATATACATTATCACTCCTACTGAGCCGTACCGTCAGGGTCTCACCAAGGTTCTGGAGACGCACCTTGCGGTTCCCGGTGGGTCTGTTTGCAAAAGCAATATCATTTATCAAATAACCCTCACTATCCGCTAGCAAAACCCAGAGGAAACTAGACCCCATACGCCCATCAGGTGGGTAAAGGAAACCAATCATCTCTGCCTTACCCTTACTAGGCTCAATGGCTAACTTCCTGACCCTCATAGGCTCACAATCCCAGTTACTCCACACGGGACAAGGATCACAAAGATCTCCTAGGCGATCGTCATCAGCGTTGGTCTGACCCGCATTAGGCTCCATAGGACAATTGTCTCTCTTATCGGATACTCCATCGCCATCAGAATCCTCCGAAGCATTAGCGAAGCCTATCACCACTATCATCAAAAGAAACACCAACCAATACGTAGATTGGGCGAGTATCCCCCTAGCTGTTGTTGCCATCAAGCTACCTCCTCTAGGCATCATCCGGATCTTCTCCATTAGGTCCCTCAATCTTAAGGAGTCTGATGAGAGTCGCGGCTATCGTCGATTGAGCAAGTCCCCCTTCTACAGCCATCCACCACAATTGATTTCGAATCTCGTCGTACTTGAGAACCTTTTCCTCATTAGTCATTCTTCAACTCCCCGATGTTAACCAGGTTACTATCAGCATCGCAGCCAAGACACCCATAGCGATCACTACCAATGTACTCATTCTTCAACTCCCTCCAAAGCCTTATTCTCATCTCGGGTCTTCCGAAGCCATTCCAATGCATACTGAGCATCAGGTCTATCCATCATCGCACCACCCTGCTGTACCATAACCTGTTGGCTTATTGCAGGGGTCTCTGTGCCTTTGGGTACTGGTAGCTTCCCTTGACCCTTCCATACCCTATCTATTACCTCGATAGCATCCCTGTCATGTCCTTTCTTCAGGATCAACCTAGCTCGGATTACACTGTCTTTCAGGAGTCTGGTATAGTCCCTTTCTACTTGGGTATA
>Ga0079037_100001493_pt1 | contig 12245 bp, 10 predicted proteins | sample Mud3Dept4metaG_FD_71479 | JGI IMG/M metagenome (GOLD analysis project Ga0079037, IMG submission 71479) | Freshwater wetland microbial communities from Ohio, USA, analyzing the effect of biotic and abiotic controls - Mud 3 Core 4 Depth 4 metaG | ecosystem: Environmental > Aquatic > Freshwater >... | reverse complement strand
CGCTCCGCGCCGCGGCCACGCCGCGCCGATTACCCATCCCCTACAGCTCCCTGAGTCCGGTCGTCACGGGCAGCCGCGCAGCCCGCACCGCCGGCAGCAACCCGCCGGCGAACCCGAGTATGAGCGCATAGACGAGTCCGGTCACGAGCAGCGCCGGCGTCACCGTGAAGGCGAACGTGACCTGGCTGAAGCTCGCCCAGTTGAGCGTCGAGGCCTGGTAGCCGTTCAGTCCCAGGTACACCAGCACCCCACCGACGACCCCGCCCAGCAGTCCGAGCGCCACGGCCTCGAGCAGCACGGAGACCACCACCGGTGCGGCGCCGAACCCCAGCGCCCGCAGCGTGGCGATCTCGCGGGTGCGCGTGGAAACGGCCGAGTACATCGTGTTGAGCGCGGCGAACACCGCGCCGATGCCCATCAGCACGGCAATCGTGGTGCCGACATAGCGGATCAGCGTCACCAGGATGCGTGACTGGTCGGCGTAGAACTCGCGTTCGCTGCGCACCGAGGCATTGACCCGGGGATCCGCGTCGAGCCAGCGACCGAGCTCGACGAGCGCCGCCGGCGACTCGAGCTGGGCGCGCACCACCTGAACGGAGTTGCCGCGCCGGTACACGCCCTGCAGCACCGTGAGGTCGGTCCACACCTCGGACTCCGACACGCTGCCGCCGGCCTCGAACACGCCGACAACGCGCCACACGTGCGAGCCCCAGGTCACCTCGCGCCCGAGGTCCACGTTGCCGAACTGCGCGAACGCGCCGCGCCCGACGATCACCTCGTCCTTGCCGGGCTCGAACATGCGCCCGGCCACGATCCTGAATCCCTCGCGCACCTCGGCGGCGCGCGACGTCACGCCACGGAACGGCACGTTGGCAGACGTGCCCGTGCTGCGCATCGGCAGGTCGACGATGGTGTAGAACTCCGGCGAGGCGATGGCGCCGCGAGCGTCCTGCACGATGCCTGGCGCCGCCGCGATGACGCTCACCTCGTCGCGGCCGAACGCGCTCGACAGCTCATCGGACGAGCCGCCGCGCAGCACCAGCGCCACGTCGTCGCGTCCCGACAGCTCGAGCGCCGCGCGGAAGCCCTCGCCCATGGACAGCAACGAGACCAGCACCGCCACGACGCCGCCGATGCCGACCACCGCGACCAGCGACGTGCCGAGCCGCGCCGGCAGGTTGCGCAGGTTCAGGGCCGTGACGGCCGCGAGCTGATGGAGCCAGGGGTTCATGCTCTGCTCAATCCCGCCGCAAGGCCTCGACGATCCTGAGACGCATCGCCTGCGCCGCCGGCACGGCGCCTGCGACGAGCCCCAGCCCGACCATGAACACGGCCCCGAGTACGATCGCATCGGCGGGCACGCGGAATCCCGGCAGGTACTGGCGGAACACCGGCTCGAACTGCACGCCGAGCCACCACGCGCCGGCGAGCCCGAGCGCACCGCCGATGACGGTGATCAGCACCGCCTCGGCCAGCACCAGCCCGAGCACGCCGCCGTTGGTGAACCCGAGCGTCTTCAAGACGCCGATCTCGTTGGTGCGCTCGCGGACCGACTGGGCCATGGTGTTGGCCGTCACCAGCAGCATGGTGAAGAACACCGCCGTCACGATCGCGCGCAGGATCGCGCCGATGTTGCCCACCTGGTTGACGAACGACTGGGCCATGGCCCGTTCGGACGAGGTCTTGGTCTCGGCCGGCGAGTTGGTGAACTGCAGGTCGATCTGCCGGGCGATGGCCGCCGCGCGGTCGAGGTCGGCCACCTTGACGACGTACCAGCCGATCAGGCCGCGGCCCTGGCCCCGACCCTCCTCGAAATACTCCTGGTGCATGAGGATCTGCCGCGTGTCGCCGCCCTGCGGCAGGTCGTAGATCGCGCGTACCGTCACGTCCCAGACGTCGCTGCCGTCGGCCTTGCGCCAGATCGACGAGCGCAGCGGCACGGCCTCGCCCACCTGCCAGCCCGTCAGGTCGGCCAGCCCGCGCCCGATCAGGATCCCGGAGCGATCGGCGATCCAGGCGAGCCGCTGCTCTTCCGGCACGAGATACTCCGGGTACATGCGCAGGAACGGATCGGGCTTCACCGGGAACGTGGGAATCTGGTTGCGCTCGTCCTGGTACCAGGCGCCGAACCAGGTCTGCGGCGTCACGTCCGTCACGCCGTCGATGGCGCGGATGCGGTTTTCGTAGCTCTGCGGCAGCAGCTGCGTGAACGAGACCTTGTGCATCGTGAGCAGCCGGTCGACACCGGCCACGTCCACGCCGGACTGCAGCGAGTAGCGCAGCGATTCGGCCAGCCCGAACAGCAGGAACGCGACCACGATCGACGCCAGCGTGAAGAAGGTGCGCAGGCGCTTGCGGCGCAGGCTCGAGGCGAGCAGCGGCACGTATTTGCCGATCACGACGCGTCTTCCCGCAGCAGGCCCTTGTCGAGATGCACGGTGCGATGCGCCCGCTCGGCGGCGTGCGGATCGTGCGTGACCATGATGATGGTCTTGCCCTGCTCGCGGTTGAGTGCCTGCAGCAGGTCGAGGATCGCGTCACCGGACTTGCGGTCGAGATCGCCGGTGGGCTCGTCGCACAGCAGCAGCGTCGGGTCGGTGACGATGGCACGCGCGATGCCGACGCGCTGCTCCTGCCCGCCCGACAGCTCGCGCGGCCGGTGCTTCGCGCGGTCCGAGAGCCCGACCAGCCTGAGCGCGGCCGCCGTCCGCACGGCGCGCTCCTCGCGGCTCAGGTCCTTCAGCAGCAGCGGCAGCTCGACGTTGCGCTCGGCCGACAGCACCGGCAGCAGGTTGTACATCTGGAACACGAAGCCGACGTGGTCTGCGCGCCAGCGCGCCAGCGCACCCTCGCCCAGCTGATCGACGCGCAGCCCGTCCACCTCGAGGCTGCCGGAGGTCGGCTGGTCGAGGCCGCCGATCAGGTTGAGCAGCGTGGACTTGCCGGAACCCGACGGCCCCATCAGCGCCACGAAATCGCCCGCCGCGATCTCGAGCGACAGCCCGTCGAGCACGCGCACGACCTCGGCGCCGCGGCGGTACTCCTTCACCAGGTCACGGATGCGGACGATCGGCGCCGCCACGCTCAGTCGGCCTCGAGTGCGACCGGCGCGCCGTCCCGCAGGCGCCGCGGCGGGTTCACCACCACGGCCTCACCGCCCTGCAACCCGTCGAGCACGATCACCTGGCCGTCCTGCTCGTCGCCGAGTCGCACGCTGCGTCGTTCCACCTTCCCGTCCCGCACCACCCAGACGATGGAATCGCCATCGCTGCGCACCACGGCGCTGCTGGCAACCTTGAGGCTGGTCTCGCCGGCCCCGTCGGCACGCTCCTCGAGGAAGCGCACCTTGATGCCCATGTCGGGCAGGATGCGCGGATCGAGCTGCCCGAACGCGATGCGCACGCGCACCGTCGCCTTCTGCCGGTCCGCCGTCGGCACGATGCTGATGACCCGCCCCGGCACCTTCCAGTCGGGATAGGCGTCGAGGACGGCCTCGACGGGCTGGTCGTCGCGCACCCGGTTGATGTACGCCTCGTTGACGTCCACCTCGATCTCTCGGGAGTCCATGTCCACGATGGTGGCAATGCCGGTGCGAGTGAATCCTCCGCCGGCCGAGATCGGCGAGACGGTTTCGCCGGGCTGCGCGTCCTTCGAAATCACCACGCCGGCGAACGGCGCGCGAATCTGCAGGTCGTCGAGCGCCTGCTGGCTGACGGCGAGGCGCGCCTGTGCCACGCCGACCTCGGCGCCCGCCGCGGCCAGCCGCGCCTGCAGTGCCGCAACCTCGGCTTCGGAATTGTCGAGCGCGCTCCTCGATACCAGCGCCCGCTCGACCAGGCTGCGGTTGCGCTCGAGGGTCTTCTGCGCGTCGGCGAGCCGCACCTCGATCTCGCGCAGGCTGCGGCGTGCCGCCTCGAGGGTGCTGGCGGCGACCCGGTGCTCCGCCTGGATCGTGGCGGGATCGAGCCGCGCGAGCACCTGTCCCTCGCTCACCAGCGCGCCTTCCTCGAACAGGACTTCCGTGATCCGGCCCGTGACCTTGGAGCTGACGGTGGCCAGCCGCCGGGCGACCACGTAGCCCGAAGCATTGAGCACAGCCCCGTCGCGGGCTGCCGCCGGCGACTCCACCAGCACCGTCTGCACCGGCACCGGCGATCCCAGCAGGCGCCACAGCACGACGGCCGCGACGATCACGGCCACGGCCACGATCAGCCACAAGCGGCGACGTCGCCCGGGGCTCACTTCGTACCGCGGCGTGGCGGTGCCCGGGGTGCGCCGCAGGCTGTCGAGTGCTTCCTGGTCGAGTGGCATGTGCTTCTCGGTTGTTGTTGCTCTGCGGGCTCAGCGGCGCGCGGGGGCGCGGCTCGTTACAATGCCGGGCCCGTCGCCGGCGTCGCTGCGGCGCCGCGAACCTTAGCACAGCCGCCCAACCATGAATCCGACGCTCGTCGACATCGGCCTGAACCTCGCGCACGACAGCTTCGACCACGACCGCGACCACGTCGTCGCGACCGCGGTGGCGGCCGGCGTGCAGCACATGGTCATCACCGGCAGCACCCTCGACAGCACCCGCGCGGCCATCGCGCTGGCCCGTGCCGCGCCCGAACGGTTCCGCGCCACCGCCGGCATCCACCCGCACCACGCCCACGAGTTCCATGCCGCCGACCTGGCGGTACTGCGAGCGCTGATGCTCGAACCCGAAGTCGGCGCGGCCGGCGAATGTGGCCTCGACTATTTCCGCAACTTCTCGCCGCACGACGACCAGGAGCGGGTGTTCCACCAGCAGCTCGAGCTCGCGGCCGAGCTCGGCAAGCCCGTGTTCCTGCACCAGCGCGACGCCCACGACACCTTCATCGCGATCCTCCGCGAATACCGCGCGGACCTCCCCGCGGGCGTGGCCCACTGCTTCACCGGCGACGAGCGCGAGTTGCGCGACTACCTCGAGCTGGACCTTTCGATCGGCATCACCGGCTGGATCTGCGACGAGCGCCGCGGCCACCATCTGCGTGGGCTGGTGCGCCTGATCCCGGCGAACCGGATGATGCTCGAGACCGACGCGCCCTACCTGCTGCCGCGCGACCTGCAGCCGCGGCCACAGAGTCGTCGCAATGAGCCAAAATACCTGCCTCACATCCTGCAGGTCGTGGCTGCGTGCCGCGGCGAGCCGGCGGAGGCGCTGGCCGAGGCGACCACGGCCAATGCGCTGCAGTTCTTCGGTTTCGAGAAATAGTTACTAACTTATTGATTTGGTGCAATTAATGGACAACCGCAAGGCGCAAGAATTCGTCAACGGCCGCTGGGACGAGTCCATCCTGCGGGAGCTGGTCGAGTACGTCCGGATCCCCAACAAGTCACCGATGTTCGACCCGGACTGGGAGGCGCACGGCCACATGGAGGCCGCCGTGCAGCTGATGCGCCGCTGGGCCGAGCAGGAGGCCCGGTCGCTGCCCGGCGCCACGGTCGAAGTACTGCGGCTGCCGGGGCGCACGCCGGTGCTGATGGTCGACGTGCCGGGCATGGTGGACGACTGCGTGCTGATGTACGGGCACCTCGACAAGCAGCCCGAGTTCTCCGGCTGGTCGGACGGCCTCGAACCCTGGACCCCGGTGTTGCGCGACGGCAAGCTCTATGGCCGGGGCGGTGCGGACGACGGCTACGCGCTGTTCGCGTCGCTCACTGCGATCCGTGCCCTGCGCGAGCAGGGAGTCCCGCACGCACGCTGCGTGGTGCTGATCGAGGCCAGCGAGGAAAGCGGCAGCCCCGACCTTTCCCACCACATCGACGCGCTGGGCGCCCGCCTCGGCTCGCCGACCCTGGTCGTCTGCCTGGATGCCGAGTGCGGCAACTACGAGCAGCTGTGGTGCACGACCTCGCTGCGCGGCAACCTGATCGGGTCGCTGCGCGTGGACGTGCTCAGCGAAGGCGTGCACTCGGGCACGGCGAGCGGCATCGTGCCGTCGAGTTTCCGCATCCTGCGCGAGCTGCTGGCGCGGGTCGATGACGCGAGCTCCGGCGCGATCCTGATCGAGGAGCTGCATGCGCCGATCCCGCCCGACCGCCTCACCCAGGCGAAGGCCGCCGCCGCCGTGCTCGGCGAGTCGGTGTACGCCAAGTTTCCGCTGGTGCCCGGCATGCGCCCGATTTCGAACGATCCGCTCGAGCTGCTGCTCAACAACAACTGGCGAGCGACGCTCAGCGTGACTGGCGCCGACGGCCTGCCGGCGTTTCGCAGTGCCGGCAACGTGCTGCGCCCACAGACGACGCTGAAGCTCTCGTTCCGCCTGCCCCCCACGCTCTCGCCCGCGACCGCGGCCGCCGCCATCCAGCGCACCCTCGAGCGCGATCCGCCCTACGGCGCGCGCGTGTCGTTCACGGTGGAGTCGGCCATGGGCGGCTGGAACGCCCCGGCGTTGGCGCCGTGGCTCGCGCAGTCGGTGCAGGCAGCCTCGCAGGCGTTCTTTGGCCGTGACGCCATGTACATGGGCACCGGCGGCAGCATTCCGTTCATGGGCATGCTCGGCGAGCGCTTCCCCGGCACGCAGTTCCTGGTGACGGGCGTGCTCGGGCCGCAGTCGAATGCACACGGCCCGAACGAATTCCTGCACCTGGAGACGGCGCGGCGGCTCACGGGCTGCGTGTCGCGAGTTCTCGCCGACCACGCCGCCCGCGAACGCGGCCAGCGCGCAGCCGCAGCCTGAGCGCCGCCCTCCGGCCGCCGCGGACCCGTGGCGTCAGCCGGCCAGCGGGTTCGGTTGCGCCGCCTGCTGGATGCGCTCCCAGACGGGCGCAAAGGCGGCCGCTATGCCGCCCGGGGACCGTTCGACCACCGGGAACTCGTCCTGCAGCGCGTCGAGCCGCAACACGGCGTCCGGCCGGCCCTTCGGGAATTCACCGCGCATCGAGAACACGATGCGACCTTCGACCGGCACTTCGCCCGCGAGCTGCTTCACGGCCATCACCCGATCCTCGAGCATCGGCAGCGGATTGGTGAAGGTGAAGTGGCGCTTGGGGCCGAACACCGACCACTGCCCCATCTTTTCGCCGGCAAAGATCACGCCCTGCACGTCGAACAGGTCGATCACCAGCAGGCCGTGCTGGGTGAGCAGCAGGTAATTCAGGTGGATCTGGTCGCCGGTGCCGGTCGGCAGCAGCACGTTGCGCAACTCGTCGTAGGCCACCGACGATATGACGTTGTCGATCGCCTTGCGCGCGCGCACCTGCTGCAGCCAGTTCCACCCGAAGAAGATCGCGGCGCCCAGCAGGGCGGCGCCCAGCACCACCCACAGCCACAACGGCAAGCCCAGGATCAGTTTCATGTCGTACCTGCCAGCATGGAGCGCAGCGCATCGAGGCTCGGGTCCACTTCGGTCTGCACGGAGGGCAACTCTAGCAGCGCCGCGAGCGCCGGGGGCACTGGGACCGATTCGCCGATCAGCGGCTCGACGATGTCGTTGAACTTCGCGGGATGCGCCGTGGCTACCAGCACCCATCGCTCCGTCCGGCGCGCCGGTGTCAGGCCGCGATAGGCATGCGCCGCGGTCGCCGTGTGCGGGCACCACGTCTGGCCCAGCTCGCGCCGGTCGCGGCGAATCGCAGCGCGGATTTCCTCGTCGCCGACGGACACAGCGCTCACCTTGCCGCGCAACTGCTCCACCGCCGGGAACAGCCAGCGCAGCCGCTCCATGTTGCTCGGATTGCCCACGTCCATCGCCGAGGCCAGCGTCGCCACGCTCGGTCGCGGCTGCCACTCGCCACTGCCCAGGAAATCCGGCACGGTGCGGTTGGCGTTGCTCGCGAGCAGGATGTCGCCGATCGGCAGGCCGGCCTCGCGGGCCCAGACGCAGGCCAGTGCGTTGCCAAGGTTGCCGGTCGGAATGACGAAATTGGGCGGCCGGCCATCGCGCCGCGCGAGCTCGAGGCTCGCGCTGGCGTAGTACACCATCTGCGGCAGCAGGCGCCCGACGTTGATGCTGTTGGCCGACGAAAGCAGCAGCGAGCGGGCCAGCGCCGGGTCCACGAACGCTTCCTTGACCATGCGCTGGCAATCATCGAACGTGCCGGCGACCGACAGCGTGCGCACGTTGCGACCCCAGCACGCGAGCTGTTTCTCCTGGCGCGGCGAGACGAGACCGCGCGGATACAGCACGACGACGTCCACCCAGGGACGGTCGAAGAACGCGGCGGCCACCGCGCCGCCGGTATCGCCCGACGTGGCCACCAGGATGGTGAGGCGGCGCGGGTCGGCGCGCGGGATCCGCTCGAGCGTGGCAGCGAGGAAACGCGCGCCGAAGTCCTTGAACGCTGCGGTCGGGCCATGGAACAGCTCGAGCACCGACAGCGGGCCGCCGGCACCGTGCACCTCGACGACCGGCGCGGGGAAGTTGAAGGCGTCCCGCGTGATTTCGCCCAGCCGGGCGGCCATCGGGTCGCCTGATGCGAACGGCGCGATCAGCCGCCGGGCGAGCTCCGGCAGGTCAACGGAGTCGCCGAAATCGCAGACCTGCAGTCGCGGCAGCGTCTCCGGAACGTACAGGCCGCCGTCGGGCGCAAGCCCGCGTGCGATGGCCTCGCTGAGCCCGGTCGCATGCGACGGATCACGCGTGCTCTGGAATCGCATCAGGCATCCACCAGGCGCGCGCCCTCGCGGTCGATCGTCGACACCCAGCTGTCGCTGTCGAGCCCATGCGCACGGAACGCGGCAACCATGCCCGCGCGTACGTTGGCGGCGTCCTGCTCCTCCGCCCAGGCGAACACCGTGGGGCCCGCGCCCGAGATCGAGCAGCCGAGCGCGCCGGCCGCGAGCGCCGCGTGCTTTACGGCCGCAAAGCCGGGAATCAGCACCTGTCGCTGCGGCTCGATGATGACGTCGAGCAGCGACTCGCGGATCAGCGGCAGGTCGGACGTGTAACAGCCCGCCAGGAAGCCGGCGAGGTTCGCCTGCTGCCAGATCACGTCGGCGAGCGCCACCGTCTTGCCCAGGATCGCGCGCGCCTCGCGCGTCGCCAGCACCATGTGCGGGTGCACGAGCACGCAGCGCACGGCCTCGGGCACCGGAACCTGCTTGACGTGCGGGTTGTCGATGCCGACCGTCAGCACCAGCCCGCCGAACAGCGACGGTGCGATGTTGTCCACGTGCACCGAACCGCTTGCGACCGCCTCGCCCTGCATGGCGAACTTGAGCAACTGCGTCCGGTCGGGCGGCTCGGCCACCAGCGCCGAAGCCGCTACCACTGCCGCCACCGCCGAGGCCGCCGAGCCGCCGAGGCCCGAGCCGAGCGGGATGCCCTTCACCACGTCGAGGTCGAAGCCGAACGGCAGCCCCAGCTCGCGCTGCAGCGCCAGCGCGGCCATGCCGGCGGTGTTCTTCTCCGCCGCGAGCGGCAGGTCGACGACTACGCCGGTGATGGACCGGATCGACACGCCCGGCTGCGCGCGCCGCGTGACGGTCACGCGATCGCCCAGCGCGGCCACGGTGTGGCCGAGGATGTCGAAGCCCACGGCGACGTTGCCGACGCTCGCCGGCGCAAACGCCGTCGCCGTGCTGCGCGCTTCGCTCACAGCTTGGCCCCGAGGTAGGCGCACACCCGCAGCAGGTCGGCGAACACGCCGGCCGCCGTGACGGCCGGGCCGGCGCCGGGCCCCTGCACGATCAGCGGGTTCTTGTCGTAGCGCGCCGTCTGGAAGCGGACGATGTTGTCGGTGAGCGCGATGTTGGCGAACGGGTGCGACAGCGGCAGCTCGACCACGCCGACCTCGGCGCGACCGTCCACGCCGACCGAACCCACGTAGCGCAGCACGTGGCCGCGGGCGCGGGCGCCCTCGAGCCGCGCCAGCATCGGCGCATCGAACTCGGTGAGGCGCTCGAGGAAGTCGTCGACGCCGCAGTCGGCGAGCGCACCGGGCACGAGGCTTTCGACCTTCACGTCGCCCAGTTCGGGCTTCAGGCCCATCTCGCGGGCCAGGATGATCAGCTTGCGCGCCACGTCCATGCCGGAGAGGTCGTCGCGCGGATCGGGCTCGGTGTAGCCGAGCGACTTCGCGTGCTTCACCACGGACGAGAACGACTGCGAGCCATCCCAGGTGTTGAACAGGTAGGCGAGCGTGCCGGAGAATATGCCTTCGATGCGGCGGATCTCGTCGCCGGTCTCGCGCAGGTCGCGCAGCGTCTGGATCACCGGCAGGCCTGCGCCGACGGTCGCCTCGTACAGATAGTGCGCGCCGGCCGCGCGCCGCGCATCCTGCACGCGCTGGTACTCGTCGATGGCGGCACTGTTCGCCTTCTTGTTCGGCGTGACGACGTGGATGCCCGCCGCCAGCCATCCGGCATAGTGGCTCGCCACGGCGGCGCTCGCGCTGCAGTCGATGATCACTGCGTGCGGGAACTGGTCGGCGTGCACGTGCTCGGCGAAGCGCTCGAGGTCCACGCCATCGTTGCCCGCCGCATACGCGTCGCGCCATTGCCCGAGATCGATCGGGCCCTGGCTCAGGCGCATGCGCTTCGAGCCGGCGATGCCGCGCACGCGCAGGTCGAGCTTGAAGTCCCGGCGCAGGCGCTGCACCTGGGACGCGATCTGGTCGAGCAGTGCCCCGCCCACCAGGCCGGGGCCGATCAGGCCGATCGAGACCGTGTGCGCCGACAGGTAGAAGCTCGAGTGCACCGCGCGCAATGCGCGCGCACTGCTGCGGCCGTCGATCACCACCGAGATGTTGCGCTCGGAGGCGCCCTGCGCAATGGCACGGACGTTCACGCCCGCCTTGCCGAGCGCGCTGAACACCTGCGCCGAGACGCCGTGCGCGCCCGCCATGCCGTCGCCCACGACCGCGAGGATGCTGCAGCCGCGGTTGACCTCGACGCTGTGGATCTGGCCCTCGCGCAGTTCCGGGTCGAACGCGCGCTGCACGACGCGCTCGGCGCGATCGGCCTCCACCTCGGGCACCGCGAAGCAGATCGAGTGCTCGGAGCTGCCCTGCGAGATCAGGATGACGGAGATGCCCTCCTCGCGCAGCGCGCCGAACAGCCGGTGGGCCGTGCCGGGGACGCCGATCATGCCCGCGCCCTCGAGGTTCAGCAGCGCGATCTTCTCGACCGTCGTGATGCCCTTGACCAGCGGGTCGGGCTCGGAGCGATCGTGGATCAGCGTGCCGGCCGTGTCCGGCGCGAAGGTGTTCTTGATCCAGATCGGGATGCGCTCGTGGACCGCGGGCGCCATGGTCTGCGGGTGGATGACCTTGGCGCCGAAATACGCCAGTTCCATCGCCTCGTTGTACGAGAGCGTGTCGATGACCCTGGCTTCGGGCACCAGCCGCGGATCCGCGCTCAGTACGCCGTCCACGTCGGTCCAGATGACGATCTCGCGCGCATTGAGCAGCGAGCCGAAGATCGACGCCGAGAAATCGCTGCCATTGCGGCCCAGCGTGGTCTGCAGCCCGTGCGTGTCGGTGGCGATGAAGCCGGTGATGACCACCGTGCCGACGAAATCGGGCGGCACCTGCTGCTGCAGGTTGGCCCGGGACTGCTCCCAGCGCACGCCGGGGCCGAGCGGGCCCCACTCGACCAGCAGCACGCGGCGGGCATCGAGCCAGTGCACGCTGCCGTGCGACCGGCCGCGTCGGCGCAACAGCCGCTCGAAGATGCGGGTGGACCAGATCTCGCCGTAGCCCGCGATCAGGTCGCGGAGCGTGGTGGAGGCCGCACGGACCAGTCGCACCGTCTGCAGGATGCCGCCGATGTCGCGACAGTCGCGGTCGAGATCCACCACGAACTCTTCGTAGTACTCGTCCGCCAGCAGTTCACGGGCAATGCCGACATGGCGCTGCCGCAGTTCCTGGATGCGGTCCTCGAGGGACGGGTCCTGGCGCTCGGCCAGGGCGACGAGACTGAGCAGCGCGTCGGTGACGCCACGGCAGGCGGACAGCACCACGGCCTTGCGCAGGGCAGGATCGGTTTCAACGATCCTCGCCACCCGCTCCATGCAGGCTGCGTCCGCGACGCTCGAGCCGCCGAACTTATGGACTTTCCAGGCTTCCACGACTGATCTGGCTCCCTGACGGCCGCACACGGGGTCGCCCCGGCGGTCACAGCCAGGGGACGGCCGGACGCGGCTCGGGCGGAGGGGACTCCCTCGACTTGGGTACCCGCTGGCGGTGAAAGTCACTGTATCTTCTTGCAGCGCGGCAGGCAAACTAGCAGGCATGGAGACGACGGCTTCCCCGGCGTTGCACGCGGCCGTGCTCGCGGCAGGCCC
>Ga0079037_100001492_pt1 | contig 12245 bp, 8 predicted proteins | sample Mud3Dept4metaG_FD_71479 | JGI IMG/M metagenome (GOLD analysis project Ga0079037, IMG submission 71479) | Freshwater wetland microbial communities from Ohio, USA, analyzing the effect of biotic and abiotic controls - Mud 3 Core 4 Depth 4 metaG | ecosystem: Environmental > Aquatic > Freshwater >... | reverse complement strand
GTTTGCCAAGGCGTTTCGTCATGTGCATTATCCGGTCAGGATCCCGTCTCTCCTGGACGCTCTGACGTGACACGGAACTTGGGCGGTTGATGATGAGCACTTTACAACCTCGCGGGGTTATGCTAAAAAATGAAGATGCGTGGAGGATCGAGTTGGGATGTGCCCGGGACGCTTCGCCACGCGGAAGAGGATGCACCACGTTCAGAGATATGGAGGATGTTCATGAGCAACAAGACAAAACCCTGGTTAAAGAAACTCCGAAGGGTTCCGGTTTTTCTGGGAGCGGCCCTCTTGGTCATTTTTGCAGCTCCCCATCCCGCTGGGATCGTGATCGGGCTTCCGCTCATCATCATCGGAGAGTGCATTCGAATATGGGCAGCAGGTCACCTGCAGAAGAACGAGAACTTGACGGTGAGCGGTCCCTATGCTCACGTCAAGAACCCCCTTTACGTCGGGACGATCCTGATCACGGCGGGTTTCTGCATCATGGCCGACAACATCTATCTCCTGTCCCTTGCTATGTTTGCGTTCTGTTTCCACTACATTCCTTACAAGAAAAGAGTGGAGGGTGATCGTTTGAAAAAGATTTTCGGACAGCGCTACGAAGAGTATGATCTGAAGGTACCCGAGTACATACCCCAGTGGACCTCCTATCCGGGGGAAGGGGTTTCGTGGCAGTTTAAATGTTTTATTGAGAATAGTGAAGAAGGTATCCTTCTCATCGTCCTCGCGGGGATTGTGTTGATCCTGAGCCGGCCGTACTGGAATGCCCTGCTTGGGTAAAGGTTGAAGGGAGAGGGCGGAGGAGGACCATTGAAGAGGGAAGATTTCGAGCACAAGATGGTCTGCTTGTCCCAAGGGAATATTTTCGGAAAACCCAGCCTTCACACGGTGCAGGTCGAGGGAAAGAACCTTGTGATCAAGGACGTTCGGCGAAAAGTTTTCCCTGTACGCTGGACACTCGGTCTGTGGCTGATTCAAAGGGAATGGAAGATTTATTCCCGGCTTTCAGGGATCACGGGTATTCCAAAGCCCGTGGCCCGAATCGACCGCTTTGCCTTCACGATGGAGTTTGTCCCCGGGAGACCCATCCAGAGGGGAGAAATCCTGCCTGCCGCTTTTTTCAAAGAACTGGAACAGATCCTGGATAAGGTCCATTCAAAAGGAGTGGTCCATCTGGACTTAAGACACAAGGGCAACATCTTGATAACAGAAAAGGACGAACCTTTCCTGATCGACTTCAACAGCAGCTTTGCTTTCAAAGAAAAGGGACTTTTCCGGCGTTATCTTTTCCCCTTGCTCAGACGGGTGGATTACGGCGGACTGTTGAAACTGAAGCAGAGGGTCTGTCCTTCTTCCATGACTCCAGAAGAGTTAGTCCGCCTCAAACACCTCAACAGGTTGCGAAGGTTCTGGATCTTCAACTGAAATCGAAACCTCCGGCCACGGTTATGCCGCCGAAAGTCTCCAGCCCATGCCTGCAGCAGTCAACGGCAAGCCGGAGCAGAATGCTTGTTGCCCGGAAGATGAAACGGGTTTAGGGCCGTAAATGATTAGAATCCAGGCACTCAACGTCTTGCGCTACAGGGACTACCGCTACCTCACTGTATCCTCTTTTCTCTGGTTTGCCGTTCGCTGGATGGAGACAGTCGTTGTCGCCTGGATGGTTCTGGAGATGACCAATTCCCCTTTCTGGGTGGGGCTGGTGGGAGCGATGCGTTTCGCGGGAGTGGCCCTTACTCCCCTGGCCGGCATGGTTGCCGATCGTATCTCCCGGCGTAATCTTCTGGCTTACTCCCAGGCACTGGGGGCCCTGGTGGTGGCCTTTATCCTTGTGCTGTTGCTCGCCGGAAGGCTCGAGGTCTGGCACATCGTTGTCTTCAGCTTACTCAGGGGAATCAACTTTGCGTTTGACTTCCCGGTGCGTTATGCCCTGCTGGTTGACGTGGTTACACCGGAAGAGCAACTCAACGCCGTATCGCTCAACCGGGCCGCCACCGATGTTACTGCCGCCATCGGTCCTGTCTCCGGCGGCGCATTGATGGTCTTGTTGGGCTACCCGGGTGCCTTCTGGCTGATGCTGGCCCTGAGCGTCACGAATCTGGTCATGGTGCTCTTTATGGACGATTCTCCTGCGCCGGGGACGAGGCGGGAAGAGACGCTCTGGAGCAGCCTCAAGGAGGGGTTTCTCCTCTGCCGCCGCGACAATGCCATCATGGGAGTGCTGGGGTTAGCCTTTGCCGCCAACCTGCTTGGCTTCCCGCTGATTCATGCCCTGTTACCTGTTTTCGCCAAGCAGGTCCTGCACGTCGGGCCTGCGGAGTTGGGTCTGTTGGCCGGTTCTGTAGGCATAGGGGCGTTCGTGGGCAGTCTGCTTCTGGCATGGAGGGGATCGCAGACCGTAGGGAAGACGCTTATCTGGATCTCTTTCCTCTACTGGTATGTGACCATCATCCTGTTTGCCATGTTCCCGTATTTCGGATTTTCTCTGCTCCTGTTGATGGTGATCGGCAGCGGACAGGCCGTGGCCATGGTCACGACGACGACTTACCTGCTGCACCGGGCATCCCCGGAAATGCGGGGTCGGATCATGGGCATCCGGGGACTGGCCATCATTTCCCTGTTCGGCGGAAACCTGGTCGGCGGCGCGCTCACCGGCTGGCTCGGGGCACCCACCGCTCTCGTCATTTTCGGTGCGGCAGGCATCCTGTCAACCGTTGCCCTGTGCCTGCGTCTGCCTTCCCTCCACCACCGTTCCTGAGAGGTGAAGTTCCTTCCCGCGGGAGTTATGCCATCCAGATAGACTCGAGAAATGTCCCCTCGAAATCGATGACCATTTTGGGTTGATTGTTTTTCAGGTCCCACGAGACAAAGGGGGTTAGCTGGTCGCGGACGCTCTCCTCCTCGAGGCCCAGCCGCTTCGCGATCATTTCATTGGCGATGCGCACCGTGGCCAAAAGCTGCCTGTCGATGTGCAGGGCTGCATTCAGGCCTTTCAGCCGGGGGGCTGTTTGGAACTGGTCGCGGGCCTCTTCCCAGTGAATCGCGCTGATCTTGCGGCGTAACACGTAGGCGTTTCCTCTGTCGCGGATCAGCAGCAACACAGGGTTCGTTTTCAATGGGGCGTTGCTGGCTTTTACATCGGGCATCTCCGAGGAAATCCGATCCAGCAACTTGTTCTTCTCCTTCAGGCCTGGTAATTGCCTTGCCTGAACACGTTCGAAGATAAACGCCTCTCCGTCGATGGTGATTTCCTTGAGACGTGTGGGATCGAAGCCTAGGTCCAGGAGGTCGCCGAGGGTGAGGGGATCCTCGAAAGATTTTCCATGGGCCTCCAACCAGGCCGTGAAGCTCGGTCTCCGGTAATTCGGCAGGGATTCGATGATAGGGGCAGGGTTGCGTTTCAGATCCTCCGGGAGCCGGTTTAAGAGTGTCAGATCTCCGGTTCCATGAGCATTTCGTTTTGTCAATTCACGAGGCGGATAGGATTTTACCTCCAGGCGAGCCACCTCGGGTGTCAGGGAGATCTGTTCCATGGACTCACCACCGGTATAGCCCACCAGGTCTCCGATGCGGCGTCTGAAGGCGATCAGTTTCGTCACGAAACGGGTAAACATGAAGCACATGAACGAAGACGATTCTCCGGTTTGTATCTCCCGTTCAAAGTAGGTCAGGAGCGTCTGGTAGAGGTCTCTGAATTCGGCGACCGTCCGTTTGACCATCAGCTCATTTTCTCTCATGTCGATGACGGCCCGCTTCCTTTTCAGATGGTACAGCAGTCTCAAGACATGTTTTTTGATCTCCTTTCCTTCAAGCGCCCGCGGAACAAAGATCATGTAGTTGTCATTCCTGTCCGAGAGCGAATCGCCGATAAGGGCCTGCGCGGGTTTCCAGTGGTGCTTGAGGTAAATGTCATACGTCGGGTCTTCCGCCGGGATGATGTTGTCCAGGATTCCGATCGCGGATCGGCTGGCGAGGAAATCACCGAAGGTCTCAAGGATACGGTTCCCCAGGCCTCTCTTCCTGAAAGGAGCAGCCACCTCGACATAGACGAGGTAATAGCAGGGAACCGGCTTCTTCAGGTAGAGCATGTTCATGCGACCCAGGTTTTCTCCCGACTCCGCGTTGATCTCGAGCAACTGGAAACCACTCCTGGAATCCTCGGGCTTCAAATGATGGATCCTGCTTCCCGAAACAGTCGCATTCATGAGATTCCATAAATCAGTGAACAGGTCAGCGACCAGAGGCGCCCCCGGGGAGTCGAGACGTCTCCCTTCGTCCATGAGAGCGAGGAGGCCAAGCCTCTCGTTGAGAGTTAAAGGAGCCCTCGGTTCAATTCTGTCTGCCGGGGAACTCTCCCTGTGCGAAGTTTCGGCCTTCGGCGATCGCTTCAGAGGCTCCGGTTGAGGGCAAGCCTGGTCCTGTCCTGAGAGAGAAAACGACACGATTTTTCCGTTCGACTGCGAACGTTTGATCATCACCTTGCAGAGATCGTACATGACCCTGAAGGGCTGGATGTCGGTGAGGCTGCTCACGAACCGGGCTTTCTCCATGGCGATCTTTTCCGGCACTTCTCCCATACCGAGTCGTTCCGTGAGCTCCCTGTGGTAGCGTTCTGTTGCTGCCATGGCCTTCTGGAAATGGTTTCTTATATCCCCTCGGATCTCCCCGTTGTGGCTGAGCAGCCCGCGTGCGGCGGGCAACGAGGAAAGCTTCCGAATGCTTTCACAGTACAGGTCAAGGGACTGGAAGTAGTTAGGCCAGAAGAGATCTTTTTCCGGAACATAGAAGCCGGTTGCATCTCCTATGGCCAGCGTGGCCTCTTTTTCCTCATGCAGGGAGACATGGCAGGATGAGTGCCCCGGGGTTTCGTGGACCTTCCACACGATCCCTTCTCCGAGGTCGATCCTGTCCCCTTCCTTGACAATGGAGTCTGGTTCGAAAGAGTAGCGTTCGAGCGGCGCAGGCAATTTCTCGAGTTCTCCCCGTGCCTGCATGAGTTGGGCGATGCTGAGGTCAACCAGGAGAAATTCCTTGAGCAATTCCTTGGTCCCCAGTGTTTCCGAAGCCGCCGAGCTCGCCAGGAGCTTCACGTGCGGCCACACGCGTTTCAAATGCGGCACTCCGCCGATATGGTCTGCATGAGAATGCGTGAGGATGACGTAGGCGATCTTGTTCGGGTCAACTCCCAGTGCCTCAATTTGGTCCACGATAATGTTGAACGTGGGCCCGGTCCCGCCCTCGATAATCATACCCGCCTCGCCCATGGACAGATAGGCGGGAAAGGAGGGGGTCCCCAGTTGGAAGAGATGGGGGGTGATCACCATGGGTTTATGCCGTGTGTCTGTCATTGGATCTCATCCTTTCGATCACGAATCGTGAGACAATAAAAAAAGGGCCATGGTTTATCCCATGGCCCTTCTCTTACGGTTGGGTCCATGGGCAGCTTCTCGGGGCTGCCCATGGCCTGATTCATTATTACGTGTTCAGGCAGGATAGGGCAGACCCGTCCCTAAAGCTAAAGTAACCGAAGAATCCAAAATAAAAGAAACGGTTCTGCACTTTCTTTGCCCTCATCCGTGTTATGAAAGATGCCTTCTTTATAACATGTCTCGAGAAAAAGTCAATCCCTTACGGTGTCGTCAGAGGGGTGATCGTAAAATCAAGGGTGACGTCCGTACCCAATTCCCTGCCCCCTGCATCCTTCAGAACAACCGTTATCCTGCACCGGTTCTTGGGTCGGTCCACAATCGGAATTCTCCACAAGAACAGACCGGGGTTGTTCTCGATCAAGGCGATGCGTTTTCCCCGCCCCCCCCCTTTTTGGGTGAAGTAGATTTCCACTCGCGCCACGGGTCTGTCCGTGACGTAGGTGTCCCATGTGACAGGAAACAAGGTGGGGTCGTCCGAAACCAACACCTGATCTCCGACAGGGGAGGTTAGCCTGACCGCTTTTATCTGGAACGGATCTCTCGATTTGTCTCTGCCTACCTTCTTGTAGAAAAGGTCATAGCCTGTTACCCTGACTTTTGTTTCTTCCTTGTCTCCCTTCGGGTCGGGGACCTGCCAGAGGTAACCCGTGCCCGTGATCCCCTCTGCAATCGTTTTCCAGGAGCCGCCGTAGGAGTATTCAATTTCAAAACTGATGGCCTCTTCGGGGGCACCCCAGTGAATAGGGTAGGTGGATCCGGAAGGGACGATTTCACCACCATTGGGCTGGATCAGTGTCACGGTGCTGTAGGTTTCGCGGCAGGGATCTCCGATTGGGGCAAACCCCAGCTCCGGAACTCCGGTTACTTCGGTCTGAAACGCTACGAGACCGTTGGCACAATTGGAATTGAAAGCAACAGATGGAACATCTTGATTGTTCAGAGCCTCTGAGATTACAAAATTGACGTTGGATGCAGTCTGATGGAGGGACCCATCGGCATTGACGACCTGCCCGTAGATATCCTGCCCCGTGAATCCCGAGTTACGGCCATCCCTCCAGGTTACGAGAAATCTCTGGTCGACCACATCGTAAGCAACGGATGGAGCGTTCTGGTTTCCTGTTGCATTGGAGATGACGATGTCCTCTCCGGGCAGAGATTCATTGGGATTGAAGATCCGGCCGTAGATGTCCTCCCCCGTGACCCCTGCATTGCGGCCATCCTGCCAGACGACAAGAAACCTCTGTGTGACCGTGCTGTAGGCAACGGAGGGAGCGACCTGGTCAGCGGATGCATCAGAAACGGCCACGTCATTTCCAAACAGGGATCCGTCGGCATTGACGAGCTGTCCGTAGATGTCATCCCCCGCGGTCAATACGTTACGGCTATCTTCCCAGACCACAAAAAACAGTTGCCTGATCGTATCGAAAGCTACGGATGGAGCAACTTGATTTCCTGCCGCGGTAGATACGAAGAAGTTGGCCCCAGACGGGGAACCATTGGCATTGACGAGCTGACCATAGATGTCCTGCCCGGTTGTTCCTTCGGTGCGGCCATCTTCCCACGTCACGAGAAATCTCTGGTTGACCGAATCGAAAGCGACAGAGGGAGCGACCTGGTTCCCTGCCGCATTTGAGATGGCAAAGTTGCCACCGGACGGAAACCCGTCAGCACTGAGGATTTGGCCATAGATGTCTTCCCCTGTGGTCAAGGTGTTGCGGCCGTCTCTCCACACCACGAGAAAGTTGCTGTTCGTGGTATCAAAGGCCACCGCAGCCTGCTGCTGTGTCCCAGCCCCGTTGGAGATGATAAATTCGAAATCGAGCGCTGTGCCATCCGTACTCCTGAATTGTCCGTAGATGTCGGTCGAATTCTCATAGACAACCAGAAACCTGTTGACATTTGGGTCGTACGCAAGCCTCGGATGAGTGCGATCGGGTGCAGCACTCCCGACGGTCGGGAGGATCAGAACAGCCACCATACCAACCACCAGCAAAGAGAGTCTGTTCATAGGCTCAAAACCTCCTGCTGTTTTATTACGAGTATCATACGAGGAATCAGGGGCTGAGTGCAAGTCTGCGGGTGAAGATCGGGCGAAAGAGGGAGAAAAACGTGACCGACAATCGGCTGATGACACGGAACAGGTTATCTGAGAATCAACTCCACTTTGCTTAGGCCATCGGGCATGTTCTCCACGGTGAAGCCCAGCTTCCTGCAGAGGTTGAGCATCTTCTTGTTGTTCGTCAACACATATCCAAAGAACCGTTCCAGCCCTTTTTCCTGGGCGATGCCGATTAGCAGATCGCAGAGCTTAAACCCCAACCCTTTTGCCTGAAAATCGTCGTGGACGATGATGGCGAATTCACCGGTCTCATAGTCGGGATCGATGATCAGCCGCGCGATCCCGGCGAGTCTCTTTTTTTGACCTTCCTTGATCTCTGCGACGATCGCGATCTCCCTCTCGTAATCGATATTGCACAACCTCGTCAGCATCTCGTGGGTGATGTTGATGTTCTGAAAGAATCTCCCCCTTAATGTTTCCTTCGACACGGAGGTGAGCAGTTCGTATTCCAGGGGTTCATCCTCGGGTCGGATGGGCCTGATGAGGACATCCGTTCTGTCATTGAGCGTCCAGTTCGTAATGAATCGCGTCGGGTAAGGCGTTATGGAAAGATGGGGGTACTGGGTGTGGGGAGTGTCCGTGAGATGATCCTGATCGATAATGATCCTGGCGTCCAGTGCATAGGCCTTTCCCTCCGAGATGGCGATGGGGTTGATGTCCATCTCGGCGATCTCCGGAAAATCGATGATCAGGTTTGAAAAGCTGACGATGATCTGTTCCAGTTGCCGGAGATCGGCCGGAGGCTTCCCTCGATACCCCCGGAGCATCTTGTAGACCTCCGTTTCTTCCATGAGCCTCCGTGCGAGCGTCTGGTTCAGGGGAACCAGTCCGATGGAGAAATCGCGGAAGATCTGAACCCCGGTTCCGCCCATCCCGAAAAGGATGACCGAGCCGAAATGTTCATCCTTCTTCGCTCCCAGAATGATCTCGTAATCGATCTTCTCGATCATCCGTTGAACCGTAACCCCTGCGATTCTTGCGTTGGGAACGTGCTGTTTGACACTCGCCATCAGTTTCTCGTACTCAAGGCGCAATCGGTCCTCGGACGTGATTCCCGTGATGACGCCTCCCACATCACTTTTAAGGGTGATGTCCGGGGAGACGATCTTGAGAACCACAGGATACCCGACGAACTTTGCAATGCTGATGGCACCCTCGACGTTGTTCGCGATTCGCGCCTGAACGGTGGGGATTCCGTAGCTGATCAAGAACCTCTTGGCCTGTTCCTCAGTCAAGATGGGGCCGCTTTCCTTGATCACCCTCCGGATGAGCGCCCTCAAATTGTTCTTGGAAGGCGCTTGATCGACTGGCAGTTCAGCGGGGGTTTCATAGAGCAGCGCCAGGTTCCTTTCGTACTGGTGCATGTAAAGGTACGTCTTCACCGCCTCTTCAGGCGTTTCATACGTGGGGACGTTGTGTCGAAGAAGGATCTCCCTTCCCTCCTGGACTTTCTTTCCGCCAATCCACGTGGTGATGATAGGTTTCCACGCATTCTTGGCGATCTTGGCGACAGCCTCAGCGAGGTCAACGGGAGTGGCCACATTCTGAGGCGTGAAAATCACGAGAAGGCCGTCTACCCCGGCGTCTTCCAGAGAGATGTGGATCGTCTTCACAAACCGGTCGACATCCGCATCGCCGAGGATGTAGATGGGGTTCTCTTTGCTCCAGTACGGAGGGAGAGAGGCATTCAGGCGGTTAAAGCTTTCATCGGACAGGGTGGCGAGTTTCCCTCCCAGCTCGATCAGGGCATCTGTTGCCATAACCCCCACCCAGGCGACATTGGTGACGATGGCCAGTCGGGATCCCTTGGGGAGCTGCTTCGAATGGAGCACCCGGACCGTATTGAAGAAATCCGCAATCTCTTTGATCCGAACAACTCCCGCTCTCTTAAACGCAGCGTCATAGACCTGTTCAGAACCGACCAGGGCTCCTGTATGGGAAAGAGGTGTCTTCTGCTTCTCCTTGAAGCGCCCAGGCTTGACCACCATGATCGGTTTGTTGTGGGCAAACCCTCTTGCAGCGCTCATGAATCGTTTTGCATTGACGACATCCTCCATGTAGAGCATGATGCTGCGCGTGTGAGGGTCGTTTCCGAGAAAGTCGATGAGGTCCCCGAAATCGACATCGATCATGGATCCAAGGGAGGCGAACGTACTGAACCCGATGTGGGCGTCAAGCGCCCAGTCGAGGATCGCCGCGCCCAGCGCACCCCCCTGGGAAACAAAGGCGATGTTTCCCTTTTCCATGTTCTCTCTCAGGATCGAGGCATCCATATCGATGTTCGGCCGAATCACCCCAAGGGAATCAGGGCCGACGATCCTCATCCCGTACGTTCTCCTGAGAGCGACGATCTGCTCCTCCAGTTTTTTCCCTTCCTCTCCCATTTCCTTGAAGCCTGAGGAGATAATAATGATGCCTTCAGTTCCAGCCCTGCCGCATTCCTCAATAATTTCAGGCACCGTGGAAGGAGGGGTGGCCACCAAGGCAAGGTCAATCTTTTCGGGGACGTCTGAGATCGTGGGATAGCACTCCAACCCTAACACCGTATCTCTGTTTGGATTAACGGCGAAGAGCTTTCTGCCTTTCGACAGGAGCAAGTTCTCAAGGAGGATCCTTCCCACCGTGCCCTCTTCTTCAGTCGCGCCGATGAGTGCGATGGTATCCGGGTTGAGTGCCTTCTTGAGATTGCCCATGTTGTCTCAAAACTCTCTCAGTTGGAGTGAGGGGTCCTATTCAGCAGGAAGGTACACAAGAAATTTTAGTCGATCCGAGAACTTTCGTCAATAGCATCGATACATAGCATCGATACAATAGGATACGCAATAGGACACGGTAACCCTCGACCCGGGCATCATCTTGACAATCCCGAGGACAATCATCTATTTTGAACGTGAAGGGCATGGAAAGACCGGTTCTGTCTACGGGTGGGCGATGATCAAGGTCGGTACAAGTGGGTTCTCTTTTCCCGATTGGAAAGGGACGGTCTATCCCGAGGGCCTGCGTGAAGGGGAGATGCTCCCATTTTACGAGAAAGAGCTCGGGTTCAATGCCCTGGAAGTGAATTTCACCTATTACACACTCCCTTCCCAGAAAAGCTTTGCGGCCATGTCGAAAAAGACAGGCAAGGACTTTGAGTTCGTGGTGAAAGCCTTCAAAGGGATGACCCACGAGATCAAGGATAAAGAAACAGGGAAGATGATCGACAACCACGAGACGTTTGAGAAATTCAAATACAGCCTTGCCCCCTTGATTGAAGAAGGGAAACTGGCCTGTGTTTTGGCCCAATTTCCGTGGGGGTTCTTCCTCAACCGGGAGAGTGTGGGTTACCTGGGACGGTTCAAGGAGGAGCTGTCGGATATTCCTTTGGTCTATGAATTTCGAAACCACGCCTGGATGAAAGACCAGACGCTTCAGTTCCTTGAAAAGAACAAGATAGGGTTCTGCATTGTGGATGAACCCAAGCTGCCGAAGCTGATGCCCTACCTTCCGAGAGCGACCTCTGAGATCGGCTACTTCAGGCTGCACGGCCGGAACCAAAAGTGGTTCAATGTTCCCATGAAGGTGAGGTATGACTACCTTTACACGGAAGAAGAGTTGAAAGAATTCGTCCCGGACATCAGGGACATTTCAAAAAAGACCGGCAAGACCCTCGTCTTCTTCAATAATTGCTACTCCGGCTCCGCCGCCAAGAACGCCGTCCAGATGGCCAAGCTCCTGCAAAGTTCCTGATGTAGCTATCTATGAGAGGCGGTGCGTTGAAAATCGAGTGATCTGTGATTGCTGAATAGAGGAATGTAGGTTATTTTTCTTTTAAGCAAATGAAGAGGAGGACCACGTGATCGAGATCGATTTTAAGAAGGGGGAGGGGCTTGTCCCGGTGATCATTCAGGATGCGGTCACAAACGAAGTCCTGATGCTGGGGTATATGAACAAGGAATCCTGGGAGAAGACCCTTGAGACGAAGAATGCGACGTTCTGGTCAAGGTCGCGCAACAAACTCTGGATCAAGGGCGAAACCTCGGGTCATGTCCAGGAAGTGAGGGAGATCTTCCTTGACTGTGACGGCGATACCCTCTTGCTCAAGGTGAACCAGGTTGGCGGAGCCGCCTGCCACACGGGTCATCGAAGCTGTTTTCATCACCGTTTTGAGAAAGGGAAGTGGAAGATCTTCGGGGAAAAAGTTTTTGATCCCAAGGAGGTGTACGGACAGTGAGCCTGCTGAAACTTGGAATTCCAAAAGGGAGCCTGGAGAATGCCACCATCGAACTCTTCAGGAAGTCGGGTTGGAAGATCTCCGTCAGTTCGCGGAGTTATCTCCCGACTGTGGACGATGATACGCTTCGGTGCACCCTGGTGAGGGCCCAGGAGATGTCTCGATTCGTCGAAATGGGGACCCTGGACGCCGGGCTGACCGGCAAGGACTGGATATTGGAAAACGACTCCGACGTGGTGGTGGTTCAAGATCTGGTTTACTCCAAGGTCAGCACGGTTTCAGCCCGGTGGGTGTTGGTGGTGGCTGAGGATTCCCCAATTCGTACCCTGAAAGACCTGGAGGGGAAGAAGATCTTCACGGAGCTCGTGAATTTTACGAAACGATACTTCGCAGAGCGAAAGGTTAAGGTTGATGTAGAGTTCTCCTGGGGCGCGACAGAAGGAAAGGTCATCGAGGGGCTGGCGGACGCCATCGTTGAGGT
>Ga0079037_100001491_pt1 | contig 12249 bp, 11 predicted proteins | sample Mud3Dept4metaG_FD_71479 | JGI IMG/M metagenome (GOLD analysis project Ga0079037, IMG submission 71479) | Freshwater wetland microbial communities from Ohio, USA, analyzing the effect of biotic and abiotic controls - Mud 3 Core 4 Depth 4 metaG | ecosystem: Environmental > Aquatic > Freshwater >... | reverse complement strand
GATCACCTTCCGCCCCGGGACGGCGGCCTTCCATTCCCGCGCTTTCGCGAAGGTCAGGTCCTCGAAGATCGCCTCGCAGGCGGCGACGATCTCCCCGACCGGACGGGTCGTCATCGGGCGGGTCTCCGTGCGAGAAGGTCGGAGAGCAGGCCGTCGATCAGCTCCTCGCTCCAGGGGATTCCCCTTGCCAGCCCCTGCCGCAGCTTCACGAAGTCGATCTCCCGGCCGGTTTCCTTCGTCCCCTCGTTGAAGGCGCGGAACCCCGCGCGCGCCTCGTTCATCATGTTGAGGGCGAGCCACGCCCGCGCGTTCTCCCTGTTCGCGTTCCACGCGTTCAGCTTCGGCTTTCGCAGCTCCTCGAGGCTCTTCGTCATGCACTCGGGGAACGTTTCGAGCAGCTTAGCGCACAGATCCTCGACCGCCGCGTCGAGGAGGGAAAGATCGACCTCGCCCCCCTTGATCGCGGCGAGGCCTTCCTTGTAGGCCTCCCCGGTCTTGAAGTCACCGTGGATCACCCGGCCGTACCCGTCGAGCATCCGGTCGGTGACCACGGTCGGGTTCGCGACGAACGTCCCGCCGACCTTCAGCGCCGGGACCAGGCCGGAAACGATCCCGAGCCGCGCGGCCTTGTGGGCGGAGAACGGTTCGCACAGGGTGCCCGAGACCATCGCCTGCTCGCACCCGATCATCACCGGAAGGAAGTCGGTCGCGCCGCCGATCGCCGCGGAGCCGTGCTTCGGGCCGGCCTGCCCGAAGTTCGCCAGGTCCTGCGCGATCGTGAAGTCGCACGCCATCCCGATCTCCTGGCCCCCGCCGATCCGCATGCCGTTCACCCGGCAGATGACCGGCTTGTCGCAGCCGAGGATGGACGAGACCATGTCGTTGAAGAGGCGCATGTACTGCCGGTACTCCTGCGGGTTCCCGGCGTAATACTCCGCGTACTCCTTCGTGTTCCCGCCGGTGCAGAACGCCTTGTCCCCGGTGCCGGTGAAGACCACGGCGTTCACCCCGCGGTCCACGGAGGCCCGACGGAAGGCGAGGATCAGCGCCTTTACCATGTCCGTCGTGTAGGAGTTGTACTGCTTCGGATTGTTGATGACGATCCAGGCGTTGAAGAGCCCCTCGGCCGTCGAGCCGTCGCGGCGCTTCGCGGGACGCTTCTCGTAGCGGACCATCCCCCCGCAAAGGCTCTCCACATCCCGGTCGACCAGGTTGTGATCGACGAGGTGGGACGGCGCGCTCTTTCCGATGATTTCGTCAGTCGTCGCCATGGCTCCTCCTGCTTCCGGAAGGTATCTTCGGTGGTAATTATGCAAATAAGTACCACAATACCAATTAACGTGTCAAGAAAATTGTTCCTCCCCGCTCCCTCCCAGGGAACGTACTGTTCTTCATAACGAAACCGTCTTGCCCAGCATCAGCCGCTGGGAAGGGTGGAAGCCGCAGGAGTACAGGAAGCGCTGCAGGCCGATGTTTTCCGGGGACACCTGCGTGAGCACGGTTTCGACCTGGAGGGTGGCGAGGTTCAGGAAGAGCTGCGAGAGCAGGGCGTGCCCGACGCCGGAACCCGCGAAGCCGGGGTGAACGCCGATCGTGTCCAGGATGGCGGCCTTGTCGACCTTGCCGAATTCCCCGAAGTCGACCCGCGCCATGATGAACCCGACGACGAACCCGTCCTCCTCGGCGACCAGCGAAACCCGGATCCCGGATTCCGTCAGCATCTCCCGAAGCTTCGCGGCGTAATAGGCGGAACGATCGCGAGCGGTGAGCTTCCGGTCGATCCGGGCGACGGCCGCGAGGTCGTCCTCCTTCAACGAACGCACCGGGACGCGGTCGCGGGACAACGCATCGTAGTAATCCCCGCCGGGACGCATCGGAGACCGCGCATCCGCTCCCGCGCTCCCGACCTCCCGGATCTCCTCGCGCAGCGGGGAAGTGTCCCGCTCGAGAACCTGGGCGGGGGCCAGGAGGAACCCCGCGGAGGAGAAGAAGCGGATCATCGCGGGAGTTCCCCAGTCGACCTGGGTCCGGAGCGTACCGATCCCCCGCGCTTTCATCCTCCGCTCCATTTCGCCCAGCAGCGCTTTCCCGATCCCCTTCCCCTGGAGGTCGGGGTCGATGCCGATGACATCGAGGACCGCCACGGCGTCCGGAGCGCCGAATTCCCCTTCCTGGATCCTGGCGATCGCGTATCCGGCAAGTCTCCCGTCGAGCACCGCGGCGCAGGCGATGAAACCGTCCGGCGATCCCGCCGTCGCGCCAAACCGTTTCTCCAGGAAGCCTTTCCTCGAGTGACCGGCGATCCGGTTCTCGATTCCGGAAACATGGTCGAGGTCGTCCCGATGAAGGGGGCGGAGTTGCAGGTCGGCCATTCGCGTTCTCCTCTCTCGATCGTTCCGTGCGCGGCTTCGGCGGGACTCCCCGATAACTTGCCACCGAAGCCGCCGCCGGCGCAATCCCATTCTTCGATTTCCCCGGCGGGGCTCCTTGACGGCAAGAATGCAATGGGGTACTTGAATACGTACTTACCTGCACTAGGGGGAGCCATGGGCGATTTCCTGAATCTGGAGGGACGGGTCGCGGTCGTGACCGGCGGCGCGCGCGGGATCGGGCTGGCGATCACCCGCGCCCTGATCGGTCACGGCGTCCGCGTGCACGTGTTCGACGTCGCCCCGGGGAAGGGGGACGACGCGGCGCCGTATTCGTTCCACCAGGCCGACATCGCCGACTCCGCCAGCGTGGCGAAGGCGGTGGCCGCACTTCCGGCCGGCGTCTCCCTGCTGGTCAACAACGCCGGGATCACGCGCGATCGCAGCGCGGTCAACATGAGCGACGACGAGTGGGACTCGGTCCTCTCGGTCAACCTGACGGGGGCGTTCCACATGATCCGCGCGCTGGCGCCGGGGATGCGGAAGGCCGGGTACGGGCGGATCGTCAACATCACCTCGATCAACGGCATCCGCGGGAAGTTCGGGCAGGCGAACTATTGCGCCTCGAAGGCGGGCCTGATCGGGCTGACGAAGACCCTGGCGCGGGAACTGGGTCCCAAGGGGATCACGGTCAACGCCGTCGCCCCCGGCATGGTCATGACGGAGATGGCGCTGGCGCTTCCGCCCGAATTCGTCGACAAGGCGAAGGCGGAGGCCGTGCTTCCGGAGCTGGCCACTCCGGAAGACGTCGCGAACACGGTCCTGTTCCTCCTGTCCGACGCGGCCCGCAGGATTACCGGTGAAGTGATCCGGGTCGACGCCGGGCAATACGTCTGAACAGCATTCGGGTCCATTTCCGCATGGACATAAATTTCCAGAGAAAAATCGACCGTTTCGTAGGGGTGCCCGTTTGCGCCCTGTTGTCTCTGCTGGAGCGTCTGCGTCGGAAACGGCCGGACACGGCGTCCCCTGAACGCATCCTGGTCCTCCTGCTGTCGGAGATGGGCAGTCTGGTGCTCGCCCGCCCGATGTTCTCGTATCTGAAGAGGCGGTACCCGCACGCCTCGATACACGTCATGGTGTTCGCGAAAAACCGCGAAGTGCTGGATCTTCTCGGTGTCGTTCCGGAATCCAATGTGCTGACGTTGAACGATCGGTCCCTTGGCGCGTTCGTGTCCGACCTCCTGGTCCTATTGCGCAGAATGCGCACGCTCCGGTTTGACGCGGTCATCGATTGCGAGTTGTTCGCCCGCATCAGCAGCATCCTCTCCTTTCTTTCCGGCGCTTCCGTGCGGGTCGGCTTCCACCCCCACACCCAGGAAGGCCTCTATCGCGGCTCGTACATGAATCGCCCGGTGCTGTACAATCCCTACCGGCACATATCGCAACAGTTCCTGACCCTGGCCTTCGCGCTCGAGTCCGACACCCATCCGGTTGCCAAGGATGCACCCGCGGCGGATTCCCCGGAACCGCCCCTGTTCGAATTCCGACAGGGGGAACGAAAGGAGATGGCGGCCCGATTGCACGCCGATTTTCCGGCGATCCAAGGGAAGACACTGGTGTTGGTCTACCCGAGCGGCGGCATCCTGCCGATCCGAGCCTGGCCGCTCGAACAGTACCGCCGCCTCTGCGCCGCGTTGCTTGGCGAAGGGTATGCCATCGGTATCATCGGTCTGCAATCCGACCGTTCCTACGCTCAAGCCATCCTGGACGGCTGCCGGAGCCCCCTTTGCATCGACCTGACCGGCTACACGAAGTCGGTCAGGGAACTGCTGACCCTGTTTTATCGCGCGTCGCTTCTGATCACCAACGACGGTGGCCCGGTGCATTTCGCGGCGCTCACGCCCATTCCGACCATCGTGTTCTTCGGCCCGGAGACACCGGTGCTCTACGGGTCCCTGGCGAAGAATGCCCACTGTTTTTATTCGTCACTTCCCTGCTCGCCTTGTCTCACGGCATACAACCACCGGACCTCGCCCTGTGACGGCGACAACCGGTGTTTGAAGCGCATCCCTCCGGAACACGTGCTGGCCAAGGCGCGGCAGATGCTCGAATCCGCCCGCACTCCCGATCCGGCGGCAGGCAAGATCGCATGAACTACATCGAGAAACTGCTGCGGCTACCGGTCATCGGATGGATTCTTCGGCATCGGTTCGTAAAATTTGGGACGGTCGGCGGCTCCGGTGTCCTGATCAACCTGGCAGTATTGTATCTCGGCCAGGAGTACCTGTTCACCGCGATCGAGTCGCCGTCCATGCGGCTCAACGTTTCCCTTGGCCTGGCCATCCTCTGCGCCACGGGCAATAATTTCACCTGGAACCGCTTGTGGACCTGGGAGGACCGCAAGCACAACAACGACAAACCGTTGCTGCTCCAGTTCGGGCAATACACGCTGGCCTGCCTGCTCGGCATCCTGCTGCAGGTGTCCTTCACCAAGATGCTGGCCGCTCATGTCCACTACTTGCTGGCGAACTTCGCCGCGATCGCTGCAGCCGGCATCTTCAATTACCTGGTCAACGACGCATGGACATTCGGCCTGAGCAGACTGTTCTCCGGGAAATGGCCATGGAATTCCGCCGGAACGTCGATTCCCACGCGACCGGAAGAGCGGCCCGGCCGGGAGGAGCATTCTCCGGTACCCTCCCGCGGAAACCGTTTGCTTCTGATCTGGTTCTGTTTCATCACGGGGATCGCCGTCTTCACCTATTTTTTCGGACTGGACAGCCAGCACATCCCCAAGAACGGAGATGAATACCCCTACACCAATATCACCCGCATGACCGCCGAGAGCGGGGCGCTGCTGCCGCTCCGGTCTTCCATGGAGCACATGCGCAACACCAAGCCGCCGATGCTGTTCTGGCAAGGGATTGCGTCCACCCACCGGGGGGAACGCTGGACACTCTGGCATTTGCGTTATCCGAGCGTCCTGTACACCCTGGCGACGGCCTTGATGGCGTTCCTGCTGGCCCGGAAATTGTCCGGCCGGACGGAAACCGGATTTCTCGCCTCGCTGACGTTTCTCGCCTTTTTCAGCACGTATCGCTACGGGCGACCTTTTCTGACCAATCCTCCCGAGGTGTTCTGGCTTTTCCTTCCGTTCTTTGCCCTGCTCTACTGGCGCCCCGTCTCCTTTTGCTCGCGCTTTCTTTTTCCTGTCCTGCTGGGCGTCGCCGTGGGCATCGGCCTGCTCTACAAGTCGTTTGCGTTGGCGCTACCCGTAGGCCTGGGTCTTGCCGCGTGGTACTGGCAGTACCGCGGTCATAGCGTCGGAACGTTCCTTGCCAGGGATTCCTGGAAGATCTTCATCACCATGGCGATATCCCTTGCCATCTTCGGCCTGTGGTTCGTGTTCGACCCCGATCCGCGATCGGTGTGGCGGGAATTCATTGTCCAGGAGAACGTCGGCAAATTGGACGAGTTGTCCGGCGGTTATCTCTCTCACCTTCTTTGGGGCGGCTCCAGTATCTGGAGCCTTGCATTGGGTTACCCGCTGAACGCTGGTTTATTGGCCTTTCCGGTCGTGGCTTTGGTTTTTGTGGCGTTCACGCGGCGCCATACGGTAAGCGATGAGGAGAAACTGTTGTGGATGTGGGTGCTGGTTCTCTTCCTGGTGTTCTGCTTGCCGAGACAGCGCTCAAGCCGCTATCTGCTGGCGGCGATGCCGGCGCTGGCGGTCCTGCTCGCTCTCAACTGGGACCGCATCAGTCGCACAGCGTTCGTGATGAGCATTATCGCAACGGCCACCGTTGTTGCCGTCATGGCCTACGCTTCCATCCGCCTGCGGCAATACTTCGCAGGCGTTCCACTTCATGGGGCGACCTATTGGGTGCTGTTGGCGATCACGGGGATCGTCCTGGTCATCGCCCTCCTTACGCCGGCGCTTACCCGCGCATGCTTGCACGCCGGTATATTGTTGACCTTCCTTTCGCTGGCCGCTTTTCTCCGCCCCTTTGACGGACCGTTGGGGAGCTACAGCCCCGAGACACAACGGTGGGTACAGGGAAAGGATGTCTGGGTGCCGTATAATTTCAACGCAAAGTACGAGCGTTACCGGTTCATGCTTCCTGGCGCGCGAATCCATGGGTATCGCGAGGAACCGGGCCTGCAGGTCACCGAACTGGCAGGGCGGTATCCCTTGTTCGCGGTCCGGCTGCCTGCCACGGATACGCCCGGCAAGCACGGAAAGATCATCGGCCATCGCCTGGACATTCGCAGCCGCCAGGCCTCCCGCGAAATAAAGGAAATGATATTCTCGAACGCCCTGGAGCACGCATTTGTCAGGGAATTCCTGATCGAAACGGAACAAGGCCATGACTGAATCCGGGGAGGCGGTCTCCACCGGAAGCCGGACGCTCGTTCTGGCGATCCTGTTGATCGGTTTCGGCGCCGGTTTCGTCAAGTCGTTCGATCGTGCGCCTGCCGGGTTTTTTCAGCCCCGGTCCATCGGGAAAGCCGGTGACGTCGAACCGCATTTTGAAACCCGCTTCGTCTCCGGCGGCGAAACCCCTCAAACGCATGCCCCATCGCTGGTCGAGCTGACCGACGGGAGTATCCGGGCGTTCTGGTTTGCCGGGAGTCGCGAGGGCGCGAAAGACGTTGAAGTCCACACCGCGGTGTTTGTGCCCGGGCACGGAGGCTGGCACCGGGAACCGTCCGCGGCAACCCGCGGCAGCACGCAGAAATCGCTGCGGCGCTATATCAGGAAACTGGGCAACCCGGTGGCAGTGCGGGCGGCGAACGGCCAGATCCGGTTGTTTTACGTGACGGTTTCCGTCGGCGGCTGGGGAGGCAGTTCCGTCACGATGACGACCTCGAGCGACGAGGGGAAAACATGGACACCGGCTCGGCGATTGATCACGACCCCGTTTTTCAACGTGAGCACCCTGGTCAAGGGCACGCCCTTTCTCTACGACGACGGCACCCTGGGGGTACCGGTCTACCATGAAATGATCGGCAAATTCGGCGAACTGCTTCGTCTGGACAAAACGGGTGCGGTCATCGACAAACAACGCGTAAGCTCCGGAAAATATTCCCTGCAACCGGTGGTTCTGGCGCAAAGCGATCGCAAAGCCATCGCCTTGATGCGATATGCGGGTGGGCAGCCCCCGAAACGCGTCATCCGCGTTTCAACCGAAGACGCGGGACGACACTGGTCCCATCCCGAAAAATCGGCATTGCCCAATCCGGACGCGGCGCTCTCCGGTGTCGTGCTGGCCGACGGAAGGATGCTGGTTGTGCTGAACGATATCGAGAGCGGCCGGGACCAGCTGTCGCTCGTCACCTCACGCGACGGGGGCGTCACCTGGAAAACCGTGATCACGCTGGAAGATCAGGCCGGTTCCCGTGGTCAACTCCTCGATCGGGCACGATACCTTGAAACAACAGGTGTACTCGCGAGGGATTCGGATGCAACGGTACGCAACCCCGCCGACTACGCCCGTGCGGCCGGTGTTCAGATGTGCAGGGGGGCGGGGTGCGGATTCGAATTTTCCTATCCTTATCTGATCCAGGCCCGAAACGGAGAAATCCACCTTGCGTACACCTGGAACCGGTCTTACATCAAACACGTCCGATTCAACCAGGCGTGGCTGGATCAACGGCTGAGCGAAGCGGAAAATGACCAACGTCACTGATATCACGGGACTGGCGGGCGCCACTCTCGCGATTACGGCATCCTGGCTGCTGGTGCCCCCGATCCGCCGCCTGAAGCGCATCCACATCGGGCTGTTGATGAGCGTCACCGCGGTCATCGTGGCGGTACCGGTCGGAGCGCTGCCGCTGGCGGCCTATGCACGCAGCGGCTTCGGTGACCTGAGCATCACCACCAACGTGCTTCTCGCGGTGGCGATATTTTCGCACCTGTCCGGCCGGCGTCCCGTCGACGGGAAACAGAAGTCCGTGATGAATATCCTGATAGCAGTCACTGCCCTGGTCTTTTATCCGTTGGCGTTGGGATTCGGGCCGTTCGATCCCTATCGCCTCGGTTACGGTTCCCTGGGATTTCTGACGGGGTTGCTCGTGCTGGCGCTATGCTTCTGGGCCGTACGGTTCTACCTGATATCGATCTGCATCGGCCTCGCTGTGATGGCACATGCGATGGCCTGGCACGAATCCACGAATCTCTGGGACTATCTGCTGGACCCGCTGGTTTCCATCTACGCGTTGGTCGCGGTGCTTGCAGGCGGCCTGCGGGCCACAACTCCTCCAAGCGGCCAGAACCGTCTTGAACTGCCCACTTCGCCGCAGGATGGAGTGGAATCGACGCGGTGCCCTTGACGGACAACGAGTGAATGGAGGATTTGGATGCGGATCGATTTCCATGTCCACATGGGGGTGTACTCCTTCCATAATCCCTGGGTGACGGAGTGGATGAAGGGGTCGCACCCCGAGGGATACGAGGAGTACATCCGGAAGTACGACGACCCCGGGGCCTTCGAGGAACTGCTGGCGGCCGAGGGGGTGGACTACGCATGCGTGCTGGCGGAGCTGAGCCCTGCCGCCACGGGGCTCTGCACGAACGAGCAGGTGCGCGATTTCTGCAGGGGCCGGCGCCGGCTGATCCCCTTTTGCGACATCAGCCCCAACCTGTTCACCGACCTCGGGGGCGAGCTCCGGCGGAAGGTGGAAGTCGAAGGTTTCCGGGGGGTGAAGCTCTATCCCTCGTATCAGCACTACTATCCGAACGAACAGAGGATGTACCCGCTGTACCAGGCGGCGCAGGATCTGGGGGTCCCCGTCCTCCTCCACGTGGGGTCGTCGGTGTTCCGCGGGACCCGGATGAAGTATTGCGACCCGCTGCACCTCGACGACGTGGCGGTCGATTTCCCGGACCTGAACCTGGTGATGGCGCACGCCGGTCGGGGGTTCTGGTACGACCGGGCGTTCTTCCTCGCGAAGCTGCACGCGAACGTCTACCTGGAAATCTCCGGCCTGCCCCCGTCGAAGCTGATGACGTATTTCCCGGAACTGGACCGGCTCACGGAAAAGGTGATCTTCGGCAGCGACTGGCCGGGGATGCGGTGGATCCGGCGCAACATGGAGGCGATCGGGAAGTTGCCGTTGCCGGCGGACGGGGTCGAGAGGATCCTCGGCGGCAACGCCGCCAGGCTGCTGCGCCTCTAAGCGCGGAGTCGCCGCAGGAGGGGGGGCCAAGTGAGGTAAAGCGCAGCCGTGCAGGTTCATCGCACGGCGAGCCACGAACGGAGCCCCGCCCTCCGAGGCGACGCAGCCTAGGGGGGAGGCCCGACCGCGGCGGCTTCCTTGCGGAGGCGGGTGCTCTTCAGCGCCGTTTCCAGCGTGATCGTGTCGAGGATCGCCTTCGTGAGGTCGTCGATCTCCGCCGTGATGCTGCGAAGCTCCGCGACGATCGGTTCGCCCGCCGGGTTCCCCTGATTCGGCATGTCGAGCTCGGATTCGAGCTTCTCGAACAGCTGGATCACGTCCAGAAGCGTCGTCCGGCGGACGTTCCCCGCGAACCGGTACCCGCCGCCGACGCCGCGCACCGCCTGAACCAGCCCCGAGTGCACCAGGTTGCGCATCACCTTGGCGAGATGGTGCGTGGAGATCCCGTACTTCTCGGCGATGTCGGTGGTCGAGAGCTGCCGGTCGCCGTTCCCGGCAAGTTCCAGCACCGCGAAGAGGGCGAACAGGGATCCCTTGTTCAGCTTCAATCGATCTCCCGCTCCAGTTCGATATATCGGCCCGAGCGCAGCCCCCGGCTCCGGAAGAACGACAACGTCACCTTGTTGTTCCGGTCCACCATCGTCCGCACCGTCGTGACACCGGCCCCTTTCAGGCGCCGGCAGAGCTCTTCGAACATCCGCTTCGCGATCCCCGCCCCCCGCATCCCCGGGGAGACGGCCAGCGCGAAGACCCAGCCGCACGGGGCCGAACCGAACTCCCAGGCGCGCACTTCCCCGGCGATGAACCCGACGATATCGCCCCCGGCTTCCGCGACCAGGAAGATCCGCTCCTTCTTCTCCCCGCTCCCGTAATGCGCGAAGATCCCGCGCCAGTAGGCCGGTTTCTCTTCCTTGGGACCGACGTCGTCGATCTCGATGATGGCGTCGAGGTCCGTCGGCACGCTGTTCCGAATGAGGATTGGCTCTTTCATTGCCATATGGTACCTTAATACCACAATAACGCACGCAATGTCCAATTCCATAAAAGGGGGCGGGAGATGAGAAAAATCGTGTGGTTTCTGGCGGTGGCCCTGACGATGTTCCTCACGGCGGGATCGGGCGTTGCCGGTGACACCATCAAGGTCGGGTTCGTCGACACGTATTCCGGTCCGGCGACGACCTTCACCAACGACGTCCTCGACGGGTTCAAGATGGCCGCGGAGAAGATCAACGCGAAGGGCGGCGTGCTCGGAAAGAAGATCACGTACGTGACCCGCGACGACAAGTTCAAGCCGGACATCGGGCTGACGATGGCGAAGGAGCTCATCCTCAACGAGAACGTCGACCTGCTGGTCGGGACGATCAACAGCGCGACGGCCCTCGCGGTGTCCGACCTGTGCAGGAAGGAGAAGGTCCCCTTCATCGCGACGTTCTCGAAGAGCGACAAGATCACCGGCGAGAAGGGGCACCGGTACGTGTTCGGGATGAACGAGAACACGGAGATGGCCGGCCGCGCCACGGCGAAGGTGCTCGCGAAGAAGCCGTTCGTGAAATACTGGATCGCCGGCGACGACTACGAATACGGCCACGCGATCGCGGATGGCGTCTTCAACCACCTGAAGACGCTGAACCCGAAGGTGCAGCTGCTCGGCCAGTCGTGGTGGAAGGTGGGCGAGACCGACTTCACCCCCTACATCACCCAGATCCTCTCGGCGAAGCCCGACTTCGTCATCGTCGCGACCGGCGGCGGCGGGATGGTCAATTTCCAGAAGGCGGCGCAATCGACGGGATTCAACAAGAAGGTCCCCTTCTACCAGCACACCGCGATCGAGCTCTCGACGCTGATGCCGCAGGGGCAGAACGCGCCGGAAGGGGTGTATGGCACGGCGAACTACCTTTTCTACAATCCGGACACGAAGGAGAACAAGGCGTTCGTCGAGGAGTTCCGGAAAGCGTACGACCGGTATCCGAAGAGCGGTGCCCTGTACGGCTACATGACCGCGCAGTTCATCGCGAAATCGTTCGAGAAGGCCGGGAAGATCGACCGGGAGAAGTTCATCGACGCCCTTGAGGGGATGACGCTTCCCAGCCCGGTCGGCACGATGGAGATGCGGGCGTGCGACCACCAGGTGACGCTGCCGATGTTCTTCGGCGTCACGAAGAAGTCGGCGCAGTACGACTTCCTGATCGCGGGCGACGTCGTTTCGGTCCCCGGAAAGGAGTACATGCCTTCCTGCGCGGAGATAGCGAAGGCCCGGGCGAAGTAGCCGCGTCCCCCGATGGATTTCGCGGCGCACCTTTTTTCCGCCGGGACGCTGTCCCAGGTCCTCGTGGGGCTCAGCCGGACGACGATCCTGTTCATCGTCTCGTCCGGCATGAGCCTCATCCTCGGCGTCCTCCGGATCCCGAACGTGGCGCACGGCTCGCTCTATATGATCGGCGCCTTCGCTGCCTGGACGGTGATCCATTTCCTCGGGGGCGGGCTGTTCGCCTTCCTGGCGGCGATGATCGTCGCCCCGCTGATCGTCGCGGCGGTCGGATTCGTCCTGGAACGGGGGTTCTTCTCCTACCTCTATGAACGGGAGCACCTGATGCTCCTGCTCCTCACCTTCTCCTTCGCGCTCATCCTCGGCGACCTGGTGAAGATCGTCTGGGGGCCGGAGTACCGTTCCGTCACCGTGCCGGCCTTCTTCCAGGGA
>Ga0079037_100001490_pt1 | contig 12252 bp, 9 predicted proteins | sample Mud3Dept4metaG_FD_71479 | JGI IMG/M metagenome (GOLD analysis project Ga0079037, IMG submission 71479) | Freshwater wetland microbial communities from Ohio, USA, analyzing the effect of biotic and abiotic controls - Mud 3 Core 4 Depth 4 metaG | ecosystem: Environmental > Aquatic > Freshwater >... | reverse complement strand
CGGGTCCTTCAGGACCTCGTGCGCCTCCTGCAGCTCCTTGAACTTCTCCTCGGCGTCCTTTTCCTTGCTGACGTCCGGGTGGTACTTGCGGGCGAGCTTGCGGTACGCGCGCTTGATGTCCTCCTGGCTCGCGTCGCGCGCCACACCCATGACCTGGTAATAGTCCTTGAACCGCATACGCGTACTCTAGCGCCGGCGGGATCCGATCGGTCCCGCGATAACCCCCTACGTGGTGGCAGGTGCGCCGGCTGGCAAGGGGGCGGATAGCCCTTGGGGAGGGGCTTGTCCCGCCGGTTTGCGTCCCCATCTCGGGGCTCAGGGCATCACCCCGGACCGGAGCCACCATGTCTGCATCCCGCCAGGTCGTCTGCCAGCACTGCAACGGCGTCGTCGCCGTGCCTGCCGAGCGTCTCGGCGACGGCCCGAAGTGCCCCCGATGCCACACCGCGCTGTTCGAGGGCCATCCGATCACGCTGACGAGCGCCAACTTCGATCAGCACGTCGCGAAGAGCGGGGTGCCCGTGGTCGTGGACTTCTGGGCGCCCTGGTGCGGCCCCTGCCGGATGATGGCGCCCGCGTTCGAGGAAGCGGCGACCCGCGTGGAGCCGGCCGCGCGCTTCGCCAAACTCAACACCGACGAGGCGCAGGACATCGCCGGACGCTACGGCATCCGCAGCATCCCGACGCTGATCGTGTTCAAGGACGGCCGGGAGGTAGCGCGGCAGCCCGGGGCGATGGGGCTCGACGCGCTCACGCGCTGGGTCGGCTCCGCACTGCGCTGAGGCTCCGGCCTCAGGTCTTTTTCATCGGGCAGGTGCTGAGCCCGAACAGCGTATAGGCCGGGCAGAAGCGGAACACGCCGGTGGCCAGCATCACGAGGCCAATCAGGCCCAGGTAGCGCGCATTGCCCTCCAGCACGAAGAAGAAGGAAAGCAGCGCAATTCCGACCACGATGCGGATCACGCGATCGATTCCACCGACGTTGGCAGCCATGGTTGTCCCCTGCAGGTTGGCTGTCCTGATCCTAGGCCGCGACCGGCCGGATGTCTGTATGCACAGTCACCAGGCGTGATCCGAAGGCGTCCACGAATCGAAGAATTTCGGCTGAACGTCGCGACGCAGGCCCTCTTCCACTACCCCCTACCCCCTGATCACTACCCGCTATCTGCGATCCGCTGTCCGCCAGCCGCTTCCTCCAGCGCGACCAGCAGGTCCTTCGCATCGACGTGCTCGCCGGGCCTCGCCACGACCTCCACGACCTTCCCGTCGCGATCGGCGCGCACGCTGGTCTCCATCTTCATGGCCTCGATCGTGACCAGCACGTCGCCGCGCGCGACCTCCTGACCGACCATGACGTTGACCGTCGCGACCGTGCCCGGCATGGGCGCGCCCACCTGGTCCGGATGATCTGCCTCAGCCTTGCGTCGAGGAGGACGTTTCGCGACCTTGCTGCGGTCCGGCACCTTGACGGAACGCGGCTGGCCGTTCAGTTCGAAGAACACGGTGCGCGTGCCATCGTCGTGCACGTCGCTGGTGGCGACGAGGCGGATAATGAGGTGCTTGCCGCGCTCGAGGTCGACGGTGATTTCCTCGCCCGGTTCGAGCCCGTAGAAGAACGCGCGCGTCGGCAGGCCGCTCGTGTCGCCGAAGTGGACGCGATCGGCCACGTAATCCGTGAACACCTTCGGGTACATGAGCCACGAAGCGAACTCGTGGTCCGTGATCGCGCGCGGCAGCTTCGCCTGCAGGTCTTCACGCGCCCTGGCGAGATCGACGGGCGGCAGGATTTCGCCGGGGCGCCCTGCAAGCGGCGTGGCACCCTTCAGGATCTTCTCCTGCAGCCGGGGCGGGAACCCGCCGTACGGCTGGCCGATGTCGCCGCGAAACAGCGAGACCACCGACTCCGGGAAGGCGACCTCGACCTCTGGATCCAGCACGTCCGCGGTGGTGAGGCCACTGGTCACCATCATGAGCGCCATGTCGCCCACGACTTTTGACGACGGCGTCACCTTGACGATGTCGCCGAACATTTCATTGACCTGCGCGTAGGCTTTCGCCACCTCGTGCCAGCGCGTGTCGTCGATGCCGAGCGAGCGCGCCTGCTCGCGAAGGTTCGTGTACTGGCCGCCTGGCATGCCGTGCACGTAGACCTCCGACGCGCCCGAGCGCATCTCGGTCTCGAACGCGGCGTAGCCGTGGCGCACCTGCTCCCAGTAGTTCGAGAGAATGCGGACCTTGTCCGGATCGAGGCCGCTCGCGCGCGGGCCAAAGCGCAGCGCCTCGACGATCGAGCCCAGGTTGGGCTGCGACGTGAGGCCGCTCATCGCGTCCATCGCGCCGTCCACCGCGTCGACACCCGCCTCGATCGCCATCAGCACGCTCGCCGCCGCGATGCCGCTCGTGTCGTGCGTGTGGAAATGCACCGGGATGCCGATCTCCTCCTTGAGCGTCTTCACGAGCGTGAGGGCCGCACGCGGCTGGCAGAGCCCCGCCATATCCTTGATCCCGAGGATGTGGGCGCCGGCCTTCTCGAGTTCCCTGGCGAGCGTCACGTAGTAGCGCAGGTCGTATTTCGTCTGGCGCGGGTCGTTCAGGTTGCCCGTGTAGCAGATCGCCGCCTCGCACAGCCGGCCGGTCTCCCGCACCGCGTCGACCGCGACCCGCATGTTCTCGACCCAGTTGAGCGAGTCGAACACCCGGAACAGATCGATACCGTTCTTCGCCGCCTGCCCGACGAAGTAGCGCACGACGTTGTCGGGGTAATTCGTGTAACCCACGGCGTTTGCGGAGCGCAGCAGCATCTGCAGGAGCAGGTTCGGCATCGCCTCGCGGAATGCGATCAACCGGTCCCACGGGCATTCCCGGAGGAAGCGCATCGCGACGTCGAACGTCGCTCCGCCCCAGCATTCCACCGAAAAGAGTTCCGGCGCGAGGCGCGCATAGGCCGGAGCGATGGCCGCCATGTCCTTCGTGCGGAACCGCGTGGCGAGCAGCGACTGGTGTGCGTCGCGGAAGGTCGTGTCCGTCAGCAGCACCTGCTTCTGGGCCAGCATCCACTGCGCGAACTTGTCCGGGCCCAGTTCGTCGAGAATCTGTTTCGTGCCACGCGGCGGGGGATCGACGAGTGACAGCTTTGGTGGCCGGGGCTCGATCGTGCGCGTCGGCTTCGCGCGACCCACGACCTCAGGGTTCCCGTTCACGATGACGTCACCCATGAAACGCAGCAGGCGCGTGGCGCGATCGCGTTTCCGCGGAAACCGAAACAGCTCGGGTGTCTCGTCGATGAATTTCGTCGTGTAGTCGGCACGCTCGAAGCGCGGATGCGTGACCACCTGGTCGAGGAAGCGCAGGTTCGTCATCACGCCGCGCACGCGGAACTCCCAAAGTGCGCGGTGCATGCGCGCGTTGGTTTCCTCCGCGGTCGGCGCCCAGGCCGTGACCTTCACCAGCAGCGAATCGTAGGAGCGCGTGATGAATGCGCCGGTGTACGCCGTGCCTGCATCGAGCCGGATGCCGAAGCCGGCCGGGCTGCGATACGCCGTGATGCGCCCGTAGTCCGGGATGAAGTTGTTCTCGGGGTCTTCCGTGGTCACGCGGCTCTGGATTGCGTGGCCGTTGATGCGGATGCCAGCCTGCAGCGGCACGCCACTCTCCGGCGTACCGATGACCGCACCCGCCGCGATGCGGATCTGCGCCTTGACCAGGTCGATGCCGGTGACCATCTCGGTGACCGTGTGCTCGACCTGGATGCGCGGGTTGACCTCGATGAAATAGAATTGCCCGGTATCGGCATCCTGCAGGAACTCGACCGTGCCCGCGTTCAGGTACTGCACCGCGCGACCGATGCGCAGTCCGAGTGCGCACAACGCCTCGCGCTGCGCGTCGTCGAGGAACACGGCAGGCGCGCGCTCGACGACCTTCTGATTGCGCCGCTGCACCGTGCAGTCGCGTTCGAAGAGGTGCACCAGGTTGCCATGGAGGTCGCCGAGGATCTGCACCTCGACGTGCCTTGCGCGACGCACCAGCTTCTCGAGGTACACCTCGTCGTTGCCGAATGCAGCCTTGGCCTCGCGACGCGCAGCGGCGACCATCTCGGCCAGTTGCGACTCCGCCTCCACGACGCGCATGCCGCGCCCGCCGCCGCCCCAGCTGGCCTTCAGCATCACGGGATATCCGACCTCGGCGGCGAGCCGTGCGGCCTCGCGATCGTCATACGGCAGTGGTGGCGTCGCGGGCATCACGGGCACGCCCGCCGACACCGCAAGCTCGCGAGCCGTCACCTTGTTGCCGAGCCGGCGCATGATGTGCGGTGTCGGACCGATGAAGAGGATGCCGGCGCCCGCGCAGGCTTCCGCGAATTGCGGGTTCTCGGACAGGAATCCGTATCCCGGATGGATGGCGTCCACGTGCGCCTCGAGCGCCACGCGGATGATGTCGTCGATGTCGAGATACGCCTCGACCGGTCCTTTGCCCTCCCCCACGAGGTAGCTCTCGTCTGCCTTCATCCGGTGCAGCGAGAAGCGGTCCTCCTGCGAGTAGATCGACACCGTGTGGATGCCGAGCTCGTTGGCGGCCCGCATGACGCGGATGGCGATCTCGCCGCGGTTGGCGACGAGCAGGGTCTTGATCTTGCGGACGCTGCGCATGTGGGCAAGTGACCGGGTCGTCGCGTGAAACGCGGGAGGAAGCCGGATGATAAGCTCTGGCCCAACCATGCATGCAATTGCCGTCCACGGCGGTGCCGGGGCGCTCGCACCCGCCGACCTCACGCCCGAAGGCGAGCGGGCCTACCGGGCGGGCCTCGAGCGCGCTTTACGGGCGGGGTTCGCGATCCTCGATCGTGGCGGCGCAAGCCTCGACGCGGTCGTCGCCGCAGTGCAGGCGCTCGAAGACGATCCGCTGTTCAACGCCGGCCGGGGCGCGGTGGTCGCCGCCAACGGCGCGCACGAACTCGACGCTTCGGTGATGGACGGTCGCGACCTGAGGGCCGGCGCCGTCACCGGCGTGCGTCACGTGCGCAGCCCCATCGAGCTTGCGCGACTCGTGATGGAACGCTCGCCACACGTGATGCTTGCTGGGCCCGGTGCGGAGGAGTTCGCGCTGGAGCAGGGACTGGCACCGGTCGCGAATTCCTATTTCGCAACCGAGCGCCGGCGGCTCGAGCTCGAGCGCATGCTGCACGGCGACCTGGACCCGAGCCGCGAGTCGCTGATGGGAACGGTCGGCGCGGTGGCGCTCGACGCCCATGGGAACCTCGCCGCCGCAACCTCCACGGGCGGCATGACCGGCAAAAAGTGGGGACGCGTCGGCGACTCACCGATCATTGGCGCGGGGACGTATGCCGCCAACGATTGCTGCGCAGTCTCGGCGACCGGCCACGGCGAGTTCTTCATCCGGGCCGCGGTCGCGCACGAGATCGCCTCACTTATGCGCTACCGGGGTGTGGGTGTGCAGGACGCAGCCGACGAAGTCGTCATGCGCCAACTCGTGCGACTCGGGGGTTCCGGTGGGGTGATCGCGATCGGGCGCGACGGCCGCATCGCGATGCCGTTCAACTCGCAAGGCATGCTGCGTGGCGCCATGGATTCTCTCGGTCGCGTGACGACCGGGCTCCTGGTCGACTAGGCGCTCCCGCTCAATCCCGTTGGACCACTCTCAGCCTTGTCGCGAGGCTGCCTGACGCGCGTCAACCGGACCTCGTACGGGTCCCGAGCCGGGGATGTCCCAGGACCCTTCTGCAGTGTCAAGACCTTGCCGCCGGTGACCATCCCGCGCGAATCAGGGGAAGATGCCGCTCATGACAACCGTGTTGCACCGGAAGAGGGTGTCCCTCAGGCGCCGAAATAGCGCGCGAGGTACTCGTCGAAGCTGATCTTGTCGGTGGCTTCGATGTGCGCCTGCTCCGCAAGCGACGCCTCCGCCTCGGCCGAGAACTCGTCCTGCCGCGACTCGTTGGGCGAATAGAGTTCGAGGAAATAGCTCTTGTGGACCCCGGACATGCGCAGCGCGAAGTTGAAGAACGACTCCTCGTTGATGCGCATCTCGTCCAGTGTCCGGGCCGCGGGGGTGAGGGACACGTCGCGGACCTTGGCCGCCTGGACCTCGAGCGCGGTCGTGTGGGGGCGCTGCGGGTCCCCCTCGTCGAGCAATTCGCAGACGCCGCGCATCGAATCGACGATCTCATTCGCCCAGTCGCGCAGCTGGACGTCGCGGCCGTCGCGTCGCAGGGCGAGGCCGGGTTTGCGGCCCTCCCTAGCCACGCGCACGTGATTCCCGTCCAGTTCCTGCTGCTCGGGGGTCTCGATCGGCGGGCTGGCGCTCAGCACGCAATAGGCCGCGAAGGCTTCGAGGAACCGCAGCTTGTTCTGGTTGACGCCGACCGGGTCGAACGCGCTCACGTCCAGCGAGCGCATCTCGACGTACTGCACGCCGCCGCGACGCAGGGCCTTGGTCGGCCGCTCGCCGGTCTGGGTCACGCGCTTCGGGCGGATGAAACTGTAGTACTCGTTCTCGATCTGCAGCACGTTGGCGTTCAACTGCCGGTATTCGCCGTCCACCTTTACGCCGATCTTCTCGTAGTCGGGGTGCGGGGTCGTGATGGCACGCGTCAGGTCGCGGACGTAGTGGTCGAGGCTGTTTACGGAGACGTTCAGGCTCGCCTGGCTGGTGTTTCGGTAGCCAAGGTCGCTCATGCGCAGGGACGTCGCGTAGGGCGCGTAGAGGCTGCCCGGGACGAAGTCCTTCAGCCAGTCGACCTTGCGTCCCTGCAGGAAGGACGGGCAGATCGCCGGGGAGTTGCCGAAGAGGTAGAGCACGAGCCAGCCGTGGCGGCGGTAGTTCCGCAGCAGGGCGAAATAGGCGTCGGAGCGGAAGGCCTGACCGGACTCGTGGCTCTGCAGCAGGTCCGCCAGGACCGGCCAGAAGTGCTCGGGGAACGAGTAGTTGAAATGCACGCCGGAGATGGCCTGCATGACCCGGCCGTAGCGGTGGCCGAGGCCGACGCGGTACGTGGTTTTCATCTTCCCGACGTTCGAGCGGCCGTATTGCGCGATGGGGATGCTTTCCTCGCCCTTGATCGCGCACGGCATGCTGGTCGCCCATAGGAGTTCGTCCTCCAGGTGCCGGTAAACGAACTGGTGCAGGTCGCAGAGGTACTGGGTGAGCTCCCAGGTGTTCGGGAAGGCCGGCGTGACCAGCTCGAGCAGCGCCTCGGAGTAGTCGGTGGTGATGTGCTCGTTCGTCAGGGCCGACCCCAGTGCCGTCGGGTGGGGGGTCTTGGCGATCAGGCCCCTCGGCGTGACCCGTAGAGACTCCTTCTCGAGGCCCTTCAGGCCGCCCTGCAGGGCGGCAGCGGCCCGGGCGTTCACCAGGCCGGCCAATCGGCGGTCGAAGGTGTGGTCGAGGGGCATGGCCGCTCGTGGCTCGAAAACGGGGGGCTAGGGTAGCAGAAGCCGTTGAACGGCCCGAATCGATGATTGCTGGCGGGAGACGCCGCAGATCCCAAATGCCCTAAACTGGGCTCATGCTGGCGCGACCGCTGGTTCTGTTTCTCATATCGTATTGCGTGATGGTGTGCCCGGCGCCTGCGAGCGCAGACGACACCATGCGCTGCGGAAGCCGCCTGGTCAGCACCGGTGACGGCAAGGACAAGGTGCGCACGCTCTGTGGCGATCCCACGGACGTCGCGTTCGTCGGCACCATCGGGCGACGCGGCTACTACACGGAGGGCCCGTACGACTACTCGTTCTTCGGACCGGCGTGGGTCGAGCTCCCCGTCGAGATCTGGACCTACAACTTCGGCTCGAGCAAGTTGCTGCGGAAGCTCCGCTTCGTGGGCGACGAACTCGTCGACATCCGCACGAATGGCCATGGGTACTGAACGGCGGATCGTCGTGCTCACAGCCCTGCTACTTCCGTGTTTCGCAGCCGCGGACACCATGCGCTGCGGCAGCAAGTTGATCAGCGAAGGCGACACCATCGACAAGGTACTCGCGCTTTGCGGCGAGCCCGTGGCAATGCATCGTACGTGGATCACGCGCCAGCCGCGCTTCGAGTATGGCGGCCAGGAAGTGCCCTTTCCCGGACAGGAAGACGTGCCGGTGGACCTGTGGACGTACGACTTCGGCGCGAACAAGCTGATGCGGCGCGTTCGGTTCGTGGCAGGAAAGGTCGAGTCGATCGAGACGCTGGAGCACGGGACCAATCGCTGACTCAGGTCATTGCTGAGCCGCAATCCAGCGATCGACCTTCGCCTCGAGCACCGAGAGCGGCAGTGATCCGCCGTTCACCACCTGCGAGTGAAACGCGCGGATATCGAAGCGCGGGCCGAGCTTCTGCTGCGCGCGCTGACGCAACTCCAGGATCTTGATCTGCCCCACCTTGTACGCGAGCGCCTGCCCGGGCCACGCGATGTAGCGCTCCACTTCCGCCGAAATGTCTGCCTCGCCCATCGCCGTATTGGCGCGGAAATAGTCGATGGCGCGCTCGCGCGTCCACCCCTTCGAGTGAATTCCCGTATCGACCACGAGCCGCACGGCGCGCCACATCTCGGTCGTGAGCGCGCCGAAGACACTGTAGACATCCGTGTAGAGACCGAGATCCTTGCCGAGGGACTCCGCGTACAGCGCCCAGCCCTCGCCGTAGGCGGTGTCCCAGGCAAAGCGGCGGCATCGCGGCAGGCCCGTCGCCTCGCGCGCCACTGAAAGCTGATAGTGATGTCCCGGGACGGCCTCGTGCAGGTACAGCGCCTCCATCGAGTATTTCGGTCGCGACGGCAGATCGAAGGTGTTCACATAGAAGGTCCCCGGACGCTTTCCGTCCGCGCTCGGCGGCACGTAGGACGCCGCGGCCTCCGCAGGCGCGCGGAACGCCTCCACGGCGCGGATCTCGAACCTGGCCTTGGGCTTGTCCGCGAACAGCAGCGGCAGTGCGGCGTCGACACGCGCACGCAGCGCCTCATAGCCGGCCAGCAACTCCGCCGGGTCTGTGTAGTGCTGGCTCGGATCCGTACGCAGTGCATCGAAGAAGCTTCGCAGGTCGCCCGTGTGGCCCACCTGGGTCTTGACGCGCTCCATCTCGGCACGGATACGCGCCACCTCGCGCAAACCGAGTTCATGGACCTCCTCCGGCTTCATGGAAGTCGTCGTGTGATAGCGCACGAGGTAGGCGTACCAGGACGCGCCGTTCGGCAGCTCCGACATCCCGATCGTGTCGCGCGACAGCGGCAGATATTCCTTCTCCAGGTAGTCGTGCAATCGCCGGTAGGCCGGGATGACTTCCTTCGCGACCTTCTCGTCGTACGCCTTCAGGATGCGCTGGCGGTCCGCCACGGAAATTCCCGCTGGGAAATTCAGGACCGGGCGCCAGAAGATGCTCGTTCTCGGGTCGTCCACCAACTGCGCCGCCAGCTGCGGGATCGTCCGCTCGATGACGACACGCGGCTGCACCACTCCCTTGGCGGCGCCCGAACGCATGTTGTTGATGGCCTGGTCCACCCACGCGACGAAGCCGTCCATGCGCGAGAGGAAGTTGTAGTAGTCCAGCGCGGTGCGGAACGGGTGGATGCCCTGGCCGGAGCCGAGCAGTGCGAACTGCGACGGCAGGCTCGAGAACTGATGCAACGGGAGCAGCTCACTCGGGTAGCGATAGCCCTCGATGTTCAGCTCGCGTCCGCGCTTGAACGCGTCGTAGGTGACCAGGTCCTCGCCGGCGAGCTTGGTCGAATCGATCGCCGCAAGCTTCTCCAGTGCGTTCTGCTCGATGGCGAGCGAGTCCGCCATCCACGTCGGGCTCACGTAGTCGCCGAAGCTGGCGTCGAAGCGGTGATCACCCTGCGCGGTCGCCGTCAGCGGATTGAGCTCGAGGTACTGGTCGTAATACTCCTCGGTGATCGCAATGAGTTTCGCCGCGGTCGGGTTCGACGCCGTCAGCCCGCTTTGCGCGGCGGACGATTTCGACTGGTCCGAGCGCGGCACACGGTCGCCGCAACCTGCCAACACCAGGGCAGCGAGGGCGACGACGGCAAGTGAGCGACGCATGGGATGCATGTCAGGACCGCGGGCTACCGACGCGCCGCGATCCAGCGGTCGATCTTGCTCTCGAGCACGTCCAGCGGCACGGCGCCGTCACACAGTACTTCGCGGTGAAAGTCGCGCACGTCGAACTTCCCGCCGAGAGCCAGCTCGGCCTTGCGGCGAAGGGCCTGAATGCGCAGGTCGCCGATCTTGTAGCCGAGCGCCTGTCCGGGCCAAGCAATGTAGCGTTCCACCTCGGAGACGACGTCGGACTCCGCGAGCGTCGAGTGGTCGAGCATGTACTTGATCGCCTGCTCGCGGCTCCAGCCCTTCGCGTGCAGTCCCGTGTCGACCACGAGGCGCATCGCACGGAGCTGCTCGTCATTCAGCCGTCCGAACCACTGGTAGGGATCGGTAAACATCCCAAGTTCCCTGCCGAGGTATTCCGCGTACAGTGCCCAGCCCTCGACATACGCGGTGTATTGACCGTCGAATCGCCGGAAGCGCGGCACGCCCTCGAGTTCCTGCTGGATCGTCCTCTGGAAGTGATGACCGGGCGACGCCTCGTGCAGCGAGAGCGTCTCCATCCCGAACTTCGGCTGCGCCTTCAGGTTGTAGGTATTGACGAAGAAAATCCCCGGCCGCGAACCGTCCGCCGAGGGGGACTGGTAATTGCCGCCGGCGGCCGACCTCGCGCGGAAGGGCTCGACCTCGCGCACTTCGTAGTCCGCTTTCGGAAACACCGAGAAGAGCCTGGGCAGTGCGGCGTCGATGCGCCGCTTGATTTCGCGATAGCCCTGCAGGAGGTCCGCGCCGTTCGTGAAGTAAAACTGCGGATCGGTCTCGAGGAACGTGAAGAATGCCGCGCGGTCGCCCTTGAAGCCGACCTGCTCGCGCACCTTGTCCATCTCGCCGAGGATGCGCGCCACTTCGCTCAGCCCGAGCTGGTGAATCTCGTCCGCCGTCATGCTGGTGGTCGTGTGCCTTTGCACGTAGTAGCCATACCAGGCCTCGCCGTCCGGAAGCGCCGTCCACGCCACGGTGCTGCGGGTCTGCGGCAGGTACTCGTCGCGCACGAAGTCACGCAGGCGCCGGTACGCCGGCACGAGCTTCTCGTTGATCGTCACGGCATACGCCGCGGTCAGCCGTTCGCGATCTGAGGCTGCGACCGCTTCAGGGAAATTCTTGACCGGCGCGAAGTACAAACTGTCCTCGGGCCTGGCCACGATCATCATCTCGAGCTGCGGCAGCACCTTCTCCATCACGGGTCGCGGCTGCATCACGCCCTTCGTCAGTCCCTCGCGCATGTTGACCATGGCCTGGTCCATCCACACCACGAACCCATCGAGGCGCTTCAGCCAGTTGTCGTAGTCCTGTGCCGTCGCGAACGGCTGGGCGTTCGTGCCGGACCCGAGCGCCGGCATGGTCGTGAGCAGGCTGCCCGCCTGGTTGATCGGCAGCAGGTAATCCGGGAAGCGCTCGCTCCTGAGTGCGCGTTCGCGTTCGCGCACGAAGATGTCGTACGAGATGCGGTCCGCGGCCCCAAGCGCGGCCGGGTCGATCTTCCTCACCTCCGCGAGATAGCGCTCGTGCAGCGTGTGCGCCTGCGCCCGGAACTCGGGCCCGATGGAGTTCGGCAGGCGGTCGTTGTAGCGGTTGTCACCGAGGTACGTGGCCTGCAGCGGGTTCAGCTGCAACTGTTCCTCGAAATAGCGGTCGACCAGAGCGTTCAGTTGCTGGCCGGCGTCGGCGGCGGGCAGGGCGCCGGATGGCGCCGGCGCCTCATGCGAGACGGGCTGCGCGGCACACGCAGTCAGCGCGGCACACACGGCAAGCAGGATCGATCGGCGCAAATTCATGGGGCGGCCCCGGCAGGCTGGACGGGGCGCGGATTATACGGGGACGCGGCCGTCTACTTCTTCTCCACGATCGCAGTCACGCCCATGCCGCCCGCGGTACAGATGGAAATCAGGCCGCGTCCGCCGCCACGCTCGTCGAGCAGCTTGGCGAGTGTCGCCAGGATCCGGGCGCCGGTTGCCGCGAAGGGATGCCCCATCGCGAGGCTCCCGCCCTCGACGTTGAGCGTCGCGCGGTCGATCGGGCCCAGCGGCTCGGCAAGCCCCGGCCGTTCCCGGCAGAATTCCGGCGATTCCCAGGCCTTGAGCGTGCAAGGCACCTGGGCGGCGAACGCCTCGTGGATTTCGTACCAGTCGAAATCCTTCAGACCCATACCCGCATC
>Ga0079037_100001488_pt1 | contig 12255 bp, 9 predicted proteins | sample Mud3Dept4metaG_FD_71479 | JGI IMG/M metagenome (GOLD analysis project Ga0079037, IMG submission 71479) | Freshwater wetland microbial communities from Ohio, USA, analyzing the effect of biotic and abiotic controls - Mud 3 Core 4 Depth 4 metaG | ecosystem: Environmental > Aquatic > Freshwater >... | reverse complement strand
TGTCGCCTCGGCCGTGGCAGGCGTGGATCCGTCTGTCATGGGACTCGGGCCGATCCCCGCCACGCGCAAGGCCCTGGCGAAGGCCGGACTCGAGACCTCGGCGGTCGACCTGTTCGAGATGAACGAGGCCTTTGCCGCGCAGGCGCTTGCCGTAGCGCGCGAGCTGGGGCTGGATCCGTCCCGCGTGAACGTCAACGGCGGAGCCATTGCCCTGGGCCACCCCATCGGCGCGAGCGGAGCGCGGATCCTCACGACCCTGGTCCATGCGCTGCGCGCGCAGTCGGGGCGCTACGGCGTGGCGAGCCTGTGTATCGGTGGGGGCATGGGAATCGCCGTGGTGATTGAGCGCCTCTGAGCCGGAACTTCCGGTTGCCCGGGCTCGTCCCCGTAGCTGAGGAGGCGCACATGGCGCGACTCGGCAGGTGGGCGTGTGTATCGGTGGCGCTGGTGGCGCTGGTGGCGGGGAATCCCAGCGGCGCGGCCGCGCAGGCCCGCGAGCCGGCCGTCTCCGCTGCGGCGCCCTCCGCGGACCTCACCCGGATGCGGCGGGCTCTCGAGGAGCAGTGGCGGATCGTGCCCGTCGAGGACGGCATCCTGCTGGTGCCGCGCCGGCCCGGCAAGCCCTACAAAGGCGTCGAGCTGCGTTCCGACCGAATCGCGATCGATGGGGTCCGCGTGAGCGGCATGGAGCTGCGTGAGCGTCTGGGCCGAGACGCCGACGCCGTGCTCGCCGTCACCTACCTGCGCGAGGGGGACCTCACTGCGCTGGCCGATCCCACCGAGGCACGCCGTCCGGCGTCCGTCCCGGTCATCCCTGAGGCGCCCGTCGCCGGCGCCGTCAGCCCGTCGCTCCCCCCACGTCCCGCCTTCGACGACCGGCCCATCAACAGGCGACGCGGCGCGAGCGTGCGCATCGGCGGCGACCTCGTCATCGCCGAGGACGAGCGGGTCGAGGAGGCGGCCGTCGCCATTCTGGGATCCGTGACGGTGAACGGCCAGGTGGACGGCGACGTGGTGGCCGTGGGGGGCAGTGTTCACCTTGGCCCGCGGGCGGAGGTCCGCGGCAGCGTGACGGCGGTCGGCGGCACGGTGGACACGGCGTCCGGCGCGCGTCTGCTGGGCGAGGTCAACGAGGTGGCCGTGCGCGTGCCGCGGATTGCCATTGCGCCGCCGCACCTGCCGGATGTCATCCGTGACGGCGCGTGGACCGATTGGCGGGCCGACCGCTGGCTCGCCGGCATGTCGTTCGGCTGGACGCTCGTCCGCATGTCGATGATCGCCCTGCTGGCACTGCTGTTTGCGGCGGTGGCCCCGCAACTGGTCGGGCGCGTCGGTCGCGAGGTGCGCGAGACGCCGCTCGGTGCGGCGGCCGTCGGGTTCGGCGGTGCGGTGCTGCTCGTCCCCGGGTTCATCCTGCTTGGCGTGGTCCTGGTGATCACGCTCATCGGCATCGCGCTGCTGCCGTTGCTGCCGCTGCTCGCCGGCGTGCTGGCCATCGCGTGGGTGGCCGGGTTCGCCGGAGTCGCACGGGTGGTGGGCGAGTGGCTCCCCGGATTCGAGAACCGGCCCGTGGCCAGCGTCGCCGTCGGCCTCACGCTCATCTGGACGGTACCGGTCCTGGCGCGCGCCGCATGGTGGTGGAGCGACGGCATCGTGCCCCGTGCCTTCGTGAGTGCGGCGTGGGCGCTCGAGTTCGTGGTGTGGATCGTGGCGCTCGGCGGGATCACCCTGGCCTGGTGGCGAGGGGGGCGGCGCCCTGCCTACGGGCCCGTCACTTCCCAGGCCGTGCCGACGACGCCGTCGTTCTGACGCCGGAGGGAGCGGGCACAGCACAACCGGCCCTGATGTGGTGTCGCGTCCTGGTCGATCGGGGTTAGTAGCCTCAATCCACCAGAACCACGTCGGTTCGTGGTCCATGGTGCGTGGTTCTTGGTCCGTTCTGCGTGCGTGGTTCTCGGTTCGTGGGTCACGCCGCCGGACCAGACCGTCGCGTCACCGCCGGTGGCGTGACGTGAGGGCGTGGCGGTCGGGACTCGGCACCACGAACGAGGCACCAGGAACGGACCAGGCACGAGGAACCAGGCACCAAGAACCGGCCGCGTTCTGACGGATCAAGGTTAGTACGGCGGCTCCATCATCGCGCCGGGCCGGACGGTCACCGTGACGTTCGTCGCCACGATCGTCTTGCCCTCGCGCTTCAGTCGCGCGACGACGGTGAACCGCCCCGACTCGCGATACTCGTGTGTGGCGGTGTACCGCCGCTTGATGGTGCTCGTGCCGGGCTCGTATGGATCGCAGTCCTGGGTTGCTTCCGACTCGGTGCCATCGCCCCACTCCCACATCACCGTGGGGCAGTAGAAGTCCTGGTAGTCGTCGGCGCCACCCTTCAACTCGATCGTGAAGCTCACCCGCGCGGGTGTGAAACTGATCGGCGGGGTCGCCTTAACCGTGACCTTCGGGCGCTGCGCCTTCTCCTGTCCGGCCGCCGCGGGGCCCAGGCCGAACAGGGCGGTTGCGGCGATGGTGCACGCAACGACGACACGGGCCCGAAAGCGGAACATCGGCACCTCACCTGGCAAGTGTCTCGATTCTAACAGGGGCGACGCGATACTGACGAGCCTGGGCCTATAATGACCGGCCATGCCTTCGCCGAGCATCCGCGCCGTGGCGATCCCACTGGCCGACGTCGCCGCCGACGCCCTCATCGTTCCCATCTTCGAACAGAACCCCCTCGATGACTGGCCATCGGTCGACGAGGCCGCGCACGGCGAGCTGCGCCGGGCCGTCGAGATGCGAGCGTTCACGGCGAAGACGGGTGACGTGCTGGCGCTGCCGCTTCACGGCTGGGCAGCATCCGGCCTGCTGGTGGTTGGGGCCGGGCGCCGTACCGACTGGGGTACGCTGCGGGCCCGGCAGGTGGCGACCGCCGGCGCGCTGGCCGCGCGCCTCCGGGGCGCGGGTCGCATCGCCATGGCGGTACCGGCCGGTGCTGGCCCCGCACTCATCCAGGCGGTCGTCGAAGGCGCGATGCTCGCCGCCCACGATGGCGACGTCCTGAAGACGACGCCGCGTGATGCGGCCGCCTTGGCGGATTGCCAAGTCGTCGTGGCTGGGCTGCCCGACGCGACCGAGCGCGCGGTGACCCGCGGCACGATTCTCGGGGAGTGCACCAACCTCGCACGCGCCCTGGCCATCGAGCCGCCGAATCGGCTCAGCCCGCGCCTGCTGGCCGACCGGGCACGCCAGCTCGCGGCCGGAACGCGTTTGTCGATCGACGTGCTCGAGGAACCGCGCCTGCGCGAACTGGGTACGGGCCTGCTCGTCGGGGTGGGACAGGGCAGTGCGGAGCCTCCCTGTTTGATCGCGCTCGAGCACGTGCCGTCCGCCGGTGCGCCCGCGCCGGCCCCCGTGCTGGGTCTGGTCGGGAAAGGGATCACGTTCGACACCGGCGGCATCTCGATCAAGCCGGCCGATGGCATGGACCGGATGAAGACCGACATGTCGGGCGGCGCCGCCGTGATCGCGGCGATGCGCGCCATCTCGCTGCTCGACGCCCCGGTGCGCGTCGTCGGTGTCGTGCCGGCGGCGGAGAACATGCCAGGCGGGAGAGCCATGCGCCCCGGCGACGTGCTGGTCTCGGCCAGCGGGAAGACCGTCGAGGTCAACAACACCGACGCCGAAGGCCGGCTGATCCTCGCCGACGGCCTCTGGTATGCGCAGCGTCTCGGCGCGACGCACCTCGTGGACGTGGCGACCCTCACCGGCGCGTGCGTCATCGCCCTTGGGCGCTTCATCTCCGGCCTCTTCAGCAACGACGAGGCCTGGAGCGCCACCGTGCGGGCTGTCGCCGACGCCGCCGGCGACCGCGTGTGGCCGCTGCCGCTGCACGACGACTTTGCCGACCAGTTGCGCAGCGAGATTGCCGACCTCGTCAACAGCGCCGGGCGTCCGGCCGGAGCGGTGACGGCGGCGATGTTCCTGCGGGAGTTCACGGGCGGGCGGCCCTGGGTCCACCTCGACATCGCCGGCACGGCCTGGGCCGACGAGCCCAAGCCGTGGCAGCCGAAAGGCGCCACGGGTGTCGCCGTCCGCACCTTGGCGGAACTGGCCTTCGCGCCCGCCGGGTCGTGGCCCTCACCTCGAGCCTGAACCGAGCGACGGACGGGCGGGCGCGGCCCGCCCTACGAGCGTGAGATGGGGCGGCCGGCCGGGCCACGCTCCAACGGCTCGGCCAGTCGCAGCGCTGTCGCGTCAGGCGCGGCCGGCACTCTCGCGTCCCGCCACTTGCGGAACAGGATGAACACCCCGCCGGCCAACAGGCCGACCACCGCAGCCGCCACCAGCACCGCGCCGACGAAGCCGAACGCGCCGACGAGGATGTCGGCCACGCTCACTTCTTGCGTGGTCTCCTCGACGATCTTGACAACGACCGGCGTGACGGGCTGCAGCAGGCGCACGAGACGATTGTACTTCGCGGGAGACCCGAACATTCGAAGGGGTTCTCGGTCCTCGGTTCCCGGTCTTCGATAAGTTCCTGCCGAGGGTTCAGTTCGCCACGGTGCCGACGGCCTTCAGCGACCGCTGATACTGGCGCACGCCGTCGAACAGGGCCTCCGCGATGCGCTGCCGGTGTGCCGGGGTGCGGAGCAGCTGGTTGTCCTTCGGGTTGGTGATGAACGACACCTCGGCCAGGATGCTCGGCATCTGCGCCCCGATGAGCACGACGAACGGAGCCTGTTTCACGCCGAGGTCGCGCGGCTGGTCCTTCGCGCTGAACGACCCGACGAGCGAGCGCTGGACCTTCTGCGCAAAGTCGCGGGATTCGTCGAGCTTGTTGTTGAGCGCGATGGCCCGGACGATGTCGGGCAGGTGGCGCATGTCGCGCCGGGACGCGGAGTTCTCGCGTGCCGCCACGGCCTCCGCCTCAGGGGTGCTCGCGAAGTTCAGGACGTAGGTCTCGATCCCGCGGGCGTCCTTGCGACGGCTGGCGTTGGCGTGGATCGACAGGAACAGGTCGGCCCGCTCGCGGTTCGCAATGGCCGTGCGTTCCTCGAGGGGCACGTACACATCGGTGCGGCGCGTGAGCACGACCTCGACGCCGGGCTGCGCGAGCAGCAGCTTCTCGAGGCGCAGGGCGATGTCGAGCACGAGATCGGCCTCGGTCAGCTTGCCCGCCATGGCGCCCGGATCGTGTCCGCCATGGCCAGGGTCGATCACGACACGCGACACGCCGAGCCCGAGCTGGCGCGCCAGCGAGTACGAGCCGTTGGCGTTGGTGGCGGGCGCGGACGGCGCCGCCGGCGGCGCCACCGGGAGGTCCTCCGTCTCGACGACGGCGCTCGTGATCGGTTCCGGGACGGACTTGGTCGGCGGGGCCGGGGCGTTGGGTGGGGCAGCGCCGGACATCGGCACGGACGGCACGGCGCCGACCCGGCTCGTCAACCGGCCGGCGTCCACCGGGGCACGTGCCGAGAGCAGCGGGGCGGGCGGCGTTCGCGCGGACGCGCTCGCGGGACGTTCGACGTCCACGACGATCCGAAAGGGGTCGTACAGGGAGAACACCGAGTAGCGGCTGGCCCCCTCGATGTCGAGCACCACGCGCGTGGTGTCGCCCGGCCGCTTGCCGAGGCGGATGTTCCTGACGACCTCGTCGTCGAACGACATCACCGCATCCTCGAGATCCGCTCGTCCGGCGACGGCCTTCAGGTCGAAGAAGACGCGCGGCGGACCGTCGAGCCGCTCCTCGGCGAAGGAGACTTCGCGGTCGAGCTCGATCGCGACTCGCACCACTTCCGGCAGCACGGCGCGGGTAACGTCCACGACACGCGCGAGCGCCACCGGGGCCGTTGCCACCGGTGAGGCTGTGGACACCGCCGGGAGCGGCACGGGCGGCGCAACCGCCGCGCGCGTGGCGCCGCCGCGCGCGGGACGGACGGGCGCGCCGCGCGAGGCCGCACGCGACAGCGTCTGCAGGCGTGCCCGCGCCGCCGGCACGAGCGAGCTCGTCGGGTACTGGGCGCTGAGCTGGCGCAGGCGCCGCATGGCGCGGTCGCGATCCGCCGCCACGCGGGTGCGGGCGTACAGCGTGGAGAGGAGATCGCCGGCGCGCCACAACGCGTTGTCGGCGTAGCCGGTGTTCTCGTATCGCACGGACACGGCCTCGTAGGCGGCCGCCACGCGACGCACCTCGCGCGGCGAGGGCGAGGCGCCGAGGGCCCGCTCCTGGGTCTGCGCCCGTTCGAACGCGCTGCGCGCCGACGGTTCGGCCACGGCGGCCCCGGGGCACAGAAGCAGCAGCGGCGCGAGGAGCACCGGCAGCACGGCGGCGCGCACGGTCTCTGGTCGCATCATGGCCTCAGCGCAGCTGCGCGTCCACCTCGTCGAAGTAGTCCTTCGGCACCAGGACCTCGCGCGGCTTGCCGCCCGCGCCGGGCGAAACGAGGCCTTCGGCCTCCATCATGTCCACGAGTCGCGCCGCGCGGCTGAACCCGATCCGAAGCCGGCGCTGAAGATACGAGATCGACGCCTGTCCGCTCTGCACGACGATGCGAGCCGCCTCGTCGTACACGTCGTCCTTGTCGAACTCGACGGCCTCTGCGGTCTTCTCCTCCTCGGTGATCGACGTGTCGTAGGCAGGCCGGCCCTGCTTCCGGAGGAAGCTGGCCAGCCGCGCCGACTCCTGCTCTGAGATGTACGGACCGTGGAGCCGGATGACACGCGAAGAGGCCGGAGGCAGGAACAGCATGTCGCCCTTGCCGAGCAGTTGCTCCGCGCCGTTGCAGTCGAGAATCGTCCGGGAGTCGGTCTTCGACGACACGCGGAACGAGATCCGGGCCGGCAGGTTGGCCTTGATGAGCCCGGTGATGACGTCCACCGACGGGCGCTGCGTCGCCAAGATCAAGTGAATCCCCACCGCACGGGCCATCTGCGCGAGGCGGCAGATCGACTCCTCGACCTCGTTGCCCGCCACCATCATCAGGTCGGCCAGCTCGTCGATGATGACGAGGATGAACGGGAGGGGCCGCATGGGTTCGCCCGCTGGCGTCTTCGGCAGGGCGTCGGACCCGCCTTCCTCGAACACCAGCCGCAGGTTGCGGTTGAACTGCTCGACGTTGCGCACGCCCTGCGACGCGAGCGTCTTGTACCGCTCTTCCATCTCGCGCACGGCCCAGCGGAGGGCGTTGGACGCCTGCTTGGGGTCCACGACCACCGGGGTGAGCAGGTGCGGGATGTCCTCGTACACCCCCAGTTCGAGTCGCTTCGGATCCACCATGATCAGCCGCACATCGTCGGGCGTCGAGCGGTACAGCACGCTCGTGAGCATGGCGTTGAGTCCCACCGACTTGCCCGTTCCGGTCGAGCCCGCGATGAGCAGGTGCGGCATCGTGGCGAGGTCGGCGACGAAGGGCTCGCCGTGGATCGTCTTCCCCAACGTGAGCGGGAGGCGGGAGGTCGTCCGGCGGTAGGTCTCCGACTCGAGCAGCTCCCGCAGCGAGATCGGCTCGCGCGCCACGTTGGGAATCTGCACCCCGACGGTCGACTTCCCGGGAATGCGGTCGATGAGGACCGACTCGGCCTGCATGGCGAGCGAGAGGTCGTCGGCGAGGGCGGTGATCTTGCTGTACTTGATGCCGGCCTCGGGCTTGAACTCGTAGGTCGTCACGACGGGACCCGGGTGGATTTGCACCACGCTGCCATCGACCGCGAACTCCCGGCACTTCTCGGCGAGCAGGTGGGCGGCCTCCATCAACTCGCGCTCGTTGATCTGCCGCTCGGTGCGCGCGGCGTCGAGCAGTGTGAGGGGAGGCAGCGTGAACTCCCCGGCCTTGCGTTCAGCCGGCGCCTTCACGCTGGGCTCGGGATTGCCGAGCGGCAGCGACGGGGTCGTGACCGTAATGGCCTCGCGGCGGGGTGCCACCGGCGAGGCGACCCTGCCCGGCTCGGATCGTTCCACCTGGGGTGAGGCGGCGGCCGGTGCGCGTCGGCGTTCGGCATCGCGTCCCTTCCGCGTCTCCGCCGCAGCCTCGGCCCGCGCCACGGCCTCGGGTGTGGCGCTGCCGCGATCGATGTGCTTCTTGATGACCGCGCGCCGCTCCCGGTCCCGCTGGCGCTCGGCGCGCCATTCGGCCAGGCGCGCCCACAGGCGCCGCAGGCGGGTCCCGACGCCGGTGACCGCCACCTCGAACATGCGGCCGAGCGACAGCTGCGTCGCCATCACCACCGACAGGGCCAGCAACGTGAGAATGAAGACGATCGAGCCGGTGCGGTTCAAGTACGTGGCGAGCGTGCCGGCCAGCCACGCGCCGAGATAGCCGCCGGCCCGGGTGTCGCCCCCGTCGAGGTGCGAGAAGGCCAGCGACAACAGGGCCGAGACGCAGGTGAACAGCAACAGCGCGCCGAGCGCCTTCGTGTACCCGGCGTCCAGCCGGCGGCACCAGAAGTAGTGCCAGCCCACGAGGAACAGCACCACCGGCACGAGGTAGGACGTATAGCCGAACAGCTGGAAGGACAGCTCGGCGAGGAACGCGCCCACCTGACCGGCGAAGTTGGTGGGCGCGGCCGTCCCGGTGTGAAAGAACCACGCCGGGTCGCGCGGGTCGTACCCCGCGAGGGAAATCACCCAGAGCACGGCCGACGCGAACAGCACGACGCCGAGGACCTCGCTCATCCGGCGCGAGAGGGTGGAAGGGGAGGTGGCCACGGGCTCAGATCTCCATCACGACCGGAAGAACGAGGGGGCGCCGGCCGGACCGGCGGCGGATGGTGCGCTGCAGCTCGACACGCAGGCGCTCGCGGATCAGCGCGGCGTCGGTGCGCTCCTCGGGCGAGGCCTGCGCGACGATGTCGCCGACGAGCGCGGCGGCGTCGGCGAGCATCGCCCCGGTGCGGTCGTCCACCACGAAGCCGCGCGTGATGATCTCTGGGGTCCCCTCGAGCCGTCCCAGCTGCCGGTTCAGCGCGATGACCGGCACGACGAGGCCGTCGGCGGAGAGGTGTCGGCGATCGCGCAGCACCTCGTCGGCCACCTCACCGGTGCGCGTGCCGTCGATGAGGACCCGCCCCACCTGGGCGCGGCCCGCCACGCGCGCCCGCCCGCCGGCGAAGCGGAGCACGTCCCCGTTCTGCGCGAGCAGCACCTCGGTGCGGCCGTTCGTCATGCGGCCCGCCACGCGCGCGTGCCGGGCGAGGAAACGGTACTCGCCGTGGATCGGCACGAAGTAGCGCGGTCGCACGAGGGAGAGGACGAGCTTCAGCTCCTCCTCGCTGCCGTGCCCCGAGACGTGCACGTGCTTGATGCCCTCGTAGATGACCTCGGACCCGCGGTGCGCGATGTGGTTCATCACCCGCCCGATGGCCTTCTCATTGCCCGGGATCGGCCGCGCCGAGAACACCACGACGTCGTCGGGGGCGAGGCGTACCGCGCGGTGGTCGTCGATGGCGATGCGCGAGAGGGCGGCGAGCGGTTCGCCCTGCGACCCGGTCGTGATGCAGACGACGTCGGAGGCCGGCAGGCTCCGGACCTCGCTGTCGCGCACCTGCAGGCCCGCGGGGACGTCGAGGTAGCCCAGGCGCTGGGCGATCTGCGAGTTCTCCACCACCCCGCGCCCGACAAACGCCACCTTCCGCCGGAACTGCGCCGCCAGGTCCACCACGACCTGCATGCGGTAGATGCTCGAGGCGAAGCACGCCACGACGATCTTGCCTTCCGCGCTCGTGAAGATCTCCTCGAAGGCGTCGATGACGTCGCGCTCGGACCCGGAGACGCCGCGGCGGTCGATGTTGGTACTGTCGCAGAACAGCGCGAGCACGCCCCGCTGGCCCAGGTCGGCGAACCGGTGGAAGTCGAACCGTTCGCCGTCGATGGGCGTCTGATCGATCTTGAAGTCCCCCGTGTGGACGATGAGACCGGCCGGCGTGTCGATGGCCAGCGCCACGCAGTCGGGCATGCTGTGGGTGACGCGGAGGAACTCGATCGTGAACGGGCCCACCGTCACCTGGTCGTTCGGTACGACGGTTCGCAGGCGGTCTGCCGCCTCGATGCCGTGCTCCTCGAGCTTGGGTCCGACGAGCGCCAGCGTCAGCGCCGTGCCGTAGATGGGACCATCGAACTGCGATGCCAGGTAGGGGACGGCGCCGATGTGATCCTCGTGGCCGTGGGTGAGCACGAGCGCGGCGACCCGGCGGCCGCTCTCCTGCAGGTACCCGATGTCGGGGATGATCAGGTCGACCCCGGGCAACTCGGCCTCGGGGAACAGCACCCCGGCGTCCACCACGATGGTCGTCTCGCCCCACGAGATCGCCATCATGTTCATCCCAAACTCGCCGAGGCCACCGAGGGCGACCACCTCGAGCGCAGGGGTGTCGTCGGGCGACGTGAGGTTCGGGTCGGCGTTGGTCACGAGTCCTCGGTGCTGCGTTCAGTCGCCCGCGACCACGCCGCGGGCCGCCGCGCGGACGCCTACGTCCGCCGGCGCGACACACGAATGCCCCGGAACCTGGCCAACAGCGCGCAACCGGGAAACCCGGTGCGCCATCCCCCGGCCGAGGCCGGGGGCCGACCGCGTCAGGCGGCTGGGAACGCCTGGGCGAGGAAGGCGAAAACTGCCGAGAACTATAGCACAGGCCGCAAGTTAGCGGCCTGCCAGCGCCCGGCTCAGCCGGGCGAATTCCTCGAGCGACAGCGTCTCCGGTCGGCGCTGGCCGTCGAGGTCCGCGGTGCGCAGCGCCGTCGCCGTATCGCGACCGAGCCCTGAGGCGAAGGGCCGCAGGGCATTGGCAAGCGTCTTCCGCCGCAGCGTGAAGACCGAGCGCACCAGCCCCTCGACGGCAACGAGGTCGTCGGTGGCAAATGGTGGCGGCCGGAACGGCAGACGGACGAGGGTGGAACGGACCTTCGGCACGGGGCGGAACGCGCCCGGCGGCAGCGCCAGCAGGCGGATCGGCTGGCTCCACGTCTGTACCGCGATGGACAACGGGCCGTACTCGCCATGGCCTGGTGTGGCCAGGAGCCGATCGGCCACCTCCTCCTGGAGCATGAACGTCGCATCGGCGATGCCGCCCGACCGCCAGCGCTCGAGGCTGAGGAGCCGGATCAGAATCGGCGAGGCGACGTTGTACGGCAGGTTGCCGACGATACGCAGGCGGGTCGCCACCGGGCCCGGGTCAGCATCGTCCTCGTCTCCGGCCGGCGAGGCCAGCTCCGCGAGCAGGCGGTCGAGATCGACGCGGAGGGCATCGCCGAGGACCAGCGTGACGTTGGACGGCCGCCGGGCCGCGAGGTCGGCCGCAAGGTCCCGATCGAGTTCGACGGCAACGAGCCGCGCCACGCCGGCCGCCAGGGTGTACGTGATCGCGCCACGGCCGGGTCCGATCTCGAGGACGCGGTCAGTTGGGGCCGGGGCGATGGCCTCCACGACCTTGCGCGCCCAGACCGGCTCGAGGAAGTGCTGCGCGAACCGCTTGCGGGCCCTCACCGCGCCCGATCCTTCGAGCCCGGGGCGTCCTCCGGCGCGGGGGCGTCGGGCGCCGGCTCGCCCTCACCGGGCCACGGCGCATCGGGATCGAGTTCGCCAGACCAATAGCGGTCCTCGATGTCCTCGATCTCCTCCTCGGAGAGGCCGAAGTAGTGCCCGAACTCGTGGATCACGGTCATGCCGACCTCGGCCACGATGTCGTCCTCGTCGCCCTCGCAGGCATCCTCGATGGGGCGCTGAAACACCAGGATGCGGTCGGGCATGTCGTTGCCGTGCGACCACTGACGCTCGGTGAGCGGTGTTCCCTGGTAGAGGCCAAACAGCGTGTCTGGCGGCTCGATGCCCATCTCCTCGAGCAGCTCGGGCGAGGGTTCGTCCTCGACGATCACCGCGACGTTCCGGATGGCATCGCGGAAGCGGCGGGGGATGGTGGCCACGGCTTCCTCGACGAGGCGTTCGAAGGCCTGACGTTTCACGAGGACCTCCGCGTGGTGGCGGCCGTGCCGCGGTAGTGGTCGCACAGATCGGTGAGCACGCACCGTGGACAGAGCGGCTTGGGCCGGCACACGCGCCGCCCGTGCAGGATGAGGCAGTCGGAGGCGAGGGTCCACAGCGCCGCCGGCAGGGCCCCGCACAGTTGCTGCTCCACCAGTTCGGGGTCCTCGCCCCGGGCCACGCCGAGGCGGTTCGCCACGCGGAGCACGTGGCGGTCCACGGGGAGGCCGGGGACGCCGAGCGCGTGTCCAAGGACCACGTTGGCGGTCTTGCGCCCGACACCGGG
>Ga0079037_100001487_pt1 | contig 12257 bp, 9 predicted proteins | sample Mud3Dept4metaG_FD_71479 | JGI IMG/M metagenome (GOLD analysis project Ga0079037, IMG submission 71479) | Freshwater wetland microbial communities from Ohio, USA, analyzing the effect of biotic and abiotic controls - Mud 3 Core 4 Depth 4 metaG | ecosystem: Environmental > Aquatic > Freshwater >... | reverse complement strand
GAGATCGCCGAGGTGGGGCCGAGCCCTGGCAGGACTCCGACGAGGGTCCCCAGTACACACCCCGCAAAACAGACGAAGATATTGACCGGGTGAAATACTATCTGAAACCCGTTAAGTAACCCGCTCAGCGCTTCCATTATCGTGCTATCGTCTCTCCCCTTACTACTTCCGGCTAGAAGGGCAGCGGCTCCCGTTTCTCCCAGAACGGCGTCACGTAGATTGCCTTGCTCGGGCAATTCAGCTCACAGAGAAAACAAGACTGGCAGTCCCTCACGTATTTTACGAAAGGCTTCCCTGTCTCCCTATCCATCCGAAGCACGTCCATGGCGCAGCACTCAACGCATAGTGCGCAGCCCGTGCACAATCCATAGTCGATTCGGCTTATGCCCACTGCACGCCTTCGTCACCGACGCCCGTCACAATGCCCCTCCCTTTTGCCATCTCAATGCACGGATGCAGGTATCGCTCTCGCTCAGGCTTGACCGGATACCGGTGGATGGGCAGATCTTCCGCCCATATGCGCATCTCTGTGTCTTCTCGCCTGACATGAATCCACTTGAGCCAGTTCACGTTGTCCACGTAGGGGTAATCCTCCCTGATGTTGGCGCGACTCTCCTTACGCTCCAGGCCTGCCCGCAACGCGATTTCAGCCGCAAGCACCAGGCTGCGCGCCTCGTGCGCCAGACGCAGAAAATGGGGATCATGGGCATACAGAAGCGGCAGGAGAGTATCTCTTACCTCGGTGACTCGATCGAGGGCCTTTTCCATCCTCGCGCCGTGGCGGAGCATCAGTACCTCGTACGGGATCACGATCTCCTGCAGCGCCTCTATGATGAAATCACCCTCGATCCCATCGTCCCGTTGCAACGGGCTCATGCCGTATTGCCATGATTCCTGCACCTGGGCCGCATCGACCCGGGGCTCGTCTGCGTCTCTTGCATAGGCCGCAGCATGGGTCCCTGCCCTCGCGCCTGACACCAGTGCAAATGGCAACGCACCCGCTGCATCGGATACGCCCGCCGCCACCTTCGCTGCTGCGTCCCCTGCCGCGTAGAGACCCGGCAGAGTCGACGCGCATCGGGTGTCTACAGCGATACCCGCACTGAACATGCCGAGCGAGGGACCATACATCGACCACTCGAGCTTCCTCATAATCTTCTCTCCGGCCAGCACACCCGCCCGCTCCAGTATTGCGCTGTTCAGAGGGAGGACTTCTCGAAAGAGTTTCACCTGGTCCCGGGACAAGTGAGTCATGTCCATAAAGAGCGGGCCGCGGCCCGCCTTGATCTCGAGTAGAGGGGCATTGCTCAGAATGTACCTCGGCGCGCCTTCCTTGTAGACCGGGTCATACGCTCCCATGAACTCTTCACCCATCCGGTTCACAAATCGAGCGCCAAGACCCACGGTCATATTCATGCCGCCCATCTTGAACTCTCCACAAAAAGGCAGATGGGCAGTGAAGTCACAGTTGACCAGTTCCGCGCCTGCCCTGTACGCCATGAGCGTCGCATCGTAGTTGTCCATCCGGTGTCCAGTGTTGGGGGCACATCGGAAATGGCCGCTGCCAGCCGCCAGCACCGTTGCCCTCGCTGTAATCGCGATGAACTCGCCGCTCCGGCCGTGGAAACCCGTGGCCCCGCTCACTCTGCCGTTCTTTGTCAAGAGGCTGGTGATCATGATCCAGTCGAGTATTCGCGCGCCGCTTGCCAGCACCCTTTTCCTCAATACCTCGGTCAGGACGCCCACCTGACCGGTAAACATCAGGTTGCGCAAGCCCTTCTCCGGGTGGCTTCCCCTGCCCCTTACACGCGCATAATGGCCGTCCGGCGTCTTCCTGAGAGGGAGACCCCATTCCTCGACCTCACGGATTCTGGGAAAGACCTCCTGCAGGTAGATTTGAAGCCAGTCTTGATCATTCAAGTACTGTCCCTGCTCGACGAGTTCCTTCATCCAGAGGTCTTCGTCGTCCTCCCCCGGGATAAGGGCGGTCAGCACCCCGGCCGCAAAGCAGCTGGCCCCTGAATAACCTGTGTGCGCTTTTTCGACGAGGAGCACATGCCCGCACCCCGCTTCTCTGGCCTTGATGGCGGCCATGGCCCCTGCAGCTCCGCCACCGATGACGAGCACGTCCGTCTCGAAGTGCTCTCCCTGTATCATGCCGCTCTCTTCGCTCGTGATAAAAGAAGTTTTCGTCGCGCTACTTGATCATCCCTGCCTTTTCAGCCATTGCCCGCACGCGAGACACAAATGGCTTCACCGTCTGTTTGAATGCGGCAGGCGGCAGGTATTCCGCGGAATAGTGCATCTTCTCGAGCCTCTCCAACACAGCAGGGTCCTTCATGGCGCGCTCCAGCGCCGAGGTGAGGGTCTCCACAACCGGCTTTGGCGTGCCCGCAGGCGCATAGAAGGCTACAAAAGTTGGAAAGGAGCCGACGTCAGGAAAACCCGCATCTGCAAAGGTCGGGATATCGGGGAAGTACTTCACCCTCTTTTCTGTTGTCACGGCAAGCCCCCGGAAGGATTTGTCGATAAGGTAGGGGGCAGACGGATGCACACTCAGTATTAGCAGATCAACGTGTCCTCCAGACAGATACGATATGCCTTCTGGGTCGTTCTGCACGACAACACCATTCGTCTCGTAGCCCAGAGAGTTGAGCCTCATCCAGACAAAATGGGGAATGGTACCAGTAGGTGACGTCGCACAACTCAACTTCTTCGGGTTCTTCTTGATATGGGTGAGAAGCTCACTCAGGTTCTTCCACGAGGCGCTCGCCTTGACCTGCACTACCGAGGACGTTTCCACCACCCTCCCGAGAGGTTCAAACGTGGTCTCGATGTCGTAGCTCACCTCTTTAGGCTGGAGCACCGCGGTGACGTAAAAGGCCTGCGTGGTGACCATGAGGGTGTAACCATCCTTCTTCGCCTGAGCGGCTGCGGCTGCGCCGAGGGCTCCTCCTGCTCCTGGCTTATTCAGGATGGCCACCGCTGTCTTCAGCTCCTTCCCCAGCTGATCACCGACCACACGCGCTACCAGGTCCGATGGCCCTCCGGGTCCCCACGGCACTATGAGCTGGATAGGGCGGTCGGGGAAACGCTGGGCCGCAGCGTCGTGCGCATACATAAAGCAGACGCTGAAAAGCAGAAGTAGTGCGACAACGAAAACTTTTTTTCTGATCATGATTTTCCTCCTCTTAAGACTCATTGCAAGAGTTTTCCCCATTTTTTTATTGTCTCCTCTCGAAGCTCCGGGCTGACCGCAACAACCTTTGCGAAGTCGTCCCTGCGAAAGGTTGGCCGGCAGGCATTGATAAGCACCTTGGCGGTCGTCCACTCGTTTCTGGCTCTCTGCTCCCGTGTGGGTAATGGATCAATAGGACCACTCCACCCGTCCCTGATGATCTCGATATCGCGTTCAGGATCGCACCGCGTGCCAATGGCCCACATCACTTCCATCACGTTGTACGGGTCCACGTCCTCGTCAACTACGACGATGAAACGGATGATGTGCGCTCCGCGCGATCCTGCCGCTATGAGCAGGGCCTGCTTTGCATGACCTGCGTATTTCTGTTTCAGGGATATGGCCATCATGCCGTAGCCATGCTGCCAGACCCCCATGATGTCAGGGATACCGCACTTCTCAAGGTCGTTCCATAGCGTGGCACACCGGAAATTCACGGGGAAATGCCATAGGCCCGGCAAGGGGCGCATGGGGGGCGCCCCGAGTATAATCGGGTTGTCCCGATGCATGATCCCCTTAATCTTGATCACAGGTTCGGTTCGCGCACTGCTCGCGTAGTAGCCGGTCGCTTCGCCGAACGGGCCTTCCTCGCGGCTCTCCACGTTGAGAGGAACGACCTCACCTTCCAGCACCACTTCAGCGCTAGCAGGTACCAGCAAGCCCGTGAGCTGGCCGGGCACAACCTGGATCGGGCCGCCGTTGATCATGCCCGCAATGTTGTACTCGCAGGTACCCCAAGGGGCAAACAGCGTCGATGCCAGAAAAAGCGCCGGCGTGAAACCGAGACATATGGCAATGGGACAGCTCTGACCCCTCTCCCAGTACTTCTGGTAGATCAGTTTTCCGTGTTTGCCCGGCTCAATAAATAGGCTCAGTGTATCCTTGTTGTGGACCTGCAAGCGGTATATGCCGACGTTCAACCACCCATCATCCGGATCCCTCATCACCGCAACCTCGCCCGCGAAATACCGGCCGCCATCCATCTCATGCCACTTCACCGCAGGGAACTTCATGATGTCGACTGCGTCACCAATAATTCGATTCTCCTGCACAGGGCCCTCTTTCACCTCCACGGGCGGAGGCCCCTCCGTGATCTTGCCCATCCCATCCTTCCATCTCCTCACCAGCTCTACGCCCCTGAGATCGGGCGATTCACCGAGCGCAAACGCCAGTCGTCTCTCCGTGTGCAGGAGATTACTCACGAGCCGGTAACCCGGGGCGCATCCTTTTATCCGGTCAAACAGGAGCATGGGGCAGTTCGGCATGGAGGCTGCAACTTCGGTGATGGCACCAATCTCCAGATCAGGGTCGGCACCTTCAATACGCCTCAGTTCACCAACCGAATCGACCACTTCTATGAACTCGCGCAAATCTGCAAAACCCATTTTACCCTCCTTCTGTATATATACCAGGTCGCCTTACTTCATACAGCTTTATTGTCTCCTATGGTCACCCGGCGATCCCCCCTTCATGCCGGCCGTTACTTCATGAGAAGGTTGGGGAGGAACGTGGCGAGCTGCGGAAAGACAAAGAGCAGCGCACCGCAAACGAACAGGCTGATCAGGAACGGGTAGACACCCTTGTATATGACGCCCAACGGCTCCTTCGTTATGTTCTTTACGATGAAGACATTGAGGGCCATGGGTGGAATGACGCACCCGAGCCCCAGATTGATCATGATGATGATGCCGAACCAGATCGGATCGAAACCAAGCTTGATCACCGCGGGGTAAAAAATGGGAGTGGCCAGCATGAGGAAGGCGAAATCCTCGATGAAGGAGCCGCCTACCTGGTAGATCATCGTGATAAGGATCAAAATAACATAGCGGTTGAGCGGAAGTGACGCGACCCAGTCGGACGTGAGCATCGTGATCTTGGTCACGGTAAGGAAATGGCCGAATATAGCGGAGCATGTAACAAGCACCAGGACCATGCAAGCCGTGCGCAGAGATTCCCCCAGTGAATTAATGAACCCCTTGAGACCAATATCCTTCTTCAAGACGGACAAAACGAGCACGCCCATAGTGCCCACGCTGCCCGCCTCTGTAGGCGTAAAGAATCCCTGCATGAGTCCCCCGATCACGAGAACGAAAATGATCAAGACCCAGAGTACCTCCGGAAGGGAGCGGAACCTCTCGTCCCATGACGATCTTTCTCCTTTTGGGCCCAGGGCAGGGTTAATCCTGCACCAGCCGTAAATGATCACTACGAAGAATAGGGCTATCATCAACCCGGGGATGACACCGGCAAGGAACAGCTTTCCAATCGATTGTTCCGTAATGATGCCGAACACGATCAGGGAGACGCTGGGTGGAATGAGGACTCCAAGTGTACCTACGGAGGCGACAACGCCCGTGGAGATTTTCCTGTGATATCCGAACTTATCCATCTCCGGCACTGCGATGGCTGCAAAGGTCGCAGCAGTCGCGGGTGCGGAACCGCAGATGGCCTTGAACGCAGATGCCCCGACCACGGTGGCCATCGCCAGTCCTCCCGGCACGTGACCGAGGAATTTGTTGGCACATGAGTAGAGCCGCTTTGCAATGCCCGCGTTGAACGCGATCTGTCCCATCAGCACGAATAGCGGGACAACCGAAAGGCCATAGGAAGAGAACATATCGAATACGTCTGTGGCGAGGAGATCCAGGCCGGACTCGAAAGACCTCACCATGCTGAAGCCCACAAAACCAATCACCGCCATTGCAAAGCTCAATTCAATGCCGGTCATGAACAGGGCGAGCAGCGCTACCAGGCCGATGATCCCGATGTAGACATCACTCATAAGTACCTCCGGAGATCTTGACGATGTCGCAGAGCATCACCAGACACTGAATGAAACAGCACACCCCGAGACCGTGAGCAACAGGATAAAAAGGCAGCTGAAGGGTCATTGAGACCTCCTTCACCCTGTGAAGGTTTATCCCATACCTGATCAGTCGCCAGCCGATCAGAAGAAAAAGTGTCAGAACGATACATCGGGTCGCGATATTCAACATGGCCCTCACCTTCGACGATAGTCTCACGGTGAACAAATCCACGTAAACGTGCCCCCTCATCCAGGAGGTCAGAGGCAAGGAGAATCCGATAGCGACCGCAGCGGAAAAAGCGACAAGCTCGTACGTACCAACGATAGGTCTCTTGAAGCTCCTCAAGATCACGTCAGCCACGGTCAGAAACATCATGAACGTCAGAGCGATCTCCCCCACGACAAGGAAATATCTGGTAAGCCTGTGAACCGACTTGAGCAGTATGTCCATTCTCTCTCCTCTCTCAATCAGCCTCGCTTAGCGCCGCCCGCCATGCGGATCTCCGCTAGCGAGAAATCTGCCGTTTCACGGACTGCTCTCAAAGCGAAATCGCCAGCTGCACCACAAGTTTTCCGAATAACTGTCAGGCGGCCCACATTCGCGTTCGACGCTTAAGCTGCCGATGGTGTTCGCAAAGTTTGTCAGGTAGCCCTCTTCGACGCTCCGGCACGGGAACACGCCTCTGCCTACCCTCACTCTGCCGGTCTGTGCAGGGCATTTCTGCACCCGCAGCAGCGCCTCCGTTTCCGAGATCTTTTCCACCGTATAGTCGAAAAACAACCAGGATGGTGCATACTTGAGGGCCTTGATAAGTTTCGATATGCCTTGTTCCTTCCACTCGAACGCCTTAAGGAGGAGCTCTGCCTCGTACCTCCCGAACCTGCTCCACACATCGGCGTCGATCTCTACGGCCCTTTCCAAACCCCAGGCGTCCTCTACATTCATGAACCAGAAACCATCCTGGAACCGCATGTCTTTGCGGCAAATCTCCACCAGCTTAACAACCTCATCTTTCGGCAGCTGATGGAGCTCATCACGCGTCATCACTCGCTCCTCGATCAGGACATCGGCGGCAGAGAGACACTCGGGTCTATCATGACATCAAGTACGGTTGGCACGTCGGAACGTAAGGCTCTCGTCAGAGCAGGCAGGATCTCTTCCGCCCTGTCGATCCGGTCACCATGCGCCCCGAACAAGCGTGCCAGCTGTGCAAAGTCGGGGTTAGCGTACTGGCTTCCGATCACCCGGCCGCCGTATTCCCTCATCTGTTTTTCCTTGACGTTGGCAAAGCAAAAATTGTTCATGACGACCACGACCACAGGGATCCTATACCGCACCGCGGTCTCCATCTCCTGAAGCACCATCATGAATGCTCCGTCGCCTATGATGGCGATCACGTTTCGACCCGGGTGAGCCATCTGTGCGCCAATCGCGGCGGGCAGGCCGAAACCCATGGCTCCGCCGGCTGGCGCTATCAGGGTCCCAGGCTGTCTGAACTGATAGTATCTATTGACCCATGTTACCAGCGACCCTGCATCGGTTACAATGATGGTGTTTTCCGCTGCACCCTCCTGGATAGCCTGAATAAGGATCGCCGGGTGCACATACCCCTCTCGCCCTATCCCTTCAGGTGTTGCCCGCGTGGCAGTTACTGCTTCCCTTGTATGCCTGATCTCTTTCTCTCTCGATTTCTTCCACCATTCGAAATTACGGAGGGGCACCTTGGTTCGCGCGACGCTCAGCAGGTCTTTGAGCGCTGATCCCGCATCGGAGATAATACCGATCACAGGGGAATAGACGCGGCTCAGTCCTTCGCCTTCGATATCGATGGTAATGAGTGACACGCCTTGATGCGGAGAACGGTACCGCGTTGTTGTAAACTCGGAGAACCGGCACCCGATGGCGAGTATCACGTCGGCCCTTGCCAGGCAATCGGAGGTAACCTTTGCCGCCCCGAATCCCGCAGCGCCCAGAAAAAGAGGGTGATCATTCGGGAACACATCGTTTCTGTTCCAGGTCGAAACGACAGGAATGTCCAGGTATTCAGCAAACTCAACGAGAGCATGATTCGCCCCTGCGCTTGTAACCCCGTTCCCGGCGAGGATGACCGGGAAAGCGGCACCGACGATGCGAGTTACTGCAGCCTCGAGGTCTTCCATCATCGCCCTGGGTTTCGGAAGGTTCGTCTCCGGCCAGAAAGATACATCGACATCCTCCCTCTGGATGTTCATTGGCACTGAAATTACCACCGGGCGCGGCCGGCCGATCTGCGCCGTCCGTACCGCCCTTTGCACCAGCTCTGGAATTCTTTCTGCCCTCTGGATCTCGACTGCCCACTTGGTGAACGGCCTGAATGTGGCGACTACATCGATCTCCTCGAAGGCATCCCGATAGCTGATGTCTTGCCCCACCTGTCCGATCAACACAACAACCGGGGAGGATTCCATGAACGCATTGTGGACACCGATCGCCATGTTGAGTGCCCCCGGTCCCCTTGAGGCCATGCAGACAGACGGTCTGCCGGAGGCGCGGGTATATCCGTCCGCCATGAAGACCGCGCCCTGCTCGTGGCGGCTCACAACCAGGGTCATCTCCTTGTCATCGTAAAGAGCATCGAACAGGTCCAGAATGGTGGTGCCAGGAAGCGCGAACACATGGTCCACGCCTTCGCGCTTGAGACTTTCGACAATGGCTTTTGCACCCTTCATCGCGCCCACGACACCAAAGCGATATGAGGAAACTTAGTCGGCCGTGCCTATCGGCCGTCCCAGCCTCTCAAAGAGTCTTTGTGCGTTTCCATGAAATACCTTTGCCAGTATCCCGGGTGGGTATTGGAGCGCCTCCCAGTCCTTGAAGAGGCGTTCATAGGAAAACAGCGGGTAGTCGGCACCGAACATGATCCTGTCCTGGAGCCTGTGGCTGATCTCCCACTTCAGTTCCGACGTGAAGTACTTTGGCGACCACCCATGCACCTCATTCCACACGTTTGGTTTGTGGAGCATGACCGCGATCATCTCGAGCTGCCAGGGCCAGGCTGGCCGGGCTGCAATGATGGTCAGTTCAGGGAACCTCGCCGCCACCTGGTCGATGTACCTGGGATGGCAGTTTTCAATCAGGAGGCCCGCACCTCCGGGCAGTCCCGCACCCAGGCCGGTAAACCCGACACAAATCAGGGCCGGTGCATTTGCTTCCTGGCACATGGCGTAAAAGGGATAGAAGGCCGGGTCGGCACACGTGATACCAAGGCCCGCAGCATTGGTGGTGAGACCCAGGAAGTTGAGCTCCCTCAGGCATCTTTCCAGCTCCCGCAGCCCCTCCCGTCCTGTTCTGGGATCGATGTTACACCAGTTGCCCAGTATCACGTCCGGGAAGTCTCTCTGCATCTGCGCAGCCTCATCATGATACAGCCTGACTTCGTCGAGAGGCATGCTCATCGTAAAACCATAATCGAGCATGGCTTTCACATCAGCAGCCCTCAGGTCCTGGGCCATCTCCTCCCTGGTTCTGTAGGTGATCTTTATCCTGTACGTGTTTTCAGCAGCAGGTATCTCAGCCCCCTTGTACAGATAGCCTCTTTCCGTGGCCCAATGAGAGTGCACATCAATTGCTCTCATGTCGATGCCCCCTCATATCGTCACACCACCTTTCGGAGCGCGGTGATGAATATCTCATTCTCTTCAGGAAGACCGACAGACACCCTGAGCCACGTGGGAGAGGCATAGGTCTTGCCCGGCCGCACGAGCACGCCGAACGGTATGAGCCTCGCCCACACATCCATTGAATCCTCTTTCACATTGACCCAGACGAAGTTGCCTTCCGAGATCGTATGCGCGAGTCCCATGCTGTCAAACTGCCCGCACAGGTATTGCCTCTGGTCGAAGTTGGCCTGTGCCCTGCGGCTGACCTCCGCCTCGTCGTCGACGCTGGCCAGCGCAGCAACCTCAGCCACGTAATTCACGTTCGCCGGAGGGCGGCACTTTTCTATGTTCTGTATGATCTCCCTCGACGCAAATCCATACCCGATTCTTCCCGAGATCAGGCCGTACATCTTGGAAAAGGTACGAAGCACGAGAAGCGGCTTTCCAGAAGTTAGAAAGGTCGTCGCACTGCACGTGTTCGGGTCACGGTTGTATTCGAAATAGGCCTCGTCGACCACCGTCACCACATGGTCGGGAACCGTCGCAAAATAAGCCTCGAATGCGCTGCGTGAGACCACCGTGCCTGTCGGGTTGTTCGGACTGCAGATGTAAACCATCTTAGTCCGCGAGGAAATTTTATTGAGGACTGCCTGAAGATCTATCCTGTGATTCTCGAGCGGAACCTGCACACAGACGGCGCCCATCACTTGCGTCTCCCTGATTACGGGCGGCCAGGTTGGCCATCCCATAAGCACCTCGTCTCCCCGGTTGATACAGGCGAGAGCCAGCAGCCTGAGAATCTCCCAACTCCCGGCGTTCACACAGATGTTCTCTTGAGGAATGGAAAACTTCTTCGACAGCTTGCTTCGCAGTTCGGGGCATCCGTCTTCAGGAAGGCGGTGCAGGTTGAAGATCGCCTCTTGCATCGCCTTGATCGCCGCAGGAAAAGGACCGTAAGCCGGTTCGTTTGAGTTGAGCTTCACTACCCTCGTGACCTTATGTTTCTCCAGCTCATCGCTGAACTTACCCCCAAGTATATAGGGCGGAAGCGCGTTTACCTCTTCACGAAAAGTGATCATGAACTCACCTCCTCAATCAGTGGGACTCACGTCGCCCCCTCCAGTGGCAAAGCCACGTGGAGCCTCCCCCTCTCGCTCGCCGTGCTCGCTATCCCTGGGTACCCGCTTTATGCGCCGCTCGGTCGCCTTCATTTGACTCTTGGCACTATCCCGTCACAAGCCCTGCCTCTTTATCTTTCTCGATCAGCTCCTGTCGCCTCTTCTCAGGCTTGCCATACCCGCCGCCTCCAGGGACTTCTATCGTGACCACATCGCCCGTCTGAAGCGGTATGAAGTCCTTGGTGGGCATCTCGGTGCCGTTGACCGTCATCTTAAAGAGAGTTCCCGGTTTTCCACCCAACAGTCCGTCGGCAGGGGTCTTTGTTCTGTCCGCCACAGCCGATATCCACATGCCCTTCGAACCGGCGGCGGTGAAGCGATGGCGCGCGCCGAAACCACCCCGATACTCGCCAAGCCCGGCTGAATCGGGAACGAACTCTTTCTCCTCGTACAAGATAGGCAGTGTATTCTCCAGTATCTCAACAGGGATGGCTCCCACGTTTGCCGGAAACATAACCGCCGAAAGGCCGTCCATCGTGGGGCGTGCTCCCATCCCCCCGGCACAAAAGAACATGTCAGCAAAACCGCTGCCGTCCTCGCGCTCGCCGTAAACAAAGAAGGAAGGGGACGGGCCGGAGCCGCTCCCAGCCACGACTTTGTCCGGCACCACCTGGACCAACGCTCCGTACACCGCCTCCGCATAAAAATGTCCGGTGATGTTCCTCAAGCCCACCGGCGCAGGGGGCAGCGGATTGACCAGGCACCCGGCGGGGGCCGTCACTGTAATGGGTCTGAGTACGCCGTCATTGTTGGGAAGTCCCGGGCAGAGGGACGCCCTGATGGGATAAGCCGTGTACGCATAGGTGTAGTTTGGCACGCTGTTGAGCGGGATGCTGACCTGCGGTGACGTGCCCGTATAATCCGCGTTGATATCGGTACCCCTGACCGTGATCGTGACCCTGATGATTATGGGATCGCCTACGCCGTCCATAATGATCTGATGAGACCAGCTCCCATCCGGCACCGCATCGATTGCAGCACGCATGACCGCCTCAGAGCGGGAGAGGATGGCCGATGTAAGGGACGTAAGGTTATCGATACTGAACTCCGCGAGTAATTCCTTCAGCTTCCGGCCTGCGGTTTCATTTCCCGACACCTGGGCCTCGATATCGCCCATTACGTGGTCGGCCATGCGCACGTTTGCCCGTATCATGTCGAAGAGTACCTTGTTCGGTTCGCCGGCTGTGTAAAGCTTCAGCGCCGGGATGCGCAGCCCCTCCTCATACATGTCACGACCCCGCCCCCCGTAACGCAGGCCTCCGATGTCGCTCGAGTGGGCTGTGTTGGCTGTGAAACCTGCTAAACCAGCCTCTCCGAAGATAGGGGTAATGAGGGTAAGGTCATTGACGTGGCCCGCGGACAACCAGGGATCGTTTATAATCACCACATCCCCGGG
>Ga0079037_100001486_pt1 | contig 12262 bp, 10 predicted proteins | sample Mud3Dept4metaG_FD_71479 | JGI IMG/M metagenome (GOLD analysis project Ga0079037, IMG submission 71479) | Freshwater wetland microbial communities from Ohio, USA, analyzing the effect of biotic and abiotic controls - Mud 3 Core 4 Depth 4 metaG | ecosystem: Environmental > Aquatic > Freshwater >... | reverse complement strand
CCGTGGGGACGTTGGCCGTCTTCGAGATCGAGGAATCGATCCACTTCTGCGCCGCCGCCTGGATGTCCACGTGCTCGCGCGGCGTGACGTCATCCGCCGTCGTGAAGTACTCCGGCAGCTTCTCGCCCGGCGCCGTGCCGCCCGGCATCGCGTTCTGGTTGATCAGTTCGCGGTAGGCCAGCAACTCGAAGGAGAACACGTCGATGCGCTCCTTTGTCTTGCGGCCCTCGCGGATCACGTTGCGGAAATAGTGGTGCGCGAACGAGGGCTCGATGCCGTTCGACGCATTGTTCGCGAGCGACAGCGAGATCGTGCCGGTCGGTGCGATCGAGCTGTGGTGCGTGAAGCGGGCCCCCGACTCCGCCAGCTTGTCGACGAGTTCAGGAGCCGCTTCGGCGACGCGCTGCATGTACCGGCTGTAACGCGCGTGCAGGACGCGGCCCGGCAGCTTCTGCCCGGCCCGGATCCCGTCGCGCTTCATCTCCGGACGCTTGCGCAGCATCTCGGGCGTCACCTCGAACTCCTCGAGCATGATCGGCGCCGGGCCCTTCTCCCGGGCGAGCTCGAGCCCGGCTTCCCAGCCGGCGAGCGCGAGTTCTTTCGACACGCGCTCCGTGAACGCCACCGCGTCACGCGAGCCGTACTTCATGCGCAGCATGGTGAGCGTGGAGCCGAGTCCCAGGAATCCCATGCCGTGGCGGCGCTTGCGGAGGATCTCCTCGCGCTGCTTCTCGAGCGGCAGCCCGTTCACCTCGACCACGTTGTCGAGCATGCGCGTGAAGATGCGCACCACCTCGCGATACTCGTCCCAGTCGAAGTGCGCGCCTTCCGTGAAGGGATCGCGCACGAAGCTCGTGAGGTTCACCGAGCCGAGCAGGCACGAGCCGTAGGGCGGCAGCGGCTGCTCGCCACAGGGGTTGGTGGCGCGGATGTTCTCGCACCACCAGTTGTTGTTCATCTCGTTGACGCGGTCGATCAGCACGAAACCGGGTTCGGCGAAGTCGTACGTCGACGACATGATCACGTCCCAGAGACGCTTGGCCGGCAGGGTCTTGTAGATCTTGCACAACACGAGGCCCTCGTCGTTGCGCACGTAGTTCGCGGCATCAGGCCATTCGCGCCAGATGTACTTCGAACGGTCGGTCGTATCCTCGCCGGCGATTTCCGCCTCGCGCACCGGGAAGGCGAGCTGCCAGTCGCGGTCCTCGCGGACGGCGCGCATGAATTCGTCGGTCACGAGCAGCGACAGGTTGAACTGGCGGAGCCGCCCCGCTTCACGCTTGGCGCGGATGAACTCCATGGCATCCGGGTGGCCGACGTCGAACGTGCCCATCTGCGCGCCGCGGCGTCCGCCGGCCGACGACACCGTGAAGCACATCTTGTCGTAGATATCCATGAACGACAGCGGCCCGGAGGTGTAGGCACCGGCGCCCGAGACGTACGCGCCGCGCGGGCGCAGCGTCGAGAACTCATAGCCGATGCCGCAGCCTGCCTTGAGCGTGAGGCCGGCCTCGTGGACCTTGCCGAGGATGTCGTCCATCGAGTCGCGGATCGTGCCGGAGACGGTACAGTTGATCGTCGAGGTGGCCGGCTTGTGCTCCTGCGCGCCGGCGTTCGACGTGACGCGGCCGGCCGGGATCGCGCCCCGGCGCAAGGCCCACAGGAACTGCTCGTACCAGTGCTCGCGTGCCTCCTGCTTCTCGACGTCGGCGAGCGCGCGGGCGACACGTTTGTACGTATCGTCCATCGCGTGGTCGATCGGCGTCCCGTCCTTCGCGGTCAGACGGTATTTCTTGTCCCAGATGTCGAGGGACGCTTCCTGGTAAGGAATGCTTCGTGCGTCCCGGGTTTCGATCTTCACGGCGGTGCTCATTGCAGCGACACGGCTCCGGTTTCGTCATCTTCTGCGGCGGAAAGGAAGAACCCCCTTCGAGCGCCGCCGAGCCCCTGACTGGAGAGACTGGAGGGCCCGACCGACCCCATGGCAAGGTCTGGCTCGGACCATTCCGCGATCCCCCGGGGATGCATCGTGCCGGACACAACATGTAGGGTCAGGGCGGGAAGGTTATGCACCCGACAACCCCCCGTCAACTGCTTTATTTGCGGCGTCGCAGCAATATTTTAACCTTTATAAACAGTCACTTACAGACACATCCTCCGGCGATCCGAGAATGCCGGAATCGCCCGCCGAGTCAAGCCCCAAAATGCGGCCGGAACACAACATGTTGTGTCCACCAAGACGTCACCGGAAATCCACAGCTTGTGCACCGCGAATGCACAAGCTCGCGCATCACTGCCCGACCGATGCGGTTGGAACTCATGGACGGGCGGCCGAGTCTGAACCTCCGGTTCTTCGCACGGCGCCAGGCATCGCGAGTGACCCTGTTAGACTCGCTGCCCGCCGCGCACACACGAAACACCGCAGGAAAACCGCATGAAGCTGCCCCTGAGCCTCGCCACTCTGCTACTCGGCGCCTGGTCCACGCTCGCCGTCGCCCAGCTGCCGGCGCAGGTCGGCGAAACACCCGTGCCTTCGCTCGCGCCGATGCTGAAGCGCGTCACGCCCGCCGTGGTCAACATTGCCACGCGCGGCACCGTGCAGGAGCAGAACCCGCTGCTCAACGACCCGTTCTTCCGCCGCTTCTTCGACATCCCGAACACGCCGCGCGAGCGGGAATTCCAGAGTGCAGGCTCGGGCGTCATCGTCGATGCGAAGAACGGCTACATCATCACCAACGCGCACGTCATCGAGAACGCCACCGAGATCACGGTGACGCTCCTCGACAACCGCTCCCTCACCGCGAAGGTCGTGGGCAAGGACCAGGGTTCGGACGTCGCAGTGCTGAAGGTGCAGGCGACCAGCCTCATGGACATCCCGATCGCCGATTCCGACCGCGCCGAGGTCGGCGACTTCGTGGTCGCCATCGGCAATCCGTTCGGTCTCGGCCACACCGTCACTTCGGGCATCGTGAGCGCACTCGGCCGCTCCGGCATCAACCCGGAAGGCTACGAGGACTTCATCCAGACCGACGCCTCGATCAATCCCGGCAACTCGGGCGGCGCGCTCGTGAACCTGAGCGGACAGCTGGTCGGCATCAACTCCGCGATCCTCTCGCGCACCGGCGGCAACATCGGCATCGGCTTCGCGATCCCGTCGAACATGATGAAGACGGTGATGAACCAGCTCATCAAGCACGGCGAGGTACGCCGCGGCGTCCTCGGCGTCAACATCCAGACGCTGACGCCGGACATCGCCGAGAGCATGGATCTCGGCAACGTGCAGGGCGCGCTGGTCTCGCAGGTGGTCGAAGGCTCGGCCGCCGAAAAGGCCGGCATCAAGGCGGGCGACGTCGTCACCGCGATCAACGGCAAGCCGGTCAAGGACGCGGCGGGCCTGCGTAATTCCATCGGCCTCCTGAGCATCGGCGACAAGGTCGACGTGGCGCTGCTGCGCGACGGCAAGCCGCGGCGCGTGACGGCGGTAATCGGTGAGCGTGATACCGCCGAGGAAGCGCGCGCCGCCAACCAGCATCGCGGCCTCGAAGGCGCCGACCTCACCGATGCGCAGGGCGGTGGCGTGCTGATCCGCTCCGTGACGGAAGGCAGTCCGGCGGCGCAGCGCGGCCTGCGCGCCAACGACGTTATCGTGGGCGTGGGCCGGACGCGAGTCGCGAACCTGGCCGAATTCCAGCGCGCGACGGAGGGTGCCGCGGCCTTCGTGCTGCAGATCCGCCGCGGCAATGCGGTCCTGGTGATTCCGATCCGCTGACGCGGGAGGCCCGATGGCGCGATCGATCTGCGTGCTCGGCGGCTCGGGATTCATCGGCCGCGCGCTCGTGGCGCGGCTGGGCGCCGAGGGCCGCGCGGTGAAGGTATTGACGCGCGACCGCACGGGCAATCGCGAGTTGCTCGTGATGCCGACGGTACGCATCGTGCGCGCGGACGTGCACGACCGGGCGACGCTCGAGCGCGAGTTCCGGGGTTGCGACGCGGTCATCAACCTCGTCGGCATCCTGAACGAACGCCGGCTGGGCCACGGGGACAAGGAGTTCCTGCGCGCGCACACCGAACTCCCGATGAAGGTCGTGGCGGCGTGCAAGGCCGCAGGGGTGCGCCGCTACCTGCACATGAGCGGCCTCAAGGCCGACGCCGTGCGCGGCCCGAGCAACTACCTCAAGACCAAGGGCCAGGCGGAGGACCACATCCGCCGCGAATGTGCCGCCGGCGGGCCGGAATTCGTGATCTTCCAGCCGTCGGTCGTCTTCGGGCCGCGCGACGAGTTCATCAACAAGTTCGCCTCGGTACTGCGGCTCGTGCCCGGCATCTTCCCGCTGGCCTGCGCGGATGCCAGGTTCGCGCCCGTGTACGTGGGCGACGTGGTCGAGGCATTCGCGCGCTGCATCGATCGACGGGACGCGGCCGGCCGCACCTACCAGCTCTGCGGACCGGAAGTGGTAACGCTCGGCGACATCGTGTCGAGCACGGCCAGGTCGCTCGGCATCCGGCGCTGGATCCTTCCCTTGCCGCGCTTCGTCGCACGCATCCAGGCCGCCGTCATGGACTTCGTGCCGGGCAAGCCCTTCTCCACGGACAACTTCCTCTCCGCCACGGTCGATTCGGTGTGCGATCACGACGGGCTCGGCGAACTCGGGATCCCGCGCACGTCGATGCGCGGTGTGGTGCCTAAGTACCTGCAGGCGAACTTCGGGCGCGGTTGAACGGGCTGGCCGCTGCGACTGCGCTCAATCGCGAGCGGGTGCAGGCTGCAACGTACGTCGGATCCGCGGGACTGTCCGTGCGCCGCAATGCACACCTGACGTCGGATTCATCGCCCAGTGACGGCTCATGCGCCGTGCGAGTTTTCGCGCTCTGGCGAAAAGTCGCTCAGGCGCGGTGTGTCGGGCGGCGGTTGCGGGTTCGTTCCGGCGAGCATGTCTTCTTCGCGAGCCGGAACGAACCCGCAACCGCCGCCGGGCACTGTCCGCGTGATCGCATGTTCTCGCTAGGAATCGCGGCAAACCGCCGCCCGTCGAGCCTGCGGCGCAAGTCGCGCGAGTGCTTCGGTACGCGCATAGAACGCCGGCAGCGACCCGGCAGCCTCGAGCTCGCGCCGCAATCCGGGCACGCAGTCGTGATAGGTCGCGACCGCCGCGAGGTGCGCGTTGTTGAGCACACGTGCGAACCACGCGTCGTAGCCCGGGTAACCACCCCACTGCGTCCTCAAGCGCTGGTACCCGTACTTGAGCCGGCCGAATTCGCGCTGCTTCTCGACACGCAACGTCGTTGCAGCCGCATCGGACGAGTAGAGACGGGCCAGTCGCGTGCGTGCGCTGCGCAGCAGCTCCGCAAACTCGACCTCGCGTTGCCGCGACAGGTCGTACGCCGCGAGGTCTGCTGCAGCGCCCTTGGCCACGAACCACCGTCGCACGCCCTCCGCCTCCACGACACTCGCGAACGCCTCGTTGAATTCGCTGTCACCCGGCACGTAGAGCCGCTCGTGCGCCATCTCGTGGAAGATCGTCCCGACGAGCCGCGACTCGCGCCAGCCGAGCATGGTGTTGAACAGCGGGTCGGCCAGGTGCCCGAGCGTCGAATAGGTCGCCACGCCGCCGACCGCGACGTCGTCGCCGCGCGAGGCCAGCCTGCGGGCCATCGATAGCGCACTCGACTCGCGGAAGTAGCCGCGATACGCGACACAGCCTGCGACGGGGAAGCACCATCGTCGCGGGTCCACCGCAAACTCGGGGGCCGCCACGACGTTCCACACTGCGTATGGCCGGCCGAGGTCCGCGTACTTGCGGAAGCTCTTCCCCTCCGGCAATCCGAGGTCACGGACTGCAAACGCCCTCGCCTGCGCGGCCAGCTCGAGCCGCTCGCGAGTTGCCGCCGGCGTGTCGGGATTCGACATCACCTTCGGGATGGGCTCGCTGCGGGCCATGACGCCGAGCTGGCCGCTCGCCGCCTGCAGTACATAGCAGCCTGACAGCGCACCGGCCGCCCAGAGCAGCGTCAACAGGCGCGACAATTTCGCTACGATGCGAAGCATGGACATCTACCTGGTCGGCGGCGCAGTGCGGGACCGGCTGCTCGGCCGACCGCACACCGAGCACGATTACGTGGTCGTCGGCGCAAGACCGGACGACCTGCTCGCGCTCGGCTACCGGCCGGTCGGCAAGGACTTTCCGGTCTTCCTGCATCCGCAGACCGGCGAACAGTACGCGCTCGCCCGCACGGAGCGAAAGACGGGCCCGGGATACTACGGCTTCGCGACCCGCTTTTCGCCGGACGTGACGCTCGAGGAGGACCTCGCCCGCCGGGACCTGACCATCAACGCCATGGCGCAGGCGGCATCCGGCGCCATCGTCGATCCGTACGGCGGGCAGCGCGATCTCGCATCGCGCACCCTGCGCCACGTCTCCCCCGCCTTCGTCGAGGACCCGCTGCGGGTGCTGCGAGTCGCGCGGTTCGCAGCACGTTTCGCGTCGCTCGGCTTCACGGTGGCGCCGGCAACGATGGAGCTCATGCGCCACGTAGTCGACAGCGGCGAGTTGAGCGCGTTGGTGCCCGAGCGCGTCTGGGTCGAGACCGACCGCGCGCTCGGTGAGGAGCGTCCGGAAGTCTATTTCGAGGTGCTGCGAACCTGCGGCGCCCTTGCAATCGTGTTTCCGGAGATCGCCGCGCTGTATGGCGTGCCGCAGCCCGAAATGTGGCATCCGGAGATCGACACGGGCGTGCACTCCCTGCAGGTGCTCGAAGTCGCCGCGTCGCTGTCGCGCGACACGACCGTTCGTTTCGCGGCACTCATGCACGACGTGGGCAAGGGAGTGACGCCGCGCGAGGACTGGCCGGGCCACATCGGCCACGAGGAAGCCGGCGCGCGCCTGATCGAGACGCTCTGCGACCGGCTGCGGGTGCCGAACGAGCACCGTGAACTCGCGGTGCTGGTCGCCCGCCACCACGCACGCGTGCATCGGGTCGCCGAGCAGCGCCCAGGCACGATCCTCGAACTGCTCGAGGTCACCGATGCGTTCCGGCGCGCCGAGCGATTCGAGCGCTTCCTGCTCGCGTGTGAGGCGGATGCGCGCGGCCGCGGCCCGATGCTGCGCGCGGCGCCGTACCCCCAGGCAGGCCTGCTGATGCGCGCCAGGGACGCGGCTGCCGCGGTCAGGCTCGATCCCGCCGTGCTGGCGCGTGACAAGGGTCCGATCATCGCCGAGCGCATTCGCGCGGCACGCATCGAGGCGATCCGTGCGGTGCGCGAAGCCTGAGGCGCACGACGCTCAGGCGAAGTGCCAGACGATCACGCCCGCGAGGATCACGCGGTAGACGGTAAACGGCAGCAGGCCGATGCGCTCGATGAACCGGATCAGGAAATGAATGCAGGCAATGCCCGACAGCGCGGCGAAGACCGCTCCGACCAGCATCGGCTGCCATTCGACCGGGCCGGGTGAGGTCACGAGCTTCAGGCCCTCGTAGGCGCCCGCGGCGCCGATGCCCGGGATCGCCAGCAGGAACGAGAATCGCGCGGCCGCCGAGCGGGTGAGCCCGAGCGCACGTCCGGCCGTCATCGTGATCCCGGAGCGGGACGTGCCGGGCATGAGTGCGAGCGCCTGCGCGCAGCCGATCGCGAACGCGTGTGGCCAGCTCAGGCCGAACTCGTCCTTCGTGCCGCGACCGAGGCGGTCCGCCAGGTACATCAGGAGGCCGAAGAAGGTGAGCGTGCCCGCGACGAACAACGGGTCGCGCAGGTGTTCCTCGATGAAGTCATCGCACAGCAGGCCGACGAGCCCGACGGGTATCGTCGCGACCAGGATCTGCCAGGCAAGCCGGCTGTCGCGCGTGTGCTTGCGGCGAAACATCGAGTCGAGCCAGGAGCCGGCCATGGTGCCGAGCTGGCGGCGGAAGTAGACCAGCAGCGCGATCAGCGTGCCCACGTGCACCGCGACGTCGAAGGCGAGCCCCTGGTCCTGCCAGCCGAGGAAATGCGGGATCAGGATCAGGTGACCCGAGCTCGAGATCGGCAGGAATTCGGAGAGGCCCTGCACGACTGCGAGGACGATGGCTTGCACGAGGTCCATGGATACCTACAGGGTGTGTCGGAGGTCGCGGACGGCGAAGCCGCGCAAGGGTGAATCGTAGCCTTTCGCGAGCGCAATCGCCTTGAACCGCTCGCCCATCTCGCCGGGAAGTGTGAGCACCATCGCCTGCCGCGAGAGATTCACACGCTGCACGACATCGAGGTCCGCAACGCTGGCGACGAACTCGCCGATGCCGTTGCCGATCAGGAAATGCGCCTGGGTCGTGTAGCCGGCGAGTTCGAGGCCGGCGGCCTCGCCCGCCTCCGCCACTGCCGTGAAGTCCACCCACGCCGTGATGTCCTGCAGGCCAACGCGCTCGAACGGATCGTCGTGGAAACGATGCCTGAAGTGACAGAGCAGCGTACCGGTGCGTCGTTCCGGCGCGTAGTACTCGCGGCGCGGCAGCCCGTAGTCCACGAACAGCATCACGCCCCGCTCGAGCGCCGAGGCCACCGAAGCCATCCACGCCGCGAGCCCTGTATTCACTTCCGATGCGAAGCCGTCCGGCCAGTCCGCGCCGATCTCGCGCGCAATGCCGAGCACGACGCCGCCGAGCTGCGACGACGCGCGCACCTCGGACCAGTCGAAGCGGCCGAAATGCTCGGTGACGCCGAGTGCGTTGACTTCTCCACCGCGATTCACGAATCGCTCCACGGGCATCGCATCCAGCAACTCGTTGCCGACGATCACGCCGACGAGACCCTCCGGCAGGCGGTCGAGCCACTGCACGCGTTCGAGCACGTGCGGCACCGTCTGGCTGATCGTCTCGCGCTGGCGTTCGCGCAAGTCAGCGCTCACGTCGAGGATCAGGTACCGGGCAGGGAGCTGGCCGAGTCGTTCGAGTTCCTCGAGGATCGCGGCCGCCATGACGCCCGAGCCCGCGCCGATCTCGAGTACGTCTCCGCCGCCGAGGGTGGCCAGGATCTCGGCGCACTGGCCGGCCAGGCAGCGGCTGAACACCGGCGCGACCTCCGGTGCCGTGACGAAGTCACCCTCCGCGCCGAGCTTGCGTGCGCCCGCGCTGTAGTAGCCGAGGCCGGGCTCGTAGAGCGCCATCTCCATGTACCGGGCGAAACCGATCCATCCGCCGGCGCGCGCGATTTCGGCCCGCACGCGCTCGGCGAGTCGCGCGCTGTGCGCGATCTCGTCGGCGGTGAGTTCGGGCAGCGCCAGCGCGACGGTCACGGCGCGTAACCCCGGGGCGAGACACCGCGAATCGTCTCCGGTATCGTCAAACCATGCAGACACTCGAACCCCTGGCAGGCCGCTGCGTCCTCATCACCGGCGGCGCAAAACGCCTCGGCGCCGCGATGGCGCGGAAACTGCACGGCGCCGGCGCCAGCATCGTCATCCATTGTCATCGCTCGCGTGGCGTGGCCGAGTCGCTCGCGGCCGAGCTGGAAGCCACGCGCGCAGGTTCCGCGCTGATCGTCGTCGGGGATCTCCAGGACGTCGAATCCCTGCCGGCACTGGTCGAAGCCGCGGTCGCCCGCTACGGTCGCCTCGACGTGCTCATCAACAACGCCTCGACGTTCTACCCGACGGCCATCGGCACGATCACCCTGGCGCAGTTCGACGACCTGGTCGGTACCAACCTGCGCGCGCCGCTGTTCCTCTCGCAGGCCGCCGCGCCCACGCTCAGGGCGGCTCACGGGCTGATCATCAACATGGTGGACATTCACGCGCGCAGACCGCTCAAGGCGCACCCGGTCTACTCCGCGGCGAAAGCCGGCCTGGTGATGCTGACGAAGTCGCTCGCGCGCGAGCTCGGGCCCGACGTACGCGTGAACGGGATCGCTCCAGGGCCGGTGCTGTGGCCCGAGCGGGATCTCGACGATCAGCTCAAGTCCGAGATCATCGCCAAGACGGCTCTGAAGCGTGGTGGTTCGCCCGACGACGTTGCGCGCGCCGCGCTGTTTCTCGCGGCCGACGCGCCCTACGTCACCGGGCAGGTGATCACCGTCGACGGTGGCCGCAGTCTCTGAAGCGCGGCGCGGTGCCGGCACGCACGCCATCATGCGGCTGGACCCTGGCGTGACCAGCCGACGTCCACGGTCTGCATTGGATGCGCCGCCTGGTCGAAGCGTCGCCACAGTTCGCGCAGCGTAATGCCCAGGGTGGGGTGTTGGAATCCCGGGGCGAGTTCGGCCGCGGGACGCAGCATGTAGGCGCGGCGCGTCAGATCGGGCCGCGGCAGCACGAGGCCAGGCTCGTCGCAGATCATCGCGCCGTAGAGGAGGATGTCGAGATCCATCGAGCGCGGGGCCCACTTCGGCGCGTTGCGGGCCCGGCCGCACGCGGCCTCGGCCTCGTGCAGGTGCCCGATCACGGCGCGGACGTCCTCGCTCGTCTCGAATCCGACGACGAGATTGACGAAGTCCTCGCCCTCGAAGCCGACCGCGGCGTTACGGTACGCGCGGGAATGACGCAAGCCGGGATAGTGGCGCGCCAGCACGTCGAGCGCCCGGCGAAGATTCGCGGCCGCCTCGACGTTGCTGCCGGCGGCAACATAGACCTCCGTCACCGCACCGCCTTGCCGGGCAGGTAGTCTTCGCTGCGCCGCTCGACCAGGATTCCGACGTCCCGCGAACCACGTATGGCGCCCTGCTTGTTCAGCCGCACCCGCACCCAAGGCACGCCGAACTCCGTCACGACGATCTGCGCGATGCGTTCGGTCAGCGTCTCGACGAGCTGGAACTGCGACTCGCTCACGAACTGCAGCAATCGCTTGGCGACTTTCTTGTAGTCGAGCGTGTCCTGGATGGCGTCGCTCGCCGCGGCCTTGCGGATATCGGCGGCCATCTCGATATCGACGACGACCTTCTGCTTGACGCGCCGCTCCCAGTCCCAGATGCCGATGATGCAGTCGGTGGTGAGGCCGGTGAGGAAGATTCGATCCATCGGAAAGGGGATAGCGGATAGGGATAGGGGATAGTGAAGAGGAATAGGCGTCGCCGCTAGGGCTGCGTTGCAGGCGCTGGAGGGGCAAGCTCGGTCATGGGCCAGCGGGCGCGGGCGCGGATCGCGAGGTCGTCGCTCTGGCCGGCGGCGAGACGCAGATGACCCAGCAGGGCGATCATGGCCGCGTTGTCGGTGCAGAACTCCGCGCGAGGGTATACGACCCGCGCCCCGTGTCGCTCGCCCATCGCGAGCATGCGTGCCCGCAGGTGCCGGTTGGCGCCGACGCCACCGGCGACCACGAGCGTCCGCGAGCCGGTCTCGTCGAGCGCACGCTCGCCCTTGATGACCAGGGTGTCCACGACGGCGTCCTGGAACGCCCGGGCGGCGTCCGCGCGCGTCTGGTCGTCAAGCGTCCGGCCGCGCAATGCCACCACGACCGCGGTCTTGAGCCCGCTGAAGCTGAAGTCGAGCCCCGGTCGCTCGGTGAGCGGCCGCGGGAAGCGGAACATATCCGACCGGCCCTGCTCGGCCAGCGCGGCCAGTTGCGGTCCGCCCGGATACCCGAGGCCCAAGACTTTGGCCGTCTTGTCGAACGCCTCACCCGCGGCGTCGTCGAGCGACTGCCCGAGGATGTCGTACTGGCCGACCCCGTGAACGTGGGCCAGGAGCGTGTGCCCGCCCGACACCAGCAGTGCCACGAAGGGGAATTCCGGGGGGTGGTGCTCGAGTAACGGGGCGAGCAGGTGCCCCTCCATGTGGTGGACCCCGGTACACGGCACGCGCCAGGCAAATGCGAGGCTTCTCGCGACTGCCGCGCCCACGAGCAGGGCCCCGACCAGCCCCGGGCCACTGGTGTAAGCGACCCCGTCGATGGCTGCTGCGCCACCCGCCTCGGCGAGCACTTTCCTGAGCAGTGGCGAGAGCTTACGCAGGTGATCACGTGACGCCAGTTCGGGCACGACGCCCCCGTAGGCCGCGTGCAGCGCCACCTGGCTGTAGACCTCGTGCGCAAGCAGGCCCCGCGTACCGTCGTAGACGGCCACGGCGGTCTCGTCGCAGGAAGTTTCCAGCCCGAGGATTCGCATACTTTGCAATTCTCTCCCGCGATCTCTAAAATTCGCGGTCCTTTTTCCCGGCAATGCGACCCAGGGGCCGTGGCCGGGTGCCCAGACCAGATCGATCGACGAGGTTTCGATGCCCAGCGTTCGCGTTCGTGAGAACGAGTATTTCGATGCCGCCCTGCGCCGCTTCAAGCGCGCCTGCGAAAAGGCGGGCGTGCTGAC
>Ga0079037_100001485_pt1 | contig 12266 bp, 10 predicted proteins | sample Mud3Dept4metaG_FD_71479 | JGI IMG/M metagenome (GOLD analysis project Ga0079037, IMG submission 71479) | Freshwater wetland microbial communities from Ohio, USA, analyzing the effect of biotic and abiotic controls - Mud 3 Core 4 Depth 4 metaG | ecosystem: Environmental > Aquatic > Freshwater >... | reverse complement strand
CTTGACCGGGCGCAGTCCGTACTCGTGCTCGGCTTCGTCCGGGTCGGCCCAAGGGTCGCACACGTCCACCCTGGCGCCGTACTTCTTGAGTTCGTTGACCACGTCCACGATCCTGGTGTTGCGGACGTCGGGGCAGTTCTCCTTGAACGTCAGCCCCATGACCAGGATGCGCGAGTCCTTCACCTGGATCCGGCGCTGGATCATGAGCTGCGCGACCTGCTGCGCCACATAGGTACCCATGTTGTCGTTGATGCGGCGGCCCGCGAGGATCATCTCCGGGTGATAGCCGATCGCCTGGGCCTTGTGCGTCAGGTAGTAGGGATCCACGCCGATGCAGTGCCCGCCCACCAGGCCCGGCCGGAACGGCAGGAAATTCCACTTGCTGCCCGCGGCCAGCAACACCTCCTCGGTATCAATGCCGAGGCGGTTGAAGATCAGGGCCAGTTCGTTGATGAGCGCGATGTTGACGTCACGCTGGGTGTTCTCGATCACCTTGGCGGCCTCGGCCACCTTGATGCTCGAGGCCTTGTGCGTCCCCACCGTGACGATCGAGCGATACAGCTGGTCCACGAACTCGGCCACCTCTGGCGTGGAACCCGAGGTCACCTTGCGGATCGTCGTGAGCCGGTGCTGCTTGTCGCCGGGATTGATGCGCTCCGGACTGTAGCCCGCGAAGAAGTCCTTGTTGAACTTGAGTCCCGAGACGCGCTCGAGGATCGGCACGCAGACCTCCTCGGTGCAGCCCGGGTACACGGTGGACTCGTACACCACCACGTCGCCCTTCTTCAGGACCTTGCCGACCGACTCGCTCGACTTCACCAGCGGAGTCAGGTCCGGACGCTTGTATGCGTCGATCGGCGTCGGCACGGTGACGATGAACACGCGACAGGGCTTCAGGTCCTCGAGCCGCGTCGTGTAGCTCAGTTTGGCGGCCTCCGCCAGTTCCTCCCCGGTCGTCTCGAGCGTGCTGTCGCGGCCGCTCCTGAGCTCGTCAACGCGGGCGGCCTTGATGTCGAAACCGACGGTGTTGAATCGCTTGCCGAACTCGACGGCCAGCGGCAGGCCGACGTAGCCGAGCCCCACGACGCCGATGCGGAGATTGCGCAGGTTGAATTTGGGCATGGATCGCAAGTGCTTGGTGTTTGGTGATTGGTGATTGGTGAGCAACGGTCACTATGCGTTCGCCACGGGCCTAGAGCAGATAGACCACCGCCGCCAGCCCCACCCCGGTCATGGTGACGAAGTACGGCAGGGCCATCCAGACCATCCGGCCGTAGCCCAGCCGGATCAGCGGGGCGAGCGTCGAGGTCAGCAGGAACAGGAAGGCTGCCTGCCCGTTCGGTGTCGCGACGCTCGGGATGTTGGTGCCGGTATTGATCGCTACCGCGAGGATATCGAACTGATCCCGCGAAATCTCGCCCTTGAGCAGTGCTGCCTTGATTTCCGTGATGTAGATCGTCGCCACGAACACGTTGTCGCTGATGGTCGACAGCACCCCGGTGGCGGCAAACAACGCGACGGCCTGCAGCCGCCCCTCGAGCGCGAGGACCTGTTCGATCACCGGCTCGAACAGGTGCTGGTCGTGGATCTCGGCCACGATCGCGAAAAACACGACCAGCAGGGCCGTGAACGGCAGCGCCGCCTCGAACGCCTTGCCGATGCGGTGTTCCTCGACGATGCCCGTGAAGCTCGTCGCGAGAATGATCACCAGCAACCCGATCAGCCCGACCTCGGCCACGTGGAAGGCAAGCGCGAACACCAGTATCGCCGCCACGATCGCCTGCACGATCAGCACCTGGCGGTCACGCCGAGTGGACCGCGCTGCCAGTTCGTTCGAATAGTCATTGAGCACCGCCCGTACCGCGTCGGGCAGCGGCACGCCGTAGCCGAACAGCCGGAACCGGTCGAGCAGCCAGCACGTGGCGAGGCCGGCGACCGCCACTGGCATCGACACCGGCGCCACCCTCAGGAAGAACTCGCCGAACACCCAGCCGGCCTGCTCTGCGATGAGCAGGTTCTGCGGCTCGCCAACCTGGGTGGTCACCCCGCCGATCGCCGTGCCGACTGCCGCGTGCATCATCAGTCCGCGCAGGAATCCCCTGAACTGCTCGAGGTTCTCGTGGTGCAGGACGTGCACGCTGTCGTCCGCGCTCGCATCGTGGGCGGCGTCGTGGCGCTTGCCGGAAGCGACGCGGTGATAGACCTCGTAGAAACCGACGCCCACCGTGATGACGACGGCCACCACCGTGAGCGCATCGAGGAACGCCGAGAGCACCGCCGCCACGCCGCAGAAGATCAGCGCCAGGGTCGAGGAGTTGCGGACGCGCAGCAGCATGCGAGTGAACACGTACAGCAGCAGGTCACGCAGGAAATAGATCCCCGCCACCATGAAGATGAGCAACAGGATCACAGGCAACGCCTGCACGACTTCCTCGTACACGCTCTCGGGCGTCGTGAGGCCAATGAGCATGGCCTGGACGGCGAGCAATCCGCCCGGCTGCAGCGGGTAGCAGCGCAGGGACATTGCGAGCGTGATGATGAACTCTCCCAGCAGGAGCCAGCCGGTGACGGTCGGACCGAGCCAGAGCATGAGGATCGGGTTCGCGACCAGGAAGCCGACGATCGTCAGCTTGTACCAGCCGGGCGCATGGCCGAGGAACCCGCCGGCAAAGGCCTGCGCCATGGTCTTCGTCATGCGTTCGACTCCAGCTTGCGCCACACCGTCCTGCCGCCGCTCGCCTTGTCCAGGGCCGCGAGCCGCAACTCGTGGGCCTGGAGCTCGGTGTCCGTCGCGTGCACGACGACAAGCTTGCCGCGCGGTCGCTTCGCCCTGCGGGCGGATGTCCGTGACTCGGTCGCGGCGGTAGCCTCATCGAGCGTGAGGGCGCCCTGCCCGCCCGTCATCGCCAGGTACACCTCGAGCAGCAGGTCGGCGTCGAGCAGCGCGCCGTGCAGGTCGCGGTGGGAGTTGTCCACGGAGTAGCGCTTGCAGAGCGCGTCGAGGCCGTTGCGCTGGCCGGGATGCATCTGCCGCGCCAGCGCAAGCGTGTCGAGCACCTGGCACAGGTCGGCCACACGTCCCGGCGGCTCCGCCAGCCGCGCAAGCTCGGCATCGAGGAACGCCACGTCGAACGGCGCATTGTGGATGACGAGCTCCGCGCCGCGCACGAACTCCAGCCACTCCCCGGCGATGTCGGCAAAGCGTGGCTGACCCCGAAGGAACTCGGCCGTGATGCCGTGCACCTGCAGCGCGCCCGGGTCAATCTCGCGGTCAGGACACAGGTAGCGGTGGAACACGCGCCCGGTGCGGCGCCGGCGCAGCACTTCGATGCAGCCGATCTCGATGATGCGATGCCCGAGTTCGGGCTCGAGGCCGGTGGTTTCGGTATCGAGGATGATCTGCCGCATCGTTCAGCCAACCGCTTCCTGCACTGCCCGCACCACCCTCACCTGGTCGTCCTCCGTCAGATACGGATGCATCGGCAGGCTGATCACTCGCCGCGCCGCAGCCTCGGCAACCGGGAACCGCCCTTCGCGCAGCCCGAGATGCCCGAACGCCGGCTGCAGATGCAGTGGCAAAGGATAGTGCACGGCGGTCGGAACGCCGAGCGTTTTCATGCGCGTCTCGAAGAAATCACGCCGCTCGACCTCGATCGTGTACTGGGCATACACGCACGAATTGAACGGCTCGACGTGAGGGGTGCGGATCACGGAAGGACTGCTGGCAAACGCGTCAGCGAGCAGTACCGAATAGCGCGCACCCACCCGGCTACGGGCAGCCAACTCATCGTCGAAGATCTCCAGCTTGGCGAGCAGCACCGCGGCCTGGATCGAGTCGAGCCGCCCCGTGAGCCCAAGCCTCGGGTGGTGGTAGCGGCGGTCCTGGCCATGCAGACGGATCTCCCGCATCAGCCGGGCAAGTGCGTCGTCATCCGTGAACAGGGCACCAGCGTCTCCGTAGGCACCCAGCGGCTTCGAGGGAAAAAACGACGTCGCGCCGATGCGCGACAGCGCGCACGACTTACGGCCCTTGTAGGTCGCCCCAAAGCTCTGCGCCGCGTCCTCGATCACCGGCAGACTGTGACGGCACGCAACTGCGTTGATGGCGTCGAAATCGGCGCACTGGCCATACAGCGACACCGGCATGACTGCTCTGGTCCGCGGCGTGATCGCTGCCTCGAGCTGCATGGCATCGAGGTTGTACGTGCGGGGGTCGATGTCCACGAAGACGGGCGTCGCACCGGTAAGCGCGATGGCCTCCGCCGAGGCGAAAAACGTGAAGGGCGCAGTGATGACCTCGTCGCCCGGCCCGATTTCGAGCGCCATGAGCGCGATCATCAGCGCATCCGTGCCGCTGGCGACCGAAACACAGTGCTTCGTGCCGCAGTATTGCGCCAGCACCTGCTCGAGTTCGGTGACCTCCGGGCCCATGACATAGTTGCCGTGCTCGAGCACTCGCGCGATACGGGCGTCGACCGACGGCTTGATGCGCCGGTACTGGCTCTTGAGATCGATGAAATCCACGCGGCGGGCTGAGGGATGGCGGGCAGGAGGTGGGGAATAGTCTACGGCAGGCGCCCCAGCCCCCTATGCCCCATTCCCGGTCCCCGGCTCGTCTATGCCGCGATTCGCCAGCACGTCCGCGGCCTCATTCCCCTCGTGCCCTGCGTGCCCCTTGACCCAGTGCCAGTGCACTTCGTGGCGGGACATTTCCTCCTCCAACCGCACCCACAGGTCGGCGTTCTTCACCGGCTTCCGGTCGGCGGTCTTCCAGCCGCGCTTCTTCCATTGCGGCAGCCACGCCGTGATGCCGTTGCGGACGTATTGCGAATCGGTATAGAGCTGAACCCGGCAGCGGCGCTTCAGGGCGGCCAGCGCCTCGATGGCCGCCGTCATCTCCATGCGGTTGTTGGTCGTGTGGGGCTCGCCGCCCCAGAGTTCCTTGCGGTGCGAGCCCGAGACGAGCAGCGCGCCCCAGCCGCCAGGACCCGGGTTGCCGCGGCAGGCCCCGTCGGTGTAGATCTCGACCTCCGTCACGCAGCGTTCCTCGACGTGGGTTCCGCAATGCCGCCCACCACCGCGGGCGCCCTGTGCCACGCGGGCCGGATCGGGGTGAGCGCGCGCACCCGCTTCCGGGCCTTCACCAGGTACGCACCCGCCAGCGGCGCCGCAAAGCTGGATCCGCGCGCTTCGAGCCATGTGCGGGTTCGAGCCGAAATGCCCGTCGTCCACGGCGGCACGAACAGGTAGCGCCGCGCACCGGTGACTTCGAACCCAAGCAGCCCGAGCCAGTCCCGCAGGCGCCCCTCGCTCAGCAGCCGAGTGGCCGACGGCGGGAAGCTGCCGCGCGCAACGAGATGCCGCAGGCCCCACGGGCCGAGCGGATTGAAACCACAGACGAGGATGTGGCCCTCACCGACCAGCACGCGTTCGACTTCGCGCAGCAGCGCATGAGGATGCGCTGCGTGCTCGAGCGTGTGAGGCAGCAGCACCGCTTCGATCGATGCACTGGCGATGGGCAACGCGTCGTAGTGCGCACGGATCGCGCCGGGCCCTGAGGCATTGGGGGCGAGGAAGCAGCGATGCTGCGTACGCGCGTGCGCACACAGCTCGCCGCGCCCGCCCCAGCGACCGATCTGCAGCAACTCGAAGCCGAAAACGTCCGCGAGCGCATCGGCCATTACGCGCGCTTCGAGGTCCAGCACGGCGCTGCCGAGCGGCGTGTCGAGCCAGACTTGTTGGGCGGGGTGATTCATCTGGCGCAAGGATAGCGGCTGAGAGGCCGGATTCTCGCCAAAAACGTGCGACATATTCTGGAAATTTCCGCCCTGACAGGGTCTAATACGCGCGCCCGGACTCATGCCCGCTCAGGTGTTGGGGGTCGGCAATGCTCGAGGTGAGCCCGGTACGGGCTTTTTCGGACAACTACCTCTGGCTGATCCGCGCGCCAGACGATCGCCGCGGCGCCCTGGTAGTGGATCCGGGGGACGCCCGTCCAGTGGAGGCGGCGCTCGAGCAGGACGGGCTCGCGCTGCGGGCCATCCTGGTCACCCACCACCATCCCGACCACGTCGGGGGAGTCCAGGCACTGGCCGCAAGACACCACGCCACGGTTTTCGCACCGGCGCGGGAACGGATGGCTTGCGAGGTTAGGCCGCTCGATGACGGGGACGTAGTCAGCCTTGCAGATCTCGGTCTCGAGTTTCACGTGATGGCAGTGCCCGGGCACACCCTCGGCCACCTCGCCTACCACGGCCACGGTGCCCTGTTCTGCGGCGACACCCTGTTCAGTGCGGGCTGCGGCCGGCTGTTCGAAGGCACACCCGGGCAGATGCTCGATTCGCTCGACCGCATCGCCGCCCTCCCCGACGACACGCTTGTCTACTGCGCCCACGAATACACCCTTTCCAACCTGCGCTTTGCCGCGGCCGTCGAGCCAGGCAATGTCGACGTGCTCGAGACCCTCGCGGCGGTGCGAGAACTGCGCGCCCGCGATGGCATCACCCTGCCGACGACCCTCGGGCGCGAGCGCCGCATCAATCCCTTCCTGCGCTGCCGGGAGCCCGCGGTCCGTGCCGCGGCCGAGGCCCACGCAGGCACCCCCCTGACCGGAACGGTGAACGTGTTCGCCGTGATCCGGGCCTGGAAAGACGGATTTCGCTGAATGCACTACCGCACATTCGCCAATGCTGTCCTGGGCCTGCTCGGCGTCGCGCTCGCCGGCTGCAGCTCGACCGGCGGCGCGCAATACTCGAGCCTGCCGCCCTCGCCGCAGCACCCACCGGCCAGCGTCGCCGCGGTGCCACCGACGGGGACGATCACCGGGATGCCCCGGTACCGCGAGGGGGTGCCGGCCACACCCGAGCAGCACGCCGACCTGCTGGACCGCATCCGCGCCGGATATGCGCTGCCGCAGACCCAGCACTATGCGGTCGACCGCGAACTCGAATGGTATCGCTCGCGGCCGGATTTCCTCGACCGGACCTTCCGGCGCGGCTCGCGATACCTGCACCACATCGTGTTGGAGATCGAGCGCCGCGGCATGCCGCTCGAACTGGCGCTGCTGCCGGTGGTCGAGAGCGCCTTCAACCCGGTCGCTTATTCGCGCAGCCGGGCCGCAGGCCTGTGGCAGTTCATCCCGAGCACCGGCAAGCACTACGGCCTGACGCAGAACTGGTGGATCGACGAGCGCCGTGACGTCCTGCGCGCCACGGACGCCGCCCTCACGTACCTGCAGTACCTGCACGACTACTTCAACGGCGACTGGTTCCTCGCCATCGCCGCGTACAACGGCGGCGAAGGCACCGTGAGCCGAGCCGTGCAGCGCAACGCCGAAGCCGGTCGGTCGACGGACTTCTTCAGCCTGGACCTGCGGGCCGAGACCCGCGACTACGTGCCGAAGCTGCTCGCGATCAGCCGCATCGTTGCGGACCCGGTCGCATACGGCCTGCAGTTCGCGCCCATTCCCAACCAGCCGTACTTCGGTATCGTCGATCCGGGCAAGCAGGTGCACCTCGGCGAGGCGGCCGACCTCGCGGGCATCACCCGCGACGACATGTTCGCGCTCAATCCCGCCTTCAATCGCATGACCACGCCGCCCAACGGGCCGCACCGCCTGCTGCTGCCGGTGGAGCAGGTTGAGCCGTTCCGCGCCGCGCTCGCGAGCGAGGAGAGCGCCCAGCGCGTTGCCGCGACCGCAGTCGCGCCGCCGCCCGAAGTGCAACACAGGGTCCGCCGCGGCGACTCCCTGACTTTGATATCGCGCCAGTACGGCGTGCCGGTCGAGACCCTGCGTCAGGCGAACAACCTGCGCGGCTCGGTGATCCACCCGGGCGAAACGCTGGTCATCCCGGGCAGTGCAGCGCCGGCCGGCGCTGCGCCCGGTGCCGCCGCGACGCTTGCAGAGTCGCGGCCTGACATCGCGGCGCAATTGCCGGAGCGCCAGCCTGCGGCGGCTGCGCCGCCCAAGCCGCGCGTCTACACCGTCAGGCGCGGTGACACGCTGTGGGGCGTGGCCCGCAAGCACGGCGTCACGGTGCCTGCGCTCGCCTCGGCCAATGGACTGTCGACCAAGAGCCAGCTCACGGCCGGGGTACGCCTGCAGATTCCGGGCGCGGGCAGTGCGTCTCCGCCGGGCGAGAGCACCCGCATGACGTACAGGGTGCGCAGCGGCGACACGCTGTCCGAGATCGCCGAGAAATTCAACGTCTCCGTGCGGCAGCTCATGACCTGGAACCAGATGCGGCAGTCCGCATCCCTGCGGGCCGGGCAGCGCATCGTCATTTACGTGGACCCGCGCCGGGTTAACGGAGGCTGATCCAGTGGGATTCCTGGCCGGCAAGCGGGCCCTGATCGTCGGGCTTGCCACTGAGCGCTCCATCGCCTACGGCATCGCAGCCGCCATGCGGCGCGAGGGTGCGGAGCTCGCTTTCACCTACCAGAACGACCGGCTCAAGGACCGCGTCGTCGCGATGGCGACCGGGCTGGGCTCCTCGATCGTTCTGCCGATGGACGTTGCGACGGACGCCGAGATCGAGTCGGCTTTCGCGGGCCTGCGCAGCTGCTGGGACACGCTCGACATCCTCGTGCACTCGGTGGCCTTCGCACCCCGCGAGCAGCTCGCCGGCACATATCTCGACAGCGTCACGCGCGAGGGCTTCCAGGTCGCGCACGACATCTCGAGCTACAGCCTGGCCGCGCTCGCCAAGGCGGCGCGCCCCATGATGCTGGGCCGTCCGGGCGCGATCGTCACGATGTCCTACCTTGGCGCAGTGCGGTCCGTGCCGAGCTACAACGTGATGGGCCTCGCCAAGGCCAGCCTCGAAGCAAACGTGCGATTCCTGGCCGCCGACCTTGGACCGCAGGGCATCCGCGTCAACGCCATCTCCGCTGGCCCGATCAAGACGCTTGCGGCGGCCGGTGTGAGCGGCTTCCGCAAGATGCTGCACCACGTAGCCTGCTTCACGCCCCTGCGACGCAACGTGACCATCGACGAGGTCGGCAACGCGGCCGCGTTCCTCTGCTCCGATCTCGCGTCGGGCATCACGGGTGAGGTGCTGTACGTGGATGCTGGATACAGCCACGTCGGGATGGCATTCCCGGAGGACGCGGACAAGGGATAGTGAGCAGGGACGGGCGGTCAGCAGGAAGAAGGCCGGCAATCCGCCGGCCTTTTCTACAATTCACGAGTCACTGATCACTACTCGAAGACTTTCGCGTTCCTGACGATCTCTGCGTTGCGTTCGAGTTCAGCCACGTAGTTCGAGAACTCGATGACTGCGGACTGACTGGCAGCCTGTTGCACGGTCTCGGCCAGCTGGGCCGAATCGCCCGGCGGCATCTTGCCCGGGCGAACCGCGCTCACCACGAAGACTGCGGCACTGCCACCGTCGAGCGTCGCGGTGCCGGCCGTCGTCTGTCCGGCAGCAGGCGCAGCCACTGCAAACACTGCCTTGCGCAACTCGGGCGGCACTGTCGCCGCCGTGCGCGCCAGGGTCACGACGCCGGTGGACTGGGCGTTCAGCTCCCTGGCGACGTCCGCAAACGCGCCGCCGGCGGCCAGCTTCGCGGCGGCGCCCTTGGCCGCCGCCTCGGCCGCCTTGCCCGCCGCCTCGGCGCGCAAGCTCGACTCAATCTCCCCACGGACGTCCGCGAGCGGACGCTGCGCGGGTGCCTTGTGCTCGGTCACGCGCAGCACGACCACGCTTTCCTCGCCGAGGTTGAGCGCCGGGCTGTTCTGCTGCTCCTGCAGCACCTCGTCGCTGAAAGCCGCCTCGATCACCTTGCCGTCCGTCCCGAGCGCGCCGCCACCCTGGCGCGTGAAGCCCTCGACCGTGCGGAGCTCGAGCCCGAGCTTCTTCGCGACCGATTCGAGCTCGCTCAGCGCAGCGAAGGATTCGTCGGCCAGTTCCTGCGAGCGTTCGTAGAACGCAGCCTGGGCCTGCTCGCGGCGGTAGTCGGCTTCGAGTTCGCCACGAACCTCGTCGAACGAGCGCTGCGCACCGTGCTCGACTTCCTCGAGCTTGATCACGTGGTAGCCGAACTGGGTCTTCACCGGGCCGGTAACCTCACCGGTCTTCATGGCGAACAGGGCCTCGGCAAACGGCGCGACGAAGCTGTCACGGGTCGCCCAGCCGAGGTCGCCCCCCTGCCCCTTCGAGCCCGGGTCGTCCGAGTTCTGCGTGGCGAGCGCGGCGAAATCGGCCCCGCCCTTCGCTTCGGCCGCGAGCTTCTCAGCCTTGGCCTTCGCCGCCGCGTCGTCGGCGCCCGATTCGACGAGGATGTGCCGGGCCCGGCGCCGCTCCGTCGTCGTGTAACGCTCGGCGGCAACCTGCTCGTAAAAGGAGCGCAGGCCCTCTTCGGTCACCTGCACGCCGGCGGCAACGTCCGCCAGGCTGAGCTGCACATACTGCAGGTTGACCGTTTCCGGAGTCTGGTACTTGGTCTTGTCCTGCTCGTAGCGCGCGGCCACCTGCTGCTCGGTCACGGTCACGCCAGCCGCGTAATCGGCAACCGGCAGCAGCGCCAACTGCACGTCGCGCGCCTCGTCCATGAGCTCGTAGCGGCGGCGCAGCTCGCTGGGCAGCGCAAAGGCGGACACCGTAATGGCATTCTGCAGCTGGGTGATCTCGAGGTCGCGGCGGAACTCCTGCTCGAAGTCGGCCTCGGTACGGCCCTGCGAACGCAGCAGTGCGGCGTAGCGGTCGCGCGAGAACACGCCGTCCACCTGCAGGGCCGGGATGGCGGCCACCGCCTCGGCCAGTTCACGGTCGCTCACGCGATAACCCAGTCGGTTCGCGTGCTGCACCATCAACTCGCGGCGGATGAAGTTGTCGAGCAGGCGCTGCTGCTCGGTCTTCACCAGTTCCGCCGGCAACTCGTCACGGGTGGCCTGCTGCAGCTCGGTCTGGCGGTCCTGCCAGGCACGGCGCACCGCCTCGAACGGGATCTTCTCGCCATTGACCTTGGCGGCAGCCATGTTCACCGAGGACTCGAACTGGATGCCCCAGAAGATGAAGACGATGGCGATGGCGCCGAGGAATACGGCAGCGAACCAGCCGGTGATCTTGTCGCGGATCTGCTGAAGCATGGGAAAGCGGTTAGCGGATAGAGGGTAGCGGATAGTAAGAGGCGGACGGCCGCGTCGCCAGTTTTTCCTGGGCCTGGAAACGAGAAAGCCCGCGCAAGCGGGCTTTCGCACGACCAGAAAAGTGGCGGAGTGGACGGGACTCGAACCCGCGACCCCCGGCGTGACAGGCCGGTATTCTAACCGACTGAACTACCACTCCGCGTATTCTGGTGGGTGCTGAGGGGATCGAACCCCCGACCTTCGCCTTGTAAGGGCGACGCTCTCCCAGCTGAGCTAAGCACCCGGCCTCGCTAGGAAGCGGGCAAGTTTAGAGCATCCTTCAACGCCTTGCCAGCCTTGAAGGCCGGTGCGCGGCTGGCAGGGATGGCCACCGGCTCGCCGGTGCGCGGATTGCGACCGGTGCGGGCAGCCCGCGCCTTGGCGACGAAGCCGCCGAAGCCCGACAGGGCCACGGTATCCCCACGCTGCAGGGCCTCGGTGATGGTGCCCAGCACTGCTTCCACGGCACGCGCCGCATCGGACTTGGCGAGCCCCGTGCGCTCGGCCACCGCGTCGATCAGGTCATTCTTGTTCACGTCTGCTCTCCCTCGGTCTCGGAGGGCGCGCGCGTCAATGCGCGTGCACCGGTTTGCCCGGGCGTCGGCCCGGACGCTTGGCCCGCTGCTTGGTATCCGCCGGCGGCTCGGCCGCGGCGGCCGCAGGCTGCGGCATGTTGCGTAACGCAAGCTGCAGGACCTCGTCGATCCACTTGACCGGCTTGATCTCCAGCTTGCCCTTGATGTTGTCGGGGATCTCGGCCAGATCCTTCACGTTCTCGTCCGGGATCAGCACCGTGCGGATGCCACCACGGTGCGCCGCGAGCAGCTTCTCCTTGAGGCCGCCGATCGGCAGCACCTCGCCGCGCAGCGTGATTTCGCCGGTCATGGCGACGTCGGCCCGCACGGGGATCCTGGTCAGCGCCGACACCAGCGCCGTGCACATGCCGATGCCCGCGCTCGGGCCGTCCTTCGGCGTGGCGCCCTCGGGCACGTGAATGTGCACGTCGGCCTTCTGATAGAACTCGGGTTCGAGGCCGAGCATGTTGGCGCGGCTGCGCACCACCGTCATCGCGGCCTGGATCGACTCCTGCATCACCTCGCCGAGCTGGCCGGTGTGCGTGAGCTTGCCCTTGCCCGGC
>Ga0079037_100001484_pt1 | contig 12268 bp, 11 predicted proteins | sample Mud3Dept4metaG_FD_71479 | JGI IMG/M metagenome (GOLD analysis project Ga0079037, IMG submission 71479) | Freshwater wetland microbial communities from Ohio, USA, analyzing the effect of biotic and abiotic controls - Mud 3 Core 4 Depth 4 metaG | ecosystem: Environmental > Aquatic > Freshwater >... | reverse complement strand
ACGGCGACGTTGCCGACGCTTGCCGGCGCAAACGCCGTCGCGGCAGCACGCGATCCGCTCACAGCTTGGCCCCGAGATAGGCGCATACCCGCAGCAGGTCGGCGAACACGCCAGCCGCCGTCACGGCCGGGCCGGCGCCCGGACCCTGCACGATCAGCGGGTTCTTGTCGTACCGCGCCGTCTGGAAGCGGACGATGTTGTCGGTGAGCGCGATGTTGGCGAACGGGTGCGAGAGCGGTAATTCGACCACCCCCACCTCGGCGGAGCCGTCCACGCTGACCGAACCGACGTAGCGCAGGACGTGGCCGCCCGCCCGGGCTGCCTCGAGGCGCGCGAGCATCGGCGCATCGAATTCCGTGAGCCGCTCGAGGAAGTCCTCGACGCCGCAATCGGCCAGCACGCCGGGCACGAGGCTCTCGACCTTCACGTCGCTGAGCTCGAGCCGCAGCCCCATCTCGCGGCCGAGGATGATCAGCTTGCGTGCCACGTCCATGCCGGAGAGGTCGTCGCGCGGGTCCGGCTCGGTGTAACCCAGCGACTTCGCGTGCTGCACCACCGACGAGAACGACTGCGAGCCGTCCCAGGTGTTGAACAGATACGCGAGCGTTCCGGAGAAGATGCCTTCGATGCGACGGATCTCGTCGCCGGTCTCACGCAGGTCGCGCAGCGTCTGGATGACCGGGAGGCCGGCACCGACGGTCGCCTCGTATAGGTAGTGAGCGCCCGCCGCGCGCCGCGCGTCCTGCACGCGCTGGTAGTCACCGTAAGTGGCGCTGTTGGCCTTCTTGTTCGGCGTGACTACGTGGATGCCCGCCGCCAGCCACTTGGCATAGTGGCTCGCCACCGCGGCGCTCGCGCTGCAGTCGATGATCACCGCGTGCGGGAACTGGTCGGCGTGCACGTGGTCGGCAAAGCGGTCGAGTTCCACCGCGTCCCGGCCCGCCGCGTAGGCATCACGCCACTGCGTGAGATCGATCGGCCCCTGCGTCAGGCACATGCGCTTCGAGCCCGAGATGCCACGCACGCGCAGGTCGAGCTTGAAGTCACGCCGCAGGCGTTCGACCTGCGAGGCCAGCTGGTCGAGCAGCGCGCCACCGACCAGGCCCGGGCCGATCAGGCCGATCGAGACCGTGTGCGCCGACAGGTAGAAGCTCGAATGCACCGCCCGCAACGCCCGTGCGCTGCCGCGGCCGTCGATCACGACGGAGATGTTCCGCTCGGAGGCGCCCTGCGCGATGGCACGGACATTTACGCCGGCCTTGCCCAGCGCGCTGAACACCTGCGCAGAGACGCCATGCGCGCCAGCCATGCCGTCGCCCACGACCGCCAGGATGCTGCAACCGCGGTTGACCTCGACGCTGTGAATCTGTCCTTCGCGCAACTCCGGATCGAATGCGCGCTGCACGACGCGCTCGGCGCGGTCGGCCTCGGCCTCGGGCACGGCGAAGCAGATCGAGTGCTCGGAACTGCCCTGCGAGATCAGGATGACGGAGATGCCCTCCTCGCGCAGCGCCCCGAACAGGCGGTGCGCGGTGCCGGGGACGCCGATCATGCCGGCGCCCTCGAGGTTCAGGAGCGCAATCTTCTCGACCGTCGTGATGCCCTTGACCAGCGGGTCGGGCTCGGAGCGGTCGTGAATCAGCGTGCCCGCCTTCTCCGGCGCAAACGTGTTCTTGATCCAAATCGGGATGCGTTCCTGGACCGCGGGCGCCATGGTCTGCGGGTGGATGACCTTGGCGCCGAAGTACGCGAGCTCCATCGCCTCGTTGTACGAAAGCGTGTCGATCACCCGGGCCTCAGGCACCAGGCGCGGGTCGGCGCTCAGCACGCCGTCCACGTCCGTCCAGATCACGATTTCGCGTGCGTTCAGCAGCGAACCGAAGATCGAAGCCGAGAAATCGCTGCCGTTGCGGCCGAGCGTGGTCTGCAGGCCCTGCGTGTCGGTGGCGATGAAGCCGGTGATGACCACCGTGCCCCTGAAATCGGCTGGCACCTGCTGCTGCAGGTTGGCACGGGACTGCTCCCAGCGCACGCCAGGGCCGAGCGGCCCCCACTCGACCAGCAGCACGCGGCGGGCGTCCAGCCAGTGGACCTGGCCGTTCGAGAGGCCACGGCGGCGCAGCAGCCGCTCGAAAATGCTGGTGGACCAGATCTCGCCATAGCCCGCGATCAGGTCGCGCAGTGTCGTGGAAGCGGCGCGCACCAGCCGGACCGTCTGCAGGATGCCACCGATGTCGTGGCAATCGCGGTCGAGCTGGACGATGAACTCGTCATACAGCGCGTCCGACAGCAGTTCGCGGGCGATGCCGACGTGCCGTTGCCGCAGTTCCTCGATGCGGTCTTCGAGCGACGCATCCTGCCGCTCGGCCAGGGCCACGAGGCTCAGCAGCGCGTCCGTGACGCCGCGACAGGCCGACAGCACCACGGCCTTGCGTGGGGCGGGGTCTCCCTCGATGATCCTTGCGACCCGTTCCATGCAGGCCGCGTCCGCGACGCTCGAACCGCCGAACTTATGGACTTTCCAGGCTTCCACGACTGATCAGGCTCCCTGACGGCCGCCCACGGGGTCGCGCCGACGGTCGCAGCCAGGCGACGGCCGGACGCGGTTCGGGCGGAGGGGACTCCTTCGACTTGGGTGCCCGCTGGCGGTGTAAGTCACTGTATCTTCTTGCAGCGCGGCAGGCAAACTACCCGCCATGGATACGACGGCTTCCCCGGCGCTGCACGCCGCCGTCCTTGCGGCGGGGCCCTCGACCCGTTTCGGCAGCCCGAAACAACTCGTGCGCCTGGGTGGCGCTCCCTTGGTGCATCAGGTGGCGGCGCGGGCGGCTGCGGTGGCCGGACAGTCGGTCACGGTCGTGCTCGGTGCCCACGCCCGCGAAGTCGCGCCTGCCATGCGCCAGAGCGCCGCCACGGTGGTCGTGAACCGTGATTGGGAGGAAGGCCTGGCGAGTTCGATCCGCACGGCCGTGCGCACGGCCCCGCCCCGGTGCGACGGGCTGCTGCTCCTGCTCTGCGACCAGCCGGCCGTGACTGCCGACGACCTCAGGCGCCTGTACGTCGCGTGGCGGAGGCACCCCGTGCTGATTACCACTGCTCTGTACGGCGGCACCCCGGGGCTGCCGGCACTGTTCCCCCGCTGGGCCTTCAGCGACCTGCTGGAACTGCGTGGTGACCGGGACGCCCGCCTGGTGCTGCGCCGCAATGTGGACCAGCTGGTGCGGGTACCGATGCCGAATGCGGGCGTGGATCTCGACACGCCGGACGATCTGCTGCTGGTCGAGCCCGGCGCAGGGGAAGCGGCTGCACCCTGAGCCGCGGACGCATATCATGGGTGCTCGCGCCAAATGAGAGGCGCGTCTTGGAAATGATTTGTCCCCCATGGACCAATACGCGCCGGGACTAAGCTTCTACTTCGGGTCGGTTCAGGAGACGAGAAGATGCGTCGTTGGATGTTGTCTGCAGCCCTGCTCGGTGGTCTGGCGATGTCGGCGATCGGAACGGCCGCGGCCGGCCCTGTCGGTGACCAGTTCCGGACCGGCGTGTTCGGCCTGCCGTGGAGCGCCGGCAAGGGCGCTATCGAAGCGAAGTACCCCGGCGGCAAGTGGGACACCGACGAAAACGGCCGCGCCCGCTACTGCGCCACGAGCCGCCAGACGCTGCTCAAGCTCGCGCCCCAGCATCAGACCCGGGAACTCTGCTTCCTGATCGGCAGCGACGGCACGCTGGCGAGCGCAACGGCCCGCATGGACGCGTCGCTGCCGGCGCTGCTGGCCGTCGTGAACCGCTCGCGGACGGTTTTCGGGGATTTCGACGCGGTGCGCCGCGACGAGGCAGCCATCCAGTCGCGCTCGACGGCAATGCTCTGGACGAAGGACCGGCCCTACGTCGTGCTGGTATCGAGTTCGAATGACGCGGACGGCCGGCCGACCGAGGTCAGCTTCACGGTCGCGGACGAGGCGAACATGCACACCCAGGGCATGGCCGCCGTTTCCAACAGGCCGGCCGGTTAGAAAAGGCTGCGCACTGCGGACACGGCGGCTGGTTCGGCTGCCGCCTCCGCGGCCGGCTGCGCCTCCGGCGGCAGCGCGTCGTCCCCGGCCGGCACCAGCGACCCCGAGCGTCGTTCCAGCCACTCGATCAGCGGCTGCCAGGTCTCGAGGTCCTCCTGCAGGAGAGCCCCCTTCATTTCGTGCAGCCCGAGGCCGGTCTCGGCCGAGCGGATGTACGCCTGCGAGTCACGCAGCACGGCCGCAACCGGAATCCTCAGGCTGCGCAGGAACCGCATCAGTGACTGAAAAGCCTTGGTATAGCGGCGCGCGCGGTTGGCGACGATCACCAGCCGTCGTTCGGACCGGTGCACCTTGGCGACCAGCAGCAGATCCGCGATGCAGCGTGAAGCCGCGTGGATATCGATGTCCGACGGCAACACCGGCATGATGATCGCGGTCGCGTCACGGACCGTCTCCGACATCTGGGTCGCCGCCAGGGCTGCCGGAGTGTCCACCACGACATGTTCGGTGCCCGGCGGGCTGCGCAGCGCGAAGGCGCGCGTGACATTCAGCTTGCGCTCGTAACCCGCGATGCCATGGATGGGCGGCGCCTCGGCCGGGCGTTGCTTCAGCCAGCGCATGCTCGAGCCCTGGGGGTCGAGGTCCATCAGCGCGACGCGGCTCCCCTTCCAGGCGTAATAGGCCGCCAGATTGGTCGCAACGGTCGTCTTGCCGGATCCGCCCTTGGTGTTCAGGACCACGATCCGTTGCGGGGCGGCTGGCTGATCCATCATTTCCCTCGTCATCCGGGCGCGACCGTAACCGACCGGCTGCAATCCGGCAAGTCGCGCGGCGCGAACAGGTCGCCATGAGCTCTACACCCTTGCGCGCAGGCTGCCATGCCCTGCTGGACGCCTCGATCCTGTTCTCTTTCGACCGCAGCGGCTACCGTCGCCACGCCCGTGCGTTCGCGCCGGGCGACCTGGACGTGGATCTGGCAGGCCGTGTCTGTCTCGTGACCGGCGCCAACTCGGGCATCGGCCTCGAAACCAGCCGCGCGCTTGCCGAGCGCGGCGCCACCGTCTGGATGCTCTGCCGCGACCGCCAACGGGGGCAACGGGCGCTTGAGGAAGTCCGCCGTTCAGCACGCTCGAAGCACGTGCACCTCGCGCAGCTCGATGTCTCGGACCTGGGCGCCGTGCGCCGCTTCGCACGGGATTTCCGCCCGCCGCGCGTGGACGTGCTGGTGCACAACGCCGGGGTCCTGCCGGACAGCCGCGCAACCTCGGTGGATGGCCACGAGATCACCCTGGCCACGCACGTGCTGGGACCCTGGCTCCTCACCCGCGCGCTGCTGCCAAAGCTGCAGGCATCCAGCGACGCGCGGGTCGTGTTCGTTTCCTCGGGCGGGATGTACACACAGCGCCTCTCGCTCGCGGACCACGACTGGCGGCGACGCCCCTATGACGGCGTCGCGGCCTATGCGCAGACGAAGCGCATGCAGGTCGTGCTGGCAGAGCTGCTTGCAGACGAGCTGCCTGCGTCGCGGTTGACCGTCAGTGCCATGCACCCCGGCTGGGCGGACACGCCCGCCGTGCGCTCTTCCCTGCCCCGCTTCTGGGACGCGATGCAGAAACGCCTGCGCAATCCGGCCGAAGGCGCCGATACGGTGATCTGGCTCGCCGCGAGTCCCGCGGCCCGCGGACGATCCGGGCTGTTCTGGTTCGACCGCAAGCCGCGTTCGACGCACCTCTTGCCCTGGACCCGCGAGGCGACGTCGGACCGGGCAGCGCTGCGCGAGTTGTGCGAACGCGCGACGGGTCCGAGGTTGCAGACGGCCTCGGCCGGTGAGGCGCCGGTCAGGTCCCGGCGGCGCGCAGCTTCGCCGCGATGAACTCCCGGTGGGACACGTGCAACAGGTCCGCAATGCGACGGATGATGTGCTCTTCGTACTTGTGCACGACCTCATCTGCCCTGGCCACCCGCCACAGCTGCTCGACCAGTCCCAGCTTCTCGTCGTGGGCCAGCGCGCGGTTGATTTCCGCGGTGAACTGATGCAGGTCGTGCGCTCGGTCCACCGTGTGCTCGGCGTCCGCCAGCAGTTCCTCGCAACGCGCCGCGTCGAGGCCGAGCGTGCCGCGGATCGAATCGAGCACCTGCCGGCGCTCGGGGTCCGAGACGTCGTAATCGGCGCGCAGCACTTCCACCAGCAGGGCGGCCACGGCAAGATTGCGCGCCTGCTCGCGGGCAGCGGCGTCCTCCTCGGCCATGCCAGCAAGATTGCGGTTGATCCAGGCCTTCAGGTTACGCACGCGACACCTCGGTACGCAGCAGGTCCCACAGCGCGGCGACGTGCTCGCGCTCGGTCGTGAGCGAGCCGACCGACAGGCGCACCATCCACCGACCGTCGAGCACCGCCGGCGTCACATAGGCCTCGCCGGACGCATTCACGCGCTCGGCCCATGACAGCGTGTGCCGGTCGAGCGCCTCCCCGTCCAGACCACGGGGCTCGTGACGCACGCAGAGCGTCTGCAGCGCGACCGGTGCCAGGACCCGCCAGCCGGGGTCGCTGCGCACCTGTGCTTCGAGCCAGCGCGCGTTCTCGAGGTCCCGCCGCAGTCGGCGCTGCAGTCCGGCGACGCCCTGCTCGCGGATCAGGCACCAGAGCTTGAGCGCGCGAAACCTCCGACCCAGCGGAATGCCCCAGTCGCGCAGGTTCTTCACACGGCCGTCGACGGCGCTCTGCAGGTAGCTTGGATTCGTGCTCATCACCCGCACCAGGTGCTGCGAATCGCGCACGTAGTACAGCGAGCAGTCGAAGGCCGCGCCAAGCCACTTGTGGGGGTTCATGACCAGTGAATCCGCGCACTCGATGCCCGCCCAGAGCGGGCGGCACTCCGGCAGGATCATGGCCGAGCCAGCCATCGCCGCGTCGACGTGCATCCACAGCCGGTGCCCCGCAGCCACGGCCGCGATGTCCTCGAGCGGGTCGAACGCGGTCGTGGTGGTGGTGCCGCAGGTTGCGACCACCGCGCAGGGTCGCCGGCCAGCAGCGCGATCCTCGCGCAGCGCCTGTTCGAGCGCAGCGGCACGCATCGCATAGCGCCCGTCCGTTCCGATCACGCGGATGTTGGCGCGGCCGAAACCGGCCAGCAGCGCCGCCTTCTCCACCGAGCTGTGGCTGTGCGCGGAGACGTATACGACGAGCGGCGCCGGCTCCGCCTGCAGCCCGGCGCGTGCCAGGGAAAACTCACTCGTCCGCTCGCGGGCGCAGAGCAGGGCGACCAGCGTGCAACTCGACGCAGTGTCCTGGATGACGCCGCTCCAGCCATCCGACAGCCCGACCATCTGCCGCATCCAGTCAGTGGCGACCTCCTCCACCTCGGTCAGCGCAGGGCTCGACTGCCATGACAAGCCAAGCACGCCCAGGCCCGTGCTCAGGTAGTCACCGAGCACCGACGCGAGTTCGCCGTTCGAGGGGAAGTAGCCGAAGAAGCGCGGGTGCTGCCAATGGGACAGCCCCGGCAAGATCACGCGATCGAGGTCGCTGAGAATGGCTGCGAAGCCCTCGGGGTCATGCGGCGGTGACGCCGGCAGCTGCGCCTTGATGTCGCCGGGCGCCGCCCGCGACATGACCGGCAGGCTCGCGGCACGCTCGCGGTAGTCCGCCACCCAGTCCACTACCTCGTGTCCGAGCCGGCGAAACTCTTCCGGTGTCATGCCTCGATCTCCTGGCGGGCGGCGAACCGGGGGGATTGTCCTTCATGCACGGGCACTTTGCCCATGCGCCGGCACGCCGCCGCTCTGCCAGCCCTGCTTCCGTGCACTCGCCTGACCCGCGCCCGGGCCAGGCGCCACCGTTCCCCGCTCAACGCGCCAGGGGAATGATCACGCTGACGTTGGCAGTCCCGTACCAGTAGTCGGGAGACTGGGCGAATCCCGCCGAACGACTGTACAGCAGGCCGAATGCCAGTCTCATGTCTCCCGACAATGGACCCTCGGCACGGAACTCGGCAATGCTGGTGGTCTGCCACGAGGCGTCGTCCGCGCGCTCCCGACCGGCCCCGGCCAGACCTGACACCATCCACGTGCCGACGCGCCGCCGCAGCGACAGCACTGCGTCCCAGTTGCGGTAGTGCCCAGGGTTGAAGTACGCGCCGCCCACGTCGTCTTCGTTGCTCGTGTACTGTCGCCACCGAACCTGGGCCGTAATCCCCTGCTCCGGCAGCAGGCCCCCGACGATTCGTGCCCTGAGCAGCGCACGCGAATTTCCGTCCGTGAAGGGCTGCCATCCGGCCAGGGCGATGCCCGTCAGGCGCCGGCCGAACTGCTGTTCCACACTCACAGCTGCGAGCCCGTAGGCGATGCCCTCCTCCAGTGCCTCGCGTGTTCCGACCAGGTCGCCCGCGGCGATCAATTCCACGCCCGTGGATTCACGCGGGCGGTGACTCCATGTCGCATCACCCACCACACGTGTGCGACCTGACACAGATACGATGCCGGCCTCGGCCCGTACGCCCTCGAGCGTGTCCCTGCGCTGACTGCGGTAGAGCCCGACGATCCCCGGTGCGTCCACGCTCCAGCCGCGCTGCGAATAATGCGTGTTCTGCACCGCGATGCCGACGTTTTCCAGGTGTGATTGGTAGTCGAGAAGCGCGCCGCCGCGGATGCGAAGGCTGTCGACGTCGTCGGCATCGCCATCGACGCCTACCTGAGCAAGCACGGCGATGCGACTCGACTCATTGTCATTCACACCCGACCCTGCTTCAGTCGCCGTCGCCACCGGCGGGGCGGCGAACGGCAGGCAGGCGAGCGCCAGCAGCGTGACCCGACCGCGGGCCGGCCGGCGCGGCATCCATTGGCGGAAGAAATATCGACTGGAGCCGGTCACTTCGAGCCCCACGTCTTGCGCAGCCCGAGCAATTCGGACAGCTGGCCAGCCACGCTCGCCGGCTGCAGGATCAGGCTATAGGTGAACGCATAGAGCAGAAAGCCGACCACGTTCCTGCGGACGCGCAAACCTTGGCCTGCAAACATCGACGCACCGATGCGGTACATCACGTAGTTCATCAGCAACGCCATCGGCAGCAGCACGAGCGTCAGGGGGCCGGCGATCCAGTAGATGCCGAAACAGGCAAGCACGACGCCCGGTATGAAGAACAGCGTGTAGGTGAGGTCCAGCCACGGGAACAGCAGGTTCCACCACACGAACAGCGTGGACATGCGTGGCGTCACCAGGATCCGCGGGTGCTGGCGGAACGCCTCCATCATGCCGCGGCTCCAGCGCTGCCGCTGTCGAACGAACTGGCGGAGATTGTCGGGGACGTTGGTGAAGCAGCAGGCATCCTCGGCGTGACCGACGCGCCAGCCGCGGACCAGCAGCGCCCAGGTCAACACAATGTCCTCGCCAACGCAGTCCAGCCACCCGCCTACCTCGACCAGCGCTTCGCGGTCGTAAATCGAGAAGGCACCCTGCGCCACCATGGTGCCCTGAAAGAGCGACTGGACTCGCTTGATCGCCGCGATGCCGTGGAAGTAGTCCCACTCCTGTGCGCGCGTCACCCAGTTCTTGCGCGAATTGCGCACCAGCATGGTTCCCGCGACAGCGCGCGTCGCCGGCGGATCGCTGAAATATCGCTCGACCAGGCGCTGCAGCGCGTCCCCGTACAGGTACGAATCCGCGTCGAGGGTGACGATCAGGTCGTGCCTGGCCTCGGCAAGGCCACGGTTCAATGCGGCCGCCTTGCCCATGTTGCGCGGCTGGCGCAGCAGTCGCAGCCATGGCCGCGGGCTGTGCGCGACGATCTCTGCCGTAGCGTCTCGCGAGCCGTCGTCGATCACGATAGCCTCGAACTCACCTGGATATTTCTGCTCCGCCAGGGAACGCAGGGTGTCGGCAATCGACGACTCCTCGTTGTAGGCCGCGATCAGTATCGAGAGGCCCGGGTAGTCAACGAGTTCCTTGCGAGGCGGCCTCCGGTCCAGCAGCAGACCAGTGACCAGAAAGGCATTCATCATGCCGGGCAGGAGTGCGATGCCGGCCACGATGAACACCGCCAATGGCCAGCCAGCCAGGCTTGCGAGGTCGTCAAGCCAGGGCATGGCAAGGACGGTAGAGGCGACGGTCCAGGCAATGCTCGCTGCGAATGCGATCGCGAACTTCGCGCGGACGGATAGGTAGGCGCGACGCCCCTGCCGCGCCGGACGCAACTGCGTGGAGACCGCCTCCGCCGAATCCGCAGTCGAGGCATCGTGGTCGATGACGAGCGGCTCAGTGGCAGCCGGCGTGACCTGTTGCGAGGCTGAGCTGAAATCGCGGCGATTTTGTTGCAATTGCATTCGTCACAGGCCCGGGAGCAGCGGATTTGCGGTGCGACGGCAGGGACTCTAGCTATGGTCAAGCGCCCGGACTGGGCCTGCGTCTCAGTCTGTCGGGCTTATGTCGCGCGGCAGAACCGCATACGTGACGAGGCTCACAGTCCACACCCGGACTTGGGCCCAATGACCGCCTCGTGGACACCTCCCCGACGTCTGCCCCGCGGGCGTGGCGACACCTGCGGTAATTCCGTGATTGGTAAGTATTTGTTCAGCTTCGCCAGCGCAGCCGCGGGTTGGCAGTTGCGCTAAATTCGATGCACGTCGCAAGCCGCCAAGACGGACCAAAGTCCCGGCCCCTGATGCGCATCGACCGATACGTGCATGACGAGCGCCTGACGTGGGGCGCTGCGGGCGTATTGTTTGTGGTGGCTGCCCTGCACGCGGCCGGCATCGGGCGATTGTTCGTCACGCCGCCCGAGGCACCCCGAGCGGACCTGCCGCCGGTCTTCCAGGTGAGCCTGCAGAAATTGCCGCCGCCGCGGTTGCCCCCGGAAGTCCAGCCGCGCACCGACGACGCGCGGCCGCCCCCGAGCGACGCGGTCAAGCAGCGGCCCCGGCAGACCCGCCCGGTACCAATCCTGGTGGATACGCCGGTGACCAACCCCGTTCCGCCGGACACGCAGGTGAAACCCTACGAGATCGGCGATGAGCTGCTGCCGGGCGAGCCGGGACCGCCGATGCCCGAAGGCGTCGAGCCCGGTGAGGGCCCGTATTCCGACGCCGCCCCGGTCGAGGAGACCCCCGTCTACTGGAAGATGACCCCGGTCGAGATGCGGCCCCCGGTGTACCCGCCGCGCTGCCTGCGCATGGGCATCGAGGGCACGGTCCGCGTGCGTGTGCTCGTCGGCGAGGACGGGCGGCCGCAGGAAGTGACCGTCGGCAAGACGAGCGGCGAGGCCGCGCTCGACCAGGCTGCCATCGAAGCGGTGCGTTCGTGGCGCTTCGAGCCCGCGAAGCGCAACGGCGTGCCCGTGAGGGCCTGGGCGATCGTTCCCATCGAATTCAAGTTGATCGACTGAAGGCAGGATAGCCATGCATCCCACCGAAGCCCTGACCACAATGAGCTTTGCGAACTTCCTGCGGCAAACCGATGCCGTGGGGCTGTTCGTCTTCGGCCTGCTCATTGTGATGTCCATCGTGTCGTGGTACTTCATCTTCCTGAAGTCCGCGCGGGTCATCCGGATCCGCATGCGCTCCAGCCGCGTGGTGTCCACGTTCTGGAAGACGCCCGTCGAGCAGGCGATCGGCTACCTCGAGCGGCAGCCAGACTGGGAGCCGTTCTCCAAGATCGCGCTGGATGGCGAATTCGCCATGCAGCACCACGACCAGCTCACCGAGGACCGGGTCGCCGGTACATTGCACCGGGCCGAGTTCCTCGACCGTGCCCTGCGCTCCTCGATCAACCGGGAAACGGACCGACTCGAAACGGGCCTGACGTTCCTCGCGACCGTGGGCAGCACCGCTCCGTTCGTCGGCCTGTTCGGCACCGTGTGGGGCATCTTCCACGCTCTGGTGCGCATCGGCGCCTCCGGCGAAACGTCCCTCGACCAGGTGGCGGGCCCCGTGGGTGAAGCGCTGATCATGACGGCGCTCGGTCTTGCGGTCGCAGTGCCGGCGGTGCTCGGCTACAACCTGCTGGTGCGCAACAACCGCGTCATCATCGCGAGCTTCCACGCCTTCGCCGAGGACCTGCTCGCTTACCTCACCACCGGGGCGCGCGTGCCCTCCTCGATGGACCATCACCGGGCCCACCGCCTGCAGAAGGCGGCCTGAGAATTACCGGAGACTGCCATGGCATTCAGCGGACTCGGCGGCGGCGGCGGCGCGCCCCATTCGGCCCCGATGGCCGAGATCAACATGATCCCGCTGGTGGACGTGATGCTCGTGCTGCTGATCAT
>Ga0079037_100001482_pt1 | contig 12268 bp, 12 predicted proteins | sample Mud3Dept4metaG_FD_71479 | JGI IMG/M metagenome (GOLD analysis project Ga0079037, IMG submission 71479) | Freshwater wetland microbial communities from Ohio, USA, analyzing the effect of biotic and abiotic controls - Mud 3 Core 4 Depth 4 metaG | ecosystem: Environmental > Aquatic > Freshwater >... | reverse complement strand
CCCCGAAAGGGGAAGGGAGGATTCGGGATTTTCCATACTTCATACCTTTCTTGTTGAACTTGGCAGTTTTTTGCCTTCCTACCCCAAAATCCATGAAAGCTGTTCGGCGGAGGCCAGGAGAAATTTTACATGCTTGACGTTGTGCCCTTTAGAAAATCGATTGACTGGACCGGCAATAAGCAATGCCGTTCGAACATGCCCGTCATGGGTGCAACTCGGACCCGCGAGGGCGGCGACCTCTGAATCCCTTTACCCGTAGTTGGAAACGTACCCTTGGCGCCCGACGGTTTCCAGTTCTTTCTCCAAACGTTTAGGGTTTTGAATCGTGGCGGGAGTCAATTTCTGGAGGTGGTCTTTGGAAAGCACTTTCCAGCGCAATTCCTTGGGCCTGAAAGCCAGCAGGACTTTGCCGCCTGCCCCTGCATACAGAACCATTCGCTTTCCTTCCAGGGTATTGTACCGAATACTGAAGGTCTCTTCGTCCCGGGCCAAGCACAACCTTTGCAGGTTATCCACGACAAAAAGGCTGCCTGATTTACTGGTTTGATCGGCCAAAATTCGCATTATTGGCCGGCAGAGGGAAGTCAGGTTATAGCTTTGTTCATACGCTTTACCGGAGGATAATCCCTTGAAACCCAGTCTGCAATTTTGAGCCTCTGAAACGTACCCCAGGTAACCCATCGATGACAAGCTGCCGCATAGGCGGTTAATCCGGCTCTTGTTGATCCCAGTCAGCTCGCTCATCTTCTTGAGCGACAATAGCAGCTCACCCTGAAAGCAATCCAGAACCCCCCAGGCCTTTAATACGGACTCCACATACCTCGGGCTTCTTTTACCTTTTCCCCATCTGAACCAAAGACCCTAGGCTCGAAGCACCCGGGTCACCGGCCCGGGAAGTAGGCGTGCTAGGAAGAAACCCATTTCCTTAACTGCCTTCCAAAGGAGAAAAGCCGCCTTTCTATTTGCAAACCGTCCCTCGGTACTTCATCATGCAAAAAAAATGTTTCCTGCTCGCTTGTCGCTGCCGCATTCGCCTCAACTTTGGCCAAGACCTATCAAACGCCCATCTTTTTGTCAAGAAAAAAATCGGAAAAAATCGGTAGCCAAGAATTCCGCAATCGCAGACGCAAACAATGAAAAAGCAGGGGACGAGGAAAGAACGGACGGAAAGAGGTCGCCGGTTGTTTGTCGGGGATCTTTATGCTATAAAGCCATAGATTTTTAACTGTAGGAAGGGGCTCTGCTTATAAAATCAGCAAAAAAGATATCTGTTTCTGGAAGATTTCTTTTGGGATGAATTGGCAGGGATGATATGGCTGGTAGAGTGCGGCAGGTTCCAGGATTTCGGTCCGGTAGGTGGTGGAAGAGGACCCTTGCAGTCCTGGGTTATGCGGTTATTCTCCTATTGATTGTCGGCGGTCTTTTCGGCGGGGCCATGCACGTGCTGGTGACAAATGTGCTAGGATTGCCAGGCCTTGTGCTTTACCTAAAAGTGGGCCCATGGGTGAATGCGTTGGGGCCTCCGTATGTCGCTACGGACTTTTTTTTAGCGCTTGTGTATATTTTGAATTCCCGAGCGAGCACCTTTCTCTTGGGGGCTGAGTCCCTGGCTATGATCTTGTTGGCAGCCAACGCTTGGGGAGTCCGCTCCTATATTCCTTTCCTGGATTCCCATTCGAAAGGGTTCAGGATTTTTGGGTGGCTTCTCCTTTTGTTCCTTTGCGCAGTGTCCGTTGCGTTTACTCTGGAGCGGAGGCCGTGGGGATTTTTGAAAGCGTAAAAGGTGATGCACAAGAGCAGTGGCCAAAAGGAAGGTGGAAAAACCTGCTAAGGAAACAACTGTTCCGAGGAGGAAGTGGGGAAAAATGAATCTGTTCTTATTAGCCGGTGTTGGTCTGAAATCGTCCAGACCGGATATTTCCTTGCCCTGCTTGGACCAGAAGGGGACTGCGTTTCATTTTGGCAGTAGAGGGGTAGCAGGATTGCAGGAGTCTGGATTTACTTTTTTCATCTGTGATGGTACAAAAAAGGAAGGGGCTATTTTTCTCTAATGCCATAAGGGCATCAAGAGCTTGGCATGGGGGGTTAAACATGAAAATCACTGATTTAAGCGTCACGATGTTTAACTGGAAGAGCGCGGCATGGCGAACGGGGAGCGGGTCTTTCGGCGGCAATCGGCTTCTGGGTGTAGTCACTCTGCAAACCGATGCAGGGGTCGAGGGCCATGCCTTTCTCGGCTCCTCAAGGCAGGGGGCTGATGCGTACACCGGGCCGCTCCTAGAATTTGTCAAACCAGCTATCATGGGCGCAAATCCCCTGGATATCGGGGCCATTTGGCACCGGCTATGGAAAATGAATCGGTCGGTCTCGACCAACGCAATCGGCGCCGTGGACGTGGCCTTATGGGATATAGCTGGTAAGGTGGCCAATCTTCCCATTCACCGCCTTTTGGGCACATGCCGAGATCATGTGCCGGCCTACGCCAGCTCAGGATGGCTGCCCAGCCCTGAAGCCTATGGTGAAGAAGCCCAGCACTTTAAGAACCTGGGATGGACCGCATATAAGATTCATCCGCATGGGGTCCCCCGGGAGGATATTAAAATTTGCCGGGCGGTTCGCAAGGCCGTAGGCGATGATATGATTTTGATGCTGGATTCCATGTGGGCATACGGTTATGAAGACGCCGTGCGAGTGGGTCGGGCCATTGAAGCGCTGGACTATTTCTGGTACGAAGACCCCCTCGTGGAAGAAGACGTTTATAACTACATCAAGCTCAGAAATAAACTGGATATTCCGATCCTGTCTACCGAATATGCCCCCGGCCGCCTCTATGGCATGGCGCAATGGATCCAGCAGATGGCCACGGATATCCTGCGCGGCGATGTGGCTGTGACCGGCGGCATCACCCCACTGGTGAAAATTGCCCACCTGGCCGAGGCTTTCCGCATGAAGTGCGAAATCCATCACGGCGGGAACTCGCTCAATAATGTCGCCAACCTGCATGTCACCATGGCGGTGAACAACTGCGATTATTATGAGGTGTTTCCATCCAGTGGGGCCAATAAATTTGGGCTGGTGAAAGACATTGAGGTGGACGACCAAGGCTTCGTCTATGCGCCGGAGAAACCCGGCCTGGGGTATGAAATTGACTGGGATCTGGTTAAAAGGGAAACGGTGCAAGTCGCAAAATAGGTATCGATGTTGCGAAGGGCGGATAAGGAACAGACCTGCCCATATTCTTGCTTTTTTATGCAAAGCATATTCCTCATTATAAAGATGTTTGGACATTGAATCCTTGCAGGGAAGGATATTCTAAAAATATTGAAGCGGAGGTATGATCGATGGAAATCCTGGAAGCTATCCATACAAGGCAGAGCATTCGCGCTTTCAAGCCCGATCCCATCGGCAGAGATGTTTTGAAAAAGATCTTGCAGGCGGTGGGCAACAGCCCTTCCTATACCAATACCCAACCCTGGGAAGTGGTCATGGTAATGGGTAAAAAGAAGGATGAACTGGGTCGAAAAATACTGGACCTGGCCAGGGCAAAGGCTGCGACCCGTCCCGACCTGCCTATGCCCAAGGGGTGGCCGGCGGCATTGGAAGAGCGCTCCCGGGCGCATGGCTCCCGCAGGCTTGCCACGCTTGGGGTAGCGAGGGATGATGAGGAGGGAAGAGAAAAATTACGTCTGATGAATTTCGAATTTTACGGCGCCCCGTGTGCTGTCTTGCTCTTTATGGATGGGTCGCTGGGAGAGTGGTCGATCTTCGACATGGGGCTGTTTACCCAGAACCTGATTCTGGCGGCTCACTCTTTTGGTGTGGAGAGCTGCCTGCAGGCCTCGGTGACCAACTACGCGCCGGAGATTAAAAAATTTCTTGGCATATCGGAGAGCAAAAAGTTGGTGATCGGCATATCCCTCGGCTACCCGGACAACAAGGCCCAATTAAATACCTACCGCAGCCTCAAGCAGAAGCCGGATGAGTTTACGAGGTGGTACGAATGAAAGCAGCATCTCCGCATTGAGTTGCTGCAAAAATACGCGGTCGCGCTTTTCATGCATTTCGCTGTCTTTGAGCAAGCTTGTTAGTGGAGGGTTGGGTTGCCTAATACGAATTGGGTGAGTCGCATCGTTGATAAAGGGGGCAGGCGCTTAGGGCTCGATAGGCGGAAGGCTCCTGCGCCCGGACATGAGCCTGAAAGGCGGACTGGACAAGAGCGCAGGAGCAGCCGGGACAGGAGAAGCCTGGAAAAAGAGGGTAGCGCCGTCTATTTGAGAAGGGGTATGGATCGGTACCAGGAATTTGTCAGCGCTCATAAGGGGCTCGCTTGCGGGATTTTGATAGGCTTGGCAATCTGGGGGGTGATAATATTCATGATCGTGATGAAATTCTAGTTTTGAGGCCAATAGATGCTAGAGCCATGGTTGAGTTCTGTGCGCCCCTTCCGATTTTTTTCTTCCCTCAATCGTGGGTTACAGATTTTTCCCTAAAGGGCTGCCAATCCCGAAAGACGTTTGGTCTTAGAATCTAAAGCACAAGGGTGAGGGCGTCTTTCGAAAACTTAAGGAGTCGGATTTAAGGCTTGGAATTTCAGCCCGAGGAGGCATATATGGTTAGGCAGGGAAAAAGCTGTTGTCTGCTCGTTCTATTTTTCCTGGCGGCAGCCATCTGTCCGGCGTCGGCGCTGGAGGAGATTGTGGCTCCGCGAACATTTACCTTCGCCGATCGCCCGAACGAGTTCATCCTGGAAAACGGCCAAAAGCTGGGACCCATTACGGTTGTCTACGAAACCTATGGGAAGCTCGACCCGAATGGAAATAACGGCATTCTTTTAATCCACGGAATGGGAGGAACGGCCCATGCAGCCGGCCGACATGCTCCCGGAGGGCCGCTCGGCTGGTGGGATAGCCTGATCGGGCCGGGAAAGCCTTTTGATTCCGACAAGTACTTCATCGTAAGCCCGCAGGCCTTGGCGGGCGGCCATCGAGATAACAAACCGGGCACCGGAACGACGGGCCCGCATTCCACCGACCCGAGAACCGGAAAACCTTACGGAATGCGGTTTCCGGTCTTTACGATTCGGGATATGGCCCGCGTTCACATGGAATTACTCAAGCATCTTGGCGTAAGGCATTTGGTCCTGGTGTCCGGGGTCTCGATGGGAGGATATCAGGCCCTTGAATTCATCTGCACATTTCCCGACTTTGCGGACGGAGCCATCCCGGTCGTAGCCCGGGGACGGTCTTCCGCCCAGCACATGGCCAATCACCTCGTCCGTCGAATGGCCATCATGAATGACCCCAACTGGCAGAATGGAGACTATTATAATACCGGCCGCTACCCTGCCGTGGGGATGTCGATTGCCTCCATCACCTCGGCTTCAAGCTACAACAACTCTCCCAAGTGGTATGAGAATAACCTGATTGCGGCCGATCCGACCAAAACGCCTTACGACCACTTCAACAGCCTGTTTGTGTTAGAAGGTGACCTCATGAAGAGCGCCTTGGCTACCGCCGAAAAGGGAATTGACGCGAATTGTTATCTTTACCAGTCACGGGCCCTATCGACCATGAACCTGGGTTGGAAGCGGGGTGACTACCGCCGGGGTTGGCGGGCCAGTTTGGCCGATGGATTAAAAGAAGTCAACGCAGCGGTGTTGATGATGCCATCTCGGACCGATGGCTCCGTCCGGCCTGAATTCGCGGCGGAGATCGTCGATATCCTCCGGACACTGGGCAAAAAGGCGGAGCTCCACGTGATCGATTCGGAAAAGGGGCATGCTGGTTCGTCTGAATACAGCCAAATGATCGGTCCGATGAAGGATTTTATCCAGAGCCTTCCGGGTGGCCGGCGATAGGCATGGAGACGCTTCAAGGACGGGAGTTTCTCTTTTGAGGAGAGAAAGGTCGACAATCCGACTGTTGCGATACATATCCCCGTTTTTTCCGGTAGCCTCTTCCGCCATCTTCCTTCGACCCCTAACGTTTTAAAGCGGCATGGACCTTTTTGAGCCCTTCCCCGATCTTTATGCGCTGCGGGCACCGCTCCTCGCATTCGCCGCACTCGGCGCAATTCGACGCCCGCTGTTCGGGAGAAGTCATCTGATTATAGAGGAAGAAATTAATCTCTTGATCCGTAAAAACATGGAGGTCATTATACAGCCTGAAGTTATGGGGAATATTCACCCCTTGGGGACAGGGCAAACAGTAGGAACAAGACGTGCAGTCAATGGGAAACATTTTTTTGTACGTTTCCGTCACTTGATCGATCAAAGCCAGCTCTCGGGTGGAAAGGGAATTGGCGCGGCCTTCTTCTGCGATTCTTAAGTTTTCTTGCAGCTGAGCCATTGAATTCATGCCGCTCAAGGCAGTCGAAACCTGGGGATGGTTCCATACCCAGCGCAGGGCCCATTCGGGAGCGGACCTTTTCACCGGCGCTGAATCCCAGATGGTTTGCACCTTTTCGGGTATCTGCTCCGCCAATCTGCCGCCCCGCAACGGCTCCATGACGACCAGCCCCATGTTCTTGGAAGCGGCGTATTCCAGGCCCTCTCGGCCGGCTTGATAGTTCCGGTCCAAATAATTGTATTGAATTTGACAGACCGCCCAATCATAAGCATTTACGATCTCTTTAAAAACCTTTACCTCGTCGTGAAAAGAAAATCCCGCAAAACGAGCCCGCCCATCCGAGAGTATCCTGTCCAGGAATCGGAGGGCTCCCAGTTCCTTCATTTTTGACCAGGTTTGTCTCCCCAATCCATGGAGCAAATAGAAATCAATATAACTGGTTTCAATCCGCTGGAGTTGTTCGTTCAGGAATTTTTCAAAGTCCTCCGGGCCTTTAACCATCCACGAAGGGAGTTTCGTGGCGATCAGGACTTCTTTCCTGTATCCCCGGACGGCTTTTCCAAGGAGCGGCTCGCTTTTTCCGCTGTGATATGGATAGGCGGTATCGAAATAGTTGATTCCCCGATTTTTTGCATAATGGATCAGTTGAATGGCTTTTTCTTCGTCAATCATATTTTTGGGGTCAAATCGATCCGCCGCACTCCCGGTCCCATTTTCCATCGGGAGGCGCATACATCCAAAACCCAGAATGGAGACTTCGATGCCGGTTTTTCCCAATTTTCGGTAAAGCATAGCTCTTGCCCTTCATTTTTAGGAATGGTGAAAGCCCTTGGTAGGAAAGCAGGGTGTTTCTTTTTAAGACTAATATGATTCTGGATGGGAGGCAAGGTTTTTGGTTTGAGGCAACGCTATCCCCCGGCTGAATTCTCAAATTATAGAGGGATTGTTTTTTGAGCTTGCAAAGGCTTGATGATCTCGTAAAAAGTCTCTTGAAGCGTCACCCCGGCGAAAGCCGGGATCCATCCCGCCAAAGGCGGGATGGGAATACCTGGATTCCGGCTTTCGCCGGAATGACGAATTCTATCGAAATCCGACTCTTTGCGAGATCATCGGGATTGGCGGAAAAGAAATCAGATGCTTAGCGCAGATATTTTTCGAACCATCTGAAAACTTGCTTCCAGCCATCCATCGCTGCTTCCTGACGGTAGTGTGGGCGGTCCACCGAGAAGAAAGCGTGACCGGCATGATCATACATGTGGAACTCGTATTTCTTCCCCCACTTTTTGAGCTCCTCTTCTGTCTTCGCCACATCCTCGGGGGAGGGGCGCTGATCCTCCCTTCCGAAGAGCCCAAGCAAGGGACACCGCAGGTCCTTGGTGTATTCTATCGGTGCAACGGGTTGGCGCTGGTTTAATTCTTCAGGGCGTGCTACGACGCCACCGCCGTAACAATCGACCGCGGCATCGATCCCCGGCAGCGTGCATGCGGCCAAATAGACTTGCCGCCCTCCGGAGCAATACCCAATGATTCCGACTTTTCCGTTGAGATATGGCAAGGTGCGCAGATAAGCCATGGCTCCTTTTACATCTCCCAGGGTGCGATCATCGGGCATTCCTCCGGCTGCGCGGACACTGGCGCTGTTCTCCTCGGGGGTGCCTTTTCCTTCGCGGTAGTGTAGGTTGGGCGAGATGGCCACATACCCATGGCAGGCAAACTTGCGGGCAATCTCCTTCGTCGCCTCGTCCCAGCCGGGCATATGATGGATAATAACGACCCCCGGGTAGGGACCCGGTCCCATGGGACGGGCCATGTATGCATCGATCAGGTCTTCTCGGTGTCCATGCAAATTCACTGTTTCCGCCATCATTGCTTCGTACGGCATAGGTCATCTCTCCTTTCATCGTTTTTGAACACGGTTAGAACCCGTCCTCGGTGATGAAGGATACCGTTCTGAGACCGGCGAGCCCAAATGGATGCGGCTGAACACCGGATCGGCCCTGGGTTCATTTCAGGCTGCCAGGCAACATTTCTTGTACTTTCGGCCACTCCCACATGGACACGGATCGTTGCGCCCTGCCTTGGGAACGGCTTTGAGCTCCTGCCCCTGTATCATCTTCATCAGTCGTTCGGGGGGCTGGCCCGCACGCCGAAGATCCGCCAAGCGGGTCAGGTACGGGCGGCCGTGAATGAAGAACCGTTTATAGCCGGCGCACAGATAGTTAAGGCCCGGTTCTCCGTCCGGGGTCTTCATGGTTCTGTCCTTCGGGCATCCCCCGTTACACATGGCCCGGACTGCACATTCCCGGCAATAACGGGGCAACTTATCCAGCTTCGCCTGGCCAAAGGCTCGCTGCGCCGGGCTTTCGAGCAATGCGAGCAGCGGGGTTTCGCGGATATTTCCCAAGCGATGCTCGGGGGTGACGAAATGATCGCACGAATAGAAGTCCCCGTTGTGTTCGACGACCGGGACTACCCCGCAGGTGCTCCGGAAAATACACAGGGAATGGTCTTGTCCGAATGCCGGCCGTGCAGCCTCCTCGAATATCTGCACCAGGATCCGCCCTAGGTCCTCCCGCACCCATTCATCAAAGATGGTGCAGAGAAAGGCGCCAAACGAATCGGCTGGCACGGTTCGGGAGGTCACCCCGTTCTCAGGGGGCGGCAGAGGCTCAACCAGGGGAATGAAGCTGAGGTATTGAGCTTTGATCTCCTTGAAAAAGCGGTAAACCTGAAGCGGATATCGGGCATTTTCCGCATGGACGACGCAGAGGATATCAACGGGAATTTTGTGCTGCCGCAGGAGGCGGTATCCCTGCATCACCTGCCTATGGGTTGGCTTTTGACCCTTGGTCACGCGATACCGGTCGTGCAGCGCCTGCGGACCGTCGAGGCTCAGCCCGACTGCGAACCCTTCCGCGGCGAAGAAACGGCACCATTCTTCATTGAGGGCCACGCCGTTCGTCTGTATGCTGTTGGCGATACGCCGGTCGGGGGGGCGGTGCTTTCGCTGCAGTTCAACAATCCTTCGAAAGTAGTCCAGCCCCAGGAGGGTCGGTTCCCCTCCGTGCCAGAAGAAACTGATTACGGGTTCGGGGGCAATTTCGATCTGTTGGACGATGTATTCTTCCAGCAGGTCGCCGTGCATCTGGGGCGGCTCGGCACCGGGATAGAGCCCTTTCTTTTGGAGGTAGTAACAATAGCGGCAGTCCAGGTTGCAGGCTGCACCCGCCGGTTTAACAAAAACCTGGAATTCACCCGAGGCTTTGATCACCCCTTGCCCCTTCCTGTCGCAGAAGTTTATCCCCTTTGGATGGATATGACCCCGCAGCGGGTTCCTCGCAGGTTGAATGGACAGCAAAGGTTTCCCATCGGGGGGATGATTGCCTGCAATATACAGAATCAGACAAGAGCGGTCAAGTCATACTTTCGGGCATACTTTCAGGAGAAATTCAGGATATCCATCTCCCGGGCCAGGACTATTTTCGCCAGGTGGCGGGGCTTAGCCCTTCAAAGGCCAGGTTGTCGAAAGGCCTTGACGGCCAAGGCGGGGACCGGGCAAAATAATGCCATTCTGGTTAACCCCCGACCCTGCCGGGGGTCCTATTCAAATTTGACATTTCCGGAAAGGTCCGGTTGGAGTCCGGGGCCCAAGCGAGAGCATCCGAAGTTCCTATGCCCGGGGAGCCGAGAATGAGATCAAAATGGTCAATTTTGATTGTGGATGATGAGTTTGCGGTTCGGGAATCCTTAAAGATGATTCTAAAACCTTACTACGCGATCCATATTGCCGCGAATGGAGAGGAAGCCATCGGTATTATTGGGAAGCGAAAATTCGACCTCATCACCCTGGATGTGAATATGCCGGGGCTTTCGGGAATCGAGACTCTGCGGGAGATCCGGAAAATAGACGGCGAGGTTCCCGTTATCCTCATAACCGGGTATGGGACGCAAGAGGATGAAAGAGAGGCCCTTCTTGACGGGGCAAGGGGTTTCATTTCCAAGCCCTTTAACACCAGCGAGATCATTTCAGTAATCGACGAAATCCTCGAGGGGCGGATTGAATGAATTGTGCGGGGTATGATCCCCTCCGATATCGGTCGAAAATCCAGCGAATGTTCGACAACCTGCCTCATAGAAAGGCCATTCCCCAGAACGGCGAATATCCAATCCTGGAAAAAAGGGGACCGTCCCTTTACTTTTTTAAAAAGCCCGCAATCATCCGTTAGATTGGTTTTAAAGGGAACCATAGCACGTCAATTGATCCCTCTGGATGGACAGCCGAGAGAATGCAGCTGGGTTGCACGGACCCGAAATGTTTAACCGCCCTTGGGCAGATGGATGTATAAAAACTGGTTTCGGGAAGTGTTGGAAAAATTGGGGATACCTATTCCATTTCCCTGAACCTTTTCGATACCCAAAATGCCAAGGCGATGAATGCCATCTCCGAATTCTGCCGTTCAGAAAATGAGCTGATTGGCATCGTCCAGCAGGCGATCAAGAGACTCCTGGCCGGCCCTCCCTAAGGCCTCGCGCATAAATAACTTGGACAATTTCAATGACGAGAGGGCAAAACACTATAATTCCACTTGCCTTGAAAAGCTGCCGGCTTGAGATTCACTTCTGCCAGCTCTTTCTGCGAAACCTTTACTCCCGTGGGATAACTCCGGGGGTTAAGCCTTGCCTGGATGCGAAGCCCTGTTGTCGTCGTCGTACTTCCGATCAGATTGATAATCGTCTCATGACTTACCAACGGTCGGCCTCGCCAATTTTGCGTGATAAAAGAAAACATGCGGTGCTCAATCTTGTTCCACTTGCTCGTGCCTGGCGGGAAATGACTGACCTGGATACGCAGTCCCGTCCTATCCGCCAAACGCTGACAGCCGATTTTCCACAAGCGCGAGCGACTGCTGTTACTCCCCCCTGCGTCCGCCAGGATCAGCAATTCCTTGGCCTGGGCGTAGGTTCTCCTCCCCATCTGTTTCCACCAGGCCAGGATGCTGTCGATGGCAAAATCCGCTGTGTCGTGATCAATCCCCACACTGACCCAACCACTATTGTCTCCCACGTCATAGATGCCGTAGGGAATGACTTTCCCCAGCTCCGGATCTTCAAAATCGTGCACCTTCGTTTCCAGGGGACTCCCCTGGGGATACCATTCCCGGCCTCCATTCTTGTAGTTGCCAACCAACTCCTTCTTCTTGGTATCCACCGAAATGACCGGTTGACCTCGCCGCTGAAACGCCTTGGCTTGCGTATTGATATACTCAAACTGCGCATTCCGATCCACATGCTGCGCACCCTCAATCGTCTTGGCATTTCCCTGAAGGCTGTACCGCATCTTATGCAACAGATCGGCCACCTTGCGGTCGGCAATCCGGTATCCCGCCCGTTGCAGCTCCGCGGCCAGGTGCCGCGTACTCTTGCACGTCCATCGCAAAGGAGACTCCGGGTCCCCTCGGGTGGTCGGCTCTACCAATTCGTCCAGCGCCTTGATGAGGCCAGGCGCATGGAAAGTCACCGACTTTCGCCCTCCGCCCACCTTTCGGACCCGACCCGTTGGGGCTGCTGCCATACGGCGCTTTCCAAGCTCCGCAAGACCCGTGTGTATCGTTGTCCGGGACATCCCCGTCGCTTGGGCAACCAACGATACCCCCCCTCGACGCAAAGAACGGGCTTCGGCAGCCGCCCAGACACGGCGCCCTCGCTCGTCGAGAATGGCCCCCAGAACACGATACTTATCCTGAACCGATTGGATAAGAGTTGTATCCATGGAATCAGCATATATCAAATGCCTACTTTGTTCAAGTTATTTATGCGCAGTCACTTAGTCTCCCCTTCGACCTTCTGACATTCATACTTGCCAGATTTGTTAGGAATGCAACTGAACTCAGTTTGCTTTGTCCAGTTTCCCTTGGCGTCGT